>Ga0308410_1001278_pt1 | contig 14536 bp, 14 predicted proteins | sample HotsprOSTMatCore_FD_203467 | JGI IMG/M metagenome (GOLD analysis project Ga0308410, IMG submission 203467) | Hot spring phototrophic mat microbial communities from Octopus Spring, Yellowstone National Park, Wyoming, United States -... | ecosystem: Environmental > Aquatic > Thermal springs > Hot...
GAGGCGGCTGTTCGGCGGCCGGCTGTGCGCCGCCGGTCGAGACCACCACCATCGCCGGCTTCAGCAGCCGCCCGTTCAGCGTCCAGCCCGGCGTCCAGGCCTGGGCGACATGGCCGGCCGGCACGGTCGGGCTTGGCGCCTCGGCCATGGCTTGGTGCAGCTCGGGATCGAACTTGGCTCCCAGCGCCTCGACGCGCGACACGCCATTGCGTTCGAGGGTGGCGAGGAACATCCGCCGGGTCGCCTCGATGCCCTCGCGCAGCTTCGTCACCACCGGCGGCTCCTCCGCGCTCGGTTCAGGCAGGCTGGCGATCGCGCGCTCCAGCGTCTCGACCACCTCGACCACGTCGCGCGCGAAGCGCTGCACGGCGAAGTTGCGCGCATCCTCGACGTCGCGGCGGGCGCGCGCGCGCACGTTCTGCATCTCCGCCTCCGCGCGCATCCACTTGTCCTTGAGGTCGCTGGCCTCGGCTTCGAGCGCGCGGATGCGGCTCGCCGCCTCCTCCATCAGCGACTCGGGCGTGGCGACCGGCTCGTCGGCGCCCGGGATTTCGATCGGCTGCGGGATGTCGTCGGGGTTCTGCATGTCGCGGCAGACTTAGGTCCCTTGCTCGCGGAAGGGAAGCCCCGCGCGGGCCTGCCATGCCGCGACAGCGCGGCGCGGGAGGGGCCCTGCGAGGGTCAACCGGGCGCGCGCGGCCCGCGGGCGCGGCCGCCGCGACCGGGCAGAACGCTTGCACCGCTATGTGTCCGTCTGTGGTCGGCCGCGGCGGTGACGCGGCTGAGGCGGCGCGGATGGGCGCTCAGCTCAACAGCCGGCCGATGACCTTCGCCGTGTAGTCCACCGCCGGGATGATGCGCCCGTAGTTGATCCGCGTCGGTCCGATCACGCCGATCGCGCCCACCACCTTCTCGCGCGCGTTGCGGTACGGCGAGACGATCATCGTCACGCCCGCCGTCTCGAACAGCCGATTCTCGGCGCCGATGAAGATCTGTACGCCTTCGGAGCGCTGCGCAAGCTCGAGCAGCTGAAGCAACGTCTCCTTCGCCTCCAGCCGCTCGAACAGGGTGCGGATCGCGTCAAGCTGGGCGAGCGCTGTGACGTCGGCGAGCAGCCGCGCCTGCCCGCGGACGATCAACGCCCCGCCCGACGCGCCGCCCGAACGGGTGGCGAGCCCGGCCTCCACCACTTTGGAAGACAGCGCGTCGAGCTCGCTGCGATGGGCGGCGATCTCCTCCTCGATCACGCGCCGCACCTCGTCGAGCGTGCGGCCGCCAAGGCGCGCGTTGACGTAGTTCGAGGCCTGGATGAGCGTGGACGGCGGCAGGCCTGGCGGGGCCTCGATCACCCGGTTCTCGACCGTGCCGTCCTCGCTCACCAGCACCGCGAGCACGCGGCCCGGGCCGAGGGCGACAAACTCCACGTGGCGCAACGGACTCTCGCTTTTTGGCGCAACCACCAGTCCCGCGGCCTTGGAGAGGCCCGCGAGCAGGCCGGAAGCCTCGGCCAGCATCTCCTCGATCGAGCGGCCCTCGGCCGAACAGCGCGCGGCGATCGCCTGCTCCTCCTCAGGGGTAAGCGAGCCGCGCTCGAGCAGCCCGTCGACGAACAGCCGCAATCCGCGATCGGTCGGCAGCCGGCCGGCAGAGGTATGCGGGGCGAAGATCAGCCCGGATTCCTCGAGATCGGCCATCACGTTGCGGATCGTCGCCGGCGAGAGCGTCACCGGCAGCCGGCGCGAGAGCGTGCGCGACCCCACCGGCTCGCCAGTCGCGACATAGGCCTCCACGATCTCGCGCAGGATCAGCGCCGCCCGGTCCGACAGGCCGGCGGTACGCGCGCCTTCCTCCGTGCGGCTGGCGCGCTCCTCGACGTGCGCGCGTGGATCGGCGAGCTTCGTCATCGGTCCAACCTCGTGGACGGAAGGTATGGACGCGCCCGCCCAGGGTCAACGCGCCCGGCCTCGCGCCGGAGCGGCGCCACGGCTATCGTCCGCAGCTTCGCCAGCCTCGAGGAACGCTCATGCGCCCGTCCGGCCGCGCCCCCGATGCCCTCCGCCCCGTGATCCTGCAGATCAACCCCATCCGCCATGCCGAGGGCTCCTGCTTCGTGAAGTTCGGCCACACGCATGTCCTGTGCACCGCCTCGGTGGAGGGCCGCGTGCCGCCGTTCCTGCGCAATACCGGCCAGGGCTGGGTGACAGCGGAGTACGGCATGCTGCCGCGCGCCACGCATACCCGCAGCGAGCGCGAGGCAGCGCGCGGCAAGCAATCGGGCCGCACGCAGGAGATCCAGCGGCTGATCGGCCGCTCCATGCGGTCGGTCGTCGACCTCAGGGCCATGGGCGAGATGACGGTCACGCTCGACTGCGACGTGATCCAGGCGGACGGGGGCACGCGCACGGCAGCGATCACCGGCGCCTGGGTGGCCCTCAGCCTCGCTTTCCGCAAGGTGGTGAAGACCCGCGTGCTGGCAGCATCGCCCGTGCGCGGCCAGGTCGCGGCCGTCTCCTGCGGCATCTACAAGGGCACGCCGGTGCTCGATCTCGACTACGCCGAGGACAGCGAGGCGGAGGCCGACGCCAACTTCGTGCTGACCGCCGACGGCGGCCTGGTGGAGGTGCAGGCGACGGCCGAGAAACGCCCGATGCTCCCGGGGGAGGTGGATGCGCTGATGGCACTGGCCAAGGTCGGCTGCGAGGCCCTGTTCAAGGCGCAGCAGGAGGCGATGGGTGACTGAGCGGCGGCTCGGCCGGGGGGCGCGGCTGGTGGTGGCCAGTCACAATCCGGGGAAACTAAGGGAGATCGCTGCGCTGCTCGCGCCGTTCGGGATCGAGGCACTGGGCGCGCCGGCGCTCGGCCTGCCTGCGCCCGCGGAGACCGGTGCGAGCTTCGCCGAGAATGCGGCGATCAAGGCGCTGGCTGCGGCACGCGCGTCGCGCCTGGCGGCGCTCGCCGATGATTCGGGGTTCTCGGTGGCGGCGCTCGACGGTGCGCCGGGCGTGCGCACCGCCGATTGGGCGACCCTGCCGGACGGATCGCGCGACTACGGGGTGGCAATGGCGCTGACCCGCGCGCGGATCGGCGAACCGGATGACGAGCGCGCCTGGTTTACGTGCTGCCTCGCGCTCGCCTGGCCGGACGGACAGGTCGAGACCTTCGAGGGTCGGGTGGACGGACGTTGGGTGTGGCCGCCGCGCGGGACACGGGGGTTCGGCTATGATCCGATGTTCGTGCCCGAAGGCGAAGTCGAGACCTTCGCCGAGATGGAGCCGGCGCGGAAGCACGCGCTCAGCCATCGGGCGCGCGCTTTCGCGAAGCTGCGCGAGCGGTTGGGCTGAGCCTGCATGCTCGCCCAGCACCGCGCCGGGTGCTCAGGGAGCGGGCAGCCTCGCGGCCGGGGCTGGAGGAGATCGCAAACGGGGCGCATGCCACCCGTGCGGGTTGTGCGCGGTCGATGGCGCCGGGCTGCACGAAGGGCCGTCGGCGGCGCGCCGTCACGGTGTCGGACCCCGGCGGGATGGGTGCCGCCTCGAAACCGGCGCCGTCGCGCAGCTGGAGAACGTGACGACAGACCGTCGGCCGGGGCGGGAAGCGTTGCGGCAGGCGCGGCGCGCAGGCCGCCCACAGCACGCCGACGATGGCGGCGGCGATGGTGGGGAGCGGCCGCGCGAGGCGCCGTGCGCGCCTGGACGCGCCGGGGAGCGGCCGCGCCGGGTTCCGCATCGCACAGTTCGTTCACGGTGCCGTCGGCCGGTCGGCTCACGCGGCAATCCGGTCATCGACCGCCGCGGCCGCACATCGCACGCGTTTCGAGCCGATCGCGGCGGATCGCGAGTTCGCCGGCGCCGCGGACCCGTCATCGCGGGCAAGCCGGTCGCAGGGGCAGTCCTCGGGCGCCCCCGCGACGGAAACCGGACGACGCCAACACGCAGGACGGGAGCGATGCCGATCTGCCAGTAACCGTCCTATCGCCGTTCCGCGTGCAAGGCCGAACATCGGCGTTCAAGGAACAAAGTCTCCGCTTCCCTCGACCCTACGACGCTCTGTCGCGGCGTCCTGCCTCGGATGCCCCGACCGCGCGCGGTCCCGCAACAGGTGCTTCTGGATCTTGCCCGTGGACGTCTTGGGGATCTCGGCGAAGACGACCGTGCGAGGCGCCTTGAAATGCGCGAGACGCTCGCGCGCGAAGGCGATCAGTTCGGCCTCGGTCGCGGAGGCGCCGGGCTTGAGCTCGACGAAGGCGCATGGGGTCTCGCCCCATTTCTCGTCGGGCTTTGCTACCACCGCCACCGCCGCGACCGCCGGGTGCGCGTAGAGCACGTCCTCGACCTCGATCGAGGAGATGTTCTCGCCGCCAGAGATGATGATGTCCTTCGAGCGGTCCTTGAGCTGGATGTAGCCGTCGGGCTGCATCACCGCGAGGTCGCCGGTGTGGAACCATCCTCCCGCGAAGGCTTGGGCCGTGGCCTCTGGGTCCTTGAGATATCCCTTCATCACCACGTTGCCGCGCATCATCACCTCGCCGAGCGTCGTCCCGTCCGCTGGCACCGGCGCCATGGTCGCAGGGTCCATAACCGCGAGTCCTTCGAGTGCGAGATAGCGCACGCCCTGGCGCGCCATCAGCGCGGCCTGCTCCGCCATCGGCCGCGCGTTCCATTCCTCGTGCCACTCGTTCACCACCGCGGGCCCATACACCTCGGTCAGCCCGTAGACGTGGCAGACCTCGAACCCGGCCTCACGCATCGCCCGCAGCACCGCCTCGGGCGGCGGCGCGGCCGCGACCAGGAAGGTCACGCTGCGCGGGAGCGAGTGCTTCTCCGCCTCGGGCGTGTTCAAGAGCGTCGCCATCACGATCGGCGCGCCGCACATGTGGCTGACGCGCTCCTCGGCCATCAGCCGCCACATCTCGGGTCCGCGCACCGCACGCAGGCACACATGCGTGCCGGCGAGCGCGGTGATGGTCCAGGGGAAGCACCAGCCGTTGCAGTGGAACATCGGCAGCGTCCACAGATAGACGGGATGGCGTGGAATCGAGGCCGAGAGCACGTTGCCCACCGCAAGCAGATGCGCGCCGCGGTGGTGATAGACCACGCCCTTGGGCCGGCCCGTCGTGCCGGAAGTATAGTTCAACGAAATCGCGTCCCACTCGTCCGCCGGCATGGGCCAGGAGAAGTCCGGATCGCCGCCCGCGAGGAACGCCTCGTAGTCAATACCGCCCAATGTCTCGTCGCGCACGGCCTCCGGGGTGGTGTGGTCGGCCACCTCGACCATAAACGGCCGTGCCTGGGTCTGCGCGAAGGCGCCGCGCAGGAGCGGGATGAACTCGCGCTCGACGATGATCGCCTTCGCCTCGCCGTGCTCGAGGATGTAGGCGATCGTGCCGGCATCGAGACGGGTGTTGATGGCGTTCAGCACGCCCTGCGTCATCGGCACCCCGAAATGCGCCTCTAGCATAGGCGGCACATTCGGCAGCAGGGCGGCGACCACGTCGCCCCGGCCGATGCCGCGCTGGATCAGGGCATGCGCGAGCCGCACCGAACGGTCTCGGAACTCGCGATAGCGTCGCCTGAGCGGACCATGTGCCACCGCGATGCGGTCGGGGAACACTGCGGCCGTGCGTTCCAGGAACAGAAGCGGTGTCAGAGGCTGGAAGTTCGCTGGGTTGCGGGCCAGCGCGGGGTCGTCGTTGGCAGCAGTCACGTGATCCTCCCCTGATCGGTCGGCCAGAGCCTCATGCAGGCGGCGGGGCGGAGGCAAGCAGCCGGTCTGTCTCGGCTTCGATCGCCGCTTCCAGCCGCGCGAGCATCGTCTCGCGGTCGAGCCCGGGCGGGATCGGCGGCAGCACCGCGACCGTGATCGTGCCCGACCGCTTGTGGAAGGCGCGCCGCCCCCAGCAGCGCCCCGAATCGGTCGCGACCGGGATCACCGCCAGTCCCGAGCGCGCGTAAAGCGCGGCGATGCCAGGCTGGTAGGTGCGGCGTTCGCCCGGGAGCGTACGGGTTCCTTCCGGGAAGATGACGACCTGGCGTGCTTCGGCGAGGGCCGCCTCGCCCGCACGCAGCAGGTGACGCATCGCCGCCGCCCCGGCTGTGCGCTCCACCGCGATCATGCCGGCTGCGCGCGCGTACCAGCCATAGATGGGGATCCACAGCAACTCGCGCTTCAGCACGTAGGCCGGCCGCGGCAGCAGGGTAAACCACACGATCGTATCGAAGGCGGACTGGTGCTTCGCCGCGATCAGCGCCGGGCCAGCCTCGGGCAGGTGCTCGCGCCCCGTCACGCGCACGGTGATGCCGGCCATGACCCGGAGCAGTCCGAGCACGCGCTCGGCCCACCAGGCGAGAAGCGCCAGACGCCCCGCGCGGTCGAGCAGCGGCAGCAGCGGCAGGCAGACAAGCCCCGCCAACGCAGTGAAGAGGAAGAAGGCACCGTTGAACGCGGCCGAGCGCAGCAGCGTCACGTTACCCCCGGATCCGGCGGCGCGAGGCCGGCAAGCGCCCCCAGCAGCTTCACGTACTCACCCGCCGCCAGCCGCAGCACGCCCGGCCGGAGCCACCAGCGCGGCTCCCGGAAGGGGGCCGGGGTGACCGGACGGGGCAGCAGGCGCGCCTCGGGCAGCACGCGCCGCAGCATCAGCAGCGCCCGCGGCATGTGGTAGCCGGCCGTCACCACCACCAGGGTGACGAGCCCGTGCTCGCGCGCCCACGCTGCCGCCTCCGCCGCGTTGCCGCGCGTCGAGCCGGCACGCCGCCCGAGTGTGATCCGTCCGGCGAAGACCGCGGGGGCGATGCCATCCGGCCACTCGAGTTCGGCGAGCGTCGCTGACTGGTGCACGCCCGAGACCAGGAGCCGCGCGGTCGGCTCGGCTGCGAGGAGGCGCAGGCCCGCCGCGATCCGCCCCGCGCCGCCCGTAAGGACGACGATCCCTGCGCCGGGCGGCGCCGGAGGCAGGCTCGGCGGCTCGGTGGGCACGGCCGCGATGAAGACGATGAACCCCGCCAGCAGCGCGACGGGCGGCAACGCGGCAGCGGTGGCAAGACGCCACAAGCGCCGACGGAAAGCGATGCGCTCTATCATGTCGAGGCCTGCGCGACGTGTCTCGGCCCGGTCTCGCGGTCGGGTCGTCGGACCGGCGCACGCTGGCACGCGGCACCGCGCCGCGGCAAGTACGGGGCTTGCGCCGCGCTCGGCCGTCGGCGAAACCATTGGCCCCCAAGTCCCGGACTTCCGGAGGATCGACCAGATGCCGCGGATCGTCTGCCCGAACTGCGGCGCGCGCTACGATGTCGCTGCAGGCGTACTCGGCGCGACAGGCAAGAACGTGCGCTGCGCCCGCTGCGGCACGGTCTGGCTGGCCCGACCGGAGCGCCCCGAGGGCGAGACGCTGCTGCCGCAATGGCCGGAGCCGCCCTCGCCCAGGGTTCGCAATCTCGGGGATGACGCGCCGGCGCCGCCGCAGCAACGCGAGGTCGGGCCTGTCCATCCGCCGGCTGCCCTTTCAGCCGAGGAGGCGCCGTCGCCGCGCCGGCGCCGTGGCGGGGTCGGTGCCGTGACCGCCTGGGTGGCGACGCTGATGCTGCTCGCGGGCGCGGGCTACAGCGCGGTGCGCTTCCCGCAGGCCGTGATCGAGGCGTGGCCGGCGAGCGCACGGCTGTACGCGATGCTCGGCCTCGCGCCGTAGCCACCGGATGCGGCGCCGCATCGTGCGCCGCGCCCGCGCGCGGCGGGACTCGGCCTTGCCGCACGGCGTGGTATGGAGGCCAGGATGACGGATGCCCGGATCCGCGACGCGCATGCTCGCCTGACGCGTCTGCTGGCGCAGCAGCGGCTGGTGCTCGGCGTGAACATCGGCCTGATGTCGCGGCCGGGCAGCCCGGTGTTCCGTCGCATCGAGAGCGCGCTGCCGATCGGCATCGGGCTGTTCGGCGTGATCGGCGCGACCATCCTGGGCGGCGTGATGCTCGGCGTGGTCGCGCTCACGGCTGGCATCGCGGTGTGGTTCCTCATCATCCTGCCGCGCATCAAGGACCAGGTGTACGCGCGTACCTACGGCTTCGTGACCTCTGCGCCCGAGGCCTTCCTGCAGGCGTGGGAGGCACGGGCGATCACGCTGCGTGCCGGCGCGGAGGAGTGTCGCCCGCCCGATGGCGACTGGATCGCGTTCGTACGCGCCGCGCGCACCCGCGAGGAGGATGAGGAGGACGGCCACCAGTGACCGGCGCGCTGCTGATCTCGACGAAGCCGGCGACCATGGAGGTATGGCGGCGCGAACTGCTGGCTCTCGCGCCGTCGCTCGATCTTCGCCTGTTCCCCGACACCGGTCCGGTCGAGGAGATCACGGCGGCACTGACCTGGAACCATCCGCCTGAGGATCTGTACCGATATCCCAACCTTCGCCTGCTGATCAGCATGGGAGCAGGCGTCGACCACCTGTTCCGCCCCCCCGGCCCTCCGCCCGGCGTGGAGGTCGTGCGTCTCGTGGATCGGCTGCTGACCTCGGCGATGAGCGAATACGTGCTGCTCGCCGTGCTGCGCCATCATCGTCAGGCCGAGACCTACCGGGCCCAGCAGAAGGCGCGGATCTGGCACGAGCTTCCGGCCCCGGACACCGAGAAGACCCGCGTCGGCATCCTCGGCCTCGGAACGCTCGGGACGGATGCCGCGCGCAAGCTGGCGGCGCTGCATTTCCAGGTCGCCGGATGGAGCCGTACCCCGAAGCAGCTCGACGGGATCGAATCTTTCGTCGGCGACGCCGAAGTAATGAGATTTTTTTCAAGAACTGATATCCTCGTTTGCCTGCTGCCGCTGACCGCAGCGACCCGCGGCATCCTGAACGCGCGCGCCTTCGCCGCCCTGCCCAAGGGCGCCTATGTCATCAATGTCGCGCGCGGGGGGCATGTGGTGGAGGAGGATCTGCTGGCGGCGCTCGATTCCGGGCACCTCGCGGGCGCCACGCTCGATGTGTTCGAGGTCGAGCCGCTGCCGGGCGAGCACCCGTTCTGGGGTCACCCGAAGGTGATCATCACGCCGCACGCCGCAAGCATCACCGTGCCGCGCAGCGTCGCCGGCCAAGTGGTGGAGAACCTGCGGCGGCTGGCGGCGGGCGAGACGCTGCTGAATAGGGTGGACGTCTCGCGCGGCTACTAGGGCGGTTCCCCCACGGGTGGGGACCGCTCTGGGCCTTCCGTGCGCGCATCGTCACGCGCACGGCCGGTTCCAGCCCTGTGCGCTAGGCTCCAAGCGCCCACGCGGCGCTGGATCTGCGCTTAAAGGGGCACGGCCGGGCGGCCGCGCCCCTCGTCCCGAAGCGTCGAGCCTCTCGGGGAGTCAGGCGTTCGCGGCGCGGCGCACGCTGCCCGAGCTCCGACCGCCGGAGGCCTCGCCCATGATCTTGCGCAGCTCGCGCAGGAAAGCCGATCCCTTCAGAGTCTGCTGCACGATCACGCTGCGGCGGTCCATCGGGTCGACCTTGCGGCGCGCGAGGTCGAGCTCCCCGAGCCGGTCGAGCGCGCGGGTGATCGCCGGCTTGGAGACGTTCAACTCGGCGGCGAGGCCGCGCACCGTGTGGGGCCCTTCCGTCAGATAGACGGTCAGGAACACGCCGAGCTGGCGGGCCGAGAGATCAGGACCATCGCGCCGCACCAGAGCCACGATCGTTTCACGCAGCACCGACAGGAGCTGCTCGGTTGCATTGCTAGCTGCCATCGTTCTTTACCTTCCATGATGGCCGTGCCCGTTCCCGGCGCCGGCACTGTCCGGCATGTAGCCTCTCGCAATGAAAAAGCAAAGAGCCATCTCGCCGAAAGTTGCTTGGCCGACACCGTCCCGGCTTGAGCCGGTGCTCGCGCGGCTGTTATGGCGCCTGTTATGCTTACCTCATTTATGCATCGGCGTGCGAGAGTCGCGCTGCGATCGCGTGATAGGCCGCACGCAGCCCCGACGCCTCCCCGCCTTCCGGGCGTCCTGGACGCGGCGAATCGTTCCACGCATAGAGATCGAAATGCGCCCAGCATCGATCGGGCGACACGAAACGCTGAAGGAACAAGGCGGCCACCACGGCGCCAGCATGCGGCTTGGTGGAGACGTTTGCCAAGTCGGCCACCTGGCCGTCCAGCCAGGACGCGTAGCCGGGCCAGAGCGGCAGCCGCCACAAGGGATCTTCGGCCTCGCTTCCGGCCGCCAGTAGTGCCGCCGCCAGGCCGTTGTCCTGGGCGAACATCGCCACTAGGTCAGGGCCGAGGGCGACCCGGGCCGCGCCGGTCAGGGTGGCGAAGTCCATCAGCAGCGCCGGGGCCTCCGCATCTGCGTCGGCCAGCAGGTCGCAGAGCAACAGCCGCCCCTCGGCATCCGTGTTGCCGATCTCGACCGTGAGCCCCTTTCGGGTCCGCACCACGTCGAGCGGACGCATCGCGTTGGCGCCGATGCTGTTCTCGGCGGCGCCGATCAGCACCCGTAGGCGCACCGGCAGGTCGGCCTGCATCACCAGCCGCGCGGTGCCGAGCGCGACGGCGGCGCCACCCATGTCCTTCTTCATCCGTAACATCGACGCCGCCGGCTTCAGGTCGTAGCCACCGCTGTCGAAGCAAATGCCCTTGCCGCAGAGCGTCACCAGGGGTGCATCTGGTCCGGCTGCCGATCCCCTCCAGCCGAGATCGGCGACCAGCGGCGGCCGCGCGCTGCCCCGCCCGACCGCCGCGACCGTGGGGTAGGCACGTTCGAGCTCCTCGCCGCCTGTGATGCGCACCGTCGCACCATGCTCCGCGCCGAGCGCGACGACGACATCTGCGAGTTCGCACGGACCGAGCATGTTGGCGGGATGGTTGATCAGATCGCGCGCGAACCACACCGCCGCCGCTTCGCGCTGGGCCGCCTCGGTACCGGCCGGCGGAACGAGCAGGGCATGCGCGCGCTCGGGCGCCTTGAACCGCGTGTAGCGATAGGCGCCGAGACCCCAGCCGAGCACCGCGCGTGCCGCGTCGGGCACACCTTCCAGCTGCCAGACGCTGCCCGGCGGCAGGGCGAAGGCCGCCCCGCCGAAGCTCCATGCGCTCGGCGCGGCGTCGCCGAGGCCCAGCACCGCGCCGCCGAGCCCGCCCTCGCCGGGCAGCAGGAGGACCTCGCCTGATCGCGCCTTGAAGCCGGCCGCCCTGACGAACGCGCCGGCTTCATGCGCGGCCGCCCAGTCGGCGAGCCCCGCCTGGGTGACGGCGTGCAGGGGCAGCGCAGCGGCGCCGGGTTCGGCAAAGCAGGGCAGCATGGGGCGACCTCGATCGGCGGCGGGCAGGACGTTCCGGGCAAACAACGTCACCAGAGTGGACCGGCGACGCGCCAGGTTCAACCCCGGCTCGGGCCCGGCTCATGTCGCCGATGGCGCATGGAACGATGCGCCGCGGCACGCCAGAGCGGTTTCCAGAGCGGTGGAAACCGCTTTGGGCCATCCGAGGGAGCATCGTCGCGCGCACCGCCGATTCCAGCCGTGTGCGATCTGCTCTAAGCCTCGACCCGCATGCCCGCTTCAAGCCCTTCGCAGATCCTCGATCGCGGCCAATCCACGGCCGACCGCACCGCCGCGGGGCGGCGGGCGGAGTTGCTGCTCGGCGAGGTGCCGCGGCCGTTCCACGGCAGCGGCTTCGCGCTGCGGCTCGCGGGGGTGGCGCTGGCCGGCCGGGCGCCGGCGCGGCGATGAAGCGGCTGCCCGCGCCGGTCCACGGCATCGGCCTCATGCTGACTTCGACCGCGCTGTTCGCGGGCATGACCGCCTGCAACAAGGCGGTGCTGGTCTCCGGCCTGCCGCTGCCGATCCTGATGCTGTCGCGCGCCCTGCTGACCATGCTGCTGCTCGCGCCGTGGCTGGTGCGCAAGGGCGCGCCCTCGCTCGCCACCCGGCGCATCTGGATGCATCTCGGCCGGGGCCTCGCCGGCGTGATGGCCATGGGCCTCTCGATCGCCGCGCTGGCCCTCATCCCGCTCGCCGACGTGATCGCGCTCGGCCAAGCGCGGCCGCTCTGGCTGCTGGTGATCGCGGTCGCACTGCTGGGCGAGACCGTGGGCTGGCGCCGCCCGCTCGCCGCCGCGATCGGCTTCGTCGGCGTGATGGTGATCATGCTGGCCGAGCGGCCGTCGGACGGGTTCGGCCTGAACCCCGGGGCGCTGCTTGCGGTCGCCGCCTCGTTCTGCGGCGCTTGCGTGCTGGCCTTCGTCCGCGCGCTCGCCGCGCTCGGCGAGCCGCCGATCCGCGTGGTGTTCTGGTACGGCATCGTCGGCTGCGCCGCCTGGCTGCCGCCGAGCTTGGTCTGGTGGCGCACGCCGACCGCGACCGAGGCGGGACTGCTGGTCGCCGCCGCCGCATTCGCGACGCTGGGCGATCTCTGCGCCAGCCTCGCCGCGCGCCGGGCCGAGGCGAGCCTGCTCGCCCCCGTCGAGTTCGTCGCCGTGCCGATGGGCGCGCTGATCGGCTGGGCGGTGTTCGCCGAGCGCCCCGGCTGGCCGCTGGCCGTCGGCGCCGCGCTGATGGCGCTCTCGGTCGCCTACATCGCCCGCCGCGAGGCCCATCTGCGGCGGACCGGGGAACGCCGGCAATGAGCGGCCGGGCGCTCGCCGCGGCGCTCGCGGCGCTGCCGACGGCGGTGGCGATGCAGTCGCGCGCGGCGACGCCGATCCTGGTCGCGACGGCGCTGGCGATCGCCTGGGGGGAGCGAGCGCGGCTCGGGGCGCTGGCGCGGGCCGGCACGACGCTCTGGCCGGTCGGCCTGCTCGCGGCCTGGGGCGTCGCCTCGGCGGCCTGGTCGGTGGTGCCGGGCGTCTCGCTCGACGCGGCGCTGCGCTTCGCGGCGCTGATCGGCCTCGGCGCGCTGGTGGCGGGGAGCATCCCGCTGTTCGACGCGCCCGCGCGCCGCCGCGCGGGCAGGGGGCTCGTGCTCGGCGTCGCCCTCGGCGCCGGCGTGCTGCTCGTCGAGGTGCTGACAAGCGGCTGGCTGGCCAACGCCGTGCGGCTGTTTCCCGAGCCCCCGCGCCGCGTGGACGGCATCAAGCCCGGGGCCTCCGTGCTGGCGGTGCTGCTGCCCGCCGCCGTGGCGGTCTGCTGGCGCGAGGCGGGGCGGGCGGCGGCGCTGGCGCTCGCCGCACTCGGCGCGGCCGCGGTGCTCGCCGCCCCCTCGGAGGCGGCGCGGCTGGCGTTGGCGGCGGCGGTCGCGGGCGCGCTGCTGACCCGCGCGCCTGCGCGCGCCCTCCGTCGGCTCGCTCCGCCGCTGCTGGCACTTGCCGTGCTGGCCGGACCCTCCGCCCTCCAGGCCGCCGGCGAGGCCGCGGCGCGCGCTGGCCTCCTGCCCCCCTCCGGCCTACACCGCGTCGCCATCTGGGACTTCGCCGCCGCCCGCGCCGCCGAGCGCCCGGTGCTGGGCTGGGGGTTCGAGGCCTCGCGCGCCATGCCGGGCGGCGACGCACGCATCCCCGCCGCGACCTTCGACCGGCTGGCCCCGCCCGGCCCGGCGCGCGCCGCGCTCGATGCCATGCCCGACCATGCGGTGCAGAGCCTGCCGCTGCACCCGCACAATGGCGGGCTTCAGGTCCGGCTGGAACTCGGCGTGGTGGGGCTGCTGCTGGCCGCGCTCGGCGCGTGGTGGATCGGCCGCGGCATCGTGCGCGCGGCCGACAGGGCAGCGCGGGCGGCCGGGGCGGGGACGGTCGCGGCGGGGCTGACCGTGGCGCTGATCGCCTTCGGCGTGTGGCAGGCGTGGTGGGTGGCCTCCCTGATCCTCGCCGCGACCGGCTGGCGGTTGGCCGCGGCGCCGCGCTGAGCGCCCGTCACTTTATCACTTTATGCTTTTATTTCTTTATCAGGGTTGCTCGATCCAGCGCGAGGTCGGCAGGGACGCCGAGTTCCCTGGCTATTTTCCTATACCCAGGCGGGAGCGCGGGCGCAAGGCGGCGCGAGCGCCGCCGCGCACCGTCGCGACACCGCGGCCCCGTCTTCCGTCCCCCCCGTCGATAGGGTCAATAGGGCGCGGCGCGCGGCGGCCCCGCGCTGACCGTGGCGGCCAGCGCATCGAGATGCGCCTTCAGCCGCTCGGCCCGCAGCGGCACATCCGCCCAGAGATTGTCGAACTCGCCCGGATCGGCCGCGTGGTCGAAGATCTCGCCGACCGGGTGGCCGTGATACACGACCGACTTCCACCGCCCGTCGAACACCATCGAGCCGTGGCTGTGATCGCCGCCACCGCCCGCGATCGCATCCTTGAACTCGGCCACCACGTGCGACTTGTGCGCGTGCGGGTCGGCCCGGCCCTCCAGGATCGGCAGCAGCGAGCGCCCCTGCATCGGCTCCGGCAGGGCGAGGCCGGCGGCCTCCAGGAGCGTCGGCGCGATGTCCACCAGCTCCACCAGCGCCTCGCTGACCACGCCCGGGCGGAACCGCCCCGGCAGCGACCAGATCATCGGCACCCGCACCAGCCCATCGAAGAAGCGGCAGCCCTTCAGCACCAGGCCGTGATCGCCCAGCATCTCGCCGTGGTCGGAGTGGAACAGGACGATCGTG
>Ga0308410_1001280_pt1 | contig 14526 bp, 7 predicted proteins | sample HotsprOSTMatCore_FD_203467 | JGI IMG/M metagenome (GOLD analysis project Ga0308410, IMG submission 203467) | Hot spring phototrophic mat microbial communities from Octopus Spring, Yellowstone National Park, Wyoming, United States -... | ecosystem: Environmental > Aquatic > Thermal springs > Hot...
CGATTGCAACAACGATTAGAACAACCCGAGAGAGCGAAGGTTGGCAAGCTGGCCAAGAGATTCTCCGCCATGGATGGTCCGGGGTTTCCTCCAGGCAATGGGGAGAAAAGGAGTTCTCCCCATCTGCTTTTTTTGGCCGGCTCATTGGCCCTCCTATTGGGGCGGGGCTTGGGAGAGCAATTGCCGCATCGGTGAGCGGAGGTTTCCGAGCAAGTCAAGAAGGGGTAAGGTTGCCGCCAGAAAAAGCCTCGAAGGGGGTGGTCCCGGGGTCACTTCCGTAGCTCCCGGTGGTTTGAGGGCACCTTTGAGCGGATATCCGCAATCTCGCCGAAAAAGCGGGAATTAAAACCCAAAGATCTTAAAACGGAAATGCCCGGAGTACCCGGGATATGCTCGGAGCATCGAGCTAATCCACGGGTAAAGGAGTCCGAAGTGAGGTGGTAGGTGTCGACCGGCCGATGCCGATGAAACAAAAATCTCGAAATCCGTGGAAGTTCAAGGGGCAGAAATTTCAGAAGATATTGGAGTGGGAAATCCGGGCCCATGAATGCTTTGTGCTGGATGAAAAAAAGGTCACGGGCCCTTGAAGTGCTTAGTTCTGTAGTCTTGGTAGGGATGTTGGCCTGGGGCCCGGAGGCATGCGCGCTGCAGCTTCCGGCGGAGGCTCAATGGCGAGTAGCCAAGACCCACTGGGACGCCCGAAGGTGGGACCTGGCCGCCGAAGAGTTTCGGATTTTCTTGGATCACTGGCCCGAGCATCCGAAAGCTCTTGAGGCTACTTTCTACTTGGCTGAAGCTCTCCTGCAGCAGGGTCAGTTCGTTGAGGCATCAACACTTTACCGCCAGCTTGCCCAAAAGATTGGAAAAGGCTCGCCGGAAAGTGGCACGAATTTTCCCCTCTCAGAAACTTTTCATCCGGTAGTCTTTTTCCGCTTAGCCGAAAGCCTTTTCCTTGCTAGTCGTCGAGATTTGGAATCGCTTGCCGAGAGCAGAGATTTGTTCGAAAGATTCTGTCAAACTTGGCCGGAGCACCCCCTCCGCGCGCGAGCATGGACATATCTAGGGCAGATTGCCTTGCGGGAGGGGAATGACTCGCAGGCGGTTGGCTACTTTCGTCGGTCATTGGCCCAGGGACCTGAGGACCAATTGGCCGATGCAGCTCGGTTCGGCTTGGCAGAGGCTTTGGAGCGATCGGGTAATCCAGAGGAGGCAGAACGCTTTTATTTTGCTCTTGCCCATAAACCCTCTTCTCCCTTTGCTCCTCAAGCTTGCTACCGGCTTGCTCGGCTATATGCATCGCAGGGCCAAACGGAGGCTTCGGCCGATCAATTGCAACATCTTTTAAAAACTTGGCCGGAACATCCCCTTACCGTTCGGGGACGGCTGAGTCTTGCTAGACTCATGCTAATCCTGGGGAAGCCGGAAGAGCTGTCGCTAGTTCTCCGCCCGGTGCTGGACCACCCTGTCTCCGGAGCGGAGGCCCTTTACTGGCTTGGGCTCGGGCACCTTACTCAAAAGAATGTGGCCTCAGCTCTGGAGCTTTTCGAACTAGCCTTGAATCGAAATCCGAACGGTGCCCTTGCGAACTGGATCCGGTTGCGAAAGGCAGAAGCTTTGCTCCTAGATAGGAAACCCCGAGAGGCTCTAGAGGAGCTGGAAGTCGTTTGCCCGGCAATTGAGCGAGGGGAAATTCCTCCCAGTCTCCTTTCAGGAGCTGATGCGGCTTTTGGAAACCAGCTTGCCTCCCTGGCGATTTCTGTCCATCTGGCATTGGGCAGGAGAGATTCTGCAGGCGAAATTGCTCGACGTGTCCTCGAGCTCAACCGGGGACAGTTCAGCCAAGGCACGCTCCTTGCCGTCGGAAGGGCTCTTCTTAGCTGCGGTGAGCCCGAGAAGGCAAAGGAGGTCCTTCTTAGGTTCCCAGCCTCCTCGGTCCAGGAATGGGAGTCCCAAACCGAACGGTTTTCCGGGGACCCCATTGCTTGGGAAGCTCGATATTGGCTGGGGAAGGCCTTTGCGGAGCTTGGAGACAACGCCTCGGCCACAAAAGAGTGGCAACGGTTGGCCGAGCAAGCCAGGGGCAAGGTGCGGCTTTGGGCCACCATGAGATTGGCTAAGGAAGCCGAACATGCTCGGGACTTTCCGCAGCTTTTGCAGTGGGCTTCCGAGGCAGTACTACTTGCCGAACAGTTGGAAGAAAGAGCTTTCGTTGCCGAGGCCTTGTACCACCAAGCCATCGCTTACACCGAGATGGGAGAAAGATTCGCCGGCCGCGAGGTTGTAGCACGGCTGCTTGCGTTGCCCCTGGAAGACTCGCTGAGGTGTGAACTTCTTCGCAAGATCGCTCATAAGGCGATGGAGAAAAACCACTGGGACTGGGCGGCTGAGATCCTGGAGGAACTCCTTTCCTTGAATTGTCCCCCCCACAGCTACTCCGAGTCGCAGCTCGATTTGGCTTGGTGCGAGATCCAGCTGGAAAGGCTCGCTGAAGCGAGGTCAAGACTAGAGACGTTAGTCCGATCGATTTCGGAGGATTGGGAGTTTTGGCCTGAGGCGTGGTTTTTGCTGGGCCAGGCGGCTGAGCAAATGGGGGACACTTGGAAGGCCTTGGCAGCTTACCAGCAGGCGTCTTGGGCTAACTTGCCCGAGGTGGAATCGGAGGCCCGGTGGCGGGCTGCAAGATTGTGGCATCGAGCCGGGGAGTTGGAAATAGCCTCCGACTGGTATGAAAGCCTTGTGAACGGGGGAGCGGGTGGAATCGCTGCGGATGAGGTGTTGTATTTTTGGGCTGCGGCAGAAAAAGCTCGAGGTTCACCACGCTATCGGGAGGTTTTAGTGCGGCTAGCCGAGGGATTCCCTTCGAGCCGACATTTCCCGGAGACAATTCTTCAACTGGCCGAAATCGCCATCAGCGATAAGGATTGGAACGCCGCCGAGCGGTGGCTGCTACCGCTTCTCAAAGACTCCTCCGCAATACCCGAGCGAGTAACGGTACGGGCGGAGTATCTCTGGGCCTGGGTGGTTCTGGAGCAGGGCCGTCCGAGCGAGGCAGAGGACTATTTTCGAAGCATCTCCAGCAACGAAGTAATACCTGAGTTAAGCATTGCCGCCTTATTCGGTTTGGGGGAATCTCTCCTCCGTCAGAAAAGGTTCGAGGAAGCCCTCGAAGCTTATGAAGCTTATGGCAAATATGCCAGCCAGATGAGGGAATCCCAGGGGGAGAACTCCCCTCACGATATTGTCTGCTGGCAAGCACTGGCGGAATTGCGAATCCTCCAGATCTTAGTGGCCATGGGACGGTGGGAGGAGGGGGAGCAGGCGGGGACTCAGTGGCTGGAATGTTATCCCGGTTTGCCGGAGAGGGCCGAGGTAAACGTTTTGCTCGGGAAATGTCTTTACCGGCAAGGCAAGCTGACCCAAGCACGAGATTATTTGGCCGAGGGGCTCGCTCTTGCCGCAGGTAGAAAAGCGGAAATCGGGGAACAAGCTCAGCTGCTACTTGCGGAGAGCTATTTCCTCCAGGGGGATTTTCGGGCGGCTTTGCGGGAGTACCTACGTCTGGAGATCCTTTTTCCAAAAAGTGTTTGGATTCCGGCAGCAATACTTCAGGCGGCTAAATGTTACGAGCGATTGGGACGCCGAGATGAAGCAATCCGGCAATGTCGCCGACTGGTTGAAACTTGGCCTCGGGATCCTAAAGCCTCAGAGGCTAGGGATCTTCTTCACAGGTGGGAAAATCCGAAAATGGAAACCGTCCTCCAAAGTCAGTGGTAAACCTGGAGATCAATTCCTCTGCAAGTTTAATCTCTCAGCTGCTAGGTTTCGGCAGTACACGGCCAGGTGACATCTACCGCAATGAAAACAGATATGCCCCAGGATCGAGAAGTTTCAAGGAAAAAACGGATGAGGTTTCCCATGAGTGATAGACGACCCATCGGTTTTGCTCTGACGAGGGTAGCTACTTTCTTGCTAGTAGCAGTTTTTATTGCCGGGTGGCTTGTGGGAAGTGGCCGACTCAAGGGGGAGCGGGGTTCGGAAGTACCTGATTTCCTTGGGGCCTCCGAAGTACCTTCAAGGGCCGGACCGGTGGATTTTCACCAGAGCCCCGAGTCCCGAATGCCGTTTGCGGCTCAAAACCAAGAAGGGCCAATTCCTACTCGGAATCTTTGGAGCATTTTGCGGGAAGGTGGCCCGCTGATGATTCCCATTGCTATGTGTTCGCTGGTTCTAGTGGCTGTGGTCTTCGAGCGGATGATCATGCTCCGACGGGGCCGGGTGATTCCGCGACCTTTTACCCAGCGTTTTTTGGAGCAACTTCGGCTAAGGGAGCTGTCTCACCCGCAGGCCCTTGAGCTTTGTCTTCAAGAAGGTAGTCCGGTAGCGAAGGTCTTTGCAGGGGCTATCCGGAAGTGGGGGCGACCCACTGTGGAGGTGGAACAAGGCTACTTAGATGCTGGCGAGCGGGTGGCGGCAGAGCTAAGGCGAAATCTTCGGGTGTTAAACGGGGTGGCCACGGTAAGCCCGTTGCTCGGGCTTTTGGGTACAGTGCTCGGGATGATCCAGGCTTTCAATGTTGTGGCCACAGCTGATGCTCTCGGACGACCGGAGTTATTAGCCAAAGGGATTAGCCAGGCACTTCTGACGACAGCAGCCGGATTGTCTGTAGCGATTCCTGCCCTTCTGGCCTATCTGTACTTCGGGGGTCGGGTGGACCGGCTCCTTGCTGACATCGATGCTCTAGCCCAGGAGGTGGTGCAGAACATTTCCGGCGACAACGTGAAGCCCTCGGAGACAAAGACTGCTCGGGCAGGACGGCGGAAGCATGCCGCAGAGCCAGAAGCTGAGGTACTGTCTGGTGCTTCCGGCTAGAGGGTGGGTGGAGAGATTGAAGGGTCAATTCCCCCGATCCCCAGCAGGAGGTTGTTTTCCAGCAACCTGGGTGGCTTGGTTCGGGGGTGAAAGCCTTTGTTAGGTGTTGAGCTGAAATCGAGTTCGGTTCCCCGGGAACACAAGAAATCTGACCCACGAACCCTGGGAACCGGAAAGCACAAGAACCTCGAAACCCGCAGGGTAAAGGCCGACTGCCCTCTCAGAAAACACCCTACGGCTGCAACCTTGGCCGGTTTAACATCGGAGGGCCAACCCGTACAACCCGGAGATACATCGGGAGGAACCCTGCACGGAAGTTAGTTGGTGTGTTTAAGTATTGGAATTTTCCCGGAGGGGCTTTGTAGTAACTGAATCCAGGCAGAATGGGCATTTAATTTAGAAACGTTGCACTAAAACTGGAGGAAGGACAACTGCTCGGGGGAGCGGCCCATGCATGGACAGACGAAAAAGACAGTTGACTGAAAACCGCGTCCGAACCGGTACCGCCCACACGAGACAGGCCATCACCCGCGGTTAATGGGATGAATTTTTAGTAGGGGAGAAATTCCGTTTGTTGTCGGGGTCCGAGTTGGGAACTACAGTCCCAGGCACCTGGCTTTCGGGGATGAAATATGCCTCTCAAGCGGTTTGCGGAAGATCCTCCTAGTCTGAATCTCACGCCGATGATCGACGTGGTGTTCTTGTTGATCATCTTTTTTATGCTGGGGACAAAGTTTACGGAGTTAGAACGCAAGTTGGAACTGCGAATCCCGGAGGTGGCCTGTGCGGAAACCGTAGTTCCGCCGCCGGATCCCCGGGTTATTAGTGTGTATCGGGATGGAACGGTAACTTTGGACAGAAGACGCATAACCCTAGAAGAGTTGCCAAGCGAGCTCTCTGCGGCTCGTCGTGAATTTCCAGCCCTCAGTGTGCTGATCCGCGGTGATTCGCAGGTACCATTTCAGCGAATTGCGGAGGTACTCAGTAGCTGCAAGCAGGCTCAGATTGTGAACGTGGCAGTGGCGGTTCGGCCTACGGAGCAGGAAGGCTCAACCCGATGAGTCCGGCCAGGCTGGTTGCGGGGACCACTTTATGGGCAGGACTGGAGCCCTATTTTGTGGGCTCCACATGGTGGATTGGCTGGTTGTGGCTCGGACTTGTGGGCCTAACCGTAACGTTGCTTATCCTTATGCAGACCCGTTGGGGAGAGCGGCGGCCTCTCCAAAAATGTTTCATCCTTTCCCTCTGGGCCCACGGGATCCTTGCGGGATTTGCTACCACAATCGAAATTGCAGGTCCTCCATTAAACCGACCTCACGAATGGAACACCATTGAACTCACTCTCGTCGACAGCGCGTCGCCCAGCGACTCCGTTCACGCCAATTGGCAGGGAGGCGAATTTGGCGATTTGCCACCACTTGTAGATGGAATTTCTGCTTTACGAGATCTCGTGTCGAGTGTTCCTAGAAGGGAATTTGAACTCCCGTCAGACGCGAATTACCGCACTTTCCTCCGACTGGCTAAGAGCACTGGCACCCATGAACCTCTTAAGGATTTAACTCGGAAGTCTTCTTTATTGGAGGCTTCTTCTTTATTGGAGGCTTCCCCGGATGGTGGGCCTGCGGCCTTTCCTCAAGAGGAAACCTCTCAAGAGCAACTGGAGTCGGCAGGAGTGTTGCCGACCGAGGTGAGCCTTCCCTCAGAAGAGGAACGAAACGGGAAGGATTTCAATTCCGATTCTGAGGCAGAGACAAACCCTGAGGCTAAAAGATTAGCTTTTCCGGCTTTCCCGCGAACGGATCTTTCTGAGGACAATTCTCAGATTGCTAACCCCTTGCGAGTTCGGATTCGCTTGCCGGGCACTGCCCGACCTAAAGAAGAATTGGCCAGTGGCGTCCGCGAGGCTCTTTCCAGCGACCTTGTGGAGATCCCCGTAAGCGGCGAGATAGGTGGTCCAGAGTTGCTGTCCACGGAGAAGGATGGGCTGGATGGCCTCGGTTCCATCCCGTTGGTTTCGGTACTTCCGCAGATGAGAGAAGGTCAAGCTAGCCTGCCCCAACCGCCCCAACGGTCGGCGAATCTCGGGGAGCCACCACCCCCGAAGCTGGGCCTTCCCAGCCTACGGGATTTAAGCGAACTTGGAAGCCCTGAGCGTGGTGGAGGTAAACCGAACCTTCGCCCGCTTTTGCCAGAGGCAATCCCGGACCGCCGAGCTGGTGATTCCCGCTCCCAGCCGCCGGAAGTCATGCTTGTGTGGCGAGAGAGTCCCGATCCTACTAGTTGGCAGTTACCTTCAATTTATCGACTACGCGTAGCTCCCGATCGACAAATAACAGGTCGAGTGCATGGGGCAACCCCGGCAACGGATGCTGCAGTGGAGCGGGGGTTGGCATGGCTTGCAAGAAACCAAGACCCGGACGGCAGGTGGAATCCCCGACGTCACCAAGCAGGTGTGGAGCGTTTTGTTGCGGGGCGAGACCGGCAGGCAGCAGGAAGGGATGCCGATACAGCAATCACAGGGCTGGCTCTCCTTGCTTTCCTAGGAGCGGGCTACACCCATCACTACGGCCCATACCAGGATCAGGTCCGGCGAGGGCTGGAGTTCCTGATACAAAACCAAGACGCGGAGGGAAGCTTTGCCGGCGGAGCAGGGTACTATTCGGCCATGTATTGTCATGCAATTGCCCTGCTGGCTGTGGCCGAGGCATATGCCCTTACCGGGGCAAGAGAACTGCAGCAACCGATTGTCCGGGGAGTGGCATACACCATCCGGGCTCAGGATCCCCACGGCGGGGGTTGGCGTTACCGGCCAGGAGATCCCGGCGATACCAGCCTACTGGGATGGCAAGTTTTGGCCCTGAAAAGTGCAGAGTATGCAGGGTTGCAGATTCCTCCCGAGGTGTTCAGCAAGGCCGAGGCGTTTCTGCAGAGTGTTAGTAGTGGACGAGCAGGGGGATTGGCCGCCTATCGGGCGGTTGAACGCCCAACCCCAGCGATGACCGCAGAAGCCTTGGTCTGTCGGTTTTTCTTGGGGGCTGTTCCCCAGGATCCCCCGGTCCAGGAAGCGGTCGAGTTCCTACTTCGGGAACTGCCCGGGAAGGACCCGCCGAACTTTTACTATTGGTATTACGGCACCCTTGCTATGTTTCAGGTTGGTGGAGATGCATGGCAACGTTGGAATCAGGCTCTCCGTCAGACATTGCTCGCCATACAAAGACGGGATCAACCCTGGGACGGCAGTTGGGATCCTGTTTGCATCTGGGGGGGATATGGGGGCAGAATTTACACGACAACTTTGGCTATCTTGTGTCTGGAAACTTATTACCGCTATTTGCCTCTCCTCCAAGTGACTGGTGCCTCCTCCCACACAGCCCAGTTGCTAAGTGCAGAAGGGCGACTTTGGCCCCAGTGACAAGAGTGGTTCTGCCGATGCAAGTTGGCACTCCCACGCGGATTGGCTTTCTAAGTCCTCTTTCGGCCTGTGGCCCGGGCAGGACCAACTTTCACGAAAGCGGCGGGATGACCGGTTCGGATCTACTGCATTTGTTCTAGTAATTTGTTCTCGTAGACGACCCCGTTCCCCCACCGACTTGGGGCCTGTAGGGCCTCCTGAACAATTTGTTCCAAGCGTGTAAGGAGTTTCGGGCGACAACCCCATGGGGGCATACGGAACATAACACCTTCGGCTACCCCAAGTCCGGCTGCCAAGCCCCCAAAAGATTTTGCCCTGCCGAACCACCTGCCTTTTTTCTATGGGTTTTCGCAAATCCCCGGTTAGGACCGGTCCCCCCGCTGGATCCCCAACAATATTGGGTTGGGAGCATCCCTTTCTCACATTCCATGTGTGGGGACCGAGACTAGAGCCAAGCCGTTGACCCGTCCGAGGGGTGCTAAATAGCAATTGATTTGTTGAGCTCCACTTGCTTCTTTTTCGAGATCTTTCTCTTTATTCTGTCATGTCATAAATCAAAAAAATACTTGGCTTCCGGAGCCTTGTTCCTTCTTACCACTTCCTAGCAGCCGTGAAGCCCCACTGGCTGGGATGCCCGCGAATTCCCACGCTACTACTTGATCCAATCTAGGTGGGAAATACTGAAGATAATGGGCCTGACCGCCCACCCTGAAATAGTAGTAATTAGGTAGGACAGTCCACCATTTGGTAGTAATTCTGGTCACGTCACCGGAGGCGAAAATTCTTACCGAAAATTTGGCATAAATCCCCAACTCTTCATAGGCTTCCTATTTTTCCCAGACCCGAAGATAGCGCCCAACTTTTGTAGGAAATCAATCTGCCTTACTCACCGTAGAGAATATTGCCCAGTAAAATCCCTCATTGTGAGAAGGAAGGAATGGTTCCCCGCGACTCCACATTTGGGGGATAATGGTGTTTTCCTTCGGGCGGATGGGGAAACCGGCGTGTGCTGGCAGCTTTTCCTGGGGCCTAGGGGTTGCGGGGAGCGAGGTCAGGAACTGGGCTCTTGACTATGAAACACCAGTATGTTGGGGGGTAGGAGCAAGATAAGTAACAGGTTTAAGATTCAAAGCAACTTCCACGACCATCGCTTGTACTAGGACATCTGATCGGAATGGGCCCCAGGGTATGAGCTTTATTCTTGATTGGGGGTGTCTTTGGCTGGCGGATGAGGTGGAATTCGAGCAGCAAAGTTGGGGGATCTCTCAAGGATTTTGCGACCGGCAGTAGGCCTATGCAGTAGGGCTGTTCGGTAAAGCTGATTTTTTCCCATACTCAGTGGCCCTTGCAACCACTCAGTTAGAGAGGATCTGGTCGAGAGGGTAAAAGGGGGCAACATTCTTGGCGAAAGGGTGTTTTGTGTGAGCATGTCCGGTGCGGCAGAGTCTCGATCCGGGTTTTGCAGCGAGGTTGACCCGGCCGTCAACATCGCGACAAAGCATCGCTTTCGTTAATCGCCGGGCTCCCCATGGGATAATATCGAATCTCTCGAACGTAGTGCCGACACTTTTTGGCTCGATATACGGGTGATCATCATGACTCCAGCCAACATAAAAGTGAGTAGCCTGCTTTTACTTGTCTGCCTGTGTTGCTATTTTCGGGCGTCTCCCGAGGAGCAGATTTTGAAATTCGCGATCGGGCAAATTCGACTTCGTTATGTCCATGAGGTGAACACTGCCGAGTTGGTCGGCGGAGCGTTGGAAGGTTGTGTAGCCAGACTCGATCGGTACTGCCAATATTACGATCGCGAATCAGTGGCTCAGCTGAACGAAGAGATCGATCGCCAGTTTGCAGGAATTGGTGTGGAAATTCAGATAGATCCGGAGACGAAAGAATTGGTGGTAACCAGTCCACTTCCGGATAGTCCCGCGTATAAGGCAGGAATCCGTGCGGGTGATTGTATCATCGCCGTTGAAGGGCAAGAAGTGCAGGGGATGGCTATTGAGCAGGTGAGCCGCTTTATGCGGGGTAAGCCGGGAAGCACAGTTCGCCTTCGAATCCGTCCCTTTGGGACAAGTGAGCTTCGTGAACTTGCGGTAACTAGGCAAATGATAAAGGTTTCGACCCTCCTCGGAGACCGGCGTCGGCCGGATGGGTCGTGGGAATATCTTTTGGAACACCCAGAGCGACCCAAGCTGGGATATGTTCGCATTGCCTCATTCGCTCCTGATACTGCCCAGGAATTGGACAGCCTCATTGGGCGGTTGCTGGGGGAAGGAATCGAGGGTCTCATCCTCGATCTCAGGAACGATCCCGGAGGTTTACTCGGTCCGGCAGTGGCAATTTGCGACCTTTTTGTCTCCTCTGGGACAATCGTGACTACCCGGGGCCGGGGCGGGGTAATCCGTTCCGTTTTCCCTGCCAGTGGCAACGCCAAATATCCCAATTTGCCCTTGGTCGTCGTTGTGAATCAGGAGACCGCCAGTGCTGCAGAAATTGTGGCAGCATGCTTGCAGGATTATGGACGGGCAGTAGTGGTTGGACAACGGACTTTTGGGAAAGGTACGGTTCAGGAGCTCATTAGCTTGGGCTCAAGGTACGGGGTACTGAAAGTGACAACGGCCACCTATTGGCGGCCAAGCAATCGGGACATCAACCGGCCTCCCGGAGCGGGGGAGGATCTGCCGTGGGGGGTCCAGCCGGATGCAGGCTTCGAGGTGAAGGTGGAGGGCGAAGCTCTTGCCCGGCTGAATCGGGCCCGGGCCCTCCGAGATTTGGCGAATGCCCAGTTGGCCCTCCGCTGGCGGGCTGCCCTTGCTCGGAGTGGCGAGGGCAGTGTCAAAGAGGAGATGCTACCAGCCGGGGATCCTCAGCTGGCAAAAGCAGTTGAATACCTGACTAAGCTGCTGAATGAAGGCGATAATATGGCGGAAGGTTCTCAGCTACCGCTTGCTCGAAATAATTAGGTCCTAGGGCCGACCGAAACGAGGGTTGGAAAATTATTGGAAAATTAGAGGTATCAAAACGAGGCGGCCTAAAATATTGACAGTTTTTCGGGTGGTTTACCCAAATATTGTGTTCGGTCAAGCTGCCCAGGTTTCGGTGATGCAGTGGGCAAACCTTTTTGGGCCGCAACCCTACCGCTCGCCTAAGTTTAACGAACTGATTGCCTAAGTTTCTCGAACTGATTCCCCCCTGTATGGGCAAACGCGGGAGATAAAGTTTGGGGGACATGTCGGGTGCAGGCAGAATCCTCTCGGTGCAGCTCGTATTGGCCCAGCGACTTCGAATACCAGAAGGTTACCCCAAACAATTTCGGGGCTTGACTCTGGCAAAGAATGCGGAAAGCGTTCACTTCCGGACCCTTCGCGGAAGATGACGGGCCGGCAAAAGATATCGACGGAATGCTGCTCCGGGACTCACTCGATTTGTGGGGAAGTTGGGTAGCGATGATTCGGAGCCCGCGGCTCAGCCACAAGCTGCGGTGAGCATTTGGGCATGGCGAGCAGCGGGCGGCTCTTCCGCGAACGGAGGGATAAGTTGAGGCCTGCCGCGGCAAAAAGTGACAATCGGAGATTGCAGGTAGGTCTGACGAAAAACGCTCAGGCAAGAAGACGAACCGAAACTGTAGGGAACCAATCGAACTTGTGATCGAAAAGGAAAACTTATGCGGAGACTAATCTTAGCCATTCGGGCATTTTGGTGGGTGTTGGTTCGCCAGCAGTTGGCCGACCGCGTTAGGGAACTTCTCTGCCAGAAGGAAGGGGTGACTGCGGCCCCGGCACCGCAGGCTCAGGGGGAGGCGGTGGTTCCCGAACCGAGTGCCCCCCGGCGGGAGATGCCGGCACCTGGGCGAAGCGAGGCCTTGACCCTTTTGGCAACACTCCAGCGGGAAGCACGTTTTGTGGACTTTATTATGGAGCCCTTGGACCAATACACCGATGCCCAAATCGGGGCGGCAGTTCGAGATATTCATCGGGATTGTGCGAAGGTCATCCATCGGATTTTTGGCTTAAGACCGATTGTAACCGAGTCAGAGGGAACCTCGGTGGAACTGAAGGCCGGGTTTGATGCTAACCGGTTTCGAGTATTGGGGGAGACGAGGTCAGGCGAGCTCTTGCGAGCTCGTGTGATCCATCGGGGCTGGGAAGCGACACGATGTGATTTGCCCACGTGGACGGGAACTTCTGCTGCGGCGTTGGTCATTGCTCCCGCCGAACTACAGCTGGAGGGTACTTCCGTCCCTCGGTTAGGAGAGGGGTTCGCCTTGCCTCCTGCTCCAGGAAACTCCTAAAACCCCTTCCACAATGACTTTCCTTTAGACTAGCCACCAATTGAGGGGCGGAAAGGAGGCAAGTGTGGGCAAAGGAACGAGAGTCAAAGGTCCCCTTTTTGGTCGGGGGTTTGGTTCCGCCAATATGTCTCCGGGTGGGGAGAGAAACGGTAAGGTTGGCAGTGATGGCAGCTCGGGTTGTGGTTAGGTGGGAAGAGGTGGCCAGCTGAGGACCCAAACAGGTGCCCATGCGAAAGAAGGATAAACTTTTGACGCGGTCCGTTTGAGCTATAGCAACTGATAGGAACTGGATTCCTTTTTTAGAACGGGACAGGAAGGTGATGGAAAAATGGCGGCAAAATTTGTAATCGGAATCGACTTGGGGACGACCAATACCGTTTTGGCCTATGCTCCCTTGGAGGCGGAAACACTTAAGATCGAGGTTTTCCCGGTACCCCAGCTTGTTGCCCCTAACACGATCGAAAGCCGGACTCTACTTCCCTCATTTCTGTACATCCCCACACCTCAGGAGCGAGAGGCGGGGATTTTCAGTCTGCCTTGGGATCGCGATCCGGAGTTTGTCGCGGGGGAATTTGCTCGCCGGCAAGGGGCGGAGGTACCACATCGGACGGTCGGAGCTGCAAAATCCTGGTTGTGTTACAGTCGGGTGGATCGCCGCCAGGCAATCCTTCCCTGGAATGCCCCGCCGGAGGTGCGGAAAGTTTCTCCAGTTCTTACCTCCCAAAAATATTTGGAACATTTGGCTCGCGCTTGGGAGCAAGCGTTTCCGGATGCCCCGATCGGGGAGCAGCTTGTGGTATTGACCGTTCCTGCTTCATTCGATGCGAGTGCGCGCGAACTGACTCGGGAGGCGGCGTTGGCCGCGGGACTGCCAGAAGGACTTATCTTAGTAGAAGAACCCCAAGCGGCTGTGTATGCGTGGCTAGATCAAGTGGGAGATCGTTGGCGACGGATCCTTCGGGTAGGAGATAAACTCCTGGTTTGCGATGTGGGGGGAGGTACGACCGATCTTACCTTGGTGGGGGTTGCCGAACAGCAAGGGGAGCTTTTTCTGGAGAGAATTGCTGTAGGAAACCATCTTCTAGTGGGCGGGGATAACATGGATTTGGCCCTTGCCCACTATGTCTCCCAATTGTTGGTAGCCCAAAATATAACATTAGATCCCTGGCAAGCCGTCTCGCTCTGGCATGCGTGCCGAAACGCCAAAGAGGTTCTGTTGGGGGAGTCGGCACCGGAGAGCATCCCTGTGACCATTCTTGGCCGAGGAAGCCGCGTGATTGGCGGCACCGTGACGGCGGAATTACGTCGGGAGGAGGTAACCAAAGTTGTAGTGGAGGGATTCTTTCCTCATTGTGCCTTGTCCGATCGACCGAGTCGGCGTCGAGTAAGCGGCTTCCGGGAATTAGGACTGCCCTTCGAGACGGACACCGCGATCACTCGGCATCTAGCAGGCTTCTTGGCGGCTCATGGAGCTCCGGCGACGGGACCAGCTCGGCCGACCTATGTGCTTTTCAACGGAGGGGTGTTCAAAGCTTCCGTCCTTCGGCAGCGGACTTTGGAAGTTCTCGCCGAGTGGTTTGGGCCGCATCAGGCCCCAAAGGCTTTGCCTTTGCAGGGGGATTTAGAACATGCGGTAGCCCGAGGGGCAGCTTATTATGGTTGGGCCAAGACTCGGGGGGGAGTGCGAATTCGGGGCGGCACTCCTCGCTCCTACTATGTTGGCATCGAAACGGCCGGGCCCGCTATCCCTGGAGTTCCCCGGCCGTTGCGGGCTCTTTGTGTCGTCCCCTTCGGAATGGAGGAAGGTACAGAAACCGACGTCCCGGGAGATGAAATTGGTTTAGTTGTGGGCGAACCGGTGGTCTTCCGCTTCTTTAGTTCTGCTGTCCGTAAGCAGGATAAACCCGGCGATATCTTAGGTACTTGGACCCCCGAGGAGCTTCAGGAAACA
>Ga0308410_1001281_pt1 | contig 14525 bp, 10 predicted proteins | sample HotsprOSTMatCore_FD_203467 | JGI IMG/M metagenome (GOLD analysis project Ga0308410, IMG submission 203467) | Hot spring phototrophic mat microbial communities from Octopus Spring, Yellowstone National Park, Wyoming, United States -... | ecosystem: Environmental > Aquatic > Thermal springs > Hot...
CAAGCTGTAGCTGAAGGTGCTTCGCAACTTGAAGAGGTCCAAGTGCTTTTAAGAAAGATTACGGAAGTTACGGCACAAGAGTTGACAGCTGCCGATGCCATCGCCTTAGGATGTCCCACCTACTTTGCCAATATCCCGGGCGAAATGAAGCAACACCTTGACCTTTGGAATTGGAAGTGGCGGGTGGATTTTACCGACAAAATCGGCGGAGCCTTTGCTACGGGTGGGGGGCAGATGGGAGGCAAAGAGCACACTATGACCTCCCTGCTCCTTTTTATGCTGGCTAACCGGATGATTGTCGCCGGCCCATTATTCGAGGACGAAACGGGCGAGGATATATGGGGAGAGCCAGGAGCGGGGGCTATGACCGGACCTTTGGATCCGGGCATTTCCCCGGGGGAACTCGAAAGTGCCCGTCGCCTGGGTTATCGGCTTGCCACCTTGGCCGTTAGGTGGAAAAACCGCTCCCCTCAGCGGTAAACTGAAGGATGGCTTGGGGATCTGGCGGACCCGATATCCATCTGGGTAGAATCCCAGCCGTGGCACTACTGTAGTCGGCTAGTGGCTAGATAGTCGGCTAGTCCCTAAGGATCAAAGGGCATCGCTCGAAGCAAACCCATAGCCATCTATTTTTGCCGGGCAGGCCGCCACCCTCCGGTATCCACCGCGGTCTCCGGGGAGGAATTGTTCTGCGGAAGAACGTTGTGCCATTGACCAGGCTTGGAGGTCGCCGAAGCAGTGTACACCACCTGCTGCGGCACTCGCGGGGAAGCCTGGGGAGTAACAAGGCTTGCAGACTTCGTGCTACTTGGCTGGATCACCTGGGGGTGATTCAGACCGGGCGAGGTGGGATTCGGAGTAGAGCTCCCTCCGTTGTTCGGAGAACTGGGGGCCGGAGAAGTGGGGGAATTTTCCGCAGGCCGTTGCACAGAATACGGGCTGGAAGTTGCTGCTGACGGCGCGGTGCTTTCCTTGAAGGTTTTGGGAGCACCGTACCCACTGTCGGTTGGGCCAGGAGCTTCCGTGGGACCTGGAGTGACCGTGGTCCCGGGTGCCGGCACACAACCCGGGGGACAGGAGCTACTGGGAGCATAAGTTCCTAAAGGGGCACTTTCGACAATGGGAGCACAGGGATCGGTCACTACATAAGAGGTCTCGGTAACGGTGGTGGCTATTCCAGGGGTGCAGACTAGTCGATAGGTGGTATAGGGCTCTCGGTGCAACCAAGGCAACAAAGTCAGTCGAGTCACCGGTTGATAGCTTGTACTTATGGCACCCGTACAGGGATCAACCACGGTGACCGGCCGGTAAGAGGTGACTGGCATTCGACCATACACCCACCGATATCGGGTCTCCGGGGCGTAGTAGCATGTCTGGGCTACCGGAGCGTATGTCACGGTTGCCACGGAGGCTGGCGGTAACAAGGTGGTGGACATAGTTGTCACCGGTAGCCGGACAGTGGTGGTCGGGGGGGGAACGACCGGAGAGTAAACAACCGTCGGCTGGGGACGCCACCAATCCGGGGACAACCAGTCGAAAGGACCGGCTTGTGCCAATGACGTCCCCAAAGCCAGGGCCACACCCCAAGTGGCCCAATGCATCGGAAATATGCTGCCGATTCTGAACGCCCTCATGTGGTAGCTCCTCTTAATCCAAAAACTCCTTCAAACTCCAAAAGGTTGTTTTCCCCCTCGAAAGGCAACCCTCCCTACGAACTTTGGCTCGCAGAACGAAACTTCCACCTTTTTTTGGCTGCTTTTATTGGCTGCCACTTTCCTGTTATTGGTTGCCAATTTCCTGGATCTCAGTTCCCGGAGTTTTAGAGGCCGCCTTCAGGATCTCTGGGAGCCAAAAACCACTTCGCTTTTAAATCCGGGTTTTACGCTCGCCGGTTTTCATATCTTCCCAAGGGTTGTCGCGAGTTTGAAATGCCCGCCAGCTGGAGCTTGCCCGGAGTTTAGCCGAGCTGCTGTGGAAAACGCAGTAAGTTTCCCGAACCGACGGCAAGATCTCCTTTCCAGTTCCGTGGCAAGACGGGCACTACCGCCCGGACCTTTTTATCTCTCCTATTCTCTTTTGTATTTTTTTCCTATCTCTGTCCCCAAAACTTCTGCCAGCGGTGACATCCTTTGTCCCGAAAATTTCTGGCAGGACACCCGACTTCCTAACTGCCGAAGACCCCTGCATTTCGATGATTAAATGATCCGCGGCTAAAGAGTAGCTTGGGAGCGGTCGTCTACCGATTCCATTCGCAGAGTAAATGTTGCCTATCCAATTCAATGTAGCTTACTTCCTACGCCTGTGCCAGTTTTCCTCGCACGAGTTTTTGCATTTGGCGGAAGTGGCTTTTTTATGAAGAGTCGCTTTGTGCAATCTGACTGTGAACTGCCGAGGTATTGGGTCTCTTCCGCGGTTAGCCGCCCGGATTCGGTGGGCTGGGTAGAAAACTTGGAGTAAAAAGGAGGATTGTTGAAATAAGAAGGATGAGGCGGACTTTGCGGATTGCGTCGAAATTTTCGGAAACACTAAGGCGAGCCTTGTTTCACCACCTGGAGTCGTTGGCCCCAAAATACCCATCCTTGAAAACCCAAAATAGTCGAAGGCTTTTGCAAACGAGGTTTGACGATTAGAGCAGAAGGAGGACTGAGGATTAAAGTGTCTCCACAAGTTTCACAGAGGAAAGGCAATTTTGGGAAAAACTAACCGGTAAAGCTAAGGACCTTATCCCCCGATGGGTGTTTTTCCGCACAAGTTGCCTCAAGTTTAGCCGGTTGCTTGGAGTTTTTTGCGGGAGCTTTCCGGAGCAAACGGCTTGACAAAATCCGGGAAGTCAATGACTCGGGCAGCTCGGTATTGATGATCGACAGAGGATCGACGCACGCCGAGGCTTTAACCCGAGGGGCCATCGCTCCCTCGGAGGGATTCCTCATAGATGTCGTAGAGGCGGAAAAACATCTCGCGCAAATTGCCATGACAATCATGGAAAACCTTGTAAACGATTGCTTCGGGAATGAGGACGGGGGGAAGCCCTTGTGCTCGGCGTTCCTCTGCGGCCTCTCGAAGGAGAAGACCAACCAGTTGGGAAGCCAACCTCCAGTCGGGGCGGAGTTCAATAAGTACTGGCAAGAAGTTGTGCTTATGGCCAGTTACTAAAAGCTTAAGGGTTTTAAGCCGGGTATAGAAGATTACGCACATCTGACCAAGGGGAAGCCACTGCTCAAATCCATCCACTACCACCAGCCCGCCGGCACGAAGGTCAGATATTTCCTTAAGGGCTGCTAGGGTGCGGGGTTGGCGGTCCCGGACGCAAATAACTCGGCCATGCACTTGCTGCCATGGAGAAGCTGCCAGGAGAGCCAGGATCAGGCTGGTTTTTCCGCTTCCGTGTTTGCCTAGAATCTGGGCTTGCCCCCCGAGCCGGCAAAAACGCTCCCAAAGGCTTTCGGGTGTCCTCCCAGGAGGAAAGAAAAAAGGGAGGGATCCCGGTCGGATTTGCTCCGCACTGAAGGGGTTTTTGAAAAGGTGAGAAATCCCGTTCACCACTTGCCTTGCTTTCCACACCTGCAAAAGGCTGATTTCCCCTTTGGGTGATCGGAGCACTATCGATCCATTTTGTTCCTACAATGTTCAACTGAGCACTCTGGGAAGCATAGCAGTTTTTGGTTGGATGGAGTTCGACAGGGTGTGCTTTTCGAACCGTGTCGAAGGGGCAATAGTAAGCCCCGCTTATTCCGGCCAGTTCCGTCCACCATGCTGGGGACCGCACACTAAAAATCTTTGGGTGCACGAAGTGCCCACTTTCCAGCTTGGGAAATCACGCGGTCCGGGGCATTCCCCGATATTTCTGCACAGTCTCTCCGCAACGGCCCCAAGGAAAAGGTCTTCTTGAGCTGTCCATGGTCTGGCGTTTCAGGTTAAGGATATCAGCGGAAGGTTCCCCACCCTAAAAGGCACTTGGCATATAAGATCGGATTTACCTCGCAACAAAATTCGAAGCCGGACTGCCCAGCGAATTTTGATGAGGAAACCCTCATAGCTCCAGGGGGCCCGGGGGATAATCGTGGAAAAACGCTGCGGCCACCGCCAGTCCAGAGGACACTCTTCCGGCTGGAACCGCCAAACGGCATGGATCCCCTGATCGGTAGTTCCTTTGCCTTCAGTAAACCAGAGGATCGCAAGCTCTGCTCCATCCAATTCCGTGCGGGAAATCCGTTCCAAATAAAACTGACCGGAAAGAGTATCTCCCGGGAAATACGTGGCGCGCTCCCGATCCAATCGTAGTACCACACCTGAATCAAAGCCGCGGGTTACTATGCTCATGCTGATACTTTACCCGTAAAAAATGGGAAGACCACCACGGGAAAATAGCGACGAATCGGGGGAATCCCAGGGAGGATTTCCTCTAGCAACAGGGCCCACGCGATTTGGTTGTGAGCACTGATAAAGCTGTGCATGACTCGTGGGGGTAACTCGAGCTCAAAAAATGCCTCGAAGGGTACTCCAGTCCTTATCACGAATGCTTCTCGCCGAAACAGAGGCAGCTTTTGTACCTGGCGAACCTCTACCCGGGTCTCCGTTCCCTCCCGAAACATCGCCCGTTCTTCGCACACCAGGGAGACGGAAAGGCGGTTTACTTTGACCGATCCAAATTGGGCTAGGTAAACCTGATATCGGTGGCCCGGTCGCAAAGGTTGCTCAGAGATTTCCAGAACGGTAATGCCGAGGGCCCATTGGCGGACAATATGCCGTAGTAACAAGGTTGTATAGAAGGCCCCGATAAGAAGGAGAAACAGGGAAAAGGCAAAAAAGCTCCAGTCTGCCCGCCACAACCACCACGACATGCCGCTCCAGGCTACCAGAGTGAGAGAAACGGCATTCCAAAGCATGCAAGCCAGCAAAGAAACGAGGGTTCCTGCCAAACCAACAGGACGTGCCGGTAAGCGAATCGCCAGCCGGACGCCGGGACTTTCCTTTGGAGAGAGGGGCTTTGGGATTGTGGGCCAAAGATGCCCCGCAACGCCGTCCTCGATGGGTGGAGAGCGGTGTTTTCGGCGAAACCATGTTCGCAAAAAAGGCCCGTGATCACTCCGTCCGTGAAGAAGGGCCAGAGCCAAGCCACTTCCGCCCAGGACAATCAAGGAAATTGGAATGAATGCGATCAGAGCGGTCCACCAAGGAACCTCCCCCGGAAGCTCGGCCTCCATCGGGCTGCCCGGGTTGACGTAAACCAGACGGTATTCGCCTATTTCAAATTTTTGGAGAATCTGATTTGCGGTTTTACGGTCGGAAAAAAGCGGGCCTCCCACAGGGGCATGCTGTGGGGTGATCCAGGCTCGGAAGGTTTTGTCCCCGAGTTGATATTCAACCAGTATCCTCGGTTCATAGAGTGGGCCCTCTTGGCCGTAACGTTCCTGAATCTCCTTACTCGATATTCTTGCCCAAACGACCACAAACCCTTCCTGGGGAGCGGAGGAGACACGAACCATCCGGGCAATCAAGAACCCTAGACCCAATACCCCTATAACTAGGATGAGGGTGAATATGCCGCACTCCAGCCATAGGGCCAGCCGAGCAGAAATGGTACGGTGCTCACCTCGCTTTTTCACGAAGAAGGGAAACCAGCGACGTCCACGGCCCACGGTAACGATTTCCACCTCAAACTTAAAGCTGGAGTGCCAGTGGTTGTCCTCAGAAAGGGCAAAGACACTCGGGATCACCCGGTTTGCTTTGGACCATCTTCTCTGGGCCTCCTGGGGTATTCTATTTCGACTTGTCCTCAGGCTCCCCAGGGAGATCTGAACGAAGACATCGAGCGGTTGTTCGTTGTGAACTGTGTTCTCTTGCCGCTCGCTTATAGCCGCCTTCCTCTTTTTTACAACCGGCGGGGGTATCAGGTCGCATTTACCCGTCTTTACCCGCTCGTAAAGCCGAGGTTCGATCCCCCGCCTAATCGGCCGATGACGTTGTAAAGGATCAAGCGAGTGAATTGCACCAGGTCAATGGCAGCCAGCATAAGCGGAATCACCGCGAGGACCAAGCATCCTGCACGCTCGCGATTTAGCGGGTCGGAAGAAGCCCAGTCTTAACCCGCGACGGTTCCACCGATCCATTCCTTCCGAGCAGGTGGAGAACGAACCGCAGTGCTCCCGCAGCATCCTTGGATCTGATGGAGTTGGGTCAGGTTGCTTCCCTTCGGATGGAAAGTGAGTACATCAACCACTCTTATTTTCCGCGGGAATCGGAGGTGAGTCGAGAGGGTCCTTTAACCGAAGAGTGTGTTTGCCAAGGCGTTAGGGGCAGGAGTACGGGGCCAGATGGCCACCGGCCGGCACAAGGTGGATAAACGCACTTTAAAAAAAGAAAAAACGGACTGGGGAGAACCGATTTCGTGGGGATATCTTCCTGAGAAGGAGCCAGATTCCGGGATGGCAGATTACAAGGGGCACCATTTTTGGGGATAGCAGCTTAAAAGGGAGCAATTTTCCGGGAGGGTAGGCAACTGCCACCCAGAGAGAATTTTCATCGCAGCTCCTCAAAGCTTGGTTTGCAAAAACTTTCTGTACCGACGAAACCATTCTTTTCCAAGGTCTATCTTTCGGCCAAGGCGATACTGAGAGCGTGGGCGGAGCTACAGAAATATTTCCGGAACACGACCCCTTCCCACAAAAGCCGGCTTTGAGTTAGAAGAAGGGAAAAAGAGGACAGAAAAACCCGAAATCCGCCGGATTGAGCCGGCCTTCAACGAGCGGCACTCGAGAATTCAATGGCCAGCTTTCGAGAAAGTGACAGGGCTAAGTCGCCGCAAACCCGTCGGGAAGGGATCCATTTGTGTAAGGCAATCTCCCGGAGATATTTGGGGACGTGGCCCTTCCCCATCGCTGGCACAGGCTAATAGGTTGCACCTTAATCCCCCAGGGTTTTCTTGACGGGTTCCGGGGCGAAGCCTCTGGACACGTACCTTCGAATGCTTTGAGAACAGTACCTTCGAATAGTTAGAGAACAGCGTTTGGTACACCGGCCTCTATCTACCCAGGCATTCTTCCTAACGAAAAGCTTCCCCAATCAGAGTGGCTCCTGTCTAAGGTCACGAGTTTCGATCGTCTAAAAAGGAGGGCCGCAAAGTTCACGCTTTCACTTGGCTCTCCAGGGATTACCTCTGCGGGAGGGCCTTTTCGGGAAGCATGTCCGATGGGGCTTCATGACCGGTACCCAAACATCCCCCGGAAACCCCGTCGGAAAAAGTTCCTCCGCGAGCGTTCCTCGGCAAGGTCATCGTCAAATATGCCAAGCTTTAGCAACATGGAGACTTATGCCGACGCACCAACGAGGCTTGCAGTCAGCCAAAGTGCTGATCGATTTACGACTTCGGCCTGTCGCTGGGTGTTTGTCCGCCAGGGGAGTCCTTACTTATTCGAGCTAGCTGACGAGCTTTCCTTTTCGAACGATGCCGTAAACATTACTTCCGTGCGCTCCTCGGTGTTTTGTCGGCATTTGTGATGAAAACCTAACTTCTCCAGGCACCGGTAAACTTCTTCGAGAGTCTTTTCGCCAAAATTGGGAATTGCCAGGAGGAATTCCGGGGTGCAGTTCAGGAGATCCTCTACGGTGAAAATTCCTTTGTCTTCCAAGCAGTTCGTTGTGCGAACCGCTAGTCCGATCTCGGCCGTATTCAGCTCAAGCTTTGCTCGCATTTCTTGAAGCCGCATGGAATCCCGGTTTAACGGAACTCGAGTTTTTCGCACGGTTGATCCTCCTTGTCTGGTGGTCCACCACGCTCCTTCACTAACAGCCTTTCTTTGGCCCGGCTTGTGTTACCGGCCGGGCTTGTCCGTTCGATTGCGGTCCCTCCTAATCGCGGCGGTAATCATTTTGCCTGAGGCATGCCCCGGGGAGCTAACGAAACACCTGGCTATTCGCAGCTCCCATAAGCATTTTCCGCCCATTGCACCCCGCCGTCCCTCTATGCTCGTACGGGGTTTTATCGAGGCTCCCCAGCAGCCGTACCGCGAACATTCCGCAAGCCTTCCCAGTTGTGGTGTCTGTTCCCCTCCTATCCCCCCTACAATGAACTTTGAGCTCCGAAAGGGTTACTAATCTCGGAAGTGAGTCAGTTGGTTTGGGATGGGTTAGCTTTCAAAACGGATAAATTTTTCTGAACCCGCACCCTTGGGGAAAGATTGTTGCCCGGCAAATCGGGAAGCGAATACAGCCTCGTGGTGTGGGGCGGGTCCATCCCAAAGCTTTCCGCCGAGCATTAATTACCCTTCTGGCGAACCTTCTGCGTGGAATAATAGTTGGGAGTTAACGTTCGCCCGAGGAAGGTGGGGTATCGGCGGTCCGATACTATAGCAAAGAATCCGCCCGCTCTCCTATAGCTCTCAAGGGGAGGAAGCCTTTCCCAAAGGTTGGGGGAACAGTTTGCTTCCTTAAAGATATGGGTGCTGTCATTACCTTTGTTGTAGGAGTGCTGTCGCCACCCTGGGGGGTACCGGAGTGAGTAACCCTAAGGAGTAGGGTTGCATTGGTCATCGGGAATGAGTTGGAGGGCTTGTGCACTCCGCGTTCATTCGCCAGGAAGTCCGTCGGCGGGATTGATATCCGTCGGCGGGACTCATATGAGGCTTGCGGGACGAAGTGGTGCCCTCAGGGTAACCGGGAGAGGTCCCGTCGGAAACGGTTAGTCTGCTTTGAGCCTGAGTTTGTGTGTCTCCGCCGGAGAACATGGTGTGTCCTCCCCGTACTTGGCTGACCTAACGGAACCTCAGAGATATGCCGTCACTTTCGGGGAGGGGCCTCTGTTGGTTTTGGCTGGCCCCGGAAGCGGCAAGACCCGAGTCATTACTTGCCGAATTGCGTTTCTGCTTGAGGCCGGGACTCCTCCCGACCGAATCCTCGCATTGACCTTCACAAATAAGGCGGCTCAGGAAATCGTCGATCGCGTGGTCTCTCTCACCGGTCAAAAGGGGATCTGGATCGGTACCTTTCACGGATTTTGTGCCCGGTTGTTGCGAAGGTACGGCCGACTCGTGGGCTTGGAAGAGAATTTCACGATTTACGATGAAGGGGATAGCCTCCGTGTACTTCGTGCTGCGGTGGAAAGGACGCGGTTTCCCCTTGTCTCCCACTCGTTGGCGGATGTGGCGGCAGCGATTCACCGGGCCAAAAATCAGCTTCAGCTTCCGGAATTTTTCGTGCCGAAAGATACAGCTCTTCCACCGGAACTATGGCGTCAGGTGTATGCAGCTTACCAGGAGGAACTGCAGCGGCGGAATGCGGCCGATTTTGACGATTTGTTGCTGCATGTGGCGCGCATTCTTGGCGAACGTCCCGATATCCGCGAGGAGCTTGACGATCGGTTCCGTTTCATATTGGTCGACGAATACCAGGACACCAATCTCGCTCAGTATGCCATCGCTCGGGCACTAGCCATCAATTATCCTAACCTGACGGTTACGGGTGATCCCGATCAATCAATTTATGGTTGGCGGGGGGCCTCCTTAAGGAATATCCTGGAGTTTGAGAAAGACTACCCTCAGGTTACGGTTGTGCGGCTGGAGGAGAACTACCGAAGCACTCGGCGAATACTTCGTGTGGCCGACACCCTGATCGCTCGCAACCGGTTACGGAAGCCGAAGCAGCTTCTTAGTAAGAAGTCGGAAGGGAAGCGAGTTCGGGTTTTGATCTATAAGTCGGAGCAGGAAGAGGCCCTGGGAATTGCCGAAGAGATCCTCCGGGAGGTAAAAAACGGACGGCGGTGCTTTCGCGACTTTGCCATTTTCTTCCGACTCAATGTGATGAGCCGTCCTTTGGAAGCTGCTTTCCGCCAATGTGGGGTACCTTATCAGCTGGTAAATGGCACGGAATTTTTTCGACGAAAAGAGATCCAGGATCTTTTGGCCTATTTGCGAATTGTGCTCAATCCCCGGGACGACGAAGCCTTTATTCGGATTTGTCAATCTCCGCCGCGAAGCGTGGGGGCCCGGAGTTTGGATCGGGTCCGGGAATTTGCCCGTCGGGGGGGCTTAAGCCTCGCGGAAGCAATTTGTATGGAAGAGTTGTTCCGGGAAATCTCTTCCCGAGCCTGTAAACCTGTACGGGAGTTGTCGGAGAGACTGCAGCACCTCACCCAAATCCCCTATAGTGGGGCGGAGGCTTTTGTTCGGGCTATTTTGGATTCCACCGGTTACCTCGCATATTTGAGAGCTGAAGGCACACCGGAGGCTTACGAGCGGCTAGTCAATCTTGAGGAATTTGTTTCTGTTGCCCGGCAGTTCGACCTCCGTCATCCCCAGGGCAGTACTCTCGAGCAGTTCTTAGAGGAGATTGCTCTGGTGTCCGATCCGGACCGTTGGGACCGGGGGGAGGACTGTGTGGCAGTGATGACCTTGCACGCAGCCAAAGGGCTGGAATTTCCCGTCGTGTACATTGTCGGGCTTGAGCAGGGTCTTTTGCCCTATGAAGACAGTTGGCGAGACGTGGGAGAGCTGGAAGAAGAACGGCGGCTTCTTTTCGTGGGAATTACTCGTGCCCGGGAGGAACTCACGTTGACCCGAGCGGTATACCGCGAATTTCGCGGTCAAGCTCGCCTGACTATTCCTAGCCCTTTCTTGCTAGAGTTGCCTCGCGAGGAATTGGAAATTGAAGACCTCTCCGAGGAGCGGGTGGGGTTCCTCATAGAGGGAGCTTGCCCGAGGGAGGGGGCAGCGGGGAACCCCGATTCGGAGCCGGCGGAGAATCAGTGGCCCAACCACAAGGGAGAGATTAAAAAACAAGAAGGGCTGTTTCATTTGGCAAAAGACCTTTTTCAGGAGCCAAGTTCCCAACCGGTGGCACAAGTGCCCGTCGCCAGGGGATCTCTCGTCTTGCACGTCGACCATGGGTTGGGCCGGGTAGTGCGAGTGGCAGAAGAGCAAAAAGATGTGTGGCTTGACGTCGAGTTTGTTCCCCTTGGGCGGATCGTGAGGCTTTCTCCGGCTGATCCCAGAATTCGGGTTCTCCCCCCGAAAAGAGGATAACATCCAAAGGAGTAAGTCTACCGGCCGGAATCGGACTTCCCGGAAGGGAACTGCAGCTTGTTGGCCGGGCTTTAGCCCGAGGAACGTCTTTTCCCGCCGGTTGTCGACTGGCCAAAAACAGGTTTTCCTGGAGCGAGCAGGCAAAAAACCGGGAAGAGTGTGGACACTGGTGACAGAGGAAAAATAGAGGGACTGCGAATTTGTTAAGCAACGAAACTCTGAACTTTCCGAGGGAATTCAATTCTTGCCTATTCACGACTGTGAGTTGTTCGAAGGTCGGAATACACTGGGCTTTCCTCGGCCGAAAGGAAGTGCCTGGTTCCTTGGAGGACCGAAGCGGTTTCCGCGGAAGCGGGCACTTTTGGTGGGGGGCGATCTGGGAAGGGTGTGATTGCAAGCGAGGAAAACTTGTGATTGCAAGAGAGGAAAACTTAGGAAAACCAAGTTTACCTGGGGGGTTATGGCACATTAGAATGGGGGCCATCGACCGCGGAAATGTTCTTTTTTACCGGCGTGGGTTTGCAAAACCTGGGCACATTTGTCCGATCCCAATGGGCTGAGGAGGGAGAATTGATGCAGGCAGGGAATTGCGAGAGGATGCGGAGGAGAAGGTGATGGTCGATTCGGAAGGACAGATTGCGGAAAGTTCTCAGCCACAATGGCGGCCTATCGGGCCAGTGGAGCGGCGGGTACTGGGGGTTCTGATCGAGAAGGCAAAAACCACTCCGGACTATTACCCAATGACCCTTGCCGGAATTTGCACCGGATGCAATCAGAAAAGCTGTCGCTGGCCGATCATGCAACTTGAGCCCGAAGATGTGGAAGAGGCCCTCGAGCGGCTTCGGGAATTGGGAGCGGTTGGTTATGTACATGGGAGTGGTCGTGCTGTTAAATTCCGCCACTACGCCTACGAGTGGTTTGGCGTGAACAAAGTTGAACTTGCCGTTCTTGCTGAGCTTCTCCTTCGGGGGCCGCAAACGGAAGGACAGCTGCGGGCCCATGTTAGCCGCATGGAGCCGATGACTGACCTTTCTCAGTTAAGAGCCGTTCTTGCTGCTCTGAGAGATAAAGGACTGGTTGTTTCTTTGACCCCCGAAAGCCGCGGCCATGTGGTCTCCCATACGCTGTATTTACCAAAGGAAATGGAGAGGCTGCGGCAGGAGTACGCCTCCGAGCCGGGGCACGTGGTCGGCCGGCAGGAAGCAGTCTTCACCCCGAGCGAAATCTCGGAGGAACGCAAGGCTATGTGTGAGCAGCTTACCAATGCAACAGACCGGGAAAACAAGCCCGCAGCCAAAATTTCGGAAGACGCAGCCCAACGAGTCTTGGAGGAGATTGCACGGCTTCGGGAGGAAGTGGCGGAAATTCGGGCAGAACTTGCCCGGCTAACCTCGGTCCTATGCGAAAACGGCAATGAACTTGCCGATCTGCGCCGACGGCTGGAGCAGCTGCTCTAGCTCAAACTGGCTTCCTTAGAAGCCAGAGCGGAAAATGCCGGAAAGACGGAGCCGGCAAACGAAGCTAATCCAGAATGTATCTTTGGGTGGGCAAAGTTCAGTTTGGGTGTGCACGTAACATCAAGGTAAGGAACCCTTGAATAAAACCGGAATTTTCGGCCTTGGGTTTCTTTATTGATCCCTTACTGGGGTGAACTGCCGATGAGAGGCTCTAGCTGCTGATGGTTCGTGGCGAGGCGAAATTCGGATTGCCCATTAAGCAATTCTGGTTACCGGGGCGGAGAGGCGGGATTTGCACCAAAACAGCCTTACATCCATGGAGGCTTAGGTTTTGAGGGGATGGGGCACTGGGCTCTTACGGTGATCAAACGCTGGGTTCTTATGGTAACGGAGCACTAACCACCTTGGGGTAAAGCGGAGATCAAACGATAGCTTGGGGTTAATCGGAGATCTAATGATACAAAGTGGGGATACAGGTTGAGGAAATTGACGGAAATTCAAGTTGGGGAAATTGACGGAAATACTAGTTGGCAAAATTGACGGAAATAAATGTAAGGAATGTTAGAAAGGTTTTGCGACGGGCATTTTGGGACAGTTAGGAGGCAGGGTAATGATAAGGATCATCGAAGCGCTTAGCCGACTCATAGGATGGGTGGTGACGCTAGTTCTTTTGGCATTTATCGGTTGGATTGGCTGGAACATTTACCAAGGATCATTTGCAGCCTTCCACTTGCAAGCAAAGATCAAGGAGCTTGAGACGGAGAATGAGAGCCTCCGGAAGGAAAACAGCGATCTCCGGCGCGAGGTAGACCGGCTTCGCGTGGCTAATCGCCTGCTAAAGGTGGACACGCGGGTAGCAATTCTCGATGTAATCGAAAAAACACGTTCTCCTGAGACAGGCGCGCTAAATACGACGTTTATTTTCCGTGAGGTGGATGGTACCGGCCGGCCGGTGACGCCTGATCGTAAGTTCACCATCAGTGGAGATATCTTGTATATCGATGCGTGGGTTGCAAAATTCCAGGACGAATTCGTGGAGCTCGGTGACCCGTTGCGGGGGAGTTCCATCTACCTTTTCCGACGGCTTTTTAGTGAAGACCAAAGGCCTTCGGAGGGTTTTGTGCTAGACGAAGAGGGATCTCTCCCCCTTCCCTATCGGAACCAGGGCGAAGCTTCGGAGTTTGAAAAGGAGATTTGGGAGAACTTTTGGTTCTTGGCCAACAATCCGAACGAGGCCGCTCGGAAGGGGCTGCGTGCCGTCCACGGAGAGGCCGTGTACATGAAGCTGGAGGAAGGAAAACGATATCGGATTCAGCTGCGCGCTTCCGACGGCCTGACGATCGTGCCGGAAGGCGAGATCGTAGTACCCGGCGGGCGCGCAACTTGAAGACAGATGCTAAAGAAATTTGGGGCTTTTATCCGCACGGATAGGGGGTTCTACAACCCTTTGCCGTGGCTTCTCCTTTTGAACTCGTTGGGTGAATGGCACTATTTTGGCATGAAATTTTGGGAGGCTGTGTGTGAAACCACATTCTGGTCGGCGGGAAATAAAAGCTCCGACTCTAACTTGAGAAAACGCTGTTTTTAGGCATGTCTCGGTGGGCTCGCGGGAAGGAGGAGCTCCCCTTGAAAGTCAAGTAGTTTGGGGACCAATCTGCGAAATGGATTATTGCCCATCTCGGAAGTCGTGAAGGTTTCCCCATCCCTCGGTCATCAGTCCAGTTTGAATCGCTTGGTTTTGCAGAAATTCATGATTTTGAAGCCGCGTGATTTCAGGTAGGGGAGTCTTGAGGCCAGAGAGGATAGCGATCCAACTGCAATGGGTTGCGGTCGGCTAGATTGGAGGTAGATAAGGCTTTGGCTGGACATGAGGGAATTCGTGGGAGTCCATACGGCAGTTCTTGAAACACAGTGTGCTGATGAATCGTTCGCGGAACTAAGAAATCCTTTGATATCCATCCGCAAGAGGGAGCGGCTATCAAGTGGGATTTCGTGAATTCGTGGGTTCCGTTTGTTTCTCTTATCAAGGAAATAATTGGTGGGAAGGAGAGGA
>Ga0308410_1001284_pt1 | contig 14521 bp, 13 predicted proteins | sample HotsprOSTMatCore_FD_203467 | JGI IMG/M metagenome (GOLD analysis project Ga0308410, IMG submission 203467) | Hot spring phototrophic mat microbial communities from Octopus Spring, Yellowstone National Park, Wyoming, United States -... | ecosystem: Environmental > Aquatic > Thermal springs > Hot...
GACCCTCGCCCTCGATCTCGACCTGCGGCCGCTCGCGGCGCTCGCCGCCGACCCGCCCGATCTCGTCTTCTACCTGGTCGAAGCGCTCGACGGGCGGGCTGGGCTGCAGCACCTGCCGGCGGCCTTGCTCGAGGTGATGGGCGTGCCCTTCACCGGCGCCCCGGCCGCGGCGCTCCAGCTCACCACCGACAAGCTCGCGACGAAGCGGCTGTTGCGCCGGGCGGGCCTGCCCACGCCCGATTGGGTCGAGCGGGCCGAGGATGCCGACCCGGATCGGCTCTGGATCGTCAAGGCGGTCGACGAGGACGCCTCGTTGGGCCTGGATGCCGGGGCCGTGGTGCCCGGGGAGCGGGTCGCCGAACGGCTCGAGCTCTGTCGCCGGCGGTTCGGTGGCCGGTGGTTCGCCGAGGCCTTCGTCGAGGGGCGCGAGTTCAACCTGCCGCTGCTCGAGGGCCCGGACGGGGTCGAGCTCCTGCCGATCGGCGAGATCGACTTCTCCGACTACCCGAAGGACCGCCCGGCCATCGTCGACTACGACGCCAAATGGACCCCGGGTTCGCCCACCTGGGAGACCACACCGCGCCGGTTCGAGCCGCGCCCGGGCGACTCCCGGCTACGGGCCGAGCTCGCCGCCCTCGCCTTCGCATGCTGGTGGCTGTTCGGCCTGCGCGGCTACGCCCGGGTCGATTTCCGGGTCGATCGCGAGGGCCGGCCCTGGATCCTCGAGGTCAACGCCAACCCTTGTCTCTCGGCCGATGCCGGCTACATGGCGGCGGCGGCCGAGGCCGGGCTCGAGCCCGAGGAGGTCGTGCGCCGCATCCTCTCGGCCGCGGGTGTCGCGCCGCCACGCCGGCCGGCCCGTCGGCGCGACCGGCCGGCCGAGGGCCGCCGTCCGGCCGCGGCGCAGCCGGAGGCGCGCGAGCGGCCGTGAGCGAGGCGGCGGCGCGGCTGGGCCCGGCTCCGCTCGCCGAGCGGGCTTTCCGCGAGGCGCCGGTCGAGTCCGACCGGCGGGCGGTCGCCGAGCTCGTGGCCGCGACCGGCTTGTTCCGGCCGAGCGAGGTGGCGATCGCCCGCGAGCTGGTCGAGGCCTGCCTCGAGCGCGGCCCCGAAGCCTCGGGCTACCGGTTCCTGTTGGCCGACGACGCCGCGGGCCTCGCCGGTTACGTCTGCTACGGCCCGATCGACGGCACCGAGGGAAGCTTCGATCTCTATTGGATCGCGGTCCGCCCGGACCGCCGGGGCCGGGGCCTCGGCCGCGCCCTGCTCGAGGCCGCCGAGGCGCGGATCGCTGCCCTGGGCGGCCGGCGCGTCTATGTCGAGACCTCGACCACCGAGCGCTACGCGCCGACCCGCGCCTTCTATCGGGCCTGCGGCTACCGCCTCGAGGCGGTGCTGCCGGACTTCTACGCTCCGGGCGACGGCAAGGCTTTCTTCGTCAAGCTCTTGAACGTCCCGGCGGAGGGCGGATGCGGATCGGCCGCGTGCTGATCGCCCCGGCCGGCGGCAAGGGCCTGGGGGTGTTCGCGGCCGAGCCCCTGCCGGCCGGCGTTCCGCTCGACCCGCAGCCTGTCTTCGAGCTCGATCCCGAGGACGTCGAGCCGATCGAGCGCACCCGCTTCCGCCACCACTACTTCGCCCATCCCGAGCGCGACGGCGTCGGGGTGATCGTTCTCGGCTGGCTCACCTTGTGCAACCACGGCCGGCCGCCCACGCTGGAACTCGACTGGCGTCGCGATCCGGCCACCGGCTGGTGGGTCGTTGCGCGCCCCTGCCGGCCGCTCGAGCCCGGCGAGGAGCTGACGATCGACTACAATTGCCCGCTCTGGTTCGAGGCCCTGCCGTGAGCCGCTGCGGAGCCCCGCCTGACGATGCCTCCCGGAATGATCCGACCTCGGCTCCTGCCGGCCGCGCCCGGCTCTTGCCGACGCCGAGCCTCCCGATCCGTGGAGCTCGGCCGTGAGCGGGCCCGTGAGGCCGAGCCGGCGGTTGGCGGTGCGCGGCGGCGATCGGCTGCTCGAGCTGCGCGCCGTCCCCGGCAAGGGGCGCGGGGTCTTCGCCCGGCGGCCGATCCCGGCGGGTCGGCTGCTCTGCCGCTGCCCCACGCTCCGGCTCGGCTTCGAGGATTGCGAGCGGCTCGACCGGACCGTGCTCGCGAAGCACTTTTTCACCGGCGACGGCCCGGAGTTCGAGGCGTGGCTCGCGCTCGGTCTGTTGACGCTCGTCAATCACGGCCGGCCGCCCAACGCCGATTGGCGCTACGTGGACGGCGGCGCCTTGGGCTGTCTCGTCGAGCTCGTGGCGGTGCGGCCGATCGCGGCCGGCGAAGAAGTGACGATCGACTACAACACCCCGCTCTGGTTCGAGCCCCTGCCCTAGGGGTCGGGGCAGGGCCGCAGCACGACGGGCCCTTCGCTCCCCGGCAGGAGCGCGCCGAGCGGCCGGCAGCCGTCCGGCGCGCAGAGCCGCCAGTCGGGCAGGCCCGGGGCGCGGGCGAGGACGAGCTCGGGAAGCGGCGGAAGGGCCGGGGTGGAGCGGAACGCAGCGCCCTCGAGGCGGGCCTCGGGGCCGGGCTCCATCCCGGCACCACTGCCGCGGACCCGGCTCTCGACGAGGACGAGCCCTGCGCGCTCGACCCGCCAATCCTCCTCCCAGAGGAGCTGCTCGACCGTGTGCGTCCAGGCGAGGGTGAAGGCCGTGAGCGCGAGCCGCACGGCCGACGTGCCGGCGGCGAGGCAGATCCCGCTCATCGCGGGGCGGCCGCGGCCGCGCGGCGGGCCTGGCGGCGGAGATGGGCGGCGAGCACGAGGGCGGCCAGCGCGAAGCCGAGCTCGTCGGTCCAGGGCAGGGCCAGGACCAGGACCGAGGCCGCGACGACCGCGGCCGCCCGCTCCCAGGGGCGCATCGGGCCCGCGAGGAAGCCCGCGAGCGCCGCGGCCCACAGCAGGACCGCGAGGAACGCCTTGCCGACCGCGTAGAGCACGGCCGGGAAAAAGCCCACCGTCGCGGCCATCGGGTCGCCCGGCTGGAGCATCAGCGCCGGGGCGTAGACGGCCATGAACGGGACGACGTAGCCGGCGATCGCGATCCGCGTCGCGACGAGCGCGATCTCGAGATGGCTCGCACCGGCGATCGGCGCGGCGGCGAGCGCGGCGAGCGCCACGGGCGGGGTGAGATCGGCCATGATACCGAAATAGAAGACGAACATGTGGCTCACGATCAGCGGCACGCCGAGCTCGAGCAGGGCCGGCCCGGCGATCGAGGCGGTGATGATGTAGTTGGGGATGGTCGGGATCCCGGTCCCGAGCACGAGGCAGGTCAGCATGGTGAGCAAGAGGCTCGCGAAGAGCGAGCTCTTGCCGAGGTCGACGATCGCGCCCGCGAGGTTGGTGGCCGCTCCGGTGAGGGTGAGCGTGCCGATGATCGTGCCCACGAGCGCGCAGGCCACGCCGACCGGCAGCGCGTGCCGGGCGCCGTCGGCGAGCGCGTCCCGGGCGAGGGCCAAGGTCTCCCGGCCGCTGCGGGAGACGGCCGCGGCGAGGCCCACCACGGCGATCGCCGCCACGATGGCGTTCACCCCGAACCGGAGGAAGCCGGCCGCGGCGAGCCCGAGGCCGAGCCAGAAGGCGAGGCGCAGCGCCCCGGCCGGCAAGGATCCAGCGACCGGTCGGCCGAGCACGACGAGCGCGGTGAGCCCGAGCCCGACGGTGCCGGCGAAGAGCGGGGTGTAGCCCGCGAACAACAGCCAGACGAGGGCCGCGAGCGGCAAGAGGAGCGGCCAGTCGCGGCGGAGTGCGGCCACGGCACTCGGGCATTCGGCCCGCGGCAGGCCCACGAGCCCGCGTCGGCCGGCCTCGAAATGCACGCTCGCGAAGGCGGTCGTGAAATAGAGGAGCGCCGGGATCGCCGCGGCGATGCAGATCTCGACGTAAGCCACACCGATCGTCTCGGCCATGATGAAGGCCACCGCCCCCATCACGGGCGGCATGATCTGGCCGCCCATCGAGGAAGTGGCCTCGACCGCGCCGGCGAAACGCGGCGGGTAGCCGAAGCGCTTCATCAAGGGGATGGTGAACTGGCCGGTGGTCACCACGTTGGCCACGCCGCTACCGTTGATCGTGCCCATGAGCCCCGAGGAGATCACCGCGACCTTGGCCGGCCCGCCGCGCGTGTGGCCGACCGTGCCGAGGGCCAACTCGTTGAACAGCCGGATCATCCCGGCCCGCTCGAGGAACGCGCCGAACAGGATGAACAAAAAGATGAAGCTCGAGGAGACGTAGGTCGGGACGCCGTAGATGCCCTCGGTGCCGAGGAACATCTGGTCGACCACTTGCGCGAGGTCGAAACCGCGATGGTCGAGCGGCGCCGGCAGGAGGTGGCCGAAGAGGGCGTAGGCGAGGAACAGGCCGCAGAGGATCGGCAGTGCTGGGCCGAGGAGCCGGCGCGCCGCCTCGAACACGAGGGCCACGACCAGGATACCCACCAGGATGTCCTGCGGCTCCGGCTCGCCCGCCCGCAGGATCAGATCCTCGTAGAACAGCCAATGATAGAGCCCGCCCAGAAAGCCGAGCCCGCCCAGGATCCAGGCCACCGCCTGCCCGGCCGGCCCGGCACGCCGCTGTTCGGCCAGGAGCGGGAAGGCCAGGACGAGGAGGAATCCGACGTGCACCGAGCGGACGATCTGACTCGGCAACGGGCTCCACGCGGCGGTCCAGAGCTGGAAGGCCGAAAAGGCGAGGGCGATCGCCCGGATCGCGAGGGCGGTGCGGCCCTCCCCCGAATTCAGCGCCACGGGCGCCTCACGCGCGGCAGCGCCGAGCTCGGGCTCGCGCGAACCGGTGCGGGCCGCGTCGAAAGGTGGCGAGCCCTCGCACGCGGCACGGTCGACTCCACCTGCGCACGGCTCGTCCGGGTCCGGCGCGGTGGCGGCGCGAACACCTCGCGAGCGGCTTCTTCGAGCCTCGATGTGGAGCGCGCTCGGCCGGCCGCGAGCCGTCCACGGGCCGCGGCACGGTGCCCGGGTACCGCGCCCATCCGATCGACCGGGGTCGGCATGCCGGGCGCACGTCGCATCCTCGGATCACGCCCGATCGCCCGGTCGGTGTCGCGCTCGAAGCGCCGCTCTCCGGCCGAGGCGTGCCGTGCGCGCGCCCCTGTCCCGCCGGCCGTGGACGCAGCGCCGGCCGACGAGCCCGGACCTTCGGCTGGATCCTCCGGACCCGCCGGCGAAGGATGTCGACGCGCGTCGCGTTCGCCCGACGCTTTCCCGAAGCGGCTCGCTGCGGGAGCCGCCCCGATCGCGCCCCGCCCGGTCGGTGCCGAGCTCGACCGGCCTGCGCCGATCGGCCGAACCGTCGCGGAGGCGCCGGTCGCGCGGTGGCCCGATCCGACCGCCGGTGCCCCGGTCTTGCCAATCCTCGGGACCCCTTGTCGGCCTTCGGCCCCGATGGCACCTCCGCTGGCCCCCTCGGCCCGAACGCCTGGGAGGTTCGCGCTCGCGTTGGTCAGGGCTGGGCGCGCACCCTCCCTCGCTGCCGCCATGATCACCCCACGAGGTGCGTTCCGGGTCCGAAGCGCGAGGTAGCGGAGCGGCGCGGCGATGCGATGGCCGGCGCGGCGCCCCGGCGTCCCATGGCCCGAAGCGGGTACCGGGCGACCCGTCGATCCGGGTGTGGCGTGCGGCGGGCCGGCCTTCGAGGCGTAGGTCCCGAGGCCGGGATCTCCGGTCGTGGTGCGGGCGGCGCTCGGGGAGCGAGCGAGGTCGGGCTGCGTGGCTCGGCGCGCCGAGGGCCGGTTTTTCCTCGCGACCGGGTGGGCGAGGGAGCGAAAGGCGGGCCCCGGTCGACGAGCCCCCGGCGCCGCGCTCGCGACAGCTGATCTCGCGGCTGCCCGGCAACCGGCGTTCGGCAACCGAGCGGGGGTGGGACGACCGGCGTGGTGCCCGGGCGGCCGGTTTCCCTCGGCGACGGGCGGAGCGGGGCGACGAACCGAGGTCCCGGTCCGTGCACCGATTTCCACCGTGGCACGCTCGAAAAGAAACCTCCTCGCTTTCCGGGTTCCGTCGCCGTCGGCGACCGGCCGGATGGGGCAGGCGGCCGAAGGCCCGCGCGGGTCGGCTCGACCGGTCGGTGGGGCCGAGGGCCGTCCGCGAGCACGTGGCCCGGTCGAACTCGACGCGACGGATCCGCCGACGCGCGTGACTTCGCTTTCCGGCCGCCCGTCCGGCTGTCGACCGCCGAGCGTTCGCGTCGCACCGTTCCGGCCGCGCGCCCGCGTCGGCCCCTCGACCGGCCGGCGCACGAGCCGAACGGCGCCGGTGTGCCGACCTCGCTCCAGAGCCGAGCGACCGAAGGCCGGAGCCGTCGATCCCCGGAGGCGGGTGCGACGCCGAGAGCGTCGAACAGGCGGCGCCGACGACCGAGACTCGCGCGTCGACGGTCGGATCGTCCGGCGAAGCCGGGTGCGGTTCGCCGAAAGCGATCGATCTCCCGCCGGCTCCGGCCTCCTGCCCGGCGCCCGGGCCGGCTGCGCGGCGGCGGGAACCCGCTGCCGGTGGGGCGCGCGAGCGGTCCGAGCGGGCCGATCGTGGTCGGGGCTCGAGCGCCGTGCCGGCCTCGTCGGAGTGCGGTCCCGCCTCGGTACCGTTCGCGGCCGACGTCGCGGATCGGGGCCGGCCTTCGGTCAACGGACGAGGCCCTTTTCCCTGTAGAACCGCTCGGCCCCGGGGTGGAGCGGTACCGGCATGCCGTCGAGCGCGCGCTCGAGGATGATCTTCTTGCCCTCGGCGTGCGCCGCCGCGAGCTGGTCGAGATTTGCGAAGAGCTCCTTCGTCATCGCGTAGGCGAGCTCGTCCGACACGCCGCTGTGCGTGACGAGGAAGTTCGGGATCGTCGCGGTCGGCACGTCCGCGTCCTGGCCCGTGTAGGTCCCGGCCGGGATCACCCCCGGCCGGAACGGCGCGCCGATCTTGGCGACGACCTCGGGCGGCACGGGGACCATCCGGATCGGTACCGAAGTCGAGAGGTCGCGGATCGAGGCGACACCGAGGCCCGCCGACTGCAAGGTCGCATCCAGCTGGCGGTTCTTCATGAGGTCGACCGATTCGGCGAAGGGCAGGTATTCGACCTTGCCGAGATCGGCGTAAGAGAGCCCGGCCGCGGCCAAAATCGCCCGGGCGTTGAGCTCGGTTCCGGACTTCGGGGCGCCCACCGACAGCCGCTTGCCCTTGAGGTCGGCGAGCGTCGTGATCCCGGATTCCTTGCTCGCCACGATCTGCACGTAGTTCGGGTAGATCCCGGCGATCCCCCGCAGCTTGTCGAGCGGTGCCCTGAAGCCGGCCTCGGCGTCGCCCTTCCAGGCGGCGATCAGCGAATCGCCCAAGGTGAAGGCGATCTCGCCTTTGCCGGCCTGCAACAGGTTGAGGTTCTCGACCGAGGCCTTGGTCGACTGCACCGAGGTGCGGATCCCGGGGATTTTTTCGCCGTAGATCCGCCCGAGCGCCACGCCCAAGGGATAGTAGACCCCGGCCGTGCCGCCGGTCAGCACGTTGACGAAGGTTTGCGCAGCCAGCGGCTCGACCGCTCCGAAGGCCAGCGCCCCGACCACGAGACCGAGCACCCGACGTCGCCCGACCATGCCCGCCTCCTCTGCTCTTCCCACCCGCTCTTAACCGCCCGGGGCGCGCCGGTCGAGGGATCGCTCCGGCCCGAGCGAGCCCGCTCGTGGCGCGGGTCCTCGCGGGGCGCGGATGGTTCGCTCCTGTGCCGCGCCCCGAACACCGAGCGGACCGCGGCCCCGTCCCTTCGCCGAGGCCCCCGGCACACGACGCCCCGGTCCCCCCGCGGGCGCCGATGGCCCTCTCCCCGGCACCATCCGTGCGAGCCCGATACCGGCAAGGCTCTCGCACCGCCGAGGTCGAACGGGGGCTCGGCTTCCCGGCGGCGAATGCCGAGGAGGTGCGCCGCCCCCCACACGCCATGGTCCGGGGGGCACCACCCGAGGCGGACGACCTGCCGGCCGGGACCGCTCGGCGACCGAGCGGGAGGCAGCCCTCGCGACCCTGCTCCGGCGGCGCCTCCGGCCAGTGGAGCCGGCCCGGCGGCAACCGCGTCCCCGGCCGGCCTCGCGGCGGTGCGGACCCGGTCGACGACCCGGCCGGTCCCGCGCAACGGCCGAGCGTAACGGGGCCCGAGCTCGGCGCCGGCGGCCGGGCCGACGCGCCGGGCTCGGCTCGCGAACCGCGTCCCGCTCGCCCGGAGACCGCCTCGCCCCCGACCGGCGTCGGGTCTGCCGTGACCGGTCGGGCGGCCGCGAGGACCGCCGCGTTCCGGGCGACCCGTGCCGCGATCGGTGCCCTCGCCTCGTGACCCGCGCCGGCGGCCGGGCTCGGGAACGCGCTGACAGGAGGGGGCCGGCGCGCTAGGGACGCGCCGGGACCAGGGAGGAACGCGGCCATGGCGGAGGAGCCGGTGATCCTCGATTCGGTGACCAAGCTCGGCCCGCAGCATGCCGGAAGGGTCGCGGTCTGCGCCAGCCACGGCGGGCCGTACGCCGCCTGGTGCGCGGCCACCGGAGGGGTCCGCGGGGTCGTGCTCTGCGACGCCGGGATCGGCAAGGACGAGGCCGGGGTGGCCGGCCTCGCTTGGCTCGATGGCCTCGGCTTGCCGGCGGCCGCGCTCGACCACGATCGCTCGCGCATCGGCGACGGTCGCGACGCTTGGGAGCGCGGTGTCGCGAGCCGGGTCAATCGCGCGGCCGCGGCCCTCGGCGCGGCACCGGGCCAACGCACGCCCGAACTCGTGGCCCGGCTCGCCGCAGCACCGGCCGTCCGCAGGGACGTTCCCCCGATCGGCGAGGTGCGGGTGCGGCTCGACGAGGCGTGCCGAGGCGAGGTGGAAGTCTGGGCGATCGACTCCGCGTCGTTGGTCCGTCCCGAAGACCGCGGCCGGATCGTGGTGACCGGCAGCCACGGCGGCCTCTTGGGTGGGCGTCCGGAGAGCGCGATCGCCGAGCCGGTGTTCGCCGCGCTCTTCAACGACGCCGGGATCGGCATCGACGAGGCGGGCACCACCCGACTGCCCGCGCTCGACGCGCGCGGTATCGCCGCCGCCACGGTCGACGCGGCGACGGCGCGGATCGGCGATGCCCGCTCGACCTTCGCCGACGGGATCGTGAGCCGCGTCAACCGCCGGGCGGCGGCACTCGGCGGGCGGGAGGGGATGAGCGCGCGCGCGCTCGTGGCCCTGTTGGTCGAGGCGCTGCTCGCGGAGGGTAGCCGATGAGCGGCCCCGGCGACAATGCCCGGGTGACGATGACGGGCGGGCGGGCGCTCGCCGAGATGGCCCAGCTCGCCGGCTGCGGGCCGATCTTCGGCATGGGCGGGTTCCAGCTCCTGCCCTTCTACGAGGGTTGCCGCGCCCTCGCCCTGCGCCACGTGCTGATCAACGACGAGCGCTTCGGCGCCTTCGCGGCCGATGCCTGGGCGCGGATCACCAACCGTCCGGGCTGGTGCGACGCCACCCTCGGGCCGGGCGCCACCAATCTCGTGACTGGCCTCGTCGAGAGCCTCAACGCCGGCATCCCGCTCGTGGCGATCGTCGGCGACACGCACCGGGCGTATTCCTGGAAGAACATGACCCAGGAGGCTCGGCAAACCGAGATCCTGCGGCCGGCGGTCAAGGAGCTGATCCGGATCGAGCGCGTCGAGCGGATCCCCGAACTCGTCCGCCGCGCGCTCGCGGTGGCCACCTCCGGCCGGCCGGGCCCCGTGGTCCTCGACGTGCCCGAAGACGTCGCGCATGCCGAGCATGCTTTCGACGTGGCAGATTTCCGGGTCGACCCCGCGACCCTCGCCGTGCAGGCTCGGCGCACCCGGCCCGATCCCTCCGAACTCGCCCGGGCTGCCGAGCTTCTGGCGCGTGCCGAACGGCCGCTCCTCCTGGTGGGTGGCGGGATCCACGGCAGCGGCGCCCACGCGGCGCTCGCCAGGCTCGCCGAGGCGCAAACGATCCCGGTCGCCCACACCTTGAGTGGCAAAGGCGCGATCGCATGCAGCCATCCGCTCTCGGCGGGCCTGTTCGGCCGCTATTCGCGCTTCGCCAACGATCTCATCGCCCGGGCCGATCTGCTGATCGCGGTGGGCTGCAAGCTCGGCGAGATCGCCACGCGTCGCTTCCAGCTCCTGCCCGATCGTGTCCCGCTCGTGCAGATCGACATCTGCCCGGAGGAGATCGGCCGGACGACGCCGGTCGCCGTCGGCATCGCCGCGGACGCCCGGCTCGCCCTCGAGGACCTCGCCGCGGCGGTCGGACCCTCGCGGGTCGACCGGTCCGCGTGGAGGGCCGAGCTCGCCGAGCGGCGGGCGCGCTGGTGGGCCGAGGCCGAGCCGAAGCTGCGCTCCGACGAGCGACCGATCCACATGGCCCGGCTGATCCACGAGATCGAGCGCGCCCTGCCCGAGGACGGCATCCTGGTCGCCGACGGCGGCTTCGCCGCGCACTGGGCAGGCTTGCTGTTCAATACCCGGCGCGCCGGTCGGCATTTCGTGGCCGACCGGGGCTTCGCCTCGATCGGCTACGGCCTGCCCGGGGCGCTCGGCGCCAAGCTCGCGGCAGCCGACCGGGCGGTCCTCGGCCTCACCGGCGACGGTGGCTGCAACATGGCGCTCGGCGAGCTCGAGACCGCGCGCCGCCTGGGCGCGGCTTTCACCCTCGTGGTCGTCAACAACGCCGCCTCGGGCTACGTCAAAGCCCTGCAGCACGCGATGTACGGGGCCTACCAGTCGGCCGACCTGGTCGAGCTCGATTACGCCGCCGTCGCGCGTGCGATGGGCTGCCGCGGCATCCGGGTCGAGGATCCGGCGGGGCTCGCGCCTGCGCTCACCGAAGCCCTCGCCGAACGGACCCTTCCGAGCGTGGTGGACGTGGTCGTCACCCGCGATCCGGCGCGGATGCTGCCGGCGGTCGACGCCCGGGTGCTGCGCGTCGAGAAAGGCGACCGGCCGGCGTGACGGGCGGTCCCGCCGGACCGCGCCCGCGAGGGCGTGCATCGGGCCGCGCCGCGAGGGCGAGCCACCGTCGCGGACCGCCGCCGATCGGCCGCGGGGCCGGGCGAGGCGCAGCGCGAGGGCGGCGAGGAGGAGCAGGCTCGCGACGAACCCGAGGAGAGCGACCACGCGACCTCCGAACCTCTCGCCGCGCGTTTTAGCGCGAAAGGGTTGAGGAAAGGTTGACCGCGCCGCGCCGCCGACATGCCGTCCGGTGGCGAGCAGCGCGCCGATCGACGGATCGGCCCGCAGCGCGGCGATCGTCCGCGTGTGGGTCCGGCCTACGCGCCGGAAAACGCGGGTTCCGCGCGCATGGCCGGGGCGGCAGCGTCTCGGTCCGGCCGCCCGCCGAGCCGGGCCGGTTGCCACCTGCCCCTTGGCTCCGCGTTCCTCGAAGATCCGGCGTCGAAGAGCTGGCGGCCGTCGCTCGCGAGATCGTTCGTCCGGGAGGAACCCAGTCGGGCGTCGGGCCGGTACACACCGCGCCCCGATCGGGGGTGCCCCGAACGGCCTCGTACGGAAATGCGGGCGCGACGCCGCGCGGTCGCCCCCTGCCGGGCAGCGGATCGCGGCCCGCGGCCGGATCCCCGCCGGCCACCCCGGCCCGCCCGCGGCGGGCGATGCGGCCGGGCTCGGCGCGATTGACGATGCCGCCACGACCACGGCCGATGTTCTCGCCTTCCGCACACGCACCGGGCAACTCCCGAACCCCCGGCCGGCGTTCGGCTGCGGAACCGGACCGGGCGATGCGCTGCCCGACGAGGCCCGCGGGATCGAGCCGTGCCGGTCGGCGGCACGCTTCCGGGGCAAGACTCCAGCAGCATCGATCGCTGGGCAGGTCGCGCTGGCGGAAGAAAGTCCGCCATCGGGCCGTGGCAGCCGGTTGCGGACCGTCGCCCGGGTGCCCTGTAACCCCTTGCCCGGACGCGATCCGCCGTCTGTCGCCGGATCGGACCGTCGCAGTCCGTTGCCGCACGCGACGGGGATAGCGACGGGGATAGCAGGGTTCGACGATGCCCGGGCTCACGGCCTTGGCGGTCCGCGCAGCGAAGCACCCGGGCGGGCACGACCGGCCGATCCGCCTCGCCGACGGCAGCGGGCTCTACCTGCAGGTCACCCCCAACGGGGCACGGTCCTGGGTCTTCCGCTACGTCGCGAACGGCCGCGAACGGTACATGGGCTTGGGCTCGGCTGAACTCGTCTCCCTCGCCGAAGCCCGCCGGCTCGCGCTCGCGTGCCGCCGCACCCTCGCCGAAGGCCGCGACCCGATCGAAGAGCGTCGCGCGGAACGACGCCGCCGAGCCCCGGCCGATCGCACCTTCACCGCCGCCGCCCGCGCCTTGCTCGAGGCCAAGCGGCCCGGCTGGCGCAACTCCAAGCACGCGGCGCAATGGGCGAGCACCCTCGAGGTCCACGCCTTCCCGGTGCTCGGCCCGCTGCCGGTCGACCGGATCGAAACCGAGCACGTGCTCGCGGTCCTGCGGCCGCTCTGGGAGCGCACGCCCGAGACCGCACAACGGCTGCGCCAGCGCATCGAGGCCGTGCTCGACTACGCCCGGGCGCACGGCTGGATCCCGCCCGGCCGTGCCAACCCCGCCCGCTGGAAAGGCCACCTCGCCGCGCTCTTGCCGCCGCCACGGCGGGTGAAGGCCGTGCGCCACCACCCGGCGCTCCCTTGGCAACAGATGCCGGCCTTCTGGGCCGCGCTCGCCACCCGCCCCGGCATCGCCGCGGCGGCGTTGCGCTTCGCGATCCTGACGGCCGCGCGGTCCGGCGAGGTGCGGGTCGCCACCTGGGCCGAAATCGACCTCGAGGCCGCGATCTGGACCGTGCCGGCCGCGCGCACCAAGGCCCGGCGGACGCATCGCGTGCCGCTCGCACCCGAGGCCCTCGCGCTCCTCGAGGCGATGCAGCCCTTGGCACGCGGGCCGGGCTCGCTCGTTTTCCCCGGCGCGGTGGCCGGTCGGCCGCTTTCCGACATGAGCTTGTCGGCCGTGACCCGCGGCATGAGCTTCGACGGGCTCGCACCCGGCGAGCCGCCGCGCTGGCGCGATCCCGAAGGTCGGGCCGTGGTGCCGCACGGCTTCCGCGCGACCTTCAAGGATTGGGCGCGCGCCCACGGCTGGCCGGACCACCTTTCCGAGCTCGCCCTCGCGCACGCCGACAAGGACAAGGTCCGCGCGGCCTACGCCCGGGCCGATCTCCTCGAGGGACGCCGGCCCTTGATGGAGGCATGGGCCGGGTTCTGCGCGAGTGGGTCGCGGCCGTGACCAGGCGGGGCAAGCGCGCGCCGGAGCAGCGCGTCGAGCCGCTGGGCCGCGGCGGAGCGGTCTTCGAACACGGCATGTTGCGCGTCGCCTTGTTGCCCTTCGAGTTCGGGAACGCGTCGGGCATTGTCGACACCATGTTCGATCGGGGGCTCGACGGCATTCTGTGGGGATGCGTTCGGGTGTTGGAACGCTACGGCCTCGCGAAGCCGGACCTTCGAGAGGTCAGGGCCGCGATGCGCAACGACGGGCTCGAGCCGCCACCCGAGAGTGCCGGTCATCACGAGTTCCTTCGGGCCGCCCCGGCCTCGTACTTGTGCGTCACGCTGCGCGACGGCTTGCCGCCGGACGCGGAAGCGAACCGCGCGCACCCGGCGCACGTCGCCGTAGAGCTCATCGGCCGGATCGGGGAGCTCATGGTGGGCCTCCAACGCGGCGAACCGTGCGACCGGTTGATCAACCAGGCGGCCGGCATCGGCCTGGCCTACGGCCGGCTCGAGGCTGCGAACGAATGGCAGGACCGGGCATTAGCCGGACACGCGGCGATCGAAGGAGCGCGCAGGGGCGGTCGGGAACGCAGGAAGGCGCTCGTCGCGATCGAAGGACGGATCGCGTGCTGGCGGGCCGAGCTCGCGGCGCGACTGCGGCCCGACGGGCGGCCGACGCGTGGCGCGATCTCCGAGGTCGCGCGGAAGCTCGCGAAAGCCTTCGGCACAACGCCGGCGCGCGAGCGGCGGTTCTACTACGAGCGCGAGACGGCGATCCTGAACCCCTGAGCACGGCCGACGGCGCGAAAAAGTGCGCGCCCGAATTGAGCGATCCCGCCAACGCACAATTCCGATCGCCTAGGTGAGATGCCGGCAACGGATGGAGCCGGCAGATGATCAAGGACGAACGCCTTCTGAAGGTCGAAGAGGTCGCCACGACCGTGGGTTTGTCGCGGGCTTGCATCTGGCGTTGGGCCGCACGCGGGCGTTTCCCGCAGCCGATCCGGCTCGGCAACAAGACCACCCGCTGGAAGCGATCGGACGTCGAAGCCTGGATCGCGGCCGCCGAGAAGGCCGAGCCGCGCCGCCCCTGACCCCGCCCCCGAAACGCGAGCGGCCCGCCGGAGCTCGCCAGCGGGCCGCGAGGAATTCCCATGACCGCGCAATCCCTTAGCGCATCTGGTTCGTCCGGCCAAGGAGACCGCCTGCCTTCGGACAGGATCGCG
>Ga0308410_1001285_pt1 | contig 14511 bp, 11 predicted proteins | sample HotsprOSTMatCore_FD_203467 | JGI IMG/M metagenome (GOLD analysis project Ga0308410, IMG submission 203467) | Hot spring phototrophic mat microbial communities from Octopus Spring, Yellowstone National Park, Wyoming, United States -... | ecosystem: Environmental > Aquatic > Thermal springs > Hot...
GCCCCCCTCTCGCCTCTCGCCTCGCGCCTCGCGCCTCTCGCCTGATCCCCCCTCGCCTCGCACCCCTCGCCTCATCCCCTCTCGCCTCTCGCCTCTTACCTTACCCACGCGCTGCTGCGCGGTACACGGCCAGGGTTCGTTCCGCAGTCGTGCGCCAGGAGAAGCAGCGCGCGCGCGCCAGACCCCGCGTGCGCAGTTCGGCGCGCAATTCCGCATCGGAGAGCAGCCGCAGCATCGCCTCCGCCAACGCATCGGCGTCGGTTGGCGGCACGATGAGCGCAGCCGCCCGATCCGGTGCGTCTGATGTCGCTCCCACGACTTCGGGGAGGCTGCTACTGCTGCTGACAATCACCGGCGTGCCGCACGCCATCGCTTCGAGCGGCGGCATGCCAAACCCTTCGTACAGCGACGGAAAGACGAAGATGGTGGCAGCGGCATACCAGAGCGCCTGATCCTCCTGATCGATATACCCGGCAAAACGAATCCGGCTGCCGAGACCGAGTTGTTCGGCGCGCGCCAGGATTGGCTCGTACAGCCATCCTTTTGCGCCGCCGATGATGAGCGGCGCATCGACATCACGCGCAATCCGGGCGTATGCGTCGAGCAGCAGCGTCAGGTTCTTGCGCGGTTCAAGGGTGCCGAGGAACAGCACAAACCGATCCGGCAGTCCGGCGCGGCGGCGAAATGCCTCAAGCGTTGCGGGATCGGGCGGAGCGAAGCGCGCGTCGGCGGCGTTGTGCGTCACAACCACGCGCTCTGGCGGAACGTGGAGCCAGCGCACGATTTCGCGTCTGGTAAACTCCGACACTGCCAGAAGGTAGCGGGCGCGTCGTGCGGCGACCCGGATCGCCCACCGGGTATAGATCCGATTGACGCGGCGAAACGTCTGTGGAAACAAAAACGCGCTCAAGTCGTGGATGGTGACGACCGAAGGAACCGGACATGCCAGCGGCACAACGTTGAGCACACCGTGGTATACATCGGCGCGGGAAAAGCGGAGCAGCGCCGGCGCCAGCAGTTGTTCCCACGGAATACGAACGCGTGGATTGATTGTCGGGAGATGACTGGGCTTGACGTAGAAATTGGGCGGCAACCCGAGCGCTGAGCGGTCGAGACCGCGCGTGGTATACACTGTGTAACGATTCTGCCGGTCGATCTCCCCCAGATGGATCAGCAGCGCCTCAACATAGTTCGACACCCCTGCGCGCCGAAACGTGCGCGTATGGGCAAGGAGCTGCGCATTGATAGCGACGTGCATGCGCGATTCGTTTATAATAGGCTATGGCAACGCAGCATACGTCGGCGAAGGAATCACGCCCCAATGCTCACGCGGCCAGTACGAAATCCATGCCTGTCCAATAATGCGATCCAGCGGCAGATCGTCCCACTCGCGCGAATCGCTGCTGTTGGCGCGATTGTCCCCCATGACGAACACCGTTCCCGGCTCGACCACCACGGGACCGCGAGCGCATGGGTCTTCGAAGCGACAGACTGTGGTGATACCCTGAAGGTATGGCTCATCGAGCAACATGCCATTGACGTACACGCGCCCATCCCGGATCTCGACCGTTTCGCCTGGCAGGGCGATGACACGCTTGATATAATCCTTGCTCATATCGCGCGGATACTCGAAGACGACCACATCACCCCGGCGCGGGGTGCGGAAGGGATAGACAACGCGCGGCGGCAGATCGGCGTTACCCGGCAGCAGGCGGAGCGGCGCATTCAGATCGAAGTGGAAGAAGATCAATTTATTGACCAGGATGTACTGCCCGCTGTGCAGGTTTGGTTCCATGCTCTGGCCCTCGATCTTAAAGTTCTGGATTGCGCCGCGCACGATCAGAAAAACCAGCAGAATAAAGATGGCGGTTTCCAGCATCTCCCGCACAAGACTGCGGACTGCCGGCGCCGGATGGGTGGCGCTGGCAGGCGTGTCAACCGTTTCGACCGGATGATCGGCGATTGAGGGGCGGTCCAGCCCGAGTCTGCGACGCAGTGGCGTTTCGTCCATAGGTGTTGTATCGCGCTGGTTACGCCCGAATGCGGAGCGACAGACCAGCGTCCCAAGATTTATAATGCGACCCGTGTGCACGCTGCGTCTCGCGGTGGCGTGCTTCAGGATTATACCCGATCAGGAATGAGAATGCCAGCAGCAGGTGAATCCATGCGCCATACCGGTCTTGTTGAAATGCTCGATGATGAGACGCTACGCTGCAATGTCTGCCAGTGGCGCTGCGAATTGAAGCCGCGCCAGGAGGGGCGTTGCAGGGTGCGAGTGCGCGATGCAAACGGTATAGCCGTTCGTAATGATGGTCTGATCAGCGTGGCAACGGTTGGACCGATCGATGAACATCGGTTATGGCACTTCTTTCCGGGCACACAGGTGCTGACGCTTGGCGGTTGGGGGTATGCGTTCGTGGAAGATCAGCACCGTGGACAGTATGGCATCGCGCCTGTCGATGGACGACAGCAACGACGCCTTGCGCCGGAACGGGCCGCAACGTTTGCGCTGGATCGCCTCTGCCGCGGCATTGTCTGGAGTTATAGCGATCCGTCGGTGGCGCATGAGTACGTGTTCGATCTGCTGCGCACTGCGCGAGCGACCAGTCGGTATACGGCGCTCGTGACCAGTGGGTTTCTCACCATCGAAGCGCTCGATCAGATCGGGCATTATCTGGATGGCATGTGTCTGGAATTGCGCGCGTTCGACGATGCGGCGTATCGGCGCCTTGCCGGGGTGGACCGATGGCGTGGCATTCTGGACATTGCATCGCACGCTTTTTATCGCTGGCACTGTCACATCGAAGTAGTCACGCGCCTGCATCCTGGCGTGAATGACTCCGCCGACCAGATCCACGGATTGGCTGACTGGATTCGGACGGCGCTCAGTCCTTTCACGCCCTGGCACGTCATCCCCGGCGATGCCGGCGCAGCCGCAGCTGCGGCAGTCGCCCGCGCGCGCCGAATAGGCGCAGAGGCGGGGTTGCTCTATGTGTATGGTCCAGAACCAGGACAGGCGACGGTCTGCCCATCGTGTATGGCGGTGGTCATCGAGCGCAGTGGCGGCATCACGCGTCTGACGGGCATTGAAGATGGGCGTTGTAGAACGTGTGGCGCTGACCTTCATTTGCGCACGTCAATCTTCAAGCGTTTGTAGCATGATCATTTGACGGTCGTGCCAGACCGGGATACAATCGCATGTGAAAGCGAGGCGCAGGAGAACGACCATGAATGACAGTTCCGGGCAACAACCGACCGGTGCGCGGAGCAATTCGCCAACGCAGACAGGTCTGGTGGCGGCAGCGCGTCTGGTCGTCCGTCGTGATGGGGTGATCGAACGCAGGATGGTGCTGGGAGAGGTGGCGATTACCGTCGGGCGCGCGCTGAGCAATGATCTGGTGTTGAGCTACGAGGGGATCTCACGCCGCCATGCGGAGTTTCACCCCTGCCCGGAGGGGGTTATGGTCGTGGATGTGGGCAGCGCCAATGGCACATTTGTCGATGGACGCCGCCTTGCGCCCAATGCGCCGCATCTGTTGCACGACGGCATGTTTTGCTCAATCGGTCCGTATACGATCACCTACTACGCACCAGGATCGCTTTCGCACATTGGTGCGCTGGCGACGGTTCCGCTCCCTGAGTGAGAGCGGCTACTCGTTCGTCCAGTAGACTTCAGCCTCGTTGTCAAAATCGTCCTGATCCCAGATCTCGACGCGCTCTTCCGGTGGTGCGGCGCTGTGTGTGCGTGTCGCCGGAAGAGCGCGCGTTCGCACTACTGATGGTTTGCTGCGCTCTTCACGCTTCGTGCGGCTGCGAAACACGATTTTGATCGGCGTACCGGTGAAATCGTACCGCTCGCGGATGCGGTTTTCGAGATAGCGCGCATATCCCCAGTGTACTTGCTCGGCCTGGTTAGCGAAAAACAGAAAGACCGGCGGCGCAACCTGCGGTTGGGTTACGTAGTAGAGGCGTAGATGCGCTCCTTTGTGGACTGCTGTGGGCGGATGCTCATACACGGCGCGTCGAAGCAGCGCGTTGAGTTCGGACGTCGGCACGCGGCGCTGGCGGTTGTGGGCGATGTCCAGCGCCAGCGGCACCACTTTATCGACGCGCTGACCGGTCTTTGCCGAAAGAAAGAGCAGCGGCGCGTAGGGTATGAACTTGAACGCCTCGCGGACGTGGCGGCTGAATTCATCAAAGGTGTAGTTGTCCTTCACGATCAGGTCCCATTTGTTGACCAGGATGGCCACGCCTTTCAGTGATTCGAGGATCATGCCGGCGATATGTGTGTCCTGCGCAGTCACGCCCTCGGTCGCATCGATGAGGAGCAGGGCGACATCGGCGCGCTCGATGGCGCGCAGCGCGCGCATCACGCTGTACCGCTCGAGACCACGCTCGATTTTACCGCGCCGCCGGATGCCGGCAGTGTCGATCAGCAACGCCTTGACGCCGTTGATCTCAATCGGCGTGTCGATACTGTCGCGCGTTGTGCCGGGAATATCGCTGACGACGCTGCGCTCATGACCAAGCAAGCGGTTAAGCAGGGATGATTTGCCGACATTTGGACGCCCAACGATAGCAATCTTAATCGCAGTGTCGTCTTCCTCCGCTTCGATGATCGGCAGAACGTCGGTGACCCGGTCGAGCACGTCGCCGACGCCGATGCCATGGTAGGCGCTCATGGGGATGGGTTCGCCCAGGTTCAACGCATAAAACTCGACCGCATCCAATGCGCGTTCGCGGTTATCGGCTTTGTTGGCGGCGAGCACCACCGGTTTGTTGGCGCGTCGCAGAACTTCAGCAACGGCGGCGTCGGCGGCGGTCAACCCTTCACGGCTGTCGACAATGAAGATGATCGCGTCGGCTTCCTCGATTGCGATCTCCGCCTGTTCACGCACACGCCGGGCGATTTCCAGTTGCGGCGTGCCTGGCGTCAGGTCGTCCTCGTCGAGGAGCAGACCAGCCGTATCGACCACGGTGAATACACGGCCGTTCCACTCCGTATCGCCGTAGAGCCGGTCGCGGGTGGTGCCGGGAATATCTTCTACAATGGCGCGGCGCTCACCGATCAGTCGGTTGAACAATGTTGATTTCCCGACATTCGGGCGCCCTACCAGTGCAACGATTGGTTTCATAGGCAAAACCTCTTCTTTTTTCTACACAGGTAATCACACAGGGCGCGCCGATGATGAGCGTTCCGGCGGAATACCCTTCATGGGGCGATACGCTCACCCTGTGTCTTCATCAGCGGATGCCCCTTCGCGCGGGCGCGCGCAAGCGCCTCGACACAGGCGGCATCGAACTCGATCCCTTTTCGTTCACTGAGATAGGCTATCGCTTTTTCGGCGCTCCATGGCTCCTTGTAGGGGCGGGCGCTGGTCAGCGCGTCAAACACGTCGGCGACTGCGACAATGCGCGCAATCCATGAAATCTGGTCACCGGCGATGCGATATGGATAGCCATTGCCGTCAAGCCGTTCATGATGTTGAAGCAACGCTGGCAGTTCGAAGCGCAGCAGGCGCTTGAGTTCCTCCTGGCTCATGATCTCATACCCTTTGATGGTATGGCTGCGCATTTCGATCAATTCTTCATCGGTCAGACGCCCCGGCTTATCGAGGATTGCGTCCGGCACGCCGATCTTCCCGATATCGTGCAGCAGACTGCCAATGCGCACACGGAATGTCTGCTCGTCCGAGAGACCCAGTTCTTCCGCAATTGCGATCGAAAAGTCCGAAACGCGGCGCGAGTGCTGTTGATTATTGCGGTCGCGCGCGTCTACCGCCTCGACGAGCGCCTTGATCATGCCGAGCAACAGGTTCTGCGTATCGGCGTACAGGCGCGAGAGTTGCAGGACGGTTGCCGCAAGATTGGCGAATGACTCGAACAGGGCGACGTCGTCGTTGGTGAACGGACCGCCAATTTTGTTGAGCGCCTGCGCGCCGCCGATGATGCGCGCCTCTACGCGACCACGCTCCTTGCCGAGTTCGATACTGGGCGCCTGGAGCGGCACGCACAGGATTGAGCGCGTCACAAAACCGCTCTGTTGATCGACCACCTGGTAGTGACGTGCATCCTCGCGCACATCGTCCACCCGGATGATCTGACCGGTCGCCACCACATGCCCGATGATTCCCTGACCAAACGGCACGGCAATGCCGACGACCTGTTCGCCGCGTGCGCCGGTGGCGACGTGGGATCGTAATACCGGGTTGGTTTCATCACCGTCATCGATTTCCCACACCGACGTCGCCTCGCAGTTGAGCAGGTCGCGGGCATAGTCCATAATCAGCGTCAACAACTGCTGGCGATCAAGCGTGGTTGTCAGGCGTGCGGCAATATCCGCCAGTGCGCGCTGTCGTCGCTCGCGGGAATGGGTCTCTTCAAGCAGGCGCGTCTTATCGATCACGCCAACCATGACATTGCCGAGAATGCGGAGCAGTGCCAGTTCTTCGTCGGCATCGACCGCATCAGCAGGTAGATTGAAGACCTGCACCACGCCAACCAGTCGCTCTTCGATGATCAGCGGCAGGCAATACATCGTGCGCAATCGGATAGATGCCAGTTCGCCGACGCTTCGGTCCCACCGCAGGTCGCTGGCGACATCGGAGACGAAGATCGGCTCACGCACGCGCAGCGCCGCGCCTGCCACACCACGGCTTGCCGGGATGCGCATGCCGAGCAGGCGCTGGCTGGTCGGATCGCCTTTGACCACATGGAACACCAGTTCATCGCGGTCCGGGTCGTACAGATAGAGCGTTCCGGCTTCAGCACGCGCTTCTTCGATGAACAGATCAAGCGTGCGGTCGAGCAGCGCGGCCAGGTTTGTCTGCGAAGCCGTCTGGGTTGCGCGCTGCACCACGTTCAGGACACGTTGAATAGTCAGGTCGTATGTCATTGTGTCCTCCTCCCTGATCTGATAGAACAACCCGTTCTCAGCGTTCAACGCGCAATGCTCGCACATAGCGCACAATATCGTCCGGCTCGCCAGCGATGGCGATGGCAGCGCCGCTCTCGGCGCTGATGCGCTCGACGGTATATTCATCGATGGTTCGCGTGCCGGTGTGGTCGAACATGACCCGCGGCAGCAGCGCCCGGCGTGCGCCCGACTCACGAATGACCGGCGCCACATCCTGCCCCATCAACAGACCGGAGACGGTCACCGTCTCGCCAAAGAACCGGTTGACAACCGGTAGCAACCGGGCGCGCAGGTTGACGATCCGGTTCAGACGGTCGATGACGCGCTGAAGGATGGGAGCGATCAACGTCCCGCAGACAATCGTCAGTTCGGTGGGTTGCGGCAGACGGGCAGGCAGACGACGTTGCGCTTTCGCCCATCGATCGAGAAAATCGCGCGTCATACCGATGCCGTTGGAATACTGCGGCATACCGTCGTAATCGGCGGCTGGGGGCAGATCACGCCCGCAGAGGAGGTAAAACTCGTCGGACGCATAGACGATGCCGACGCCGTAATGACGGCGGAATTCCTTCTGATACGTCTCGACCAGATCGATAATGCGCGGCGCTTCGTCAGAGCGGTAGCAGCGCATCGGCACATCGGCGGCGACGATCTGGCGCGCACAGTACCCCAGGTTCGCCACCTGTTTCTCGTGCAGATGCACCGTATCGTCCCAGCGTGGCTGCCGTTCCCAGGTCGCATCGACCCATTCCGGGGTTTCGTGGATCTGGATCGCGGTTTTGATTGTTTGCGGTCGCTTTCCGTCAAAGCGATACTTCGTCAACCCAACCGGCACGACCGCAATCGTCTGCACGGTTGGATACAGCGCCGCCAGATCGCGAATGCTCTGGTGGAGGGCATCACCGTCGTTGATCTGCGGCAGCGCAACGATCTGGGTATGCACCGTCACGCCGATCCGACCGAGACGCCTGATCTGTTCGAGAACATCCGGCACATCGGGCTTCCCCAGCAGCACCGCCCGCAACGCGCGGTCGGTTGCGTGGACGGAAATGTACTGCGGGCTGAGACGCTGCTGCTCGATCCGCTGCCAGTCCGCCTCCGTCAGGTTGGTAAAGGTCACAAAATTGCCGTACAGAAAACCGAGACGATAGTCATCGTCCTTCAGGTAGAGCGAACGGCGCAACCCTTTCGGCATCTGGGTCAGAAAGCAGAACGGGCATTTGTTGTTGCAGGTACGCAGACGATCAAAGAGCGGCTCGACGAACTCGATACCCAGGTCGTCATCAGGGTCTTTCTCGATCTCGTAGATGAACTCTTCATCACCGCGACGCACCAGCAACTCGATAGTCTCTTCGGCAATGGCAAAACGGTAATCGATCACGTCACGCAGACGCAGATCGCCCACTGCCAGTATCGCATCGCCCGGTTGCAGTCCGATTTCAGCGGCGATGCTGCCGGGGGCGACGGATGCGATCTCGCCGCCTTCGCCGGTTATACGCTTCAGATCGGGTTGATATTCCATGAACGCGCGCCTGCAAACAACTCAGCGTTCTGCGATTGAAATCGCCTCTGGAAGGCTTTTCGCCCGGCGTCCACCTGCGTGGACGCTGCCACGGCGACCACATAGGCGGTCGCCCGGCGCGAAGCGTCCTCTCAGGCGCGGTTTCAACCGCATGCCTGAGCAGTTACGCAAACACAACAAATTTGGTGCGGTTCAAGCCGCACCCATCTATCAGTATACCACAGGGGCTGGGGGATGAGATACGCGCAGGTTGTCTCCGGGTGCAGTCATGATGGGTCAGCAACCACAGCGTCGCATCGGTCGCGCTGCGCGCTGCCCCCCATCTCGACCAACCGGCGGCGTCCGCGCGGACGTAAACGCCCGCGCTGAACACACGAAGCCCCGCTGGCGCGGGGCTGGCGCGGAGCATCCGCACGCACCAGCGCGGGCGCGGCCGCGCCCGTCGGGCTGAAAGCCCGACGGTTCAGCGTCGGGCGGGGCGGCGGGCTGGTTCCGCTCTCGACCAACCGGCGGCGTCCGCGCGGACGTAAACGCCCGCGCTGAACACACGAAGCCCCGCTGGCGCGGGGCTGGCGCGGAGCATCCGCACGCGCCAGCGCGGGCGCGGCCGCGCCCGTCGGGCTTTCAGCCCGACGGTTCAGCGTCGGGCGGGGCGGCAGACGGCTGTCTGACCATTCGTGCCTGCACCCGTTGTCTCTGCGCTTGCCTGATTGTCAGTGGGAGATACGCACCGGTAACGACGAACGCACGATCCGTACCTGGTCTGGCACAGAAATCGGCCAGGGCTCGCACTGCGGATCGAGCATCTAACCATTGACCGGCGCCGTCGCCAAGATGGAAGTATGGCCACACCCATACGCCAGCATAGCAATTGGCGTGGATTTCAGCCAGCAACTGGGTTCGACTTTATCCATCCTGGCCGCTCAGGCGGCGTAGGCGAGCGCGTCGGACAGGCGCGTCAACAGCACCTTCGGGATTTTGACCATGTCGGATTCCTTGGGCGACATCCAAGAAATACGCACGGGCCAAAGGTGCTGGCGGACGAAGTCCAGGATGTCGCTGAAGGTTGGAAGGGTCTTGCGGTGCCAGGCTGCCTGGCGCATCGGCATCTCCCGTCCCTGGAGCAGCTGATGAGCGAACAGCGTCACGATCGAGAACAGTCCCAACAGCACCGGTGTGGTGCGCAGGATGGCCCGATCCGACCACTGGCGCTGGGTCTCGATGCCCGGGTGCGCCCGTGCTTCTTCGAACGTCACCTCCAACCGCCAGCGTTGAACGAACCACGCCACGATCTCCGTTGGCGTGGCCTCCGGGTTCGTGCGCAACAGTGCCTGGGCTCGAACTTCCTCTCGGGGTCGGTGATGAGCGCCCAACGGATGCGGACCGGTGGCACGCCACGGTGCTGCCAGACTGCCGTTCCCGATGCCAGCCGCACCGTTCGCGTCGTGCCGCCACACCAGAGCACGCTGGTGTGCTGCCCGTCGGTGCGCGGGTCGCTGAGCCGACGCTCCAGGGTCGGTTGCCGCACCCCCTTCTTGCGCAGGTGTCCCGGTCGTCCTGCCGGGTGTGCATCGGCCGGGTCGGACAACGCCGCATCCAGGCGCAAGCGCGTGACTACGGTCACCGGCTTGGGCACGCCCTGGCTGGCGGCAAGCCGTGCGAGCGTGGCGGATCTGCGGTCGGCAACGACGATCAGGACGCGCTCGGGCGCCCACTGACGGACCTGCGTGATCATCTGGCGCGCCCCGTCGGTGCGCTGCTTGTGGCGCTTGCCGCGTTCCTGGCGGGAGCGTGCGGAGGGCGCCAGGACGGTCAAAAACGGCGCCGCCCAGGTTCGTTGGGCCCAGGGAATGGGGGTCAGCAGCATCATGCTCAGCCAACGCAGGCCCCTGGTCGTCACGAAGCACGAGTGCGAGGAGCGAGCGGGGTTGCGAGAGATGCCTTTAGCCGTGATCATGGCCCCGCGCCGGCGCTCGATATGGTTGTCGCGGCCGAGCACGATGGGGGCATCGGGCGGAACGAAGGCGTCGAGGAGCAGGCGCAGCAGGATGCGGCTAGCGGCGGAGGGCGACCAGATGGCGCGGTTGCGCACGCGATGGTCGTTCTGGAACTGCGCATCGTCGCTCAGCCCCATCACCCGCCGCACCGCAGTGACGATGCGCTTGCCTGGCGCCAGCAGGGTGCCGACCAGCAGGATCTTGGACCATTCCCATACCCGTTCGCTGAACAGCAGGTTCATGTCATGGCAATTGGCGCTCGCAAGCGCCACTCCGATGGGGACGCCATGCCCCTCCGTCAGCACCGACCGCGTGAAGCCCGCTTTCCCGCGGTCGGTCGGATTGGGGCCGGTTTTCCCCCTGAGCGGCGCCTTGGTCATCGCTCCGTCCATCCCCAGCCATTCCCAGTCCATGCCCTTCCGTTCATCACACTGTTCGACTCCGACCTGCCACAGGTTCAGAAACACGCCAGCTGCGACCCATGCACGAAACCGATCATCAGCCGTGGATGTGGCGCACGTCTCGGTGTCGTTCAACGCCGCCCACTGACAGCCGGTACGGAGCACAACGAGAAGTGAGGGAAGAGAAGAGAGAGGTAAGAGTCGCAAGCCGCCCGTTTCTCACTTCTCACGTCTCACTCCTCACGTCTCACTCCTCTTCTCTCTTCTTGCGGCGATCAGACACCCGCAGCCGACCGCCGCCAAACCGATGGATGTTCACGTGGACGGGCAGGAGCGGTTCCAGCACCGCCTACCGTTCGTCCGAGGTGCGAACGCCGGTCGTGGTCTTGTTATTCGGTGTGCACACGCGGGTGCGCTTCGGTGTTGGTTCAGTACTCATACGATAGTGCACACCTTTTGGTTGCCGCTGTTCCTGTCCATACCCCTCGCGGCCGTGCAGTTCCGCTGTGACATCCTGAAGCAGAGCCGCGCTCTGGTGGCGGAACTATGCGGCGCAACGGCGATCAGCGCTGTAGCAGCTATGATTGTTCAGACTGCTGGTTAGGAACTGCTGCCCGCACTCCTGCTCTGGCTGCTGCGGGCGCTTCAGGCGACGACGGCGATTGTCTATGTGGGTATACGCTTGCGTCTGGCGCGGGGTACACCGGTGCGACGCACCCTGGCGCTGTTGCTTCACCTCGGGGCGCTAGCGCTCATTGGCGGACTGACCTGGTTGGGGTTGACTGGCTGGCCGGTGCTGGTAGTCTTTGCATTATTGACGCTATGCTGCTGGATCGGGTTGCTGTCGCACAGCCTGCGCACGCCGACACCGCTGGTGGGAGTGCAGGAACTGGGGTGGAGTCTCGTGACCGTTCTGGGGATTGGGTTGGGGATATAACGGATAGAAGACCGCTAGCAAGGCGTTGGGTCACCTGGCTTGATGACTCCATACGGCAGGCAAACTGGCGCCTGGGTGATTGGATCAATCAGAACCGTGGCCCGAACGCCAAACACCTGTTCGAGCAGCGCCGGCGTCAAAACCGTAACCGGCGGTCCGTCGGCGATAATCTGCCCTGCCCGCAGCGCAATCATACGATCCGCATAGCGTGCGGCATGGTTGAGATCATGCAATACCATAATGATCGTTTTGCCATGGTTGCGATTCAAGCTGCACACCAGGTCGAGCACCTCGATCTGATGACCAATATCGAGAAAGGTCGTTGGCTCATCGAGCAGCAAGATTGGCGTTGACTGCGCTAATGCCAGTGCGAGCCATACCCGTTGGCGCTCGCCGCCGGACAGACTGTCAACTGGGCGGTCGGCAAACTGAGCAGTGTTGGTCAGGGTTAGCGCCTCGGTGATCGCAATGTGATCTTGCCGCCTGAGCATGCGCAGCGGCCCAACGTGCGGGTAACGCCCCTGCTCCACCAGTTCCGCCACTGTGAGATCTGCTGGCGCGGTCGGTCCCTGCGGTAGCACTGCCAGCGTGCGGGCAACCGCAGCCGTGGGCATGCGAGCAATCGCCTTACCGTCGAGATAGACCGCGCCTGCACTTAGTTGTAACAAGCGGGCCAGCGTTTTCAGCAAGGTCGATTTCCCTGATCCATTTGGGCCGACGAGCGCAGTGACAGTGCCACGGGAAATGCCTACTGAAAGGTCAGCAAGTACGGTGCGGCGATCATACCCGGCGCTGATCTGTTCGGCGGCAAGCGCCATGGCTGGTGTCGCATCACTCATGAGCTGCTCCGCCGCAGAAGGTACAGAAAAAACGGCGCACCGAGCAGTGCTGTTACCGCACCTACCGGCAAGCCGGCGCGGTAGGGCGTTGTGGCGAATGGTGGGTTGAGCGTGATGATCTGGGCTGCTACGTCTGCCCCGACGAGCAGCACTGCGGTGATGATGACGCTGCCGGGAAAGACGCAGCGTGCGTCATCGCCGACGAGTCGACGGGTGAGGTGGGAGCCAATCAGGCCGACAAACCCCACTGCGCCAACCACTGCGACCGCGCTTGCCGCCAGAAGCGCTGCAACGGCGAGCAGCGCCAGACGTGCGCGCTCAACCGGCACGCCAATACTGGCAGCAATTGAATCACCGAGTTGAAGCGCGTTCGCCACACCTGCGCAGAGCAACCCTACGGGCAGTGCGAATGCAGCCCACGGCCACAATACATTCCAATGGATCCATACTCGTCCGTTGAGCGAACCAATCATCCAGGTAAGGATGCCGCCAAGGGACTGATTGTTGCGCACCAGCACGAACGTCGTAGCCGAACTGAGGATGGCGCTTACCAAAACACCCGCCAGGACGAGTCGAACCGGGTCGGTGTTCCCGGAACGACTGCGCGCCATGAGCAACACAAGGCCGCTTGCGGCCAGGCCGCCTGCTAACGCCACAAAGGGAAGCGTGCGGCCCGGTTCGGCCATCGTGCCGCCGCGCGTCAGCCAGAGCACGGCGAAGAACACGCCGCCAGCGCTTACGCCGGTCAGTCCCGGTTCGGCCAGCGGGTTACGCATGATCGTCTGCAGGAGTGCGCCTGCCAGACCGAGAAGCGTGCCGGCAACGATGGCGATCAGGGCGCGAGGCAAGCGTAACTCCCACACAATTTGGCGATGAAGCGGTTGATCGGCCTGATCGAGGACAACGCGCAGCACTTCGCCTGGTGTCAGGCTCACCGAACCAACGCCAAGATGCAGCACCACCAGAAGCACGAGCAGCGCTCCTCCACTTGCAAGTACGACGTACGTCTGTCTATTCATGGCGGGCTCCGAATTGCGAACGTAACAGGATAAGCAACAATGGCCCGCCCAGGAGCGTTGTCCAGATGCCAACCGGCAATTCAGTAGGCGCAAGAGCAAGCCGCGCAAAGAGATCAGCGCTCGTCAGCAGCACTGCGCCGATCAATGCGGCGGTCGGCAGGACGTACACCGCATTCGGCGTCGCTAGCGCTCGTCGGGACAGGTGGGGGGCAAGCAACGCTACCCAGCCGATCGGCCCGCATACGGCGACGACGGCGGCAACCAGTGCCGCGCCAATGACAAGCAGCAGCAATCGCGCTGGCGCCACCGCCAGCCCTAACCCCGCAGCCAGATCGTCGCCCAATTGAAGCACATTGAGCGGCCGAGCGCAGAGCAGCGCCACCGGCACACCGATCAGCGCCCACGGCAGGACGATGGCGACATGCGCCCAGGTACGGTTCGCCAGGCTGCCGAGCAGGAACAGAAACAACAGGTTGACATCGTTTTGGGTCGCCAGGCTGATCATGCCGATCAGCAGCGCATTCAGTAACGCCGTAACTGAAGCGCCGACGAGGATGAGCCGCAGCGTACTGCGCATTGATTGCGCTGCAAGCAATACAACCAATCCGCCCACGAAGCCTCCTGCCAGCGTGAACCACGGGACAAGCGCGGCAGGCGCCGGCAGCCGAAAGATCGTGATCGTCCCAACAACCACTGCCGCACCCCCGGTGATCCCTAAAAGCTCCGGGCCTGCCAGCGGGTTACGCAACGTACTTTGCAGTATGACGCCGGATAGCGCCAGCAGCGCGCCCGAGGCGATGCCCAGCGCCAGGCGCGGCAGCCGAAGCTCCAGAACGACAATTCGCGTCAGCCGCTCGCCCTCGCCCGCAAAGAGGATCGC
>Ga0308410_1001292_pt1 | contig 14489 bp, 11 predicted proteins | sample HotsprOSTMatCore_FD_203467 | JGI IMG/M metagenome (GOLD analysis project Ga0308410, IMG submission 203467) | Hot spring phototrophic mat microbial communities from Octopus Spring, Yellowstone National Park, Wyoming, United States -... | ecosystem: Environmental > Aquatic > Thermal springs > Hot...
TCGATGGATTGCACGACATATGCGCCAGTTTGTCGAGATCGATGGTCAGCAGCAATGTGCGGCATCCCATGCGCGCCGCAGCGTGCGCCGCTTCGCACCCGGCGTGACCGGCGCCGACAACGATGATGTCGTACATAGAAGGATGAACGCTATACATGGTGTCGCTAGAGAATTGAACGGCGATGGTAAAGGTTCTCGATCTCAGAATGCTGCAAGCGCCAACATCGGTATTGTTCGACGTTATGACGTTCATTATACATGGTTTCGTGGAGCGAATCAGGACGATATGCTACAATGAGGTCGTGATGATCCAACGGTATTGCGCCCATATCCGCATACATCCGCCTGTTGTGCTGTGCGCCTGCATCGTATGGTTGCTGATCGGGTGTACGACCACGCCCGTAATAACCGACGACGCGAGCATCGGGGGCGGGATTTCGCCGGAAGCCGTGACCGAGAGTTTCTTCGAAGATCTGCAGCGCGCGCTGCAAGACCCGAATCTGAACCTGGAAGAGACACGCAGTTTCTGGGCAGAGCGTCTGGCGGGGTATTTCGCGCCTGCTGAGCGCGATGTGCAGCGGATCGCGCTCCGTCGGGCGCTGGCGTCGTTTGCGGGCGGTCTGCGTCAACTGGCGGCCGACGAAACTGCCATATTCGAGTTTCGCGGTTTCAAGCCGGTAGAAAAGGTCGCCGACGATGGCGAACGTGCGCTGGTACGCCTGCCATCCGCTTCGATTTCGATGACGCTCATGCGCACGACGGAACGTGGCTCGTTCGTGTTCTATGAGCAAACTATCGGTCTCAGTCAGGTGATCGGACGCCCCGACGGTACGGTGCCGGTCATCAAAATCGATGGACGCTGGTATTTGACCGAAGGATGATTGCGTATGGGATCGAAGAGCGCCACGTTCGAGCATCAGAGGATCGTTGCATCATCAAGCGAAGCGACAGTACGCTATCGGGAGCGACGTCAGCAGCAGACGCAGGCGTTGGCGCGTCTCGACTGTCTGAGGGGCGTGACGCCCGATACCCTGGCGCGCCTGGCGGCCAGCGCGACATTACGCGCATTTATGCCCGGATCGGTCATTGCGAATGAACACCGTCCCCTTGCCTTTCTCACGCTCATCATGCAGGGATCGGTCAGCCTGACGCTCCATGATCGAGCCGGGCAAGAGGTCATGATCGGGATTCTTGAGCGTGGCGATTATATTGGCGTGGCATCATTGTTTGGCGACCGGTTTCGCGGAGCAACGGCGCGCGCCGAAACGGTCTGTTACGTGGTGCAGATTCCGCTGACCGACGCGCGCGCGATGCTGCCGGTTGCGCCAGAACTGGAACGAGCGCTGCGCCAGATCTATCAACAGCGTCTGGTCGAGAGCACCCTCGGACGCGTGCCGCTCTTCAGTCGTCTGTCCCCAGTCGAACGCATCCACATCGCCAGAGCGCTGCGCCCGACGCAGTACAGCCGCGGCGCAGTGATGCTGGAGCAGGGCGCTGCCGGCAATGCGCTGTATATCATTATGTCGGGGCAGGTGGTTGTCGAACAGAATGGGCAGGCAATCGCCTATCTGGAAGAGGGCGACTTTTTTGGTGAAATGTCGCTGTTGACCCACCAACCGCACAATGCCGATGTCCGGGCGCTGACGCCGGTCGAAGCGCTGGCGCTGCCTGCACAGGAACTGGAGGCGCTGCTGGCAAGCCAACCGGAACTGGCGATGCAGTTGCGCGAAGTCGTCGCACAACGGAAAGCCTCTGGTCGGGCGATACAAAACGATACGGAGCGTCAGGCACAACTGGCAATGATGCTCGAACACGGCTTACGCCGGGGAATCCATATTCTGGTGCGCGATCTCAGTCTGTGCAAGCCGGGATGCACGATGTGCGAAGATGCATGCGCATCGCGCCACGGATCCAGCCGCATCCATTTTTCTGGTTTGATGCTGAATGGAGTGGAAATCGCCGATGCGTGTCGGCAATGTCGGGTGGGCGCCGAGTGCGTCGAAGCATGCCCGGAGGATGCGATTGTCTGGAATGACCGAGGAGCGCTGATTATCACCGATGCCTGCACCGGTTGCGGCGAATGCGTGTCTGCCTGCCCATACGATGCGGTCCATCTGAAGCCTGCCACTTCAGGGCATCAATCACCATTATGGAGCCTGTGGCAACGATGGCGGCGCTGGAGAACGCCGGTCATTCACCTGGAAACGACCCATCAACCACAACGTGCACATAAGTGCGATCTCTGCCACGATTACAACGATCTGGCATGCGTCAGCGCCTGCCCAACCGGTGCACTGCGTCTGGTGTCGGTTGAGGAAGTATTCCCATTGTGAGCGGGCTTTTTGCTTGACACGACCGTATCGGCGCGTTATCATTGCGCGCAGAGCGATGGTTGGAATATGGTTACGGCTGTGCCGTGTACAGCACGCGAAGGGTCGCATAAGGAGGCGCGATGGCGACTGGAACCCAGGGACGGTCAGGTCTGGCGCAGCGAGTGGGCGCCTGGGTGAGCGATCAGCAGGCAATAGGCTGGTGGTCGAGCGTGCTGCGTCTGGGTCTTTTCCAACTCGGCATGGGTATCGCGCTGGCGCCGGTTACCGGCACGCTCAATCGTGTGTTGATCGGCGATATGTACATCCCTGCCGCCATTGTCGCCTCACTGATGGCGATTCACTACTTCGTCTCGCCGGTGCGCGCAATCTTTGGCTATCGGTCGGATGTGGAACGCGCACGGGGGCGCTGGCGCATGCCGTATGTGGCGCTGGGACTCATGTTAACGTATGGCGGTCTGGCGACGGCGCCGTTTTCGTTGATCCTGTTAGGTCCCGGCAGTTCGATGCCATTCGCAGTCGCGCTCATTATCTGCACGGCTATTTTTCTGGCATACGGTGTCGGCGTCAACATTGTCGAAACAACCTATCTGGCGCTGGTCAGCGACATTACGCCGCCGCGTGACCGGGGCAAAGTGCTGGCGGTGTTGTGGATGATGCTGGTGGTCGGTACGATTGTCAGTTCGATCATCGTTGGCGCGATCCTCGAACGATACTCGCCAGTGCTGTTGATCCAGGTGATGCAGGGTTCGGCGGTCATCTTTGCGGTGCTGGCGTCTATTTCGTTGCTGGGGCGCGAGCGGCTTCGTCCGGATGGCACGCTCGTCAGTCACACCGACGATGTCCGGGTGCGGTTGACGCTGGTCGAGCAACTACGGGTGGTCTGGCAGCAACCCGGGCTGCGCGCCGTGTTTGTGGTGCTGTTTGGCGGGACGCTGGCGCTCGCCACGCATGACGTGCTGCTGGAACCCTACGGTGGTCAGGTGCTTGGGATGAGCGTTGCGGCAACGACGCGACTGACGGCGCTGTGGGGCGTGGCGATGATCGCCGGCATTACCGCAGCCGGTCTGTTCCTGTGGCGCGGACGATCGCCGATTGGTCTGATCATTGGCGGGTGCGCTTCAGGCGCGATCGGGTTCCTGGTGGTTGTCGCCGCAGGCGAAAGCCTCGATGTGAATGTGTTCCGCAGCGGCGTGGCGTTCATTGGCATCGGGCGCGGGTTGTTCATCGTCGGTTCGGTGGCGCTGATCATGGCGCTCGCTGATCGCGCGCATGCCGGGTTGTTCATCGGTTTGTGGGGTGTGACGCAGGCGCTGGCGCAGGGGTTCGGCACGGTGGGCGGAGGTCTGGCGCGCGATATCGTTCAACTGCAAACCGGCAGCATCCTGCTAGGGTATACCGCAGTCTATGCGAGTGCGCTCGTCATTCTGCTGATCACGCTCGGACTGATTGCGGCGTTGCGTCTGGGACGCCAGTTGCGCGAGGGGACAGTGCGCTCGCCGTGGTCGGGATTGCAGGATTTGCCAGGCGATCAGATTCTGTTCTGACAGGCAAGAGGCGTGAGGCGAGGGGCAAGAGGGGTTGCAGGTTGCAGGTTGCAGGTTGCAGGTTGCAGGTTGAACGGTTGCAGGTTGCAGGTTGAACGGTTGCAGGTTGCAGGTTGAACGGTTGCAGGTTGCAGGTTGAACGGTTGCAGGTTGCAGGTTGAACGGTTCTCAGTTCTTGGTTCTTGGTTCTTGGTTCTTGGTTCTTGGTTCTCGGTTCTCGGTTCTCGGTTCTCGGTTCTCGGTTCTTGGTTCTTGGTTCTCGGTTCTTGGTTCTCGGTTCTCGGTTCTCGGTTCTCCATTCTCAGTTCTTCATATGCCCGACATATCTCCAGTTTTCACCCGATACCTTGTGCCTCTGCTTTACGCGCTGGCGCTCTGGTGGACGTCGACTGCCGTCATTATTTTGCTCTACCGCTTGCCGCAGCGTACCTACCGCCTGAGTTTCACCGCCATCACCCTGGCGGCGCTGGCGTCACTCTATGGAGTGTGGCTGGCGCGCGACGATACCGGTGTGCTGGGGGCGTACCTGGGGTTCACCTGTGGGACGCTGGTGTGGGGATGGCAACTTGCCGGATTCTACATGGGGTTTGTGACCGGTCCGCACGAGGAGCCATTCGTCTGGCATCCGAGCGATGTGGTGCGCTTCGGGCAGGCGGTTCACGCGAGCCTGCACCACGAACTCGCGGCGCTCGCGGGCGTCGGGGTCCTGGCGGCGCTCAGCTGGAATGCGGCAAACCCGTCAGGGTTATGGACATATCTGCTGCTCTGGCTGATGCACCTGGCAGCCAAGATTAATATCTTCCTGGGTGCGCGCAATTTTCACGCCGGGTTGTTGCCGGATCACCTGCGTCACCTCGGGGTGTTCTTTCGCTATCGCCCGATGAACCTGTTCTTTCCCCTATCCGTGACCGGTTCCGTCGTGACGGCGACATTGCTCTGGCGTTGGGCATTGCACCCGGACGCGACCGACTACCAGGCAGTCGTGGGAACACTGCTCGGTTTTCTCACGCTGCTCGGCTTGCTCGAAATCTGGCTGCTCATGACCCCGCCAGTGGGCAAGGCGTGGGGCGAGCGTCGCGCAGATGTCGGGTAGCGCTCACCAGTAATGAACGATCGGCACATCAGTCACGCTCAGCAATCCGGATTCTGCTTTGCGAACGCTGGCGATCGCGTTGACCACAATGGCGGCAGTGGCAATGTCGCCATGAATGCCGCCAGCAATCGTCATACGCAGTGGCGGATCGCCGTCGATCTCCACCGTATCCTGTGGGTCGGGTGCGCCAACGTACATGCGCAGGTCGAGTGTAATAACGTCGCGCTCTCCAATGTAACCGCGCGCGATCTGATGCACACCAGCAACATATCCGGCTTCCACGAAAACGTGCTCTGTCGCTATGGCGCGCTCAGCGAGAATCGCCATGATCATGGTATCGCTGGCATCGAGTCGCCATCCGAGTGCGGCTGCGATCATGTGCAGCGACTCGGGCAATCCGACATGCCGCACCGCGCCCTCGTGCACACGCTGCATGAATGCTTCCAGCGTCAATCCGGCGCCAATCTTGCGCTGCAAAGGACCACGGCGCTGTGCGGCATCCACGACGCGCATCACCCGAACAGCGCGCACCTCAGCGCATGCCGCCGTCAGCATGACCGGCAGTGCATCCATTGCATAGCCGGGGTTCACCCCTGCGCCGAACAGCGTCACGCCAGCCGCGCGCGCGGCGGCGTCGAGATCTGCGGCGATCTGCGGTTGTGCACTCCACGGATAGGCGAGTTCCTCACACGTCGAAATGACATCCGCCCCGACGACGATACATTCGTGGAGTTGCGGCGCTACAGCGGCAAGCGCAGATTGCGTGGCGTGCAGCACGACATCAGGGCGCACACGCCTCAATGTGTCGGCAGCGTCGGCGCTCACCGCAATACCCATTGCGTCGCGCCCCAACAGTTCGCCAAGGTCACGTCCGGTTTTCTGCGGATCGATGTCAATTGCGCCAACCACCTGAATGCCAGCGCGCATACACGCCAGGCGCGCAATGCCTGCGCCGATAGGACCAAGTCCGTAACAAACGACGCGAGTCGTCATACGTTTTTCCTTACGAATGCACACGGGTCGTGCTATAATAGCGCGCTGTCAGAAGAAATGTCAATTTCTCATGAAACTTCCGACCATTCTGATCGTTGATGACGATGTTGTGTTGCTGGCGCGGCTGGTGACGCAACTGAAAGAAGCAGGCTACGAGACGCTCCAGGCGACCAATGTGCGACAGGCGGAACAGGCGCTTGCCGGGGCGCCGGTCGATCTGGCGCTCATAGAGCCTGCCGTTGATCACCGTGCCGGGTGGGAGTTTCTCCCGCGCCTGGCGCGGCGTCAGCCGACCATCGTGATGAGCGGCGACGGTCTCGAGGAGGACGTTGTTCGCGGATTTGACGCTGGCGCCGTTGATTATCTCACCAAGCCGTTTCGTACAGGCGAATTGCTGGCGCGTCTGCGCACACATCTGCGGTTGCAATCGAGCAGCGACGCTGCTGCACCATCCGGCTCCGCTCCTGTCGGGCAACCGGTGTCCGAAGCGCCATCGGATCAACCGCCGATCACTGCCCGAGTCATCGATCTTGGTGATGATGACGACATACTCGACAAAGCAGCGGAGCGCAAGGCGGGCACGCCAGACCCTTCCACCCGACAATCGGCGCCAGCGCCATCCACACAACGCCTGCGCCGTGGGCGTTCCTCTGAGGAAGAGGAGGAGCCGGTTTTCATTCCGCACGCCGAGGAGCGCGGACTGATCGCCGACCGCGCGCCCATGGACGTTGATGAGTTGCGGGTCAGCGAACTCGAGCAGTTGCCGCTTGGCGCACGTCTCCGCGCTGCGCGTCAACGCCGACGCATTACGCTGGTACAGGCGGAACTCGACACCAGAATCCGGATGTCATACATCCAGGCGATGGAAGAGGAAAAATTCTCCCTGCTGCCGCACGGTCCGATGACCGAGACAATGGTGAAGACATATGCCTCGTATCTTGGTCTGAATGTTACGCATGCGCTCGAAGAATACCGCGAGCGGCACTACACCGCACCGGTCGAGCCATTGTTCGCACTGGGCGGATCGTCGCTGCCGCGCTCTGCACCGCCATGGTGGGTTTGGGCGGCTGTGGTGACTCTGGCGCTGCTCGTCGGGATTGGCGGCATCCTGGCGCTCGATCCGGCGGGTGTGGCCGCGCTTGGAGATCGCGCACGCGCACTCTTTTCGCCGCCAACCGCCACACCAACACCAACCCCGACGTTCACGCCAACTGCAACATTCGCGCCAACTACAACGCCAAGCCCGACACCAACAGCGACCGTCACGCCAAGCCCGACACTGGCGCCAACCGCAACTCCAGAACCGACGCCTACGCCAACTGCTACTGCGCCTCCGCGACCAACGCCACGTCCGCGACCAACACCGCGCCCGCAACCAACGCCGGAACCGCCAACACCCGAGCCGCCGACGCCTGAGCCGCCCGTACAGCCATAATGCCCAAACCTGGGGCGAAGGCGAGGATCATATGGGACGAGCAGGATAGAAGAGCACCGCCGCCGACTCTGGCAGCGTCAGCGCCATAGGGGGCGTCGTTCCCTGAGCGCTCCGATGTGACCGTCACCGATGGGCTGATGGTGGGGAGCGGGAATCCCGCACCGCAGCATGGTGTTGAGGAGCGGACAGAACGTTGATGCTCATGCTCGGAAACAGAGCATCGGTATGCTGTACGATGACACAATTGCGGCAATTGCCACGCCCGCCGGAGAGGGAGGGATCGGCATTGTGCGGATCAGCGGAAAGGATGCGTTGCCTATCCTGGAACGCATCTTCGTACCGGTGCGTCCCGGTCCCTGGAAGCCCTACCGGATGCGGTACGGGCGCGTGATTGATCGCAATGGCGCGAGAGTAGACGAGGCGCTTGCGGTCTTTATGCGCGGTCCGCGCAGTTTCACTGCCGAAGACGTTGCCGAAATCTCGGTGCATGGCGGTCCGCTGGTTGTCGAGCAGGTGCTGCAACAGGCGCTGGCGGCGGGAGCGCGGGCTGCCAACCCCGGCGAGTTCACGATGCGCGCCTTTTTGAATGGACGGATCGATCTCACCCAGGCGGAAGCGACGCTCGATATCATTACAGCGCGAACGACGACGGCGCTGGCGCTGGCAGAGGCGCAGTTGGGCGGATGGCTTTCGCAGGAGTTGCACCGCATTCGTGACCTGATCATGGATCCACTTGCCTACTGCACGGCGCTGGTCGATTTTCCCGAAGATGAAGTCGAGCCGCAGAATATCGAGGCTCCGCTGACGGCGGCAGTCCAGGCGCTCGACGCGCTGGTCGCTACGGCGCAGCAGGGGATCATCTACCGTCAGGGTGCGCGCGCTACGCTGATCGGTCGTCCGAATGCCGGCAAGTCGAGCCTGCTGAACGCGCTGCTACGGATTGATCGGGCGATTGTGACGCCGATCCCCGGCACAACCCGCGACACGCTCGAAGAAACCGCCAACCTGGGTGGCGTGCCGGTTGTCTTGATCGACACTGCCGGGATTGTCGAGAGCGCCGATCCGATCGAGCGCCTTGGTGTGGAACGGAGTCGTCGGGCGATCACGCTGGCGGACCTGCTGCTGCTCGTGGTCGATGGATTGACCCGCTCTGCCGATGATGACCGCGAGATTGTGGCGTTGACCCCAGGAAAACGCACAATTCTGACGGTCAACAAAATTGACCTGATCGATGGTGCTGATGCAGCGTGGGAACGTGTCGCATCGCTGCAATGCGCGTATGAGAGTCTGCGTGGCGCGCCGTTTGATGCCACCGTCGCAGTCTCGGCGCTGACGGGGCAGGGGCTCGATGCGCTTGGCGCCACAGTGGCGCGCCTGCTGCTTGGCGACTCGTCGCCTGCCGATGGGCGGCTGGTAACCAATGCACGGCACCGCGATGCACTTGCACGCGCTGCGGATCACGCGCGCGATGCGCTTGATGGTTTTCGACGCGGCGTATCACCCGATCTGCTGGCGGTTGACCTGACCGCAGTCATCAATGCGATCGGTGAGGTGACCGGCGAGGCGGTCGGCGACGATCTGCTGCACGCCATTTTCAGCCGGTTCTGTATCGGGAAGTGACAGCCTCATGCACCATCTGCGACCCATCGGTCTTATTGCGCTTGCGCTGCTCCTCTTTGTGGCGGCGCAGGGCACGGGCATCGAGCTTTTTTTCCACCTGAGTTACCTGCTGACTGGCATTGTGATGGTGGCATATCTCTGGGCATGGCTCAACCTGCGCGGCTTGAGCGTGCAGCGCGAGGTCTTCACGCATCGCGCACAGGTCGGGGATGTGGTGCGTGAGCGCGTGACGCTGATCAACCACTGGTTCCTGCCTAAACTCTGGATCGAGATGATCGACCGCTCGAATCTGCCGGACCATAGCGCCGGTTTCGTGGCTTATCTGCCGGGTGATGAGCAGCGACGCTGGGTTGTCCGAACCCCTTGCACTATCCGGGGAAAGTTCCGTTTGGGTCCGGTGACGCTGGCAAGCAGTGATCCACTCGGCTTGTTTCGTCTCCAGCGCGACATTCCAGGCGATAACGAGATCCTGGTCTACCCGCGCACTGTCCCATTGCCGGGGTTCGTTCTGCCCGGCGCAGAGTTGCCTGGCGGTCAGGACCTCAGGCGACGCGCATACCATGTCACTCCGAATGTCGCCACCATTCGCGACTATCAGCCCGGCGACGGTTTCAACCGCATCCACTGGCGGAGCACGGCGCGCCTCGGCAAGTTGATAGTGAAAGAGTTTGAACTCGATCCAACTGCCGAAGTGTATGTGACGCTCGACATGCACGAGTATGTGCAGCAGGCATGGTGGCCGGCGGAGGGAAGGACCGTTGGACATAGTCAACGGACTGCTGAGTCCACTGAGGAGTATGCGGTACATGCCGCCGCATCGATCACGCAGTACGTGCTCGATCAGAACCGTGCCGTGGGACTGATTGCGTGGGGACAGCACCGCGAGGTCATTCCGCCTGAGCGTGAGGCGCGGCAGTTGTACAAAATCCTGGAGGCGCTGGCAGAACTACGCGCATATGGGTCCACCGCGCTGGCGGAAGTGCTGAGCGCCGAAAGCGCGCGTTTCGGGCGCAACTGCACGCTGGTAATCATCACCCCCTCGCTGGACGAGCGGTGGATCACGGGGGTGCAGCATCTGCTCTATCGGGGGGTACGCATCGTTGCCGTGCTCATCGACGCGCAATCGTTCGGCGGCGGGCGCAGCAACGAGTCGATTCGCATGCGCCTGGCGGAACTGCGCGTGCCCACCTGCACCTGGAGACGCGGGCAGCCACTGGCGGCTGCGCTTGCCCAACCCGCAACAATTGGTCTTCAGCGCGCTGGCGTGACAAACGTTGGAACATCGTAAAGAATTGCCAACGATGCAACATCCATCAAGCCATCCAGTTCGTATCATACACTACACGGAAGAGACAATTTGCAGCTCCGGAGTGCTGTGATGAATCAGGTCCAAACCTCTGAAACCCGCTCAAACGCTGCTGAGCAGGATGCTGACCCTGAAAGTGATATGTTCTGGCAGACCGACATCGCCGATGTAGCCGCGAAACGTGGCTCTTCCGGCGAAACACTCGACGATTCGACGCAACTGTACCTGCGCGAAATCGGACGAGTTGGTCTCTTGAGCGCCGAAGAAGAGGTTGCGCTGGCGGGCGACATCACCGCTGGTCGTGAGGCGCAGGAGCGATTGCAGGCGCAGCGCTTCGATACGCCAGCCGAGCGTCTGCTGCTCGAACGGCAGGTCATGCACGCGGAGGAGGCGCGACGCCGGTTGATTCAGGCGAACCTGCGGCTGGTCGTCAGCGTCGCCAAGAAATACATCGGCGGACCGCTCTCGTTTATGGACCTGGTGCAGGAAGGGAACATCGGTCTGATGCGCGCCGTCGAGAAGTTTGATGCGAGCAAAGGCAACCGCTTCTCGACCTACGCGACATGGTGGATTCGCCAGGCAATCACACGCGCCATCGCCGAACAGAGCCGCCTGATCCGACTGCCGGTGCACCTGAGCGACGTCATTGCGCAATTGCGACGTGTCGCGCGGCGGCTTGAACAGTCGCTGGAGCGCGAGCCGACGATCGAGGAGATCGCAGCAGCGACCGGCATGCCGGAGCGCAAAGTGAAGCTGCTGATCCAGGCGTCTGCGCAGCCGATTTCGCTGGAACAGCCAATCACCAGCGATGGCGAGGGGCAGATCAGCGAGTTGCTCGCAGATGATGGCGCCGATGCGCCGATGGAGATTGCGACACAGCGCATGCTGCAACACGACCTGACGCAGGCGCTGATGGAACTCCCCGACCGCGAGCGGGCAGTGCTGCAATTGCGATACGGTCTGACGGACGGACGCCGCCGGACGCTGGAGGAGATCGGTCTGGCATTCGGCATCACGCGCGAGCGCACCCGGCAGATCGAAGCGGATGCGCTGCGTCAACTGCGGCGCCCTGGCGTCGGCGCGCGGTTGCAGGGATATCTGGAATAGGTTGTGAACTCCCGGAGGCCAGACTCGCTGCCAGCAGATTGCCACACTTTGCCAGTCCGCAAAACAACCCCAGACGCAACACGCTCTGGCAAGCGTTCAGGGGATGAGAAAAAAGGTGTTGGAATGCGGCAGACACGCTCCGTGTCCGAGATGCGCTTGAGAAGAGTTGGGAGTGAGCGCAGACGTAAACGTCAAAAGCAGCGTCCCCACTCCCTAACCCTTAACCCCTAACGCCTACTTCCCCGTGCGCTTCTTGATCTCTTCGGTCAGCAACGGCACGATTTCGCTGGCATCGCCAACGACGCCATACGTGGCAACGCGGAAGATTGGCGCGTCCGGGTCTTTGTTGATCGCCACGATGGTGCGCGAAGAGCGCATGCCTGCCAGGTGCTGAATCGCCCCAGAGATGCCAACAGCCATATACAGTTTCGGGCTGACCGTCTTGCCGGTCTGACCGACCTGATGCTCATAAGGCACCCAGCCAGCGTCGACAACGGCGCGCGATGCGCCGTAGGCGCCGCCGACTGCTTCCGCCAGCGGGGGGATCAGTTTGTAGTAGTTCTCCGGCGACCCCAAACCGCGCCCGCCCGACACGATGATCGCTGCATCCGACAGGTTGACAGCGCCCTGCTTCGGCGCAACGCTCACGACCTTCGCGCGCATGGGCACGCCAGGCATGGCTTCTTTCACCACTGTGCCGGCACGACCAGGGTTCGCCTGCGGTTCTGGGAAACTCTGCTTGCGCACCGAGACGACCGCTGTCTTGCCGGGGGCGAACGCCAGCGTGTTGATGACATTGCCGCCGTGCGAACCGCGGACGGCGCTCACCGTGCCATTCTCGATCAACACGTTCGTCGAGTCGGCAGCGACGCCGGTATCGAGTTCCGCCGCCAGCGCCGCGCTGAAGTCGCGCATCTGGAAACTTGCGCCAGTGAGGATCAATGCAGGCTGGTATTTCTTCGCCAGCGCCGCAGCCGCCCCGACATACGCATCGGCGGTATACTGCGTCAGGGCGCTATCATCGACCACATACGCCGTATCGGCGCCGTAACCGAAGGCGACATGCGCAAGATCGCCGACGCCAGCGCCCAGGATCAGCGCGCCGACCTTCATACCGTTGGCGTCAGCCAGTTCGCGCGCCTTGCCGAGCAATTCCTTCGACACCCCAGCCATATCGCCCTGGGAGGTTCGCTCAATGAAAACCCAGATCTCGTTCGCCATAGACGTTCTCCTGTCAGATAACCTGCGCTTCCATCAACTTATCGACCAGTTTCTTGACTTTCTCGGCAGCATCCTTCCCTTCGATGACCTCGCCCTTCGGACGCGGCGGCGGCGGCACACGATTGACCAGATTCAAGGCAGGAGTCAGATCAGCCACGCTGAGCCCAAGATTCGCCGCCGACCAGGTCGGAATCTCGACTTTGGCGACTTTGCGGATGCGCAGCAGGGATGGGTAACGTGGTTCATTGATACCTTTGACGACCGTCGCAACCGCCGGAAGGCTGGCTTCGACCGTCTCGACCACTTCTTCGAGATGGCGTTCAGCGACGATTCTGCCGCTCTCGAGCGTGACCACCTTCCCCACGTAGGTCAATTGCGTCCAGCCGAGCAATCGCGCCAGTGCCGGCGCAAATGCACCAGTTTCGTCATCGGTTGAGTTGCGCCCACACAGCACCAGATCGACGTCGCCGAGTTTCTTGATAGCGGCGGCGGCGACCCGCGCAGCGCCAAAGCTGTCCAGTCTGGCGAACGCCGGGTCGCTCAACAGCAGTGAGTCGGTGGCGCCCATCGCAAGCGCGCGACGAATCTGTTCTTTCCAGTCTTCTGGACCGATAGAAAGGATAGTGACTTTGCCGCCCAGTTTCTCGTTCCATTGCAGCGCCTCTTCGACGGCATACTCATCGAAGAGGTTCATAATCTGCTCGATCCCATCGGCGTTGATTGTCAGATCCGCGTTGATCTTGACCGAATTGTCACGCGGAACCTGTTTCATGCAGACGACGATGTGCATAGCGCCTCCCTCTTGCGCCGCTCTTCGTCAGCGGCATCGCATCAATGCTGCTTCCCCTGGTGATACCGTAGTGCGCTCATTGGCGTACGTGGTGACACATTGCATTATAACATGATGTTGATTATGCCCATTCGTCCGGGTCATACGCGGGCAACTCGCGGCGCAACGGCTTGTTTTCGCGAAAGCTGAGTGCAAAATCCGCCTGGAGCAGTTCCTGAAGTTCGCGCGTGCCCTCGTAGATGATGGCGCCGCGTGCGTTGCGCAGGTAGCGTTCGACGGGATATTCGTCGCTGTAGCCGTAAGCGCCATGAATCTGAATCGCGTCGTCGGCTGCCTCGAAACTGCTGACGGTCGCGTGCCATTTGGCAAGAGTCGTTTCGCGGGTGTTGCGACGCCCCTGGTTTTTCATCCAGCCCGCGCGGTAGACCAACAGGCGGCTGGTGTCGAGTTTGCGCACCATATGGCTGATCATGCGTTTGACCAGCTGGTGCTCGGCGATGGGCACGCCAAAGGTCTGGCGTTCTTGGGCGTAGCGGATGCTGGCTTCCAGGCTCGCCTGAATGAGTCCGGTCGCTCCTGCCGCAACGGTGTAGCGTCCATTATCGAGGGCGGTCATTGCAATCTTGAACCCTTCCCCCTCTTCGCCGACCCGATTGGCAATCGGCACCCGCACATCTTCCAGAATGACCGAGCCGGTATTGCCAGCGCGCACGCCGAGTTTGCCATGGATCGGATGGCTGCTGAAGCCCGGCATCGTGCGCTCGACGATGAAGCACGAGATGCCACGATTCCCTTTCGATGGATCGGTTTTGGCAAAGACCAGAAAGTTGTCGGCAATGTCCGCCAGACTGATCCAGGTTTTTTCGCCATTGAGGATGTAGGAGTCGCCGTCGCGCCGCGCAGTGGCAAGCATCGCGCCGGCATCGGTGCCGCTGTTGGGTTCGGTGAGACAATAAGCGGCAAGTTTTTCGCCTTTCGCCTGCGGGATCAGATATTTCCTCTGTTGCTCCTCCGTTCCCCACTGAAACAGCGTCAACGAGTTCAGCC
>Ga0308410_1001293_pt1 | contig 14489 bp, 12 predicted proteins | sample HotsprOSTMatCore_FD_203467 | JGI IMG/M metagenome (GOLD analysis project Ga0308410, IMG submission 203467) | Hot spring phototrophic mat microbial communities from Octopus Spring, Yellowstone National Park, Wyoming, United States -... | ecosystem: Environmental > Aquatic > Thermal springs > Hot...
ATTTTCCGGGGTGCCGGCATGGCGATCGTAACACGGTTTGTGTGGATGCATCCGCTCGTTCCTGCTGCTCAAACTTCTCTGCAAAGTGTCATTGTAGGATTACGACGCGAATCGGAATCAGCAACAAGTCTCTCAAGATCGTCACAGCGGTGAAAAGGTTCCTGGAAAATGGCGATCGTATTGATCAAGCGATGACAGGACTGCCAAAGATAAATCGTTGAGCGGATATTGACCAACATTGGGAACTGATCGGATCCCGCAAACAAAGAATTCCGCCATCACCGGCAGAATTCGGCGAGAAGAGATAGAACTGCTTGCTAGTAATCGACAAATCATTCCAGGAGTGGATCTGTCTGATCACGAGATTCCGGGGCGATCGTTGAAAGGTATTCCAGATATTCTGTCATTGTATTCAGATTGACGAGCGATCGCACGTCGGGCACCGGCACAACTCGGTGGGGGATTGACTGAATCAGATCGCTCATCCGGAGATGACCAGCGGATACTCGCTCACGAATTTGCGACAACAGTGACACTGCGTACACTGCCGATAATGGATGCAGTCCACGGTCTGATTGGGCAACGGCAGCGAGGATGGCCGGAGAAAACTCGTGAACAAGGAAATGGATCGTTGGTCGATTAAGGTTCGGCAAATCACAGGCAGAGAGGTAAGCCGCATCGATTTGCCCCGCGAGAGCAGCCAGACCTGTCGCGAGGCCGCCCAGGGGGCCACGGTCTGACACTTCATCATGGAGGATTTCAATCTCCGCAGGAAGTGGAGGCAACTCTTGTCCGACAGCAGCGACGACCACGACCGGGGAAACGACTTCACTGACAATCCTCACGGTTCGGGCAAGCAACGTCTCCCCCGCAATTGGCAACCAGGCTTTGGCCACGCCCATTCGCCGGGAACGACCACCACAGAGAATGATGCCACCAATGTTCATACTCACACCGTCCAGGTTTTGTGGGTGGCATCGGTGCGTTGGATTTCGAGGCGGTGAAGTCCGTTGTGGCTGGTTTGTCGGAAGCGGAGCGGGACGACCAGGCTGGTGACGCTGTTGTCGGCGGGGTCGTGGGGGATGGGTTGAAGCTGGTGTTGGCAGAGGCGGTAGAGTGTGGGGTGGCGGGAATCGCGGTCGATGGTGAGGAGTTCCTGGACGGCGATGGCGGAGTAGAAGGGGAGTTTGGCGAGGGTGTCATCGCCGGGGCTGAGGACTTCGACGAGGAAGTCGGGGCCACCTTGCCAGTGGGTGCCGCGGTCGATGGCGTGGCCGTCGTGGCGGACGACGACGATGTCGGGGCAGCGGTAGTTATGCTCCCAGTCCTCGTGGCGATCGCTGACATTGGCCCCGGCGAGAACGACACCCCGGTGTTCTTCCGTGATGACTTCATACAATGCGGCTGTCAAGGTGGCGACAATCGCTTGATGGATATTGTTGGCGAGTGGGGACATGACGTAAACTCCGTCCCAGACTTCATCGTATTTGTCGCTGCCGAGTTGTCGTCGTTGGCGGATGAGGGTGTCGGCAATGTGGGGGTCGAGGATTTTCATGATCATGGGGGTGGTTCCGGTAGTGTGGGGTGCAGCGGGGGGAGTCAGACGGACCAGGTTTTTGGGTTGGCATCGGTGCGTTGGATTTCGAGGCGGTGAAGTCCGTTGTGGCTGGTTTGTCGGAAGCGGAGCGGGACGACCAGGCTGGTGACGCTGTTGTCGGCGCGGTCGTTGGGGACGGGTTGAAGCTGGTGTTGGCAGAGGCGGTAGAGTGTGGGGTGGCGGGAATCGCGGTCGATGGTGAGGAGTTCCTGGACGGCGATGGCGGAGTAGAAGGGGAGTTTGGCGAGGGTGTCGTCGCCGGGGCTGAGGACTTCGACGAGGAAGTCGGGGCCGCCTTGGAGATGCGTTCCCCGGTCGATGGCGTGGCCGTCGTGGCGGACGACGACGATATCGGGGCAGCGGTAGTTATGCTCCCAGTCCTCGTGGCGATCGCTGACATTGGCCCCGGGGAGAACCAGGTCAAGTTCTGTGACCGAATCTAGCAACGCTGCATACACTATGCCGACAATCCGTTGATGCAGCGTGTTGGCGAGTGGGGACATGACGTAAACTCCGTCCCAGATTTCATCGTATTTGTCGCTGCCGAGTTGTCGTCGCTTCTGGATCAACGTGTTGGCGATTCGCTCATCCCGGACGATCATTTGCATGGTGATGCTCCCCGCAGAAAGACCCGATTCATACACTGGTCTGATACTGTATTATCAATCTTGGAGTCCGCCATGGCTAAGATACTGCTCGTGATCGGTGATGCTGCTGAAGTACTGGACACATTTTATCCTTTGCATCGACTTCAAGAAGCCGGTTTTGCGGTCGATGTGGCGGGGCCGGAAGCACGGAGTTACCATCTCGTTTTGCATGAGCGGCCACCAGGCTGGGACATCACGGAGGAACGTCCGGGATACCATTTGCAAGCGAATGTGGCGTTCAGGAATGTCAATGCTGATGAGTATGCGGGGCTGGTAATTTCCGGGGGACGAGCACCGGAATATCTTCGCTATGATTCAGAGTTGCTGCGGTTGACGCGGGCATTCTTCGCATCGGAGAAACCGGTGGCTTCCGTTTGTCACGGGATAGAAATTGTTGCCGCGGCAGGCGGACTTGAAGGAGGACGGGAAGCTACAACAGTCGCGAAGTGTGCCCTGGACATCACTCAGTTCGGTGGCAAGTATGTCGATCGCGAGGTTTGTGTCTCGGGAAATCTGGTCACGGCTCGAACGTGGCACGACAACCCGGTCTGGATGCGTGAGTTTCTCAAATTGTTGTCGATGCACTCTGCGGGTTGATTCGGGAATTTAACCAGAGTGCCGCCAACGCGAAGCTGATAATCGGCGTAATTTCCAGTACGATCCACCAAGTGGGCATACCCGCCACCAGATCGATTCCGAGAATCCCGATGGCGAAAAGCAGGTGCAAGCAATAGACAGGTCGAATGAGAGGCTGATAGCGTCGGACATCCCCGCCGATGAGCCAAAGTACACCGCCATGAAGGGCGTAGCAGGCGGCGGCGGAGCGGGTGAGATAATCGGTCAGGGGTCCGCTGGGGAACGGACCGAGACCCAGCCCGCAATGGATCGCTGCCATCCACTCGGTGGGAAAGAACAGGGGAATCACTGCCGAGAGTAAAATTAGCGCATTCAGGCGGAGAAAACCAGCGAGTTGGCGGTGTGTTCGTGTCATATCTCAATGGCAGCCAACGGGAGGGAGGCAGTTTTTCGGAGGAATCACCCTGTATCGCCGGTCGAGGACTTTTGCTAATATGGATGTTGTGAGGATTCCGGCCGTTCGAGGCTAAGACAGGACCTCTCAATTATGGATAAACCGAGTCAATCGTTAGTGCCCAGTCCCGATCCGGAAAAACGCCGGATCGCGACCGAGAATTTTGCGCGGGCTGAGCAAGTTCGTGCCAGCAAAAATTACGATTATGCCATCCAGTTGTATAAAATATGCTGTCAGCTGGATCCGGCCAACTTTCTTTATCGCAAAGCTTTGCGAAGCACTCAGAAGGAGAAATATGGCAACAATTTGAAAGGGAGTCCGTTTGCCTTCTTCACCACCCCGGGGTGGAAGGCGAAGGTGAAACGGGCCAAAGCGAGCCGCGATTATCTCAAGGTGATCGAATACGGAGAAGAAGTCCTTTGCAAAAATCCCTGGGATCTCGGCACGCAGATGGATATGGCGGAAGCATTTGATGCCCTGGGTTTGACCGATCTTGCAGTCTTCACGCTCGATCAAGCTCGGCAAAAATATCCGAAAGACGTCACGCTGAACCGGGCGTTGGCACGGCTGTTTGAGAAACGGGGTGACTTCAAGGCCGCCATCGTTCTCTGGCAGCTCGTGGCCCAGAAAGTCCCCTCGGATGTTGAAGCTCGGCATAAAGCCAAAGATCTTCTGGCCGATGAAACAATTAAGCGCGGCGGTTATGAAGCCGCGACACAAAGCGGCACGGCTGGCAGTGGTGGCCCGACAGTTGCCCGCTCGAGCACGGCGACCGAGGCGATGCAGGATAAAACAACGCGGGATGCGGAAGCGTTGCAAAAGCGGATTGAAGCCGACCCTACGGAACCGAGCCTGTATCTGCAACTGGCGAATTTGTACCGTCGCCGCGGCGACGAGGAACGAGCGCGAGCGGTCTTGCAGCAAGGGCTTGGCCCCACTGGCAACCACTTTACCTTGCAACTGGAAATTGCGGAACTTGATCTGGTTCCGTTACGGAAAAATCTGGAAGCCACCGAATCTCGAATTAAAAAGCTCCAGGCAAATCCCGAGGATGAGGAGCTACTCGACGGCCCCAGCCTTGAAGATCTTAACAAGACCCGAGCAAAGTTGCAAAAAGAAATCCTGGCCCGGGAAGCGGAAATTCTTCGAACTCGTGCCGAGCGTTTCCCCGCGGATTTGAATCATCGCCTGGAACTTGGAATCCGGTTGCTCCGATTAGATAAGCCCGATGAGGCGATCGCAGAATTTCAGCATGCTCGCCGCGATGACAAGCTCAAAGCTCGAGCCTGTCTGAACCTCGGCCATTGTTTCCGCCGCAAAAAGAACGACAAACTGGCGGAGAGGAATTATGAAGATGCCCTCCAGGCGGCTCTCCCATCCGAAGAAGCAGTCCGCAAGGAAGCCTTGTATCAGCGGGCGATGATCGCTTCGGAACAGGGTGATCTGGCCACCGCAATGTCGTTCGGCCAGGAACTCGCGAATTTGGATTTCAATTACAAGAATATTGGCAAATTGCTGGAAGAATGGGAGGCGAAATCCTAATCGGACTGTCGGCGCAAGGTTCGTGCCTGAGGCGATTCTATGGCGTTGTCATTCAAGGAATTTGAGCTTACGCTTGACTTCGGTGAGCCGGTCGCCTGATCGTCCGAGTCGTGAGTTGTCGTAAAGCTCGGCTGCTTTCCGCCATGCTTGTGCAGCACGGGATTGATCACCCATGCGGAAGGCAACATCCCCGAGGTGATCCCAGACAATAGCATCGCTGCCAGAGTCTGGCCGGTTGACCGCTTCTTCCAGGCATCGCCGCGCTTCTGCAAATTTCCCCTGCCGAAATAAAACCCACCCCAGGCTATCCAGGTAGATACCGCTGGCCGCTTCGGGGTGACCTAGTCGCAGCCGTTCACGGCGATCCAGGGCTATGGCTCGGCGAATCAAGGTCTCGGCTTCCGCCAGTTTGCGATTCTGCTCGGCCAGCATGTAACCGAGATTATTCAACGCCAGGATGTCATCCGGATCGCGGTCGAGTATCAGCCTCAGTTCGGCTTCAGCTTTCTGATATTGTTTCATCCCCGCATAGGAATCGGCGAGTTGATAGCGCACCGGGGCAGATTCAGCGGGGTCGGGATGATCCGTCAAGATGGCCTGGCATTCATCGACTGCTTCCGCATGATGGCCCAGTAAATTTAAGATCCTGACTTTTTGAAGGCGAGCCCAGACAAGCCCGGCGGCGCTCACTTGAGTGCGGAGCCGTTCCACAACCGCTAACGCTTCTTCGCCGCGGTTTAACTCGGCAAGGGCCTGGGCAAGATAAACCTCGTCGATAAGCGATCGACGCCCTGGATTCTGAGCAATTTCCCGGGAACATTCCCGTCGCAGTTCCGTCCACTTCCGCTGAATTGCCAATAATTCGAGTAATTCGGACCGTACATGCCGCGAGTTTGTCTCGGTTGCCAGTGCCTGGCGGAACGCTTGTTCTGCCGCCAGCCACAGACGGTCCCGTTTGGCGAGCCAGCCGAGCAATTCCCAGGTATCCGCCGAAAGTTGCACGGTGTCGGCCCCAGCTGGCCCCAGGGATCGCAACAGCAACGCGGTCAGACCCGGCTCTTGCTGGATGGCCTGATGCAAGGCTCGCACTCGTGCGACTGCTTCGGGATCACTGACAGTGTTCCGGTCGCGGTTGGCCTGATCATCTTCGCTGCCGCGTGCGGCAAGGTGAAGGGAATCAAGCAAAGCCAGCAGTTCCCTCGTCTGATCGGTTTGTCGAAAATAACTGACTGCCAGACGAAAAAATGCCGGGTCCGTGGTCTGCTTGGCTAACTTTCGCAAGCGGGCATTTCCTTCCGCGGGGTGTATCCGTCCGAGTTCCGTTGCCAGGACCCAGTTGATTGCCGGCAAATTCGGATGGAGTTGCGTCAATTGTTGAAGCCGCGGAACGATTTGTTCTGGACGCCCCAACTTTTTAAGTAATTCCGACAGCTTCAGATACGGATCTGTTGATTCTGGCCCGAAGCGGAGATACGACTCCAGAGCACGCAAGGATGCTGCGAATTCGCCTTGTTGTTCCAGCAGCAGTGCCAGATTCCAGCCGAGTCGTGCGGCGGCGGCGGAGTCATTCGCACCCTGACGATCGGCGAATTGCCGGGCGGCATCGCGGTAAGCCTCAGTAGCGGCCACAAACTGATGCTGCGCCGCATAAGCACGCCCAAGTTGCTCGGTCATGGTCGCCAGCAGTCGGCTCAATTCCCCCGGCTCGTCGTAAGGGGGGGCTTGTTTCAGAACCGCCTCAGCTTTCTTGACATGCTGGATGGTTTCCCTCGCCGCGGCTTCGACGCCGGGCCAATCTCCCGCCGCCCGAGAAGCCCGGCACCAGTCTCGCAAGATGGCTAGCCGCTGCTCGGGGCGGTCATGCAACCGGGAACTGCGGGCAGCTTGCTGAAATACTCGAGCGGCTTGTGAATACTCTTTGCCTTCGAAATGCAACTGCCCGAGAAGCTGAGCCGTTTCTGCATCGTCAGGATCGAGTTCCAGAATTCGCTCGGCGGTCCGGATCGCGGCCGCGTCCCGGCCAAGATCCCGATACAACCTTACGAGCGGTCGCCGTGGCTCGACGGCCTGCGGTGCCAGTTTCACTGCTGCTTCAAGTTCAGAAACGGCATCCACGGGCCGATCGTTGGATTGCCGAAGTAAACCGAGGCCGAAGCGTGTCAGCGATTCCCGCCGGGCGGCTTCCTGGGCCGGAAGCGGTCGGCTCGGCATCCGCTCTGGAGGATCTGAAGGCGGCACGATATCCGGCAACGGTACGGCTGCCACGCAGCATAACACGATCATTCCGTACATCGTAATATCCTCAGACGATTTCTCAACGGTTGCGGATTTTACCCACCGCTCATCATTCCGCCAAGCGGGTTCGACGCCGGCGGTGATTCTGCTCAAAGGCTATCACCGCGAATCATAAACAGGTGGTGTGCAAATTCGGAAACTGTTATGCAGTACTGATTCAGGGGCTGATGATTTACAATAGCATCGTGCGGTCAGCCACCTTAATGGAGAAGCGAAGGCGATGATGAATTCAGCACTGAAGGAAGCTGTTTTACGGATTCTCCCACGGGTGAAGACGCCGGCACAATATCTCGGCGGAGAGGTGAACAGTATCGTCAAGGATCATCGCCAGGTGCGGGGGAAGCTTTGTCTGTGCTTTCCCGATACCTACGGCCTAGGGATGAGCCATCACGGCTTTCAGGTTCTCTACAGCATCATGAATGCTGCTCCCGAGTGGGCATGCGAGCGAGCATTTACACCGTGGATCGATTATGAACGAGAACTTCGTGACGCCCGGCTGCCCCTGTATGGCCTGGAAACATTCACGCCGCTCAGGGATTATGATCTCATCGGCTTCAGCTTGCAGTATGAGGTCAGCTATACGAATGTGCTGACGATGCTCGATCTCGGGGGCGTTCCCCATTTCTCAGCGGATCGCACGGTGCGAGACCCGCTCGTGATTGCCGGGGGGCCGGGAGCGCAAAATCCGGAACTGCTGGCACCGTTCATCGACCTCTTCGTCATCGGCGACGGCGAAGAATCCTTGCCGTGGGTTATGAATCAGTGGATGACGTTGAAAGAAAAAGCCTTGCGTCAAGGTGATGATTCTTATGCTCGGCGCCAAGAAATGCTGGCGGAACTTGTCAGTCAAGTGACCTGGGCATATGCCCCGGCCTTTTATGAATTCGATTACCACGCGGACGGGACAATCGCCAGCTTCAGTCGAACGCGAAGCGATGTCCCGGCGGAAATCTCCGCATGCACGATTCAGCAAGATCTCGATGCAATACCGCTACCGACGCGGCCGGTCGTTCCGTTTGTACAAACCCCGCACGACCGTATTGCCATAGAGATCATGCGGGGTTGCCCGCACCAGTGTCGCTTCTGCCAGAGCACGGTGATTAAACGGCCGCTCCGAGTCCGTTCCGTGGATACGATCGTGAAAGCCGCCCTGGAAAGTTATCGAAACACTGGAACAAACGAAATCAGCTTGTTATCTCTCTCCAGCAGTGACTACCCTTACTTTGAAGAATTGGTCCGGCGGATGCACGAAGTTTTTACTCCGCTGGGGGTCAATGTTTCCTTGCCCAGTTTGCGGATCAATCATCAACTCCGCACCCTTCCGGCTCTGATCCAGGGCGTGCGAAAAGCCGGGTTGACTCTGGCACCGGAGGTAGCCCGGGACGACATGCGGGAACAAATCCGCAAAAAGATCAAGAACGACGACTTGTACGAAGGCTGTCGGCAAGCCTTTCACCATGGCTGGCAAAAAGTCAAACTTTACTTCCTCTGCGGACTTCCCGGGGAACGAACCGCCGACCTCGATGGCATCGTGGATATGGCTGAGACCATTGCCGATATCAGTAAGGAAGTCACCGGTCGAACCCGGGAAGTCACGGCATCGGTGTCGAACTTTGTTCCGAAGCCTCACACTCCTTATCAATGGAATGGCATGCAAACCCGGGAGTATTTTCTCTGGGCCGGAGACTATTTGCATCGTCGCAAGCGCAATCGCGCGGTGAAGATCAAGCAACATTCGATTGATACCAGCCTGCTCGAAGGCATTCTCACTCGCGGTGACCGCCGCGTGGCCGCAGGACTTTACGAAGCCTGGAAACGAGGTGCTCGCCTCGATTCCTGGACTCAGTGTTTCCAGCCTGATCTCTGGTGGCAAACCTTCCGGGATCTCGGTATCGATGTCAGTTTTTACAGCCACCGCGAACGCCCCATCGGGGAACGGCTCCCCTGGGATCACATCAACGTCAAAAAGGGACGAGCTTACCTTGAGAAAGAACAAGAACGCAGTGTCATTCAATTAAAAGTCATGACGGAAGCAGTCCGTTCTGGCCCGGCCTGTGGCGGGTAAATGCGAATACCCTCGCCTGGGTTTCCCGAAGATTCCTTCCATCATCAAGGGATCGGGGGGAGATGCCGGCCCCGGCGACACTGCTGGGCGGTAGCAATGACTTACCGCCGAGGAATTTTGGCGGATGGCCGAGCTGGGGACTTTCGACCGTCAAGCAGTGGAATTGAGTGACGGACAAATTCTGCTCATGGCTTCGCAATAAAATCGTCATAGTGTGTGCATAACACTCGATCACTTCTAGCTTGATCGAAGGTTTTCGGTGCCGGTTACTGGCTCCAGCCCCAGCCGACGCTTCCGTCGAAGTCAGTGACACGATCGGGTCATTCAACCGTGGAAAAAAGGCGAGGTTGGATGCTGCGTGTGGGATCGCGGATTTCTGGATCGTGAATTTACGTTCTTCGCGTTTGAAGGTGCATGGGAGCCGCGTGCTGTGGTGTCTTCGCGGTTTGGCGGGGTGGCTGACAGCGAGCGGCTGCTCTTGTCTGGGGATTCCCCGGTTCCGTTGGCGTTACCGGGGCTGGCAATCGCCATCTGGGAATTGCTTTCCCGTGGAATCCCGAGCCTAGGATCTAGGATCACGGGAGAATCAGAGGATGATCAATTCGACGGTTTCTGCGTCCAATTTGGTTTAAATGCCTCATCTTTATGACGAGCTTTGTTGAAGGGGACGGCGAGACATTGCAGTGCCAGGCATTGCCAGCGAAAGGCAGACGGCCAGTCGGCATTGCGGCGGAAAGCTTCTGCTTTTTGCTGAAATTGCCGATGCGTTTCCCAGTCGATTGTTAACGGCTGGCCGTCGATCTCTTGCCGCAATTTTTCTTCAAATGCCTGGAGTCTGGCGACTGTCTGTTCATCGACTGCAAATTGATAATCACGGTACAACCGCAGTTCGCCGTCATTTTCCTCATCATCGGTGTCGTGTTTTCTGCGACTGCGGGCTTGCAGGACGAGCCCGACGAGTCCCGCCAGGATCGCCGCCGCTGCGAGCAGGAAGAACAGGATTTTGCCCGGCAGTTCCAGTAAATGCAAGGCTACGGAAAGTCCAGCCAACAGAACCGCGGCACCAAGAGAAAGGAGCGGCCAAGGGACTTGGCGAATCCCTTGAATCACTGGCTCGAACAGTCGGTGCAGCGGTGATTTTTTCGGTGAATCCCTGGGTGTGGTCAATGTTGATCCTGGAATTTGAGCAATCACGCAGGTGATGTTGTCGGGTCCGCCGCGAGCATTTGCGAGTTCTACAAGAAATTGACAGGCTTGTTCAGGTTCAAAGGTGGCAAGCACCGCGCCGATTTCTTCTGGGGTGACCATGTTGCTGAGGCCGTCGCTGCAAAGCAAAAACTGGTCGCCGGGCTCCACCGGATGCGGTCCTTCGATATCAACTTCGACATCGGCATCGGGCCCGAGTGAGCGGATGATCACGTTCCGTTTGAAATCTCCGAGTTCGTCAGGGTCGATACCTTGTCGCCGTGCAACCTCCCAGACCCAGGAATGGTCAAAGGTGAGTTGCTGAACTCGCCCGTGCCGAACACGGTAAGCGCGGCTGTCGCCGACGTGGCCGATCCAAGCACCTTCCGGCAGCAGGAATAACGCGGTGGCGGTCGTGCCGAGCCCCTTAAATTCGGGGTTATTTTGGCCAATCTGGTAAATCGCCTCGTTGGCTTCTTTGAAAGCCCGGCGAATGGCTGCCGCCGGCCCTTCCTGGACTACATGCTTGACGTAGGTCAGGGGAATATCACGCACCGCTTTGGCGCTGGCTTTTTCACCGACGGCATGCCCCCCCATTCCGTCAGCAACTACGAAAATGTGCCCGTGCATCCGATAATGTTCCGCATCCGTTGCGGGCTGTGTCGTGCAAGCATCCTGATTGTGACTACGCTTGACTCCCACATCGGTGAGGGAAGCGTAACGAAGATCGGCGAACGAAGGCACCGGAGTCACCCCCGTGGGAGGCCAGGATACATGCGGAAATTATCGGAAGAAGACATCACTGTCCGCGGGGTGAATTTTTCTTAGGTTCGAAACGATTTCCCCGCAACACCACTGCTCCACTTCTTCCATCAGCACAGCGGCAGTTCCTCAATTTCGATGATCAAACAAAGCACTTGAATTTTAGCGAAATCCTTCGGTCAGGGTAAGCTAGGCTTTTGCAATCTGTCGAACTTCCCGAAAATTGCCGACGGATATAAGCCTTTGTCAGAAACTTGAAAACCTTATACTACCACCATGATCATGGCTGGGGTCACGCCCTTAAGCTAGAACTCAAATTTGTTCAAATCCTTCTGATCGACGGCCGGCGGAGGCGTCGCTCCGACAACGGCTTCAATCCGAATCATGCCACGCTTCCAGCTGACTGCCCGCTTGTTCAGGCTTCGTAAGATTGCAGTTGACAGTCGTGCGGAAACCTGGGACGGATAATAGTAACTTCTCGATTTCGGGGTCGTTCTCCGTTTGCTCTCGACCGTCAGGATGGACTGAAGATGAAACATTTTTCGTGTGATGCCTGCGGGAAAGATTTGCTGGCGGTGGGCGAATTGCGATATGTCGTTCAGGTGCAGATCAAGGCGATCGGCCCAACGGAATGCTTGAAAATGCCGGATTTGGATCAAAATCAGCTCGACGCGATGGCGGAGTATCTCGAGGAATTAGAACGGTCTGGCGACGACGGCAGCTTGGCAGCCGCCAGTACGGCCATTCCTGCCCCGTTTGAATTTGATCTCTGTCCGAATTGCTATCGACGCTGGCTGCAAGATCCGCTGGGGCGTGATCCTGTCCGGAAATGGCAGTTCAGCGCAAATTAGCTGCGGCTCGGCTGGCACGATCAAGCGGCCCGACATCCCAGATTCGCACGGTTCCATCCTGTCCGCCGGTGGCAAGGAGATCGCCGAATTTGTCAAAAGAAGCGGCAAAGATTGTCCCCTGGTGCCGACGAAATGTGGCTAGCAGTTCCGTTGACTCGGAATCCCAGATCCGCGCCACGCCATCCTGACCCGCCGTGGCCAGAAGAGTTCCATCCGGAGAATACTGAACCGCAAGTACTCCCTCGTCGTGGGCTTTGAACTGCTTCTTAAGTGTGCCGGTATCGACATCCCAAAGAATCACGGTTTTATCCCAGCTGGAGGTCGCGAGTTCGCGGCTATCCGGGGAGAATGATAAACCGTAAACCGGGCCACCATGCCCTGTGAGCGTAAAGCGTTTGCGTTTGCCGGCGATTTCCCAAAGAACCACGGTTCCATCGGTACTGACGGAAGCCACCGTCAGATTGTCGGGGCAAAAGGACACTCCGTTGACGGTGCTTTCTTGCTGATATTGCAACAGAATTCGCTCTTGCGCAAGATCGAAGACGCTCACTTCGCCGAACCGGTCGCCGATGGCGACCCAAGCACCACTCGGGCTGATCGCAGCCGTGCGGACCGGGGTGCCAACCGGAATCGATTTTCGCTGGCGGCCACTGGGGAGATCCCAGATTTTGATCGTGCCATCATCACTGGCGGAAATCAGCTGCTTACCATCGGGGGTGAAATCCAGTGCCCAAACCGGGCCTTTGTGAGCAGGTGCTTGATCATTAGTTGCAGGATGCAAGTCAAATTTCAAACGTCGACCGGGAACATCCCAGACACTGATGCGGCCGTTTTCAATCCCCATCACCATGGTGCTGCCATCCTGGCTGAGCGCCACCGACCAGATCGCTCCAGATCGGGCGGGCAGGATGGCGATAGGCTCGGGGCCGGGATCGGCGATCGCGAGCTTTGAGTTGGGGGTTTTTGGCAGAAGCCAGACCGTCAGCAAGCTCCCGGAAATGGAACCAAGTAAGAATGTCAAGCTCAAGACCAGCAGTTTCTTCCAGCACGCCTGAATGCGCCGCCGAGTCATGCGGAACGGGTTCAGGAACCCGGGGCAATGGTCCGCCGAGCGATTGTGTGCGGCCAGGGGATGCAGATGGCTTGCGAGAATGTCGGCGACCTCGGCGGCCGATTGATAGCGATCCGCCGGATTCTTTGCCAGCAAGGTTTCGATAATCTCTTCAAGCCACGGAGGGACATCAGGATTGACACGATGCAATGGCACGGGTGGATCGTCAGCGACGCGGCGAAGCACCGCCAGGGGGGTTTTCCCATCGAAGGCAGGGGTCCCCGCGAGGGCTTCATAAAGCACCGATCCGAGGCTAAATAAATCGGCTCGATGATCAATCTCTTCGCCGCGAGCTTGTTCCGGAGACATGTAAAGCGGGGTGCCGGCGACGAAACCGGTCCGAGTTAATTTCATGTCCACCGTGGCACGGGCCAGGCCAAAATCGGTTAATTTCACTTTCTCGGTGCCGGCTTCAATTAAAATATTTCCTGGCTTGATGTCCCGGTGAATCAACCCACATGCATGAGCGCTTGCCAGGCCGGCAGCGGCTTGCATGCCGATGCGAGCGGTTTCCAGGGGGGTCAATCGACCCACGCGACGAAGCCGTTGCTCCAGGGATTCTCCGTTCACCAGTTGCATCACTAGAAACGGCAAACCCGACTTCTGATCCTCGTCAACCTGGTAAACCGCGACTAGGTTATCGTGGCTGACGGCAGCGGCCGCGCGGGCTTCCCGGCAAAAACGTTGCCGCATCGTGGGATCATTGGCCAGCTGAGGATCAAGGATTTTCAACGCCACATCCCGTTGCAGATCGGGATCAAAGCCTTCCAGGACAACACCCATCCCGCCACGGCCCAAAACTCGGGTAACCTCAAAGGATCCGAGCCGGCCGATCCGCCCCGGCTTGGCGATCGGTTCCAGGAAATCCAGGGACAATACTCCGCGGGCGTGGTCAGCCAAAATGTCAGGTTCATAGGTCGCGGTTCGCGTCGTGCTGCTGGAAATTTGCGGAAAAATTTCCCAGTATGCGGAATCTTCGGCTGGCTTGGCGTCATCGATATGGCGAACAAGTTCCGGAAAAAGAGAATCTCCACCGGTGGCAAGTTCCTCGAGCCGTTGCTGGCAAATTTGGCATCGGCCAACCAGCTCTACAAGCGATTCATCTTCGCTGCCGCTACTGTCGCCGCGAAGCAAACGTTGCAATTGCTCCGTCGTCGGGCAATCAGCATTGCTGCATGGAGGTGATAATTTGCTGAGAGTGTCAGGCATGGCATCACCTTCCGATTCCGAGCGGGGTTGAAGAAACGGAACTCATTCGTCCGTTTCCGCTCGTAAGCGTTGAACGACTTCACGCAAGCGGGCTATGATGCGACTTTTGGCGACATACACTGCACCCGGACTCATCCCCAGTTCTTGACCGACATCGTTTGCGGAACGGCCTTCGACCGCAGTGCCCCAGAATGC
>Ga0308410_1001294_pt1 | contig 14488 bp, 11 predicted proteins | sample HotsprOSTMatCore_FD_203467 | JGI IMG/M metagenome (GOLD analysis project Ga0308410, IMG submission 203467) | Hot spring phototrophic mat microbial communities from Octopus Spring, Yellowstone National Park, Wyoming, United States -... | ecosystem: Environmental > Aquatic > Thermal springs > Hot...
ACGGGAAGATGTGTCATCCCCTGAGCATTCCTTGCCGGGTTGAAAAAAACCGCAAACCCCGAATGGAGCGTACGTCCACTAGATTCACAAATGCCCGGGAAAAGAATAGCAAGTCCTTTTGTGCCTTCGACAGCAGAAGCCGCAGGTCTTCAGTTCTGGTGTGGTCGAAAGCTGGTTCCTGATTAGGGCCAATCGCGGAGTTGCTGCAGGAATTATCTTTCCGGCAGAAAGGGGCTCAAAAGCGATTAGCAATGGTCTAGCGGCTAAAAAGCCTGCTGAAAAAAAGTCCGCGGGAAGCCGACATGGCAATCAACGGATCGCCGGGCTTCCAAGGAGACACAAAACCCAAACGGTGATTTGGTATTGACTGACCGGGGATGTACGCCGGCGGCGAGATGAAACTAGTAAAAGAAGCCAGTAAAGGCCTTCCGTGGCAACGAGGTATCCAAAACCGTTCGGCTGTGCAGTCGGCTGGGAAGCGAGACTTCGCGAATGACCTGGGACGATCTGAAAACGACAAGGTCTGCTTGCTGCAGGAGGACGGTCCACAAGGCCAGAAATCGGGAAGCCACTTTAGCGGATAAGAAGATAGAGGAAGGGGCCCGTGAAATACATCCAGGAATTCCGAGATCCGGCCAAGGTCAAACTGTTAGCCTCACGAATTGCGGCAATCACTACCAGACCATGGACCATAATGGAGGTATGCGGAGGCCAAACGCACGCGATTCTTCGCTTTGGATTAGATCAACTGCTGCCCCCGCGGATTCATTTAATTCACGGCCCGGGATGCCCTGTGTGTGTGACTCCCATGGAAACTATTGACCGGGCGGTGACGGTGGCTCTTCGCCCCGGGGTAATCTTTTGTTCGTTTGGGGATATGCTGCGGGTTCCGGGTTCCTCTTGGGACCTTTTCGGGGCAAAATCCCGGGGGGCAGATGTGCGGGTGGTGTATTCCCCTTTAGATGCCGTCAAACTGGCTCAGCAACATCCCGATCGGGAGATTGTTTTTTTCGCGGTGGGATTCGAAACAACTGCTCCCGCCACAGGGATAGCAGTACTGCGAGCCCAGCAACTCGGGTTGAAAAACTTTTCCCTTCTGGTCGCCCATGTCTTAGTTCCCCCTGCACTGAAAGCGATTCTTCTAGGGGGAGCAAAGATCGATGGATTTCTTGCCGCAGGGCATGTATGCACCGTGAGTGGTGTGGAAGACTACTACCCTATCTCTCGCGAGTTTTCCGTGCCGATTGTTGTCACCGGCTTTGAGCCTCTCGATATTCTTCAGGGAATCGAGATGTGTGTCCGACAACTAGAGTCCGGCCAGGCGACGGTAGAAATCCAGTACGACAGATCGGTCCGTCCCGGGGGTAATTCTCATGCTAGAGCTCTGATCGGTCGCGTCTTCGAAGTAAGCGATCGGAAGTGGCGGGGCTTAGGCGTCTTACCGCAGAGTGGGTTGCGGCTCCGGGAAGAATTCCGCTCCTTCTGTGCTGAGGAGCGTTTTGGATTGGGGGAGATTGTCCGCGATGAGGCCTCGGGCTGTATCGCCGGAGAGGTCCTGCAGGGAAGAGCCAAACCACCGGAATGCCCTTGCTTTGGTACAACATGCACGCCGGAACACCCGTTAGGTGCTCCGATGGTGTCCAGCGAGGGAGCGTGTGCGGCTTATTATCGATACCGCCGTAGCAACCCCGCGACAGAGCGCGCCGCCGCTTCCCCAGATGAGGCATAAGCGGGAGAAAGCGGGGAGTATCAGACCTTTTTGCTCCCAAAGTCGGAGAATAGCCGAACTTTTTTGGCCCCTAGCGATTTGGGATCTCTAAATCCGCAAGAGGGAGCCTGGGAGAAGAGCCCCATGAGATCGGAAGAAACCTCCGAGCGGGAAAATTTATCCTCCGCCGAGAACCGGTGCACCACCGGCGACCTATGGCCCCTAAGTTGCCCTGTACCGTTTTCTAGCCAAAGTACCATCCAACTAGCCCACGGAGGTGGTGGGCGGTTAATGCAACAACTCATCCGAGAGGTTTTTCTGCCATTGATGACCGGCGATCCACTGGCAGTCGGAAGTTTGCCACCCTTGCACGACAGTGCTACTGTCGAGCTGGGTCAAGTTCGTGTGGCTTTCACCACAGATAGCTACGTGGTAAGACCGCTATTTTTCCCCGGAGGTGACATCGGACGGCTGGCAGTGTGCGGTACGGTCAATGATCTGGCGATGGCCGGTGCCCGACCTTTAGCCTTGGCCGCAGCGTTCATTTTGGAGGAAGGTTTTCCCTTGGAAGATCTTCGGCGGATCCTGCTATCGATGCAAGAGGCAGCCAAGAGTTCGAAAGTTGCTTTCGTCACCGGCGACACCAAGGTTGTGGATCGAGGCAAAGGGGATGGAGTTTTCATCACGACAACAGGGCTTGGGCTGATTCGCGAGGGGGTCGAGATCGGCCCCCGGCAAGTGCGAGCGGGTGATGCCATTGTAATTAGCGGGGATCTGGGGCGGCACGGGATTGCTATCCTGTCCGTCCGCGAAGGCCTCCAATTCGAAAGTCCGGTTGAAAGTGATTGTTGCCCGCTTTTCCCTCAGGTGGATGGTCTTTTAGCTGCCGGGATCGAGGTGCACTGCTTGCGGGACTTGACACGAGGGGGATTGGCCTCAGCCTTAAACGAAATTGCGGCCGACGCCAGAGTGGGCATGGAGCTCCAAGAAGATGCAATCCCAGTCAGTGAGCCCGTGGCTGGAGCATGCGAGCTTTTGGGCCTAGACCCAATTTACGTGGCCTGCGAGGGACGATTGGTTGCCATCGTGGCGGAAAAAGATGCCCAAAAAACGTGTGAAATTCTCCGCCGTTTCCCCGGTGGCGAAGCCGCCGCTGTGGTGGGCCGGTGCGTCGCCGAGCATCCCGGGGTAGTAATTGCCAGAGGCCCGTGGGGTACAGACCGGGTAATCGATCTCCTTTCCGGCGAGCAGATGCCCCGGATTTGTTAACCCACGTAAGTACTCAACTCCACCCGGGAGGCCCAGGAACGAATATCACCAAACGAATATCATGAATAGATAGAGTTTTTCTCCATATAGGCAGCCAATAACCAGGTGCTGAGCGGAAAACATTGGAAGCAGCACCTGCCAAGCCTCAATGCAGCACCTCCCAAGCGTCAATCAAGTGAGGTATCAATCAAGTAAGGTAATTGTAAATTTGACGTTGGGCGTGCCTGAGCCGAAGTAACAATTTTGGCCGGTGGATTCCCGGGCTAAAGAAAATCGATAACTGTTTGCCTGATCGAAAACCCCTCAGCCAAAAGCGACGGAGGACCATCTCGGTGGCCGGATCCGTTTGCGGCATCGGAACATTGGCTGGGTTGTGACCATCGTTATTGGCGATAGCTTGCCACCCCCTTACCAGGTGGTGCAAAATTCGGCTTTGCCTGTCGACCCACAACATTCCAAAAGAAATAGCGGGTTATACAGATTAGGCTCCAGAGACAATCGAAGTGGGGTTCGAGGGGCATTTGGGGGGAACCCAAGGTTGGGCCGGCAAAAGGGGTGGAGGGAGTAGCGAGCCTACAGTTCGCCCTGTTTTTAACAACAGTTCATGCTGTTTTTAAAAGGGGAAAACCCAAATAAATCCTGTTGCGGTAACGCTGCGGAGCAACCGAGGGGTTCCGGCATTAAACTCGGCAAGTAAGTCATCCAGTCCTCACCAATGTTCGATGGGTCAAAGGAGCAAGCTCCCTTGAAAGCTGGGCTTGGCATTGGGACCGGATAGGAAATCTCCAACTATTGAGAAAGGTACAACTTGTGAAGTTGCACTCCGAATACCACTTGTGAGGTTCCAATCCGAAACCACCAAGCTTCGTAGCCGAGGACCGGATTTTCCAATAGGTGCCCGATGATAAGACTGGTGAATTTCACGAAATGTTATGGCCAGCGTGTAGCGGTTGACCGCCTCAACTTGCACATAGAGCCGGGAGAAATCTTTGGATTTGTCGGCCCGAACGGTGCCGGGAAAACGACTACGATCCGCTTTCTGGCTACCTTGATCAAAGCGACAGCCGGCGATGGCTTTGTGGGTGGCCATAGTGTGATTCGTGAACCCCTGGCTGCCCGCCGGGCTTTAGGTTATATGCCCGACAGCTTTGGCGCGTACCACGGGATGCGTGTGAAAGATTTTCTGAAGTTCTTCGCGGAAATCCACCACGTCCCCTTAAAGCAGCAAAAGCAAGCCATCGATAACTTAGTGGAGCGATTGGGGCTCTCCGGGGTTTGGAATGAGTATGTCAATCGCCTATCCCGGGGAATGAAGCAAAGACTTTCCCTTGCGCAGGCCCTCATTCACGATCCCCCTGTGTTGATTTTGGACGAACCGGCAAGTGGTCTGGACCCGCGTGCCCGCATCGAGCTGAAACGGTTACTTCTGGAACTGAAAGCCGCAGGTAAGACGATCCTGGTCTCCAGCCATATTTTGGCGGAGCTTGCTGACTACTGCACCACGGTGGGGCTCATGCACCAGGGACAACTTTTATTCTGCGGTCCTATTGACTCACTCACCCAACAGTTTCACCCAGTACGCCGGGTCCACATTCGGGTTGTGGATTCCCCGGAGCCTGCTCTCCGCCTTTTGGAGTCATCCTCAGGAGTCCGATGGCTTGCCACTGAGGATCGGACGATCTCTTGTGAAGTGGAAGCAAGCGATGTGGACCTTGCCAACCTGCTCCGGGAACTCGTTCTCCAAGGAGCACGAATTTATTCGTTCACGGAGGAACAACCTTCCTTGGAAGACCTCTTCCTCCGGGCGACGAACTCCACCAACTTTTCCCCAAGGGAAAGGCGTTAAACATCCTCGTCGGGAGACTAACCTGTATGAAGAGGTTGCTACTGAGGAATTTGCCCCCTTTCTATGTCCTTAGCCAGCTGTTTGTAACTTCCCTGGGGATCCCGCTCCCCTGCCCGGATACCATTCACCCCCGGTAGGCATGTGAGCACTTCAAAAGGGGCAGCATTTCTCATGGATGCTTCGGGAGCCGGCCTCGGAGGAGAGGCCGTACCCGGCAAAAGCTTAGTGGAACCGCGGGGAAAAAGATCCCACTCGGGGGTAACCCAGCTGGTCTTGATGATGGGTCCGTCGCTATTTGTTGTTTTTTACGACGAACCCACATGAGGACTTATCAGATTGCCCGAAGTTTGAAGTGTGTGCCGGCCGATGCCTTCGACTACCGCCCGGAGAGAGTCGAGGGATGGATTTCACAGATTGACGGTGGGGGTTGACAATGTGATTGGTATTGGCACCTCTCCCGAAGTTCCCCCGGCAAAGGTAACCCAAATGACCGATGAGAAAGAATTGGCCCTTTGTTACTCCGCGAAATCTCCGCCCTCGGGGGCTCAAGGGTGCTAAGCTAACAAAGCCATCGAACACCAGGCCTTAGCTGGGATTCTCTTTTTTAGGCCCGCGAATCCTCCTCGGAAGCTTTCCGAAACCCCCGCTTTGGCAAGTAAACGGTATCGTCCGCCGGGCCAGGTCCAGGCCTTGCTCAGTGGGACCAACACAGCTGACCTGTTCGCGGATAATCCTGGAGGCCCCCTCTAGACCGAAAGTTTCCTGGAGAACTTTTGCGGAAACCCCTATCCTCACGTGAACGGGGCTGTACCAAACTGCCCCCCAGGTAGGGATGCCATTATGATTTTGCGGTGGGTGAACATCCGGTCCCATCACGAACCAATCCGCGAAAGGGAACTAAGGGAGTCGTTAAGAAGATTTCCCCTAAGTCTCGTAATGCAAATAGTTTACGTACATTCATAGCCCAACGGCAACCGTGCAGAAGGACTAAACCCGAGACACTTGGGAAAGTAGAAACTTTTCACAACTTCCGCATCTTTCTGCACTTAGGATGAGGACCACCCGGCGACCGCATCTGATGCCCAGCGGGCAGTCACCCGCCTTGGCGGTCAGCTTTTATCGGATTTACCCTAGCTTTCGGACCTGTCATCTCGTAGGGGTTTTAATCCACCCATTCAAGGGAAACCAAGGCGCACACCCCCTAAACAAGGGGATAACAGACTGGTTGAAGCCGCTCCGCAGCTTCCATCCGCTCCGCAAGTTTTGCCCAGAACGAAGAGTCACTGATAACCCGCAGAGTCCCCTTGCTTGCGCAAGCAGAATGCAGGTGCAGGAACGCAGCGGAATGCAGGTCCCGATCGGGGATATTAGTCCGGCTTCGGGAATTCCAAAACAACAACGAGCGGAGATTAACTCAAGGAGCTAACCCATGATGGAAGAACACGGAGGCATTGGTTCGCAGCGGCTGTCAACCACCGCAAGTGAGCGGGGGCAGGTATATGTCGGGGGGGAATCATCCGGCAGCATGTCGGGGGACCCTCAGACTCCGTTGGCTTCCACTTCTCAGGTCACTTGTACCCAGAACCCAGTCGAACGAATTCTTCAAGAGGCCCGAAAGCTTTACGCAAGCCGGTGTCCCTGGCCCAGGTTCTATGAGGCCATTCTGGGGCCCCGGGGCTTGCTCCACCAGTTACTGACGACTCCAGAGGCGATTGCCGAATTTGTTCGCAGCCCCGCCTACAAAGAGATTCAAGAAATGCTCAGCCAATTGCGGCGGAGAAGACTCCGCCGACGAGGCGGGGAAACAATAAAAATCCTCACCGTCCGGGTGCCTGAAAGCTTTCACGAGACCATTGCCCGGGAGGCTGCCCAGGCTGGGGTGAGCATTAACCAACTTTGCGTTGCAAAGTTGCTCCAAGTGATTGATGCAAAACTTTTCGGTACCCTCGCAACCTCCCAGGCCCCTTCCCCTGAGCCCCAAACCTCAGGGAGTGAACCCCGGACGATTTTGACTCCACAGGCAGCGGAAACCAGCCCCCCGCGTGAGCACGAAGTCCCTGCTTAATGCGGAGTTGAAACATTGTCCGGCAGTCGGAGGAGGACCCAAAAAAAGTTCTGGCAGATTCTCCCGCAAGGTGCAGCCCCCGGTTACCCTCTCTGGTTCGGACCTTATACACCCCACCAAGAATCCTATTTTCGAGTTTTTGAACGGTTGCCCACGCCTGTTTTTGAGTTTTGGACGGTTACCCGCGGCTCCCTGGTGGTGTATTCCCGCACAATATAGTCGAATCTTAGGAAGTACCGAGGACAAAGTACTTATCGCAAAAAGCGGGCAATCTAATTGAGCCTGGCCGGAAGCTACAGCCAGATCCCCTTTAGACGGTCGATCCCCCGGGGCTCGAGGCCTGGATTCGCGGAAAGTTCCAACATTTGGTCTCGTTGGGGAGGGACCTCAAGACCAGGAAAGATTCTCATCCGGAATCGCTTCATTCTGCTGTCTCGAGGTAGCGACGCAAAGCCCGCGCCAGGGAATACCCAAATGCCCGGCTGGACGAAATGTCCACCACTCGCCCCCCGGCACACGCGTAAGGAAATTCGAGTGTGCATGCCAGGCGGATTCCTTCGAGATGCGAAGCCCAACGACAAAAAGTATAAGCCCGGTCTGGCGACGCGTTATTCCACTCCACGCCAAAGGGAATGTTGTCCTTGGGGTCATAAGGAAGAGTATCAGCCGAGGTGGTTTGGAGGATTGCGGCAAAACGGTCGATTTCCCGCTGAATCCTTTCGTACGGACTACCCACCAAAAAAATTTCCTCGTCGCGGCGTCCCCGGATATAGGGGCAGTGCAAGTCGAGGGCTGCCAAAAGATGGCCCTCCGACCACGGCGGGGCAAATTCCTTCATTGCCTGCACCGAGGGGTAGATCGGCTCATCTCGGTAGTCTCGATTATGGTCATGGGGACGACGATTCTTTCCTTGATCCCCGTCCTCGACGCCGTCTTTGTCCATGAACGGGACGACGGCAAATTCTACATTTTCGCAAAACCAAGGAGCCTCTGGCCCGGTAAGGATAGCCTCCATCAATCCCTCCAGGACCCAGCTGGCCATCATCTCGCAAGCATGGTGTCGGCAAGTAATAAGAACCCGACAGCGGGGCCTGCCGGAAAGACACCCCAAATGGAGCCTTTCCGTTGGTCGCCCCTTCGGAGTAATACAATGTTCCACAACCCTCAGATGGGGATTTTTTGCATGGCGGTCCATAAAGCGGACCAAGTCGGCCGCGAGGTAAGGCATGGCCAAACAAAAGCGGACCTCCCTTGCATCGGGGGGAATTTCAATAGTGAATGAAGTGCCCCGAACGCTTTCCCGCCCCAGCCAACTCCAGGGGTTCTCGTCGACTTTTACCGCCGGGCCATTACAGGTGAAGACATCTTTATTTACAAAGTGGAAGGTCAACTCACGGCCATTCCCGCCCCTCACCCGAAAGTACCAATAGAACCACCAGCCTTCCGTATCGCGGAGGTCCTGCCGAAGAAAAATCGTGTCGCCATCGAGGCCCTCCACGATGATATTTCCCCCGGGAAAGTCGGCATCGACTGCCAACTTGCCGGCCACTAACGCAGAAGAGCCCGATTCATTTTCGCAAAGGGTGGCTGCCAACCCCCGGCGGGAGACGACAGAAGCTGCTGCAAGAAAACCGCCGAGCAGATGCCGTCTGCTTAAAAGCAGCGATCTTTCTCGCCCGCTGTCACTCCCAATCACGGTAAGATTCTCGTTTGGAAACCGTACCATTTTCTATAAAGCTCCACTTACCACTTATGGAGGGGGAAGATACCTCTATGACGCTATCGGTGCATTCATGACGCAAACATCCACTTACAGAGGACGAGGTTCGCGGCCGTCGCGGTGCATGACGTTGGAGTCCGCAAACCTCCCCTCACAGAGGAGGAAGGCCCAGCTGGTCAGAACCCCGGCACCACCCAGCTCAAGTTCACCCCGGAACTCTCACCCTCCGAGTTTAATTTTCGACCGAGAATATCTAAGCTTCGATTTTGCCCGAATTCCCAACAAATGGGTCCCACTGATGGGCGGGGGAATCTTCGTCAAAGCAAGGCAGATCAAAGCATGGAGGGAGAGCTCCTGAAAGTCTCTCGCCCACAGCCGAAGCGGGTTCCCGGGAATTCAGGTACTTCGATTCAACCGACCTCTGTCTTACACCACCCTGCCTGTTGGCCAAACCCGCATTTTCGGAAATTCCGTGCACACTCAGCCACACAAGGACAGGAATGTCGTTCCGGGCTGCCTTTGTGGGAAGATCATCGACGGTCAAAAAAAAAACGCCATCTGGCGAAGCTCAGAAGCAGATGTCCACCTTACGGGACAACCCTGCGCGCCTGGCAACCTCCGAGATGCGGCTCCGCAGGGATTCTTGATATCTTACCCGGCGTGTTTCATCAAAGAAGATCTCCCGATATCGGGCTTCCAACTCGGGAAAATGCTCCCGAAGCAACTTGAGCACACTTTCCCATACCTTTGGTCGCAGATTGAAAGAGTCCACCCAGATCTCGGAGGCACCCATTTCGGCTGACTGGACCAAAATGGCTTCAATCTGCGAGGGACTATCAGAAAGAAAAGGAAGCACCGGGGCAAACATCACCGCAGTGTCCATGCCCGCTTCGCGGGCCTTGGCAACCACCTGAAGGCGAACCGACGGTGGAGCTGCCCGGGGTTCCCATAACTCCGCTAGACGGTCGTCGAGGGAGCTAACTGATACCCCCAGTTTCACGGGCCGATTCGCAAAGAGCGGTAAATCTCGAAGGATAAGATCACTTTTGGTGAGAATTCTCAAATGAAAACCGTGCGCGAGCAGCAATTGGGCGGCGCGCCTCGTGAGACCAAATTGAGCTTCTACCGGCTGCCAACCATCGCAAGCACTGCTAAGGAAGACTTTTCCAGGAGGAACCCGCCTTAACTGGCGACGAAGCGATTCCAGAATACCCAATTTGACATCCACGTACTCTCCCCACGGTTCCGCATGGGGATAGAAGCGTTCCATATAACGTGCATAACAGTACACACATCCGTGGATGCAGCCCCCGTAACAATTCAGAGTATAGTCCGATATCGAGCTGCGGTTCAACGCGACCCGACATGGCCGACAACGAAGAGTAACCGAGGCTACCAGTCCTCGGGCAGTGGGTAGCTTGATCCGGGCTGGCAAATTCGGAACTAGGACTGCACCCTCGTCCGCATCAGCTGACTCCAAGGAAAACGCTCCCTCCCTGAACGGGATTTCCCTGTGCGGAAAAAGAGGGAGAAACTCTTTTTGGCAGTCCTGATCTTTGAATTCTTCCCTCACCCGATTAGGTCCTCGAATTATTTCTGCCAATCCGAACGCTCAAGAACGCAGGAGGACGGGTAGCATTTGTCAACTCGACCCGCCTAGGACTATGGTCAGCTCGGTACGAAACAGGTTAAGGAAAGGCCAAAGAAACGGAGAACTTTGACCTCAAAACCTCTTGGAGGCAATTCTGCCGGAAAGAAGCTCCCAAAGCAGTGTTGCCTAGAACCCTCCCAAAGCCAGCCCGCACCTCCATCCTATGGCAAACCGCTATAGGAACTGGTTCCAAGTGTCAGTTCAGAACCAGGTAATCCCACGACCGAAGCTCGGCCCAAATGCAAATTAAAATAGCCAATTTGCTTCACCCCCTTTCGTAAACCACAGCCGAAGGTTGCCAAGCCTCTCTACTTTTTGGTAAGCTGCTGGATCCGCTCCGCTTCCACCCTATTGTATGATCCCCGCGATCTACGCAAAAATAGGCAAGTTCACAACTTCGCTTTAAGGGGGCTTCAAAGGCAGGAGCTCAGGCCCATAGCCGGCCAGAAGCTGGCTTGTTTGAGAAATGTTTTGCCGGAGAGCAAAATCGTCCTGGTCGCCAAACTGGCTTTCCCACCTAGCTGGCTGAGGCAGGAACAAGCTTTCAGGCGGAAGGAGACAAGGGGCCTTCCGAGGTAGTGCTTGTAATGAGCCCCATCTCCGTAAGGAGAAGGGTTAAGGGATTTGGGCGGTGTTGTAGAATCGGCCGAAACCCATCCCCGGTGGGAGGTAGGTTGGACTTCGGAGGTTACGATCTGAATTGGGAAAAGCTTGTGTCAGCAAGAACCGTTGTCCGCCGGTTTTACGGGGACCATCCCAGGCTTTTAACCGTTGGCAAGGCCAAAGGCCGCCGAACGCGGTTTTTTTCCGATAGAAACTGCTGAAGCGAGCAGGCCAAACTTGGCGGATCGAGTGGCATAAATTACAGAACCCGAAGTGGCTGGGGTTACTTTCGGGATTATGTCAGGTCGGAACCGAAAGAAGCCTCCTAAAAAAGGGAAATAGCATCCTAGAGCAGATCCGCCAAGAGGGGCGGGCTGAATCGCTCATGCACATGGGGGAAGGCAAATGGCTGGTGGTGAGCCGTAGTGAAAACTTCAGACAAGCTTTTAACTACAAGCTTTTAACTAAGGTGCAGTCGAGGTAACCTTGGGAGCTGTCCCCACGCGTTAAAGCAAGAGTGGAGGTTGTATGGCGGAAAAACTAATCATCGTAGGCAGTGGACCGGCAGCTTGGACAGCAGCCATCTACGGTGCTAGGGCAGCCCTTAAGCCCCTCGTCTTCGAGGGAGCACTTACCGAAGAAAACGCGAGGGTTGGCAAACTTCCGCTGGGACAGCTGGCCCTCACCACAGAGGTTGAGAACTTCCCAGGTTTCCCCAAGGGAGATATCTCCGGGTATCTCCGGAGTGCCCTGCCTCCGGAAATAGTGGCAGGGCTTCCCACTGACGGAAGCCACGGGATTACCGGACCGGCTCTAATGGAGTTGATGCGGCAGCAGGCCAAAAACTTCGGAACCCGGGTGATCACGGAAGACATCGTGAGCGTGGATTTCCGACGGCATCCTTTTGTCCTGGAGGCCTCCGACGGCAAATTGTACGAAGCGTTGGCAGTCATCATAGCAACGGGTGCCCGGGCCAACTATTTGGGTCTCCCGAGCGAAGAACGGTTCCGTAATCGGGGTGTGAGTGCCTGTGCCATTTGCGATGGGGCTCTACCTCGTTTCCGCAACCGGCCCTTAGCCGTAGTTGGCGGGGGAGACAGTGCTGTCGAAGAGGCCACCTATTTGACAAACTTCGCCTCGAAAGTTTATCTAGTACACCGCCGTGACAAACTTCGGGCCTCCCGGATTATGGCGGATCGCGCCATGAACCATCCGAAAATCCAAATTTTATGGAACCGAGTGGTGGAGGAAATCTTAGGCAACGATCCCGAGGGTGTCACGGGGGTTCGGTTGGCGAGCACTGTAGGCGAGCCCGCCCTGGAGCTTGAGGTGGCGGGAGTTTTCCTAGCCATCGGCCACACTCCTAATACAGACTTCCTCCGCGGACAAGTGGAACTCACGGAAAAGGGGTATATCCGGTGGGTTGTTCCATTCCGAACCCATACCAGCGTGGAGGGGATTTTCGCGGCGGGCGATGTAGCAGATGACCGCTACCGACAGGCGGTAACCGCTGCTGCCACCGGCTGCATGGCGGCCCTTGATGCAGAACGATGGCTGACCGAAAAAGGCTGGCATTGAGCCCACGGGGAGGCTAAGATGGCCAGATCCTAGCTCGGAGGAACCACGGAGCTGGTGCTTGGTCCCAGCAGGTTACACTCCCCCTCGTGCCAAAGGGAAAAGGGATGTTGAGAATTTCCCATAGCATCCCAAAATCGGAACCCAACGGGCTCACTGGCCGATAACTTCTTGCCCCAATGAGCTTTTCCCTCACGGGACCTGGTAGACAGTCACGAACCAAAGCTTAAGGAACCCATCTAGCGATTTTGGAGACCGATCCAATGTCAAGTGCAAAAGGCTTGCCGATGACGGCCAAGTGGGATCCGGAACGGTTGCAGCGGGAAATTCAGGAGTTGCAGGAACTTCAAAGCAAGCCGTTTCTGGAACGATTTTTCGGTTATCTCAAGCGGACAGGCCCGGGCTTACTGCAGAGTGCTATGACTTTGGGAGCCGGAAGTGCCTCAGCCTCCGTAATTGCCGGAGCCTCATTTGGCTACAAGCTGCTGTGGGTGCAACCCGCTGCGATGTTCTTAGGAGTGTGCATGCTGGCCGCTCTTGCGAACATCGTGCTTACCACCCAAGAACGTCCGTACACAAGTTTTGCCCGCCAGGTGGGGTGGCCCTTGGTCTTCCTGTGGGGTCTGGGGACAATTGTTGCCACTGTGGTCTGGCACTTTGCCCAGTACAACTTAGCGGCGGGAGCAATGCGGGATTTAGTGGAGGCTATAGGTGGCATCCAGACCGAGTTCGTCCAAGGAGGTGTGACCGAGCTTACCTCTGCCGGACTCATCGTGAGCTGGATCACAGGCTTGCTCATTCTCTCCATCAACATTTTCACTACCTGGAATTACGGGAGTCATGCGAGGGGGATTCGTCTGTATGAATGGTTTCTCCGGGGGGTCATCGCCGTAGTGATCATCTCTTTCGGTACAGTGGTTGTTGCAAATTGGTACCGGATCGACTGGGTAGAGTTGCTCCGGGGATTCACCGGATGGTATGGAATCCCGAGCGTGAGCGAGGCTCCCTCACCGCAGCACCGCGACTCCCTAACTTTGGTGCTCGGAATGTTAGGGGCCGCGGTCGGGATCAATATGACCTTTGTGTACGGATATTCCCTTCTGGCCAAGGGGTGGGGACCAGCCCACAAAACGTTGGCCAAGTGGGATTTGGCGATGTCTATGTTTATTCCCTTCGTGCTGGTGACATCCTTAATCATGTTGGCAATGACAGTTTCCGGGGTTTACCGCCCGGAAGAGGAATTTGTGCGGGTAGGAATGAAGCCCCTTGAGGCCTCCAAAGCTCTTGCAGGGATTTTGGGAGCTCAAGCGGGCCGAATCATCTTTGACCTTGGGCTTCTCGGAATGTGCTGTGGAGCGATTAGTGCCCACATGGTGGTATCGGGATTCACCATGTGCGAAATGCTCCGCCTGGAATACACCCCGGCGAGATATCGGCTGTTCACGTTGACCCCGGCGATTGGCATGCTCGGGGTGGTGTTCAGCATCGACCGGGTGATTTGGTTCCCAATCGTGGCGTCGGCTATTGCATTCACCATGTTACCGGTCGCCTATCTCATTTTCTTCCTGTTAAACAATTCGCGGCGATATATCGGGGATGCGGTAGGCCGAGGAGTAGGGCGGTGGCTCTTCAACATTATCTTGGTTGTGGCTCTTGTGGTCGCCACGATCGGTTCGATTATCCAGCTAAATCGCCGGGTGATCCAACCTATCCGCCAAATGTTGAGTCCGCCCGCATCCATCCAACCGATTTCTACTAGCCGCTAGCCAAAAAACCGGTCTCCGGTTCTCCGATCGTTAAAGATCCGGAGTTTCGGTACCGGAAAATTGAGTGAAAAACGAACCCACACGGGTACCACAAGCTCTTTGTCCAACTGGAACGTGGAAAGTCTCCTTGGAACTATGGTATCGTCCGATCCGGAGTGGCCCCTTATTGGCTCCCAGGGCATCCGAAGTCCCATCGAGCCGGCCCCAGAGGCCTCCGCAAGCGGGTCTGGGCTTTCCTGGCCGTGCAACCTCCGCCGTCTCATTGGGTGGCCTAAAATTGGAGCG
>Ga0308410_1001298_pt1 | contig 14470 bp, 12 predicted proteins | sample HotsprOSTMatCore_FD_203467 | JGI IMG/M metagenome (GOLD analysis project Ga0308410, IMG submission 203467) | Hot spring phototrophic mat microbial communities from Octopus Spring, Yellowstone National Park, Wyoming, United States -... | ecosystem: Environmental > Aquatic > Thermal springs > Hot...
CTTGCACTGGCGCATAATGACCGGCTGTATGTCGCGCCATTCGACGCAACCGTGCGCCGTGAGTTTGGTCCGGCGCACGGAAAATCGCGTCTGATCGAAATGTTGCGCTTCATCGAGCAGGTGCAGCCCGGCGGCGAGACGAGTCTTCGCATCGTGCTCGAAGGGTATGCGCGTCGCCACCCGCGCGGCGGTCTCCTGGTTCTCTGTTCCGACTTGCTGACGCCAGAGGGTCTCGAAGAAGGATTGCGCGCGTACCCGCCGCCAATCTGGCAGGTGCTGGTGATCCATCTGCTCGATCCGGGCGAGTTGCATCCCGAACGTCTTGGTCCGATTGAACTCGAGGATGTGGAGACGGGCAAACTTCTGCCACTGATCCTTGATGATGAAACGCTTGCGCACTATCGCCGCAATCTGACCGCCTGGCAGCGGGGCATCGAGTCGGCATGCGGCAAACGCGGCGCAACGTATGCGCGCATGCTCAGCACGTGGCCGCTCGAGCGACAGATCATCCCATATCTCCGTGCGCGCCAGATACTGACGTAACTTATGAGTTTCCTTCTGCCGCTTGGATTACTGGCGCTGCTCGCCCTGCCGATTATCGTGCTGCTCCATTTTCTGCGCGAACGACGGCGGCGTGTGCCGGTGCCAAGCCTGCTGCTTTGGGAAAACCTGCCACGACGGGTCGATGGCGAGCGTAGCCGACGCCTGCCGCTGACGCTGCTGCTGTTACTCCATCTCCTGGTCGCTGCGCTGCTCGGCATTGCGCTGGGCGGACCGCAGATTGCCGGTGCGCTCACCCCCGATGCGCGTCATACCGCCATCATTCTCGACACATCGACCAGCATGGCGGCAAGCGATGGCGGCACAAGCCGCTTTGAGCAGGCGCGTCAGCGTGCGCGCGCTATCGTGACTTCCGCTCCCCCTGGCGACCGGATGACGCTGATCGCTGCCGGGCCACGGGCGCAGATTGTCGCTTCCGGCGACGATCCGTTCCTGATCACGGCTGCGCTCGACCGCCTCCAACCCGGCGGCGTCGGCACGGCAATCAATGAGGCGTTGACGCTGGCAGAAGCCGCGCTCGACCCGCAGTTCAGCCGACGGATCGTTGTGCTGACTGATAGCGCATTGCCGCCTCAACCCGCGCGCGATCTGATTGTGCCCGTCGAATGGGAGACAATCGGCTCGAATGTGCCGAACCGCGCCATCATCGCCTTTGCCAGCCGTCCCTGGGGCGGTCGTCTCCAGGTGTATGCGCGGGTCGCCAATTATGACGCCACCGCCTTCAATGGAACGCTCCGGGTTTTCTCCGGCAACCGGGTGATGGCGGAAGAACGGGTCGCCATTGCGCCGAACGGCGAAACCGAGGTGAGTTGGACGCTGCCCGGCAGGGTCGATGCGTTGCGCGCAGAAATCGATGGGCGCGACGCGCTGTCGCAGGACGACTCCGCCTATCTCAGCGTGTCGCAGGGGCGCCCGATTCTCGCGTTGCTGGTGTCGAACGAGCCGGCTGCTCTCCGCCGCGCCCTCGAAGTCATCCCTGGCGTAACGGTCGTGGTGACGACCCCCGCCGCCTATCCGATAGCGCCTGAGCGCACTGCTGCGGATCTGACGATCTTCGAGGGGTTCCTGCCAGACGCCTGGCCCCAGGGCGCAATCCTGGCAATTGATCCACCGCCCGGCTCATCGCTGTTGAGCGTCGTGCCGGAAACGCGCGAACTCGAGCCGGGCGAGCCGCTGCGACAACGGGGCAGCACGCTGGAAGGGATCGGATTCGGCGGCGTTATGTTCGGCGCCGTTCGACCGGTGGAAACGCCGCCGTGGGCTGAGGTGCAGTTGTCGGCTAAGATGAAGTCGCTGCCCGAATATCTGCCGCTCATCCTTCGTGGACGGACCGACAATCACGAAATTGCCGTCTGGTCCTTCAGCCTTGCCAATAGTAATCTGACGACGCGACTGGCATTCCCAATCCTGGTTGCGCGCACGGTGCGCGACCTCGCGCCGCCGCCGCTGCCACAGGCGGTGCGCGCTGGCGAGCCGCTGATCATTCGCCCCGATCCACGCGCCACGACTCTGCGGCTGCGCGGTCCCGACGACAGGCAGATTACCCTGCCGGCAGCATCGGTCGTTACGCTCGATACCCTGATCGAGCCGGGATTGTACCGGGTGGAAGAACAACGTGGCGCTACAATCGTTCCGGCTGGCATGGTCGGGGTCAATGCAGGGGCGGCTATCGAGTCGAACCTGCGCCCGCAGAGCGCGCCGCCGCTGCGCGCTCCGGGAACCGACCCGGGTTCCGCCGCTGGACGACAGACGCTCGATCTGTGGCCCTGGCTGGCGCTGGCTGCGCTCCTGGTTCTGGCGCTGGAATGGGCGTATGTGCTGCGCCGACGCTAGAGGGTGAAACGCATGATCCTTCGCAACCCGCAATTTCTCCTGCTCCTGACGCTCGTGCCGCTGATCGTCGGCGGGTGGTTGTGGCGACGCGGTCGCCTGCCTGCGGCGGCGCTCGTGCTGCGGGTGATCATCGTGACGCTTATCATTGGCGCGCTCACCAATCCAGTTGTGCTGCAGGGGCGCATCGAAAGCGCCGGTGCGCCGCTCACCGTCGTGCTGGTCGATCAATCCGACAGCCTGACCGATGAAGGCAAGGCAGTGCTGCGCGCGCGCGCCGCAGCGATCGCTGCTGGCGGCGGTCCGGTGCAGGTGATCACGTTTGGAGCGACAGCGGCGGCGGAGCAGAGCATCCCGCGCGGCGATCAGACCGATATTGCCGCTGCGTTGCGCGCTGCGCGCGGGTTGATCGGCGCCGGCGGCGGGCGTGTGGTGCTTCTCTCGGACGGCATCCAGACCAGGGGTGATGCGCTTGCCGAGGCGCGAGCGCTCGCGCTCGCGGGCATTCCGGTCGATACGGAGCACTACCAGACGCCTGCACGACCGGAGTTCTGGGTTGCAACCATCGACACGCCGACCACACTCCGCGAAGGGGAAGCGTTTACTGTCCGGATCGTGATGCTCAGCACCGTTGCCGCCGATGCCCAACTCGAATTGACCGTCGGTGATGAGCGTGTGCTGGCGCAACAGGTGCGCCTGACGCCCGGCGAAAATACATACCCCTACACTGCGCGCGCGGGACGGCCCGGCATTCTGCGGATGCAGGCGACGCTGACCGGGCAACCTGATACGCTGGCTCGCAACAATGCTGCGGGCGCAACAGTGCTGGTGGCGCCGATGCCGCGTGTGCTGCTGGTGGAAGGACCGGATAGCGCCGGCAGCACGCCATTACGCAGCGCGCTGCGCGAGGCTGGCGTCATTGCCGATGTGTCGGACGCCGCATCACTGCCCGCGCAGATCTCAGCGCTTGGGTTGTATGAAGGCATTATCCTGATCGATGTGCCCGCCAGCGCGCTGACCCTCGATCAGATGGCGACACTACGCGAGTTCGTGCGCAGCGAAGGACGCGGGTTGCTGGCGATCGGTGGACGATCCAGTTTTACCCTGGGTTCATATAAGGACACGCCACTCGAAGAAACGCTGCCGGTCACTATGACCCCGCCGCCCCGCCCGGAGCGTTCCGACACGACATTGCTCCTGATCATCGACCAGTCTGCCAGCATGGGACCGGAAACCGGCATCTCCAAATTCACCATGGCGAAAGAAGCCGCCATTATGGCGACCGAGTCGTTGCGTAGCGAGGATCGAATTGGGGTGCTGGCGTTCGACGTATCGACGCGCTGGGTGGTCGACTTCCAGCCCGTCGGCGTTGGTCTGAGCCTGGCGGATGTGCAGCGCCGGATCAGCACATTGCCGCTTGGCGGCGGCACCGACATCTACAACGCGCTGCAAACAGGGTTGCCGGAACTGGCGCGCCAACCCGGACGGGTGCGCCACGCCGTGCTGCTCACCGACGGTCGTTCCTTTACCGATGACCGGCAGGCGTACCAGGCGCTGATTGAAGAGGCACGCAGCCAGAATATCACTCTCTCGACTATCGCTATCGGAACCGATGCAGACACGGAACTGCTACAAGTTCTGGCGCGCTGGGGCGCCGGACGCTACTACTTCGCCGCTGAACCCGACGACATTCCGCGTCTGACATTGCTCGAAAGCGAAATCGTGCGCACCGAACCGCAGGTCGAGGGGGATTTCCGCGCTGAGCAAACCGCGCCCCACCCCATGCTGCGCGACTTTGCGCCAGAACAAATACCCGGACTGAAGGGATATGTCGCAACGACACTGAAACCCGACGCCGACCTGGTGTTGCGTTCGCCCGACGGCGATCCAGTGCTGGCGGTCTGGCAGTATGGGCTTGGGCGCGCCGCCGCCTGGACGCCTGGCGCAGAAGCGCCGTGGGCTGCCGACTGGTCGAACTGGCCCGAGTATGGACGCTTTTGGGCGCAGTTGATCCGCTACACCCTCCCCGAACCAGATAGCGGACCGCTTCAGGCGCGCGTGATCCGCGACGGCGACAGTGTGCGCATCGTGGCAGACTCGATTGCGCCAGGAGGCAGACCGCTCGATCTGGCAGATACCCAGGCGACCATTGTGCTGCCCGACGGTTCCTCACAACTGATCACGTTACGACAGACGGCGCCAGGACGCTACGAACAGGCGCTGATTCTGCCATCCGATGGACCCTATGCGATCGAAGTGCGCCAGCGAAAAGGAGACGAAGTGCGTGCGGTGCAAGCCGGCTACGTGCAGCGCTATTCCGACGAATACCTTCCTCCAGCCGATCCGCAAGCCGGCGCGCGCCTGATGAACGACATCAGCGCGATCACCGGCGGCAATGTACTGCGTGGAGGCGCGATCCCGACGCCAGGCAGCGTCATCGTGAGCGCCGAGCGATTGCCCGACGCCGGTCTGTGGCCCTGGCTGATCGGTCTGGCTGTGCTGCTCTGGCCCCTCGAGATCGCAATTCGACGCGGATGGGTGCGACTGCGGTTGAGAGGGGCGCAATCATAATCCTGACGCTTTTTCCCCTCCTCCCCCTGCCCCGCTTCGGCTTCGCTCAGCGCAAGCCTTCCCCCGCAATGGGGGAAGATAGCCCATTCCAAAGCATGGTATAGTAGAGTCAAACGTGCAATGCTGATTGCCCGACCGCGCGCGCTCCGCAGTACCTCATATGACCATTACCAACACCGACCCGTCAGCAACGCTTCTGAACGATGCTGTTCCGGCGATCCCCGCCAGCCGCAATGCGATGGGAAAGGAACTGATCTATCGCACGCTGGTGCTTCCGGCGTGTCGCTCGATGTTCGACCGGGTCTGGTTGCACATCGAAGGACCTGTGCCGCATCCAGCCGAGGGTCCGGTCATCGTCTACATGAACCACCCTGGATGGTGGGACGGATACATGGCGTTCCTGCTGGACAAGATCGTGCTCAATGAGCGGTTTCAGAGCTACATTATGATGGAAGAGCGGCAGTTGCGCGTCTATCGGTTTTTCACCTGGTGCGGCGCATTCTCAGTCGACCGGCGTCGTCCCGGCGAGGCGGAGCGCTCGATTGCCTACATCAGCCGGTTGCTGCGCGAACGTCGTGATCGCATGCTCTGGATCCTGCCGCAAGGGCGCATTGTCCCCAACGACCGCCGACCGTTGAAAGTCTACCCCGGCGTTGCGCGGATTGCGAAGCAGGTGGAAGATGTGCTCTTCTGGCCTGTCGCGCTGCGCTACGAATTTCGCGGTGAGCAGCGCCCCGAAGCGTTCATTCGCGTCGGACCGCCGCACACCAGCGATCTGAGCGCTCCAGAGGAGACGATGACGGCTGACGTGCAGGCGCGGCTGACGGCGGCGGTCGACGCCCTGCGCGACGAAGTCAACGAAGAGCGTCTGGACAACTATCGCACCCTGTTGCGCGGAAAGCGTGACATCAGCCGCGTCTGGGCTGATGTCGTCGCTGTGTGGCGCCAGACCATGCAGCGACTGCCAGGAAGATCACGCCAACCAGACCCGCCAGCGGATAACCGCGCGCCAGATTCGCAGCGGTGAAGAAGATGCTGCTCAGAATGTAGAGCAGTGCAGGGATGCGATGCCAGACGAACAGCAGCGCCCGCGTCGATGATGTGTCTTTCTGAGATGGCATGGCGGCAGGTTCGATGCCAGCGCCAGGCGGCAAGAGAAACGTCACAATCAGCGCCATGAGGAACCCAACGACCCACCACCCGACAAAGTTCTGTGGCGGCACCTGATAATATGGTCCGGTATCGATCCACGTCCAGTAGGCATTGATGAAGGTGGCGACCGTTTCGATCTGAAGATCAAGCACGACGATCAGGACTCCGGTGAGCGCTGCGAGCCCGATGCGCCCGCCGCGATCGCCCAGCGCCAGGCGCGCCAGTTGCCATGACCCAAGTCCGGCCATTAACCAAGCCAGCGTAATAGGAATCGGCACGATACCCAGTATCTGCGGCTGCAACATTTCGGTATACTGATAGCGACCAAATGGCCATCCGGTTGTTTCGCCGATATGCTCGACCGCCCATGCCAGCACAGCCGCCAGCGCGACCGCAAGACCCCCACGCGCTCCATACAAGCCCAGCGCCCAGAAGATCACTGCCAGTCCCTGCACGATCAGCATCGCGGCGCCCATCCAGAGTCCCCAGGACGGCACGGCATCGAGTGCAACCGTTGTGGTCGAACCGGGAAAGACCGCGCAGTAGGCAAAGAAGCATATCAGAGCAAGCCATCGAAACAGAGGCGACGGTGATATGGAAGCGGACCGCACAACGCGCAACGAACGACTGGTATTACTTCTGCTCTGCATCCTGTTCCTCACGACACGACTGCCGGGGCTGTTGACACTGCCCCTCTTCAACGACGAAGCGGTGTATCTGTACCGCGCTCAACAATTCCCCGCCCAACTCCAGTTTACCGTTCACGACGGCAAACTGATCCATGAATTGCTGCTCGCCCCACTGGCCCGCCTGCCCTGGGATCCGTTGCTCACCGGCAGGCTGCTATCAGTGCTGTGCGGCTGGCTGACGGTTGTTGGGCTGTGGTTCAGCGGGAAAATCATCGCCAATCATGCTGCTGGCATATTCGCCGGGTTGCTGTACATCTTCTCGCCCCTGGCGATCATGCACGACCGTCTGGCTATTCCCGACGCAATGCTGGGAAGCATGGCAAGTTTTCTGTTGGCGGCAAGTCTCCGTTTGACCGTTCTGCCGCAACCGAACCGCTGGCATGCAGCAGGCATCGGTGCGCTTGGTGCGCTTGCTGTGCTGATCAAACTGCCCGGGCTGTTTCTCTTCGCGCTCCCCGCTCTGATCATCATAACCCAACCGACAGCGCCAGATCATCGCTATCAACCATGGGCGCTGCTGCGCACCGTGCTGATCGTGACGCTGCTGGCGCCTGCCGCATTTGCGCCATTCAACTATGGCGGCGCTGAAAACCATAAAGTCGGCGTCCTCGACCTGACGCTCCAGATCGAGCGCCTGGCGGGAAATATTCGCAAGATTGGCGAATGGATGGCAATCACCCTCCCGCTACCGGCGCTCGCTCTCGTCGGCTTTGGACTCATCCGGCGCCAGACACGCCGCCTGGTCCTGATCCTCATCATAGCCGCCTGCCTCTTCTGTCTGGCGCTTGCCGTGATCGGGAGCGTTCTGTATCCTCGCTATATCCTGCCTGCCTGGCCCTTGCTACTCATTGTTGCCGGACTGGGACTCAGCCACCTGCATCATCTTCCCGTTACGCTGCGCAGCGCTGGCTGGATTATAGCGCTGGCCTCCCTGATCTGGGGATTGTTCTTTATTGTGCAATATTCTCGGAACCCCGCTCAGGCGTTCCTGACCACAGCCGATCGGCGTCAGTATGTCGAGACATGGACAGCAGGGTACCACCTTGATGAGATCACTCACACGTTGCGCACCGAAGCCAGTCAGAAAGGCAGCATTACTCTGGTGAGCCCGCTCCAGCCCCGCCTGATTCATCTTGGAACTGAACTGTATCTCAACAATGATCCACGCATCTCAGTCATTGATATCGATATGGGCATCGATGAATCAAGACAGTCTATCGGTGAAATAGCAGCGCAACGAACGGTCTACATCGTTCTCGACGCCGAGGAAGTCGCAGGATTCGACATCGAGCGACGCTTTCCCGAACTCAGGCGCATTCGTGAGTGGCGCAACCCATACAGCGACATGGCGTTTTACCTGTATGTCTGGTCACCGTAGCGGCGCGCCAAACCCGCCCCCGCCAGGCGTCTCGATGCGCAGGATATCCCCAGGGCGCATATCGATGGTTGTTTTGCCGGGCAGGATGCGTTCTTCGCCGTCGCGCAGCAGAATGTTGCGACCCTGCAATCCAGGAGCGCCGCCATGCAACCCGTAGGGCGCATACACCCGCCGCTCACTCAACAGGCTGACTGTTACCGGCGTTCTGAACTCAACCTCACGCACCAGACCATCGCCGCCGCGCATGCGCCCTGATCCGCCAGAACCGCGACGTAACCCGTAGCGACGCACAACCAGCGGGAACTGCCGCTCCAACGCTTCGACAGGTGTATTGAGCGTATTGGTCATATGCACCTGCACCCCGCTGAGACCCGGCAGTGTCGGACGGGCGCCCATCCCGCCGCCAAGCGTTTCGTAGTAGGCGAACGAAGCGCCATTGGAAGCGGCGCCGCCAAACGTCCAGTTGTTCATTGTTCCGGCTGATGCTGCAGGAATCCGATCAGGGAGCGCCTGCGCCAGCGCGCCAAATACAACATCAACGATCCGCTGCGCCGTTTCGACATTCCCGCCCGCAACCGCCGCCGGCGGATGAGGCGCCAGAATACTCCCTGCCGGAACACGAATGTCGAGAGGCGCAAACGCACCGGCAGACGACGGCATATCGGGCGGACCAAGGCAGCGGAAGCAGTAGAGCACCGCCGATTCGGTCACAGCGCGTGGGGCATTGAGCGGTCCGCGAGACTGCCATGCCGTTCCCTCGAAATCTACGAGAGCGCTCTCGCCACGGATGTCGATGCGCACACAGATCATCAGCGGGCCGTGATCGACGCCATCGTTGTCCAGCATATCCTCGAACGCATACGTGCCATCCGGAATCATTGCGATCACGGCGCGCATATGGCGTTCGCCATACGCCAGGAGCGCCTCCATGTGACGCGCCACCCACGCCGGACTGTGCTGTTCCGCCAGTTCCGCCAATCGTTGCGCGCCGACGCGGTGACAGGCAAGCTGAGCTGCCAGGTCGCCGCGGCGCTCATCGGGGGTGCGTGAGTTGCGGCAGATCAACCCAACGACCGCCTCGTCAGGCGTGCCGCCGCGTGCGAGGAGGGTTGGCGGGATGATCAACCCTTCCTGATACACCTCACGACTCATCGGCATCGAACCAGGGGTTATACCGCCGACATCGGCGTGGTGGGCGCGCGTCGCCGTATAGCCGATCAGCGTCGTGCCGGCATACACCGGAGCGACGGTCGTCAAATCGGGGAGATGGGTGCCGCCGAGGTAGGGATCGTTGAGGATGACGACATCACCCGGCGCCAGCGTGAACTGCGCCAGCGCCGCCTCGACCGAGCGCGGCATAGCGCCCAGGTGCACCGGGATATGCGCTGCCTGAGCAACCATGCGCCCCTGCGCATCGAAGACTGCACAGGAGAAATCGCGTCGTTCCTTGATATTTGCCGAAAGTGCGCTTCGTCCGAGCGCAGCGCCCATTTCTTCGGCAATCGCAGCGCAACGGTTACGAAACACCTCGAGATCGACCGGATCGATAGAGAAATGAGAAAAATACGAGGACATATGGGAGTATCGTCACTTGTATTTAACGATTGGCATGGTACCATAGAGTCGGCAGGATGACTATCCTGTCTGGTATCAGACGGAGAGAGACGGTACAGGCGCCAGGCGCGATCATTCCGGGGAAAGCCTGTCGCGCCGCCATCAGTTACGGAAGAGGGCCCGCTATGAGCACCAGGCAACCGCTTCGTATTCTGCTCATCGAAGATGATAGCATGATTGCCAGCATTATCGCGCTTGGGCTGCGAACGCTTGGCGTGCCATACCTGCTCGATACCGCCTACTCCGCTGAAGAAGGTCTCGACCTGTTCGAACAAAACGCTTATGATCTCGTCATGAGCGACTACAACTTGCGCGGGATGAACGGATTGTCACTACTGAAGACGATTCGAGCGAGCAAGCCAACCGTGCCAACGGCGCTGTTTACGGCATACGACACACCACAGTTGCAGCGACAGGTGCGAGAAGCGGGCATCAACGCATACATCGCCAAGCCATTTCTCATCGATGAGTTTGTGAACCTCGCGCGCACGCTGCTCCCCATCGCTGTCAACGAGATTGGCGCCAGCGCATCATAAACGCTTCTACTCCCGCCCCCGGCGCCGCAACCAAAGGGCTGCAATCGCTGCGATCACCAGCAGAACCACCCACGGCACCGGTATCGCATACGCAAGGGCAACGCCATAGGCGCTCCCGATCAGCACGGTCGCAATCATGACGAATGCCAGGACGGTTCCCTCCCACCCCGGCGATTGTTTGGGCATAGGCGTTCCTTACACTGTTCATCGGAAGTCTGATCAATGTGCCAGCGCTGACTGCTGTGTCGGAGCAGGGCAGGACCATTGCACCTGCCGATGCGCGCGATCAGTCGCTGACCGACCTGGTTATCGGGTATTCGATTGTGCAGTCCACCGGCGTCATTGGCCTGACCGTCATGATGGGCCACGTTCCAACACGCCTGGCGTGGAGATTATACCAGTGAAGCGCCAGGTCTGCGCGATCGCGACGCCGTGGGACGGAACCCGGCCAACCGCACGGCGCCCCGGAGATTCAGTCCGCTGATTGTCGATGAACTGCTGCGCGCCAGACAGTAGCGGGTTATCTCTGGCAAAACGCTGCGCAACGGTCAGATGACGTTCGTCGATGGCGCCACCCATCTGCAACAACGCGACCTGGTCAGTCTCATCGTCTCGCCGACGATATGCAGCGATCCTCGCGGCTGGCTAACGACGACCGGTATGCGCCGCTGCAGGCGTCCTTATGGAGATTGAGCACTTAATCCGGTATGCGCCTCTTGCCGTCGGGCTAATGAAGATTGAGCATTTAATCCGGTATGCGCCTCTTGCCGTCGGGCTCATGGAGATTAAGAATATAAACCGGTATTCGCCCTTTGCCGTCGGGCTCATGAAGATTGAGCATTTATTCCGCTATCCCGCGCTAGCCGTGGGGCTGAAGCCCTCGGCTAGCCAAGGCGAAGCCCGCCTGCGCGGGCTGTAGCGGATTAGTTACTCAAAGACCATAAGCCCTCGGCTATACGGGGCAAAGCCCGCCTGCGCGAGCTAGAGCGGAATTACTCAAAGACTATGAGGATCGACGGCACAGGCGACGGTGACGGCGTGATCGCCGAAAGAGTCGGCGCCGCCGTCACTGGGGGGAGAGCAGTCGGCAAAATCTGCGCAATTGGGGACGGCTCGCCAGAAGGAGCGCAGCCGGTTATGACGATCAGGGCGACGCTCGCAATTGCCAGGAAGCGGCTTAGGGCGATACCGCTGCGTCGAGCGATGCTGCCCCGTAGTATATTGCAATGCTGCAAAGAACGCCGCCATCACCGCCTGCCCATGTGTCCGGCGCGCTGTAACCCGCTGCGCCTGCGCCGCATCATAGAGATGATCTCGTTTTGCCAGGCATGCAGGAGTGTGCGCATGATCGACCAGCCATCAATCCACGTTTCGACGGGCGATCAGGGCGAAGTGGAAGTGCGCCCACAGTTGAAGTATTTTCCCATCGCCTTCTTTGCCTCAGTGCTTGGGCTGACCGGCACGACCATTGCCGTGCAGCGCGCGGAACGCCTGCTGGCGCTTCCATTTGCGATCAGCAACGTTTTGCTCGTCCTGTCACTGGCAGTCTTTCTTATCATTGCAATATTCTATGCCCTGAAAGTCGCGCGACATTTCGATGCCGTCAAACGTGAGTTTGCGCATCCGGTCAAAGTCAACTTCTTCCCCACGATTTCGATCAGTCTGCTGTTGTTCAGCATCGCTTTTCTGCGTCTCAACAATGACATTTCGCTCTATTTCTGGATCGCCGGCGCCGTTGCCCATCTGGTGCTTACCATCGCTATTTTATCCGCGTGGATGCACCGGTCGACGTTACAGATCCAGCATATCAACCCCGCCTGGTTCATCCCGGTTGTCGGCAATATCATCGTCCCTATCGCGGGGGTCGACCATGCTCCTGCTGAGTTCTCGTGGTTCTTCTTCAGTATTGGTTTGATCTTCTGGATAACGTTGCTTACTCTTTTTCTTCATCGGATCATTTTTCATAACGCCCTTCCGGAGCGTCTCATACCAACACTCTTCATTATGATTGCTCCTCCCGCCATCGGCTTCATTGCATACGTTAAATTGATGGAGATCACGGTCAGCGGGTTTGAGATAGACAGTTTCGCGCGCATCTTATACTATTTCGCACTGTTCGTGTTTGTACTGCTGGTCACGCAGTACCGGCAATTCGTGAAGATTCCCTTCTATCTCTCATGGTGGGCATACTCATTCCCAATGGCAGCGATCACCATCGCAACACTCCTCATGGCTGCCAAAACAGGGATGATCTTCTTTCAGGCGCTGGCGTACACACTGCTTGTCGTGCTGGGAGCACTGATTATCATTCTCCTTATCAGAACATTTCACGCCATCATCAACAAGAAAATTGGAGTCGATGAGGAGTGATCTGAAGAGAAAGAGATAATACGATAGTGACGCCGGAATATCGGCGTCACTTTTGATCTCGATGCTTTCCATCTTTGAGCATAACGATTTTTCTCTGACATATCTCGCTAAAATCACATCGAATATCAACCATTCCAGCGCAAGACAAGAACTTCTTCCCGCAACTGCTCCTTGCTCGCAGTCGCAGTTCTGGTTCGGAACAGATCAATGCCGACAACCTCGTACCCCAGACTTCGGGCTATATCCGCCAGCAGCTCGCCCGTCCGTATCATTACACGAAAATATGATGCCTGATCGCCGACGACATAGGCAAGGTGCGCTCCCGGTCGGAGCACAGTGCGGAGATCGGCAAAATGCCGTGCCATGCCGCCAAAATAGAGCCTGGTAACTCGCGCGTAAAGGCGTTCAAAACCTGATGTCTTTCCCAGTTCAATACGACGGGACTCAATTGTGTCGGCGAGGCGCTGAATGCGGAGATGCGAAGCCACCCACCGATCATCATCGTCAGATGTGTACACAGTACGAGTATTCGAGCGCATGAGATGCTGCTTCAGCGCTCTGAGATCTGATTTGCTTTGAATAAACCCAAGTAACACACTTTCGAGCCGTGTCGTCCTGGTATAATCTTTTTCGTTGGGGTAGGGCGGCGACGTAATGACGGCGTCAATGGAAGAGGGTTCCACCGTTGCTGCCATGCTCCGGGCGTCTGCGTGATGAACAATTGCTCTGGTAGCATTCAGATCTCCCAACATGCGCACATCTCGCGCGATGGTATATATCCCATCCAGCCAGGCGGCAATGACCGGAGCATCATGTTTTGCCGGTCCAACACCAACCTCTGGACCAAAGTGCAGGTTGCCGATCGAAGATGGTAATGCTTTTGCCAGCGCCAGTCGCTGATGTCGCTCAAATCGCTTATCAGCGTGCTTCTTGAGCGTATCGAGCAAGACAAGGACCTTATGCAAGGGAAGTGGACTGATAGAGTTTTTCAGTAAGAGTTGCATCAAATCCGGACTGAGTGTTCGCAGATGGTTATGGGTGCGATCATGGTCGTTGATCGAACGAAAGAAAGGATCATCTTCAATGCCGTCTGCTTCAAGTTGCGCGCGCGCAACTTCGGCGATATATTCGGCGTGCTGGATCAAATTCTCTGGATCGGGCGACCAATCAACTTTGACCTGCGCGACAAAATGCGCGAAGGGATGCGCCTCGATGCCCACGCTCGAAATGCCCAGTTTCTTGCATTCCACAATGGTGGTGCCGGCGCCGCAGAAGGGATCGAGAACACGATGATCACGATTGATTGCAAAACGCTCGATGTGCTCACGAACGAAATGCGGCGGGAAGGAAAGCACAAAGCGGTACCAGTCATGCGCCGGACGATCCTGGTCGAATATCTTATTGATCGCACCGTTGCTTCCACGATGACCACTTTTGTATTGATACGCCATAGGAGCATTCAGCGGCGCTTCGATGTGGTCCATCACATGGTTCCTTCAGCAGGTGCAGGGTGGTTGTCTACGGGCATAGTATAGAACATTTGTTACTCTGTTTCAACCACACGCTGACACCGTCGCTCCTTCCTCTGAAGCCCGACGCGGCGCGACCTCTCTCCTGAACATCCCTCACTGCCTCTTCCTGGCCTCATCCGCAGCGCGCCATCCACTTTCGATGGCGCCATGCACTGTTTGCGGGTTGCTGTCGTATGCCGTCGCTTCACCAGCAAAGAAGAGCGTAGCACCCTCCGGTACTGCCAGCACGATGCGCGC
>Ga0308410_1001299_pt1 | contig 14464 bp, 12 predicted proteins | sample HotsprOSTMatCore_FD_203467 | JGI IMG/M metagenome (GOLD analysis project Ga0308410, IMG submission 203467) | Hot spring phototrophic mat microbial communities from Octopus Spring, Yellowstone National Park, Wyoming, United States -... | ecosystem: Environmental > Aquatic > Thermal springs > Hot...
TTAACCCCGGCGGTCTATGACCTACTCATCCTGGCACTCTGTGATGTAGTGCTGAATAGTTTCGGCAGATACCGTGCCAGCGGTGCCAATGTAGTACGTTCTAGTCCAGAGTCGTGGCCCCGTCTGTTTGCTTAACTCCGGAAACTTCTGACGCAGGTAGCGGGAAGTATACCCTTTAATAGTGTTGATGAGGACAGAGGGAGCATGCCTTGGAGGAGCTGAAACAAAAAGGTGTACGTGATCGGGTTGGATGGAGAGGTTGAGTACCTCTACCTCCCTTTCATCGCAAACCTTCCGAATCAGCCGTTCTAGTTCCTCGGCAACTGGACTCACCAAAATCTTGCGGCGGTATTTCGGTATCCACACGAAGTGAAGGAGGCGGGTCTTCCCGCGGCGGTTTTATAATACCCACTTCTCATCCCTGCCCTTACAGGTGGAAACTTCCCGGTAAAGAGAGCTAGACAAACCAAGATAAAATAAATCGTACAATCGGTTCTGCTGCAAAGATGCAGATAAGGCTGACAAAAAACATTGCAACCTGTACTTTTGCCTGAGCCAATCTTTGCGGATTTCCTCCAGAAGTAAAAAATATAATGCCCAGCCAAATAATAAATATAACGGCTGCGATAGTTGCAATTACACGAACAGTTGCTACAACATTTGAAATCTGTTTTTCTATTTCTCTTAATATCTGCAGGGCATCTGCTTCAGAACCACCTGGGCCAATTTGTTCGCCAACTCTTTTTTTAGACCAATAATTATATATATCATCTACTCCTTTACTAGCAAATACTGGACCTGCGCAAAGCATTATCAATAAAACTATCAAAAGGACCGCAGATAAAATCCGCATCCCCGACACCTCCTTTCTTTTCCATATTTTATTATAAAATTTTTTTAAATACAAAAAACTATAAAAAAGTTGAAGCAATATCTTCATTTTCTGTTTCAGGCTGATAAATGGTGGTTTGTATTTTATTCTTTGCTAAAATCTTATTTATCTCTTTTTCGCCTATGGTTTCTTTTTTTATTAATAAACCGGCAATTTCATCTAAAGCCTGCTTATTTGCTTTAAGCATATTCACAGTTTTATCATAAACTTCTTTAATTATATTCTGCACTTCTGTAATAACAAAATCAGGATTTTGAAAATCAACCAGCTCATCAAGACTGATCAGGCCAACCCTGGAACTCATTCCATATTGTTTAACCATCTGCATGGCAATTCTGGTCGTATTTTTTAAATCCTGACCTGCTCCATTTGTTACATTGTTTTCCCCAAAAACAAGTTCTTCGGCAGCTCGACCTGCGAGTCCTATAGCAATAGCATCCAAAAGTTCTTTTTTAGTTTGATAGTTTTTTTCTTCAGAAGCGATTAAGGCATATCCTTCTGCCCCTTTTGTAGTAGGAATAATTGACACTCTGGGTACGCTTTGACCGACAAGTTTTGCGATCAGAGCATGTCCTGCTTCATGATAAGCAATAGTATTGCGGTCGTTTGGATTTACTTTCTCCTGTCGTTTTTCTTCTCCAATAATTACTTTATTCATTGCTTTGTTTATATCATCTTGTGTAATGTACGGATGGTTGTTGCGTACAGCATAAATTCCAGCTTCATTTAACAGGTTTGCCAGATCGGCTCCTGACATATATAAGCAGGTCCTTGCTATCTGCATTAAATCAATATTAGGCGCTAAAGGTTTGTTTCTAGCATGAATTTTTAATATCTCATAACGCGTTTTAATGTCTGGGAGAGGAATATAGATATGTCTGTCAAATCGTCCCGCCCTTAATATCGCCTTATCTAAAACCTCTATTCTATTTGTTGCTGCGATCACTATAACGTTTTCATTTGTCTTAAATCCATCCATTTCAGCAAGTATCTGGTTTAAAGTTTGATCTCTTTCGTCATGAGTGTTTAACCCCCTTGCCTTAGCAATAGCATCAATTTCGTCTATAAAGATAATCGCAGGTGCATTTTCGCGCGCTTTTTTAAATAAATCTCTTACCCGCGATGCGCCAACTCCGACATATTTTTCCATAAAATCTGAGCCTGAAGTGGCAATAAAATTAACATTAGCAGTCCCTGCAAGTGCTTTTGCTAATAAAGTTTTACCTGTCCCTGGAGGGCCGTATAAAATGATTCCCCGCGGAACAGTAATTCCATAGCTTCTAAATTTTTCTGGAGTTTTTAAAAAATCTACGATTTCACGCATGTCTCTTTTGGCTTCTTCATTACCAGCAATATCGTCAAAAGTTATGCTTATTTTTTGAGCAACAAACCCGCTGTTTTGTGTTTGTCCTAAAACAGCGGGTTTAATTACAGACTTTTGCATATTTTCTTTTGAACGCAAAAAATATAAAGCCAACAGTACTATTACCAGCATAATAAATAAGATTTTTTGATTTATTGGAAGGCTAACAAATTTTTCTGCTTGGCCGGCCTTTTCATTTATGTTTAATACGGGCGTTGTTATAATATTTCCCTGCAAATAAAAAATAAACAGGGCTGCTATTGTAATATTGCATAAAACTAATATAATCGCTGCTCTAGACTTTGATTTAAACATAATTTTACAGAAGCTCCGCACTAGGAGATGCACCGTTTTAACGGTAACAAAAAAAAGCGCGGCCTCCTGCACAACCCTCCTTAGTTTAATTTTTTCATCTAATTTTTAATGTGGAGACCTCTTCCGTGAATTACGTTAAAATCTGCGTAATTCTAAATTTATTGCAGTGCGATTTTCTCCATTTACTTCAACAATTTCAAATCCTGGAACAATAGAAAGCCTTATACCATTAGGGGCAAGATAACCATTAGCAATAGCTATTGCCTTTATTGCTTGATTTACAGCGCCTGCACCAATAACAGTGACATCCTCCCCCTAATGAATTAGGGGGCATCCCAGCGTGGGACGGCGGCTTTAAGCCGCAGGTTAGCCAGCATTCCCTGGTCTACCCGAATCATCACCTTGGCCTTAAGGGGTGCCACTCTCCCCTCTCTCCCAGGGTCATGCCCCGAGAGCATCGAGCGCTCTGGCTGCGATATTTAAGGCTCCTACCCTATCCGCATCTGACTGATAGCCGCATCTTGTGCATTTGAACCAGCCCTGAGTCTTGCGGTTGTAGCGGGAAGCATTCCCGCATTTGGGACAAGCCTTGGAGGTCTCCTTGGGGTCGACATAGACGGCGGGCACGCCTACAAGCCTGGCTTTGTATTCGATGAACGAGGCCAGCTCCTTAAAGTTCCAACCCGACATCATGCGGTTGAACTTCTTGGAACCTTTGACGCGTTCTCGAATACCGAGCAGATTCTCAAGCGCGATGGCTTTGCCCTCTTCCTTCGCTATTTCAACTATGCGCTTTGAGATGCAGTGATTGATATGCCGCATCCACCTTCGTTCACGGCCTGTTTCTTTTTTGACTCGGGAAAGCCTGCCCGCCTGCTGAAGGGCTCTTCGCCGCTGTGCCCACCGTTCCTTGCGCCATCTGATCTGGCGGCCGTCAAAAAATATGTTGTCGGACAGCACGGCAAGCTTTACTATACCGAAGTCGACCCCGATTACGCCGCACGGCTCGTTTATGTGAGTCTCGTATACCAATGATATGGCAGCATACCACTCTCCGTCTTTACCACGCCATATCTCCACAGACCCTTGTTGGCAGGAACCTCCTGCCAGGTTCTGGAGCTTTTTTGCATGGTATTCAGAAGTGGCAATGGGTACTGCTATCTGGCTCCTACCGGAGGAGACGGGGAACTTTATGACCCATGTGCCTGAAGACAACTGATGCATTGAATAGCAGTCCTGCCGCACCATTACCGGAATTATCCGGTCAAATTTGGGCAGGCTGGATTTCTTGCCATTTTTTGTGCGGGAGAAGTATGAACGATAAGCTGAGAGTGCTTTGAGCATGGCGCACTGTAGTGTAGCACGGTTGAGGTCGAATAGTTCGCAGGCTTTGTGATAGGTTCCCCGGTTTAACTTTGCCCGGCTGGTAGTGTTCAAAGCTTCGGCCTGCTTCAGAAACCAGGAGCATGCTTGATGGTAGAGTTCCAGCATGCGGACCATCTTCTCCAGTTTGCCTTTATTAGGAGATAGAAGCTTTACCTTCAGGGTTACAGTTTGCATACGACATCTCCTCCGGTTTGCTTAAATTATACCATAGCCGGGGAGGAATATCAAACCGCCATTCATCCCCCGATTAAAATCGGAGGTATTCTAGCGGAGCTTTTATAAACCTTTCCCCTCTTTTGGTTTTTATTCTGTACGCGCGTGCAAAAAGAAAAAAGCGCGGAGATATCCTACCCACGCTTCCGTGAACAAATTTTTATTAAAACATTCAGTTTGTATTTATTATACTACATACAAACTTTTTGTCAATATAAATTACAGCCTGTTTAAAAAAAATTTTTTTAAATAATAAGCGCATGTCATTGCCTTGTCCTTCGGCTCATGGGCTGAGGCTGGTCATAGTGCGGCTTTTACAAGCCGCGGGGTTTTAACCCCGGCGGTCTATGACCTACTCATCCTGGCACTCTGTGATGTAGTGCTGAATAGTTTCGGCAGATACCGTGCCAGCGGTGCCAACGTAGTACGTTCTAGTCCAGAGTCGTGGCCCCATCTGTTTGCTTAACTCCGGAAACTTCTGGCGCAGGTAGCGGGAAGTATACCCTTTAATAGTGTTGATGAGGACAGAGGGAGCATGCCTTTTCATCCCCCACTTAAGAAGCAAAGAACTTTTTGCTACTTAATTAAAAACTAAAATCATCTTCAAAAAATCTTGAAATATCTGGAATTATCGCCTTTTCTCCAGGTTTTGCAAAATAATATCCTTGATAATAACGTACTCCACAAAAAAATATATTCTTACACTGAATTTCATTTTCTACTTTTTCAACTATTAACTTTGTATTCATTTCTCTACTTATATTAACTAAATTTTTTATCATAGCACCATAAGCTTTATCTTCATCAGTAACTAAACCCCTATCAATTTTTATATATTCAGGCTTGATTAAAGGTATAATATGAAGCCTGCTAAATCCATAAGAAATATCATCTATCGCAAATTTAAACTCCTTCTTCCTTAAATCTCTAATAATTTGAACAAATTCATTAGGTTCTGATATTTTTTCTGTTTCCAATAACTCAAAAACAATATTTTTCCCAATTAACCTATTTATTTCACCGTTAATAGTAAGCCATACAAGAGTATAAGGCAATATATTAAGAAATATAAGCTCCTTTCCATTTATATGCTCAACGCACTTCTGAAGACATAATGTATCAAGTATACGTGTTAAACCATACTGGTTAGCTGCTTCAAACAATAATTCTGGAGATATATTATTAGGTCCTCTGCTCAGAGCTTCATAACCAATTATTTTACCATCAACCAAATCAACTATTGGCTGATATACAGGATACACTTTTTTAGCAGCAATTATGTTCATTATCTCTAGCATTCTTAACATCTTTATTACCTACCCTTACAAAAGATTAATCCTTTCCACCATAATTCCTTTTATCTGCTTTCCATACATTTTCTTTATTTTCTCCTTGGCTTTTATCTTTGCCTCCTTAATTTCATTAGCTTTGACTATAACAGCAACATCTTTTGCAATCTCTTTTTTCCCATTATTTAAAATCGTTGTACATAAACAACTATATCGTTTCAATTAAATTTCCCTCCTCATATAATTTGATTGGAAAATAATCTTACCATAAGGCATTTCCGCTGAATACAATCAATGCAGATTGATCACCTCATCCAACTCGTTCTAACCGGCCTTACCGATCTATCTTTAAATGCAGACATTGCGGTTTCTCCTTAAATGCTGAAAATGCTGATCTTAATGCTGGCCAGGTTATCCGGCAAAATTACCTGGACGCTATACGCTATCCGGGTAGGGCTGCAGTCAATCAGCCTAAGGCATCAACTACTTGCGGTTAGGTGCAAGCCCCATCCGTCAGGGCGGGGTAGTTGACTTTTTAATAATAATTTTGAAAAAACAAGCGCCGCCGACCAGCTCAGCGGCGCTTGTGAAAATACATTCTTTCCCTGATCAGGAAAGAGAAAATCCTATCTTATCTCCGGCGGCCGAGTATGATATACGTCGTCAAACATGCTGCCGAAAACGTTGATATAATCATCATGCACTCTGAGCAGGTTGGTCACCCCGGCGACTTCAGCGACTACGTGGAACCTGTATATTACATTCGTATTCCCATATGCTTTTCCATTTAGGATATAAGCGTCGGGATAGAACTTGTCGATGAAGTGCTTCCTGGCGCAGTAGGTGTTTCCGACCATGTTGGTTATGCACACGTTTGGGAGCTCCCACTTTATGCTGTATGCTCCCTTTCGGCCATGCGTAACTTCTAGGTCCCTTACGCCGTCCCGCCCCCAGCCTTTGGGGTCAGGCTCGCAGTGCCTCAAGCCTACGTCGCCTTTGATGTAGTTTTTGTTGTCGTATATATCTACTGACTTTATATAATTAGCATATGGGAAGGTTGCCCAGGTTCTGGTTACTCCCTGCGGCGTTACTCCCAGGGACATCGGAAAGTTTACGTACGACGTGCCGTTTACTGCGCTGGCTATTTTGCTGCTGGGCGCGCGCGTGTCAAAGTCGGTATTATAGTCTGTCCGGACGATAAGCTCAAAGCCCTGTCCGGCTCGGACTGTCCTGGAAGCGTCAGGGCCGAACTTGGGGTAGATTTCCCACCAGCCTCTGCCCTTGCCCTTGGTCCCCTGCCAGGAATCTATGGTTACCGAAACATTCAGCCTTTCGGTGTAGGTCTCAGTTTTGGTTGCCCAGGAGTACATATTATACCGCACCTGGGGCATAATGCTGTTGACGTAGGCCCTGTTCTGAACTGAAGTAGTATAATGATAAGGTATTTGAATAGATTGCGCTGTCCTGTTTCTCTGTTTTAAGGCGGGTATATCTACCGGCCTGGAGAGGTCTTCGTTGTAAAAAGTTTTAGATTTATTCGCTGTAAGGACTTTTCTCCTTTCGGGAGTATCTGCGCCCGGCAGGGCTTCAGCCCTGGCTTCTACAGATAAAGTGATATTTTCGTCCCATCTGGGCGGCGTAAATTCAAAAGCCCGGGCAAAAGACTTCGCTGCTCCGGGAGGCCCACTGGGCAGTATCAGGGTTTCGGTCTTTACTGTCTTTCCATTCATTTTATAGGTCAGCGCAACTCTTTCTTCGCCTACGTCTCTTAAATTAGTGACCCTGATAAAGGCTATCTGCCTATTTTCAGAATAAACATAGTCGTCTAGAATCGTTACTTCGCCCAGCTCTATACCTCTTGGAAGAAAGACAGTGCACTCATCGGTTGTGCTGTGCTTCTTCCCGTCAGGCAGGGTTACGGTAAGGGTAAACCTGTTCACCTGGCTTGTATTTACGCCTGTCGTCCTCCAGGTGAATTCATGCTTCCCGGCATTTACCGTCCCCCGGTTGGGCGTTATTGCCGTATTAGGAAGGCTTGCTGTTATCTCGTACGGTACAGGGACGGTCCTTTGTGTTTTGCCCCAGTAGGTCGGGGTGGTCCAGTAAGGAATATAATCTATCTCATAAATCGGCTTTCCTTTTTCGTCCGTGCCGACCTGCCTTTCATAAGGACGCCATTCTTTATGCGATACGTTCCAGGTTTTTGTTTCAATTACGGAAAGACAAAACCTGCCCTTAACGCTGTCTCCCCTGATTACTTCTGGGCTTTCCACGTTGCTTACCAGCCCAAAATCATGGAGGGAGTATTCAGTCTTCACCAGGGTATAACTCACATCGCTCCCGCTCTGCGGCTCTGGGTCAGCAAAAGGCGTTATGGGGTTGCCGCACCCGCCAGGCGGCGGCAGCGCCCTCTTCCTGGGGACTGTTATCTCCCTTACGTTGTCATCTGGATTGGCGTCATCGCCCTGTACCGGCCATATTTCAGCTCTTAGAGTAGAGTTGCCTTCCTGGCCGGTATACCTGAAGGAGAAAGTCTTAGTTTCTCCGGGGTTAAAAGTCAGCCTCTGCCCGTCTATCTCCTGGCCTTCAGGCGTCTTTAAAGGCCAGCCGTTATGAGTTAGGACGAGCCTGGCTTCAACGGGCTCTTTATAGCCCGGTTTTAAAACATAAGATACTGTCCCGGTATAGGCTTGATTAGGTTCTGTCTCATTCGTGCCGGGATTTAAACTCGTTACGGCAAAGTCCGGCAGGTCTTTTTTGACAAAATAAAATCTGACGTTGATTCCCGATTGCTCACGTGTCGGAGTTACTGTTTTTGAAGTTTCGCCGGTTATATTTACCGTAGTCTGATCAGGCGGATAAGCAACACCTGAGCATAAAAACTCTAAACCGGAAAACAGGGATTCTTTTCCAGCAGGCATGTGACGCACTGTTGCAGATTCACCGAATCCAGGAAGCTGGAAAAAGTCAAAAGTAATGTTTCGAACCCATTCGTACCTTTTGCCTTGATATTCTATCCCCCAGGAGCCAGAATGCTCTTTAACTTCATAGTAGGAAGCGGTAACTCTTGGGATGAGTAAGGGCAGGTCTTGGAACATTTTTTCAACGTCTTTTATATGGGCTTCTCCAAAGCCGAAGCTCCTGAGCATCTGTATGGCCTGCTCTTTTTCTTCGGTACTGCCTAAAACTGCGCCGGTAGAGGCATTATACACTTCAACCTTAAAGCCCAGGCTGAATCTATCGTAGCTGAATAAAACCCCTTTGGCTTCCTGTATGTCGTTTACGCTGGGGTCGGTCCGGATAATGTAATTTAAAATTTCTTCTACCGGCACTCTTACAGCCTGGCCTGCGCTTCCAGCAATAGGACGCCAGCTGGCTAAGTCAGAGGCGTCGAAATAAAATTTGGGGTAATTTCCAACTTTAATCCACATTATAGGAGTCTTGTAGCGGGTCCCAGTCACGGCCCGGGTGGCGGTGACGAAGAAATCAAAGTATTGGAGCTTGCCGTCTATATCGTTGTAATGAAGCCTTATCCTCCCGTAAGCCGGGTCTTCTTCTACTTCTTCTACGGGTATTTCGGGGGAAAAAACCAAATTCAACCTGGGAAAAAAACTGGCGCTTATCTTAGGGACAAGCGCCAGTATCAAGGAAACCGCCAGTAAAAAGCTGACTGCTTTTTTCAGCATGTTGGTCATTCTTTCACCTGCTTCCACTCGCTCAAGGGAATTGCGAAACCAATCTTCCAGCTAATAGTTTGTGGATCAATGGCGCCAAGGTATGTCATATACTCCATATCCCTTTCGTACAGCTTCCCGGGCTCGAGCCCTGCGGGGTTGGGGCCTTTGTACTTAATCTGCAGCACCCCGCGGACGGCCCTGTAGCCCCGAAAGTCCTGGTAGACCGTTTTCGGGTCTGCATAGAACCTTGCATACTCTGCTCCCGGATGGTACTCTCCTCCGCGGTAACGGTTGCTGTTTATAATTTCACTAGTCTCGCGTACGGCAATGCTCGCGTTTAAGCCGTCATTGAGCTTTATAAAGTCATCAAAGGATAAATAATCGTTTGTCTTCCGGCCAATCGGGTACGCCCGCAGCCGCTGGATGTCCGCTTCAGTCAGCGCCGTGGTCTTCGGGGGCAGGCCGGGCTTCTCCTTCGGCGTCCCCGGCGTCCAGATATAGACGGTCCTGGTCTTGTTGTCCCACTCCACTTCCGCCCCCAGGGTTTCGGAGATAAACCTTAAAGGCACCATCGTCCTGCCGTTGACGACAACAGGTTTGGTATCGAAAGTCTTCCACTGGCCGTTGACCAAAGCACGGTTTTCGCTAACCTGAAGGCCGATTAGAGTGCGGTTGACCATATACTGCACTTGCTCCATCAGATTTTGAAGAGAGAAGAAGTCTTTGATTTTGTCTATAGTGCTCTTTTCCTGAGTTTGACCTTTTTCGTATTCAATGATAATCATTCTGTTGTTGGCCTCCCATTCTACTCTACAACCCATTTCTTCGGCAATAAAGCGTATGGGAACAAGGGCCCGGTTATTTTGGTCGATAAAGGGCTGCTGATCAGGAAAAGAAACCTTTCTGCCATCAACATAAACTGTTACGCCATAGGTTTGAGCAAAAGTTAAAGAAGCAAACAACAAAATAAAAATAAGAAAAATGATAATAGATTTTTTAAGCATACAAAAACCTCCTCGTTTCTTAATATTTTTTAAAAAGCCAAGGCAGATAGATTTTGTTTTCTATCTGCCTTGGCTTCCGGGTTGGTTTTACAGCGCCATGCAACAGAATTACCACAAACCTTGTTGAAAATGATCTCCTGTTTTTACAGACCATTATCGTTACACTACCAGATCAAATACCAAATCACTAATATCCCGTAGTGAACTACCTCACGCTGAAGCCGTGAGGCTTCCTGCTTCACAGACCAGGCTTGCCCTGACATGCGGAATAGCGCGAAAATATTCCAGCATTTTCAGGGCAGAGGCCAAAGTCTCCACAGGCTTGAGCTCCCTGCGTTCCGCAGGTACCCGGGACAGTCCTTCATAGAGAATATTCACGGCGGCATTGTGGTCCCGGTCCATAACGCTGCCGCTCATATATTGAAATGCAATATATGTTGAGTTAAAGCCATTCATCCCGGCACTAAAGCAACCGGGCTTTCTGGCTGATTTCTTGTAAGGGGTCAGGCCGGACTCTGCCTGACGTCTCTCCTGGCCAATGTTATCCCAGCTTTTTTGTCCGGCACACTGCTCGCATACACCGCCCAGCTTGCTGTTTAATGCCGGACGACAGGGCCTGGGGCTGGAGAAGCACCCCAGGGTGTCATGACCGGGATAACGTAGTCCAATCATCGCCTTGTCCTTCGGCTCATGGGCTGAGACGGGTCATAGCGCGGCTTTTGCAAGCTGCGTGGTTTTAACCCCGGCGGTCTATGACTTCAGCTGCTACTTCTTCTGACGGAGTATGCAGCTCTTCCTCCAACCCGTGCTCCAACCGGTAGTAGTAGTCCTTTATATTGGGATCAGGCTGATAATTTTCGGGCAGGACGGTAAACCAGACTTTGTAGCCCTTCTCTTCCTGGTACCTAATTAAGACTTTTTCCTGATCATGCGTCACGGCAAGCTTAACCACGGAAGGGACCTTCCTGCGCTGGTCTTCTGCCGTCGTTTCAGCGCCTTCAGTATTGACCACTCCGACCACCTGAATGTTGTCGAAGATCACCTCTACGCTGGAAGGCCTGATGACTTCTCTTCTGAGCTCTTTGGCCGGAATGTAGGCCAGCGCTCTCACCTTGGCCCCGGGGTAGATGGAAGCCCCGGCAGAGCGCACCAGGTCGGTGCTTACGCCCAGAATCGTCATATCTGGAGGAAGCGTCAAAGCGTACGAATAGGCAATCTCTTCCTCAGTAAATACTTTATTTTTGGTCACTATTTCGCCCGGATGCAGGCCGATTTCTCCGGTATAGTATTTATTCCGGGCAAAAATTTCTACCGAAGGGGCGCTCCCTTCAGGGAGGTACCCCTTCGGCACCTGGATTACCTTAAGCATTTCGGGAGAAATTTCCGTCCTCGGCGGTATTTTTTCCGCTGCTGCCACTGCCTGGACGAGCTCGACGTTTATACTGATGTAGAACTTCGCCGCGCCAATAAAGCCAAAAAAGACAACCAGAGCCAAAATAAAGGCAACAAGAGGTTTTCTTGATTTAAACAATTTAGATTCTCCTTTCTATCGTAGAATTACATTTCTGCCGTCCCATTCGACTTTAAATCCGGAAAGTCCGGCGGCTTCTCGGACAGGGACGTAGGTTTTGTCTCCAATTTTTCTCTGCCCTTCAGCCGGAAGGGCAGGAAATATATCTGCGGGGGCAAATGACCTGCTGTTAACTATGATGCCCTCAAATACCGCATTTCCCTTTTGAATTTCCGTCTTTTTGAAGGCAACAGTGACGGCACGCCTGCCCATGGCTTCCCAGACAGCCTTGAGCCTGTCCAGCGGGAAGCGCCTTGTCTCGCCGGTATAGGGGTCGTTGACCACCGCATGCTTAGAATCGAAGCTGATCAGCAAAACAGCGTGCTCCGGCGCCAGCCAGACGACTGTCCTGCCCTTTTCGTCGCGCCAGGCCCTGGTGCGGCGCGGAGCCTCCAGGTCCCTGGTAATCCAGATCACAACCGGCCTGCCGGATTCAACAGCCTTCAGAATTTCGCCGAACGGCTTCCCTGTAAGGTTTAGCGCCAGCCCCGGCATGTAGCTGTCAAGGGTTTTGTAAATCGGCACATCGAAGACCCCAAATCCGGTAATTGAAAATGGGTCTCCGACAAACCTTTCCTGAGGGTTGGCGCCGACACCGTTCTGCGGCCTGGGGCCCCAGGGAATTTTACGCACGACTTCTTCTTTGCCTGCATTCACGCCCGCCCAGTTTAAAAGCATCGTCAGAGCAGTGGCTTCGCATCCTGTCGGCAGCTCAGGATGCTGGTTGATCGCCGATATTTCAGCATAAACTAACGCGGGCGCAAAAAACAGCGCAAGTATGATTATAAATACCAGCGCTTTTGTTTTTTGAGGCATATCTTTTTAACCTCCTTTTTTTTAAAAAAAAATAAATCCCATGCGCTTACTGCACGGGAAAAATTTTTATTTTTAAATAAAATAATTACTCACAGAAGCTCCGCGCTGGAAGCTACGCCGTTTTAACGGCAGTAGAGGAAAGCGCGGTCTTCTATATTCCTTCCTTTCGTTGGTATTTTTCGTACTGCCATCCATCAGCTCGCTGAATGAGCCTGCAGTACTTATGGTTAATTCCCTGACAGACTCGCTTGCCGGAGCCATTCTTTAAATCAAAGCTACCAGAGGCTCTTACGGCAACCCTGCCTATCCAAGTGCCTGCATACTTACCCTTATTACTTCTCCTTTCGGAGTGCCCTTACGGGCCTGGTGACGCGTCAGGCCGGACTCTGCCTGACGTCTCTCCTGGCCAATGTTATCCCGGCTTTTTTGTCCGGCACACTGCTCGCATACACCGCTAAGCTTGCTGTTTAATGCCGGACGACAGGGCCTGGGGCTGGAGAAGCACCCCAGGGTGTCATGACCGGGATAACGTAGTCCAATCATCGCCTTGTCCTTCGGCTCATGGGCTGAGACGGGTCATAGCGCGGCTTTTGCAAGCCGCGGGGTTTTAACCCCGGCGGTCTATGACTTATTGCAGATATGCCCACTGCCAGTAAAGTGAATCAAAATTGTTTATTTTAACTTCCGCCCGTCCGGGCATAAGCTTCCCGAGCAGAGCTGTATCCACTTTAACGCTTACAGAAGCATATACTTTTGGAAATTCGCCGTACCAGTCGGTGCGGAATTCGTTCAGCTTTATTCCGTGCCTGTAGAACACATTGTTGTAAAACGCATTTTTTGCCGGCGAATAGCCTGCGCCGAGCTCCTCTTCCATAACACGGATGAACTTCTGCCGGACAAGCTCTTTTAAAATTTCATCCATTCCCTGATACGTCAGCGCTGCGTTGTCCAGGTTTTCGATAATCGCCGCATCGACGGCATTATTTAAAGCCTCAGACACTTTGGCATTAACCCCGTACACTACAGCAAAATCCGATGCGATAATGATCAGGGCTAAAAGCATTACAGCCCCTATTTTTTTAAGAAAGAGCAGCGCCACGGCTAATCGCCCCTTCCAAACTGGTATGATACGCCGGTTTTGCGGACGACCCAGGGAACTTCAAAGGTATATCCGATGGGCCTGAAGCCCTGCAGAGGGTACACGGCCCTAACAGTAAGCTGGACAACCTCTCCCCTCTGCTTTGGCTCCAAGGTTCGTTCGCCCAAAAACACGTCCCTGCCCAGCTTCAGGCCGTGCAGCTCCAACAGAGAGTTAAAACCGTCATGTATGGCTTCCGAATAGTACCCTTCGTACTTCATGGCGTCCAGAGTCTTCTGAGCTATATTGTTTACCGTCATGAATCTGGAAGCCATGAAGAAAATATCTATCCCCGCCACCGCCAGCATGATTGTAAGCCAGGATACAAAGGTCAGCGTGACTAAATCGGCTGCGCCCCTGCTGCATTTTAGCTTTATTAAAAGTTTTTTGAGGACCATAAAAAGCGGCTTAGCATCCGCCTTTTTAAAAAGGCGGGAAGGCCGCTGATTCACCTCCCAAACAGTAATAACGGCAGTCCTAAGCATCTGATCTGCCCGAGAAACAATCTTTAGCTTTGAATATCTGCCGTGCCGCATTCTTCCCACTTCAGTGGGGAGTTAGGCACGGCTAAATTTTTCCCTGATTATCGTTGCTTACCAATTACGTATATGTTACAATAGAAGAAACGCTTAATAATAAGGAATAATAATCATGGAAATCCAACGTAACCGCAACAGTGTATTCCAAATAGGCTACCACTTCGTCTGGTGTGCCAAGTACCGGAAACCTATTTTGACTGGTCAAATAGCGGAAGACCTCAGGGAATTGTTTTTGCACATTGCCAGCGACAACAATTTCACT
>Ga0308410_1001303_pt1 | contig 14439 bp, 11 predicted proteins | sample HotsprOSTMatCore_FD_203467 | JGI IMG/M metagenome (GOLD analysis project Ga0308410, IMG submission 203467) | Hot spring phototrophic mat microbial communities from Octopus Spring, Yellowstone National Park, Wyoming, United States -... | ecosystem: Environmental > Aquatic > Thermal springs > Hot...
CACATCATTCCAGTGAGTTTTCGTTTCTGGGGCGGCAACCGGCGTATACAGCACATCGCCGCAGAACACCTGCATCGAATACTGCTGCCCGTCGACCGTTACGCGGTAACTGCCGCTCAACGGCGGACCCAGGCGTTGCTCAGCCGCCATGCGATGGAACGCCCAACCCGGATTGAACTGTGTATTCCCATTCTTCGATCTGCTCGCGGCGACACCTGCGGCGAAACCTGATTTCAGCAACTCGAAAGCAAGCGTCCCAGGGGCAGGAAAGTTGCCAGCAATCAGATCGCCGAGGGTCTGCACTTCAGCCCATTTTTCTCCCTCGTTGAAAACGGTGTCGCGTGCGAAGTGCTGATAGTTGTACTGGCGCCCATCGACCGTCAGCCAGGCGGAGCGTGGCGAACCAGGCGCGATCGGCGCGCCGAAACCATGCTTTGCGGCGTGCAGATGAAACGCAGCGCCGATATTGAAGCCGCCCGCGCGACCTGTTGTTTCGTTTTGCAGGAACAGCCAGAGCGCCCGCTGTTGATCCGGCGTATCACCAAGCGTCAGCAACCCCAAGAGCGCCGACGGCGGCGCTGCCGGCATCGGCGGCAGCGTGAAGGGGGTGAGCGCACCATAGGTGGCGCCTGCCCGCGGTGGCGACCAGTGCAGCAACGCCGCCTCCGCCAGCAACCCGTAGCGGTGCTGAATATCCAGCGTCAGGTTGCGCAGCGCAATCACCTGCTCAGGCGGGTAATCAGCGCGCGGCGCGCCCTCGATGGCGACGCCGATGCTGATCCGGTCGATGTTGCGCGTGCGTCCCAGTTTTGCCAGACCGCTATGGCGCGCCGCGCGCGCTTCATCGACCAGTTGCGTGATAGTTCCATCGGCGGCGACGTGGTAGTGGGGCGTGCGCGTGTTGGCGCGCGCCGTAAACCGTGCAATCGCTTGATCGGCGGGAAGCGGCGCGTGGTGGAAGACGATCATCGTCACTGCGGCGCCACGCCGCGACTCACTGGCGGAAGGCGGCGCAGCGCGCTGCTGAATGACTGGTTTTTCGCTCATTGGTGTGCCTGCCTTCAGACTCATGCACACATCTTCGGTCAATTGTAACATGGTAATCGTCGGATGGCGGCGGCATTCCTGTCCTTTCCACATTCCCGCCCTCCCGCGTGCACCGTGCAACGTTCAATGCCGTGCATTGACCCCGGCGCCCCATACGTCGCCCCATGCCGGCGCCGCCGGGGGTTGCCAGAGATCGACGATGTCGTTCGCTGTCAGCAGTTGACCAAACGTGGTGGGAATGAACGTCACGCGACGCAGGCGTCGGCTGGGAATAGCGACCGGCAGCCGCAGCAACGGACCCAGGGAAAAGCGATAGTAGCGCGTGGCAGCGCGCGGGTGACGCGGTTCATCGGGGATCAGTTCGTAGCGGTACGCCAGATCGACGGCGTGCACTGCCGCCAGGTAGCGCACTGCCCAGCGTTCGGCGTCGAACGCCGCCGTCTGATAGAATGCCAGGTAGTCGGCGGTGAGTGGTACGCGCGTCCTGCCGACCGGCACGCGATACCATGCCTGGTCGCGCACCCGTTCGAGATCCGCGAGGCGCGTCACCACACAGACCAGCACCGGCGCCGCGGCGGGAATGTCGTCGAGGAAGGCGCTGTTTGAATGATGATCGTGCATGGTTGCTCCTGTGTCGCTCTTCGAGCATCGGCGACGATCTGCGCTACTCTGGCTCTCCCACGCGAAGCCCGCCTGCGCGGGCGAGAGCGGATTATGTATTCAAAGACCATATGCGCATCCCCCAGCGTGCGGGCGCGGCAGCGCCCGTCGTGCTTTCAGCCCGACGCTTGAGCGTCGGGCGGGGCGGCGCGGCTGGTTCCGCCGCATGCGCATGCACCACGGTGAGCAACGCCCGCGCGGACGTGAACGCCCGCGCTGCGCGCACGAAGCCCCGCTGGCGCGGGGCTGGCGCGGAGCATCCACACACACCAGCGCGGGCGCGGCAGCGCCCGTCGTGCTTTCAGCCCGACGCTTATGGAGATTGAGAACTTAATCCGGTATGCGCCTCTTGCCGTCGGGCTGAAGCCCTCGGCTATGCAAGGCGAAGCCCGCCTGCGCGGGCTAGAGCGGAATAATTACTCAAAGACCATGAGCGTCGGGCGGGGCGGCGGACGGCTGCCTGACAACGCACGCTCGCACCCGAAGAGACGCCTGCGTTCCGGCATACGCTCAGACGACCCAACCCACATATTCGGGCGCATAGCGGCGCAGATCGTCGCGCAGCCGCAACAGCGCCAGATCGCCAGCCTTGGCTTCGAGCATGACATCGAATGGCGGCAACCCGCGCGCTGCGCTGAGAAATGCCGCAAACTCAAATGGGTTGACGAAGTCGCTGTGCTGCCCGGCGCGCGGCGCCAGCACCTGCGGCGCGCCGCGCGCTATTGGCTTGAGGTGCGCCTCGGTGCGCTGCGTGCTGAAATGGACCTCTGGACGCACGCCGGGAGACCACGTCGCCAGTGCGAGACCCAATGCTTCACTCAGCCCGATCCGCTCTGGATTGTGCAACTGAAAATGGAGCGCGTCGAAAACGACCGGGATGCCGGTGAATCGGTGGAGACGCAGCGCGGCGAATAGCCCGAAGCGATCACTATCATGCTCGACCGCTATACGCCGCTGCGCTGCGGGCGACAACCGCTCGAAACGACCGGCGAACCGCTCGATGGCAGCCGCGCCGTCGCTCCCCTCGCCGCCGATGTGGAGCGTTATGACGCTCTCTCGACCGACGCCAAGCGCGTCGAGCAGCAACGCCAGCGCCTCGATATGCGACAACGCGCGTGTTGCAACCGCCTCCTCGGCGACGCCAAACGCAATGCCCGGCGATGGGTGCAGACCGATCCGGATTGACAGAGCATGGAGGTGGGATCGAGCCTCATCGATCATGGCAGCGGCGCTGGCGATCTGATCGCCTGCGGATTCACCCGCTGTCTCTGATGCCAGCAGATCGTCGGGGAGCCGGTAGAACTGGATGTGATGCGCCTGCAGGTAGCGGAACGCCTCGATCACCCAGAGCAGGCGCCGGCTCAGGTGCGCGTTTGCAGCAGAGTGATGCACGCGGGCCTGAAACAACCGGTCGCATCCAAGGATTTTGCTGATACCCAGAGCAATCATCGCATGACCTTACACGCTTTCGTTTATTATATCCGTTTTCGTGTGAATGTCAAGCGCCTTGACGCCTGATTGTCACGCTGGTATACTCCCCGTTGTGATGAGGAATACGGAGTGTGACGATGGGTGAGATACATGGTCCGGTGCGGGTGCGGTTTGCGCCCAGCCCAACCGGTTATCTCCATATCGGTGGCGTGCGCACGGCGCTGTTCAACTGGCTGTTTGTGCGTCACTACGGCGGGCAGTTCATTCTGCGCATCGAGGATACCGACGAGAAGCGCTATGTGCCCGGTTCCGCCGATGACCTGATGGCGTCGCTGCGCTGGGTGGGCATCCAGTGGGATGAGGGTCCCGATATTGGGGGTCCGCATGCGCCGTATGTGCAGTCGCTACGCCACGAGGCGGGAATCTATCGCCCGTTTATCGATCGGTTGCTGGAGAGCGGGCATGCCTATCTGTCGTTCACGACCGAAGAGGAACTCGAACGCATGCGCGCCGATGCGCTGGCGCGCGGCGTCAAAGCCTTCCGCTTCCGCGGTCCCGAACGTGACTGGTCGCTCGACCGGCAGCGTGAGATGGCGGCGACCGGTCGCCCCTACACGGTGCGCCTGAAAACGCCGACCGAGGGGGTGACGGCGTTTCGCGACCTGGTGCGCGGCGGTGAGCGCATCGAGTTCAAGAATGAGGAACTGTACGATATTGTGCTGGTGAAGTCGAGCGGGATGCCGGTCTATCATCTCGCGCACCTGGTCGATGACCATCTGATGCGCATTACCCATGTGCTGCGCAGTGATGAGTGGGTTGCCAGCACGCCGTACCACATGCTGCTCTACCAGGCGTTCGGCTGGGAACCGCCCGCCTTCGCGCATCTGCCGCCGATCCTGCGCCAGGACGGTCGCGGCAAACTGTCGAAGCGCACCGATGATGTGGCGGCCAATCGCTTCTGGGAGCGCGGCTATCTTCCGGATGCGATGTTCAACTATCTGGCGCTCCAGGGGTGGAGTTACGATGGATACACCGAGATCATGTCGCGTGAAGAGTTGATCGAGCGCTTCACGCTCGACCGGGTGCAACCGTCGCCAGCGCGCTGGAACCCCGAGAAACTGCTCGATATGAACGGCATCTACATTCGCCGCCTGACGACGGAGCAACTTGCCAATGCGATTGCGCCGTTTCTGGCGCGCGCCGGTCTGATCGGCGATCCGCCGACACCCGACGAGCGCGCGTATCTGGTGCAACTGACCCCGCTGATCCACGAACGCCTGAAAGAACTGGGTGAGGCGCCAGAACTGCTGGAGTTCTTCTTCCGTGAGGTGACGCATAGCGATCCGCTGCCGCTCATCCAGAAGAAGATGGATGCCTCAACAACAGTTGCCGCGCTCCAGGCGGCGCATGCCCGGCTGTCGTCGCTCGATCCATGGACGCATGATCGCCTGGAAACAGAATTGCGCACGCTATGCGAAGTGTCGGGTTTGAAGCCAGGACAGTTGTTCGGCGCTGTCCGCGTCGCCGTGACCGGGCGAACTGTCGCGCCGCCGCTCTTCGATACGCTCGTTGCGCTGGGCAAACCACGCACGATCCAGCGTCTGGAAGTCGCAATAGCTGCATTGGCGTCGTATGCGGAGGCGCATACTCAGTCGTGAAAGCGCGCCTGCACATCGGCGTGCTGATCATTGAGCGCCTGCTCGAGTTGCGCCCGGCTGATCAATCCCATTTCGTAGGCGATCTGTCCAAACGGCAATGTCACGCCGCTGGATTGCATGTCCCGCTGTCGCCTGACGATCCGCGCAACCTGGTCTGGCGTGAGAATGCCGCGTCGGACGAAATATTCGCCCAACCGCGGAATGCTGGCCGTCTGTGGGTTGGGTGCAACGCCAAGTGCGCGTTCTTCCAACTCCTCGTATGAGATCAGATAGGTGGCGCCGCCAAGTGTCAGATGATCGCCGGGATTGAGGCGGCTCTGCCCGCTGACCGGTATGCCGTTGAGCGAAATGCCGCCCGGCGCCAGCGGAACGATGAACCAGCGGTCGAATATCTGACGTATCTCGGCATGACGTGCGCTCAGATGGCGATCGTTGAGCGTGATGCTGCATTCCGCTCCGCTGCCGATGGCGCTGACGCGCTCGCTGACAGTGTAGCGCCTGCCGATCTGAGCGCCGGTGATAGCAGTGAGGACGAGCGCTTTAACCATCGCTTTCTCCTTGCGATCATTGAGCCAGGCGCAGCAATGAGCCAGGAAGCGCGCCTGGCGGATGCGGGTGCGAATCGGCGCTGTCAATGACCGTCGTGGCTGGATCGGATGGTGAAAAGCGGCGGTTCATCGGTGACGCTTGCTGATTAGCGTTCGGTATATCACGCTCTTTAAACGTTGTCAAGAGGCGCCAGATAACGATCTTTTCATTTCTCGCAATAGTGCTATACTTGAAGTCCGTCCGGCATTATCCCGCAGCGGGATTGACGGACGACGCAGGTGAACGTTCGAAAGAGGCGCTCTCCAGGCGCCCCAGCACGAACACAGGGGACAGGTATGACAGCAGGCGAGCCGCTTCAGCGCGTGCGCATTTATCTTAGTGAACGTGACAGCGCCGAGGGTCAACCGCTCTATCTCATTGCACTCGACCGACTGCGGCGTGAGGGCGCCTCCGGCGCCACAGCGCTGCGCGGCATCGCCGGTTTCGGCGCCGGGCATCGCCTGCGCACTGCCGGCATTGCCGATTTCAATCAGCAGACGCCCGTTATCATCGAATGGCTCGACCGCGCCGAGCGCGTGGCGCGTGTGTTGCCCGTGCTCGATGAGGTGCTCGGCGATGCGCTGATTACGATTGAGGACATCAGGGCGTACCGCGCAGCGTTGCGTTCGAGCGGTCCGTTTGGCAGCCGCTCGATTGCCGATGTGGCGCGCGGCGATATCACAACGGTTCCGCCGGAGATGCCGCTTGCGGCGGCGCTCGACCGCCTTGCGCGTTCACGTCAACCCTTACTGGCGGTTGTTGACGGTCTGCGCCTGGTTGGCGTCGTTATGCCGGATGATGTGGGTCGCTTTGGCGCTGTGCCGCTCGAAGCGCTGGCGGAACTCGATGATGCCGAGCGTTCTGCTGCGCTGGCGCGCGTATCTGCGCGTTCCGTCCGTGATGCTATGCGTGAGCCGCGCACGATCTATATTGAATCGCCGCTTGCCCATACCGTCAATCTCCTCGTCGAATGGGGGCTTGATGCGCTCCCGGTGACCGACAACGAAGGGCGCCTGGCAGGGGTCTTCGGCGTCGAACAGGCGCTGCGCGCAGCGCTCGATGGAGCGCACTCCTCGATCCATGTGCGGAATGCCGATCCGCCTCCGCCGGTCAGTCTGATCATGCAAATGCTGGTGCCCACGGCATCGGCAAACGCCGATGCCGCTGCTGTCCTGCTCCAAATGCTTCAGTCTGCGACGCAAACGGTTGTGCTGGTGAATGGCTTCTATCCGACCGGTGCGCTCTCGATTCCTGAAGCCACGCGACGGGTGCGTGAACCGCTGCGTTCGGCCTGGATTACGGCGCTCCTGGGTGATCGGTCGCCGCTCATCGCCCTGGCCGCCGCGTCGGCGAGCGGGATGACGGCGGGAGAACTGGCGGCGGAACCGGCGCTGATCGCATCGCGCGCCAGTGAATATGACGCTGTTCGTGCGTTGATCGAGGGCGGGAAGCAGCACCTGATTGTGGTCGATAGCGAGGGACGTCTGGCGGGCCTGGTCACGCGCCGTGGTCTGCTGCGCGCCCTGGCGCAGGAGGGGTGACTGGCGCCGTGGTCTGCCGCGCGCTCTGGCGCAGAAGGAATGGTTGCAACCGCGACGATGCAGCGCGTCACAATGACTGACGCCACACGTCCGCCTGCAAACAGGTTCCCGGTTCTCGTCTCACACCCGTCGATTGAGCACGAACTCGCCAATCTCGATCAGGGCGCGGCGCGCTGGCGTCGACGCGAATGGCGTCAGTTGCTGATTGGCGCGTTCGATCAAGCCGCGCGCCTCTTCCATAGCGCGGTCGGCGCCGCCGCTGGCGATGACTGCTGCCACGATCTGCGGTACACGCGCCGGTTCCGGGCGTTGACCATTCGCAATTGCGCGCAGTAACGGATTGCGACTCTGCGCCACGGCATACATCAGCGGCAGCGTCAGCGTTCCCTCGCGCAGATCATTGCCGGCTGGCTTGCCGAGCGCCGCCTCATCGCTGGTGTAATCGAGCACATCGTCCACGATCTGGAATGCCAGCCCCATGTTGTAGCCAAAGCGTCCCAGCGCCTCGATCTGCGCATCGTCTCCGCCCGCAACGGCGATCCCCGCTTTGCACGCCGCCTCGAACAACACAGCCGTCTTACAGCCGATCTTGCGGTAGTACTGTTCCACGGCGATTTCCAGCGGTTCGATCTGCGTCACCGGGTTTAACTCTCCCTCGACCATGGTTTGCGCAGCAGCCGTGTAGAATGCAATGATGCGCGGATCAGGCTCGGCTGCCAGTTCATTCGCTGCCAGGGCGAAGAGATAGTCGCCCAGCAGCAGCGCGACATCGGCGTCCCAGCGGGCGTGAACGGTGATATGCCCGCGCCGCTGCCCGGCGTGGTCCACCAGGTCGTCGTGGATCAACGAGGCGGCGTGCAAGAGTTCAATGGCAATCGCCGGATGCAGCGCCCGACCCGGATCATACACCACGCCGAGCCGCGCGCAGAGCAACACGAGCGCAGCGCGCAACCGCTTTCCGCCGGCGGCGACGGTGTATGCGCCTGAAGCAGCCAGCAGCGGTGAACGGGAGGCGGTGCGCGCCAGCATCTGACGCTCGATTTCCGCCATGTCGTTGAGCAGATCAGCGCGGCGAAGGATGTCTCCCAGTCCGGTCGGCATCGTGCGCGTCGTCGCAGTCGGCTCGTTCAACCGCTGCTCAGGCACGCCGAGGTACGAAGGGGAATGTGCCATTACGCGCACCTTTCTATGCGGCGCTCATGATTGTGAAATACGGAACAATTATAGCGCCCTTTATCTGTACATGTCAACCCTGACATTATGACAGTATGTTGCACAGATTTTTGCCATTTTTTGCACACCTTTTGCATTGAATTATACCACGAGAGTGAGGGGTTAAACGTGCAACGTGCACCATTCAACATGCAACGTTCAACGCCTAGAGCGCCTTCTGGTTCTCGCGCGCGACTTCGAGCCGACCAAGATGGCATGCTTCGCTAAGACTCACGAGATAGGGCAGGTCGTTGCCATATTCGATGACACTGATGCTGGCATTCGTCACCCAGATGCGGTTGATCCGATCCATATTCATGCCAAGCGCATCGGCGACCAGAATCTTGACCACGACATCGTGGGTCGAGACCAGCACTGTGCGTTCATTGTACTCGCGCAGCAACCATTCCTTGAAATCGAGCACGCGCTTCAGCACATTGCTGAAACTCTCGCCGCCGGGCATTTGAGCGCGGGTTGGATGCTGGCGCCACTCACGCAGACCGTCGCCGTAGCGTGCGAGCACCTCTTCGACCAGCAATCCCTGCCACTCGCCGTGGTGAATTTCGAGGAGTGCAGGTGCGGTTTGCAGCGGAACGTGAGGGTGGTAGCGCGCGATGGCTGCTGCGGTTCGCGCTGCGCGTTGCAACGGGCTGGTGAAGATTGCGTCGAGCGGTTCGTTGCGCAGGCGTTCCGCCAGCGCTTCCGCCTGACGCAAGCCGAGTTCGGAGAGGGGCGCGTCCATCTGCCCCTGGTAGCGTCCCTCGCGGTTCCACACGCTCTCACCGTGGCGGATGATAATCAGGCGCATGGGATATCTCCTCTGAACTGCTTCGGCAATCGCTCGCCGTTCAGCGCGATCTTGCGATATGATACAAGCGTCAGGCATTATATCTGAAAGCGGCATTGTTTGTGCGATGATCCGGCGCTTATGAAACTCGAACGTCGACCATCAATCGAAGCCACTGCGCAAACGCCGTTGGGACGCTTGCGCGCCGCGCTCAATGACGCCGAGCGCGTGGCGGTCAGCGCCAGTATGTCTGCTGACGATGCAGTGTCGTTCTTGCGCGCCTGTGACGCAATCGATCCGCTGCTCGACGAGGCTGGCGCCGCCGCCGATATTCGCCCTGAAGTGAATCGCGCCAATTTTGTGCGCGAACGACTGCGGACGAATGCCGAATCAATCATCCGCGTGGTGCAGCGCGCCGGTCGCTCCGGCGACGTCGAAGGCAGTCGTTCCTGGGATCGAGCGCAGCACATCGCAGCACATGTGCGCGCCAATCGCATCCGCAGACTGGCGATTGTCGGTGTTGGCGCGGCGGTTCTGATCGCGGCGCTGGCGTTGTTCCCCATGCTCTTTCCCGCTGAACCGGCGCCCGATATCGGAGCGATCAGTCATCTGCTTGCAAATGAGGGCGCAGTCGCAGCGCTCGACCTGGCGCGCGCTGAATATGAGCGCTTTCCCGACCATCCCGAAGCGGCGCTCTGGCGCGGTGCGCTTGAACTGCGTGCAGGCGATCCAGCGGTTGCGGAGGAACTCTTTGCACAGGCGCGTCGTCAGGCTGCCAGCGATGTCGGCTTTCTGTTTGAACGCGGCAATCTGTTGATCCAGGCGGGTCTTCCTGATGCCGCCGAAGCCGATGCTGCCGCACTCATTGCGCGGCCCGACGCCCAGGCGGAAGGGTATCTGCTCCTCGGCAGCGTGCATGAAGCGCGCGGCGACCGTGAGGGCGCGATCGCTGCGTTTCAGCAGGCTGCCGACCTTGCCGCCGCCGCCAACAAGCCGCAACTCGAAGTCATCGCCAAAACGCGCCTGGGGATGATCCTGCAATCGTTGCCAGTATTGCCGACGCCCCCTGACCTGACCCCGCACCCCTGATCAAGGAAACAACTCATCCGCCTCCGCATACGCCCGATTGCGCCGCTCCGCCAGCGATGTTTCGACATGCCCCATCGACTTGTAGAACGCAGCGTCGTATGGGCGGGTGCGGATGACGGCTGGCATCGGCACGGCGTGCCCCAGCACCATCGCCTGCTGGCGCGTGTCGAGGCTTGCAAGCACGGTGCGCAGACCAGCGGCGCCGCTGACGCCGGTAAAGACGGCCTCGATATCGCGGTCGTCGTTGAGCAGCGCCGTGATCCGGCTGCCGATCTGACTCATCACGTCCGGGTCGATTGACGATGGTCGCTGATCGACGATCAGCAGCGTGACGCTGTACTTGCGCAACTCACGCGCAATCGTGCCAAAAATCGTCTGTCGCGCGGCGCCCGGATGAAGGAACTTGTGCGCCTCTTCAATCGTGATGACCAGCTGGCGCGGTTTGTCGGCGGCATTCTTTGTGCGCAGGAAGGTTTCGGTCTGCTCGACCCAGCGGCGATGGATGCGACGGGTAATGATATTCGCCGTCAGCATATATGCCAGCGCGCTGCGGTACTGCCCGAACTCGAGCACCACATGCCGCCCGTGCGCCAGGTGCCCGATCATGCGATCAATTACATCGGTCGTCGCCTGCTCACGGACGAATCCCAGGCGCTGGATCTGCTCCAGTTTGCGCTTGAGTGCGCTAATGGCGCCGGGATGCGCCCCGGCGCTCTCGGCAAATGCCCGAATCTCATCACCGCTCATTGCCAGCAGCGCCTTCATCCACTCCTGTTTGTAACGATCAACCAGCAAGTATGACGACTCGGCAGCGGTAGCGGTCAGGTTCAGTTCATCCTGCAACAGGAGAATGTCTTCAACCTCGATCTGATCCTGCCCGATGGTAATGGCTTCGTCTACACTGACGCCCCGTTTGCGGGCGGATTCGGCGTCGAGTGAATAGATCAACACCTGCGCGCCGAAGAGTTGCCGCAACCCTTTGACAAAGACACCGTCCTCTGAGGCGGCGTCCCAGCCATACTCGCTGTGCATATCGAACACAAGGTTCGACGCAACGCCGGATCGAATGATGCCGCACAGGATCAGGCGGGTCAGGAAACTCTTGCCGGTGCCGCTCTTGCCGAAAATGCCGTTCGAGCGTTCCACCAGACGGTTGAGATCGAGGCAGACCGGCACGTCCATATCGAGCGGTCGCCCAATCTCGAAATGGGTGGCGTCCTCCGCCCCGAAGACGCGGGTAAAATCTTGATCGTTCGCCTCGAGCACTGCTGCAAAGTGAGAGGGCACCGTCTTGACCGGGCGCAGACCTTCATTCAGATCGTGGGGCAGCATGAGCATCGGCTTGAGTTGCACCATGCCATAGGTCGTTGTGCCTGCCAGCACCTCGTGGAGGAAACGGTCACCGTCCGGCGGACGGGCAAGGATGGTGCGGTTGGTCGCCTCGAGCGCAATATCGGTGACCATGGAGAAGAATGCGTTCTTCTCCCCCTGGATGACGACGAATTGACCGACGCGAACGTCCTCGACGCTCACACTGCTGTCCAGGCGGGCATTCAGTCCTTCGACCAGCGAACCATCGGTGACGACGCCAATACGTTTTCGCTGCAACACCGACATCACTTCACCTTCCGCAACCGGCGGCGCAATGAATCTCGAACAAATATATCATTTTCTCCCTGGATGTCAATGCTGGAAAACCGACTCTTTCTCAGACACGGTGTGCAACTGCGTTGATCAGGCGCAGGCTGGCACGCCTGTGAAAGTCCGCAGCGTTCTTCAGGAGCGCGCATCCGGCGATGCAACACCTCTGCCATACTATCTGCCGCATCATGTGGTGTTGCTGCCCGGTGGCGCAAGGGATGAAAAAGATCGCGCCATTTGCTATGCATCGAGCATCTGGTACCATGTTTCCCGCAGCGCTTCATCTGTGAGGTGATGATGGTAGAGAGGCGAGTTTGTGAGTATCAACATCTCTCGCATTGCGACGTTTGATGGTCCCAATCGCTTCGACCCGCGTCCGGGAGTGCTGGCGCATCTGCGCGCCGGTTACGATTGCAGCGCTGTGCTGCGCGCAGCGTTGAAAGATGCTGCGCAACGGATCGGGCTGGTCATTGGCGCCCCGCAGATCCGGATCCACGCTTTGGGCGATGATGTCTGGCACGAAGCGTTCTTCGTCGCGTCTATGCCCGCCATCGGCGCCGAAGCGCTGCGGTATGTCGTTGCACTGCTCAACGCGCAACATGCTGGTGATGAAACGTGGGATGCGGATGGTCTATTGTGGGACCTGCAAAAGAAGCGTCGGACCGAAGCGCTGCCGTTGCAGGCGCTGCAACTGATGGCTGAGGCGTCGGCGCGCGGTGTGCCGGCATTCGTGCGGCGTGATGGGTCGATCCAGGTTGGGTATGGCGCACGCGGCAACGCCGTCGATCCTGCATTGTTTCATGAACGCAATCCGGCGTTGCGCGAGTCCGATAGTGGCATAGCTGCGCCAGCGTTCGCTCGATCAACCGTCAGTTCACTGTTGCCATGGGAGCGGCTGAGCGCCGTTCCGGTGGTTGTCGTTTCGGGAGGAGCGACATCGGCGATGACAGCCGCATTCGTTTCCCGCCTGCGGCAGCAGCGCAACGGCGTGGCGGCGGCTCTCGCGGCATCGTTCGATACCGCGCGCGACTGCCTGAGCGATCCTTCTGCTGAGGTGGTGGTGCTCGATCTTGATCCAGTCGATCTCTTGTGGCGCGGATTGCCGGTGGAACAGTGCATCGTCAGCGCGTTGCTCAATCTGCCGGAGGAACTCACGTCCGATGCCGGCAGCCGCGACGACCTGGCGCGGGCGCTGGGAGTGGCGCTGCTGGTGACACGACCAGAGGGACGGGCAGTGCTGAACGCCGATGATCCTGCAATTCTGGCGCTTGCCGAATACGCACCGTGTCCTCTCATGCTGATAGCGCGATCTGGCGATCATCCGGCGCTGCGCGCCCATCGCACGGCAGGCGGCAGCGCGCTCTTTTTGCGCAATAATGCAATTGTGATCGCTCAGGGGAAGTATGAGACTACCGTCACGCCTCCATCAGACCGTGATCCCTGGCAGGCGCTCGTTGTTGAGGCGTTACGTCTCGCGTTCAGGGGCTGATTTTCCTTTAGCCGAGAGGCGAGAGGCGAGAGGCGAGAGGCGAGAGGCGAGAGGCGAGAGGGTCACCGTGTTCAACGTTCCATCCCGACCGCAAAATCGCGCAAAATCAGATAAAGCTGCTCCAGACTGGCGATATCCACCCATTCATGATCGGAGTGCAACCCGGCGCCCACCGGTCCGAAACAGATTGCCGGAATGCCTGCGCCGCTGTAGAAGCGCGCATCTGAACCATAGTGTTCGCGGTAGAATGCTGGCTGGCGCCCGGTGATGCGCTCGACGCTGGCAGCCAGTCGTGCGAGGTGCGGGTCGTTGGGGTCGGTCATCAGCGGAATGCCGCCGTTGCTGTTGCGCGCCACCGCCGCGCCAGGGAAGCAGGCGCGCACCGCCTCTTCGATCTCGTCCGGCGTTTCTTCGGGAACATGGCGAATATCGAGCGAAAGCGTCACCGATTCGGGAATGCGGTTGAGCGTATCGCCGCCACGGACCACGGTGGGGACGGCGGTTGTCGCCCAGACCGCGTCGGATGGGGTCGGAAAGCGTTGTTCGAGCGCCTGCAAACCGTCGCGCAGTGACAGGATGGGGTTGATCCCCTCCCACGGACGCGAACCGTGCGCCGGTCGTCCGTGGAGTGTGACATCGAAGCGCACCATCCCTTTGGCGGCGTAGCAGATGTTGAGATCGGTCGGCTCAGCAGCGATGAAGAACGCTGAACGCCATCCCTGCTCCAGCAGGCGGCTTGTGCCATGGAACCCGCCAATTTCCTCGTCGGTCACAAACATAAAGCCGACGTCGGGCGGATCCGACAGTCTGGACAGATCGCGCATCAGACGCATCAGGACGGCGCATGCACCCTTCATGTCCTGGCTGCCGCGACCGTAGATCCGTCCATCGCGCACGACGGGCTGATACTGTTCAGCACGCGCAGCAACGACATCGAGATGTCCATTGAGGATGAGCGCGGGCATCTGCGTGTCGCACAGCGTGACTACCAGGCTGGGTTTCTGCTCGATCTCGAAGCGATGAACAACCAGATTTCCCGCACTACGAGCGTATTGCTCGACATAATTGATCGTTGCGGTCAGTGCGTCGGGATGGTCGGCAGTCGAAGGGAATGCAATCAGGTCGCAGGTCAGTCCAGTCAGATCACGCTGTAATGAGGCGTCGTTCATAGCAGTGGCTCCAGGCAGAGTCGGGTTGCCTGGAAGTATACCATATGAGAGGCGAGAGGCGAGAGGCGAGAGGCGAGAGGGGCGAGAGGGGATGAGGCGAGAGGAACATGAGGCGCGAGGCGAGAGG
>Ga0308410_1001305_pt1 | contig 14431 bp, 10 predicted proteins | sample HotsprOSTMatCore_FD_203467 | JGI IMG/M metagenome (GOLD analysis project Ga0308410, IMG submission 203467) | Hot spring phototrophic mat microbial communities from Octopus Spring, Yellowstone National Park, Wyoming, United States -... | ecosystem: Environmental > Aquatic > Thermal springs > Hot...
GTTGAAGCTGGTCGAGGTGCATCGCTTCCCTAATAAACCCGTTCGCGTCGGCCCGCATCTATATTGGAACGTGCTCTCGCTGTGGGATGAGATCCAGACCGGCCTGCGCAAGGCAGTCGCGCAGTTTGGCCACGTTGCCGGTGTCGGCGTGGATACCTGGGGCGTGGATTTCGCCTTGCTCGACAAGCACGACGAGCTGATCGGCAATCCGCATCACTATCGTGACGCGCGCACCGATGGGATGGTGGAAGCAGCCTTCCAGCGCGTGCCGCGCGAGCGCATCTTCGAGTCCACCGGCATCCAGTTCATGCAATTGAACACGCTCTACCAGTTGCTGGCCATGGCCCAGGCCGACGCGCCTGCGCTGCGCATGGCGCGCACCTTCCTGATGATGCCCGACGTGTTCCACCACTGGCTCACCGGCTGCAAGGTCTGCGAGTTCAGCAACGCGACGACGACGCAGTGCTACGACCCACGCGTCGGCGACTGGGCGCGTGGGCTGCTGGATGCACTCGGCATCCCTTCCCATTTCCTCCCGCCCATCGTGCAGCCCGGCACCGATTTGGGGCCGCTTCTGCCGGCGCTGGTTCGCGCGCTCGATGCGGATGGGCTTCGCCAGACGCGCGTCATCGCACCGGCCACGCACGACACCGGCTCGGCTGTCGCCGGTGTGCCGGCCTCGGCTGGCCGTTACGCCTACATCAGCTCGGGCACCTGGTCGCTGCTGGGCGCAGTGGTGGACCACGCGGTGATCACGCCGCAGGCGTTGCAGTTCAACTTCACCAACGAAGGCGGAGTGGGCGGCACTTTTCGCCTGCTGAAGAACATCATGGGGCTGTGGCTGGTGCAGGAGTGTCGCCGCAGATGGGCATCGCCGTCGGGCGAGCTGATGCCCTATGGCGAGTTGTTCGGCCTGGCCGAACAGGCGCCGCCGCTCGTCACGCTGATTGACCCCGACGACGCCTCCTTCCTGCATCCGGACGACATGCCCGCTGCGATTGCCGACTACTGTCGCCGCACTGGTCAACCCGTGCCGGATGGCCGCGGCGCGATGGTGCGCTGCATCCTGGAGAGCCTGGCGCTCAAATATCGCTACACGCTCGATCAATTGCAGGCTTTGCTCGGCTATGCTGTCGAGGTGATCCACGTCGTCGGCGGCGGCTCGCAGAACGCGGCGCTGTGCCAGTTCACCGCCGATGCGTGCGGCGTGCCGGTGGTGGCCGGCCCGGCCGAGGCGACGGCGATCGGCAACCTGTCGGTGCAGATGGCCGCGTGCGGCGAACTGGCTTCGATGAATGAGGCGCGCCAGGTCATCCGTCGCTCCTTCCCGCTCACCGCGTATCAGCCGCGGGCGGCGGCGCGATGGGAGGAGGCGCGTGCGCGTTTCGGGGCGCTGATGCGCCCCGCGTAGCGCCGACCGCGCTTCAGGCCCGGTAAAGCCGCTCGGTCTTGATGTAGGCTTCCACCGGGTGAGGCACCAGGTAGCGCAGCGATGCGCCGCGGCGCGCCATTCGGCGCAGCTCGGTGGATGAGATGTCTACCAGCGGCGCATTCACCCAGCGCACCCGACCGCTTACCCCGGGCACGTCATGCTCGATCTCTTTCAGGTCGGGGCGCGCGCCCGGCCGGCCCGCCACGGCCAGCGTCGCCAGTTCGATCAGGCGGCCGGGGTTGTGCCAGTGCGGCAGGTCTTCGAGCGAGTCGGCGCCCATGATGAAGCACCACTCGTGCTGCGGGTGGCGCGCTTCGAGCAACTCCAGCGCCGTGCTGGAATAATGCGGCGCCGGGCGTTCCACGTCAACCAGCGACAGCCGGAACGCGGGATGGTCGCTGATGGCCAGGTTGACCATTGCCACCCGATGGTGGGCGGCGCTGATGTGGTTGCCGGCTTTGTGAGGCGGCTGCCCAACCGGCATGAACCACACTTCGTCCAGCCTGAGCTGGGTGAGCGCCTGGTCGGCGATGACGAGATGGCCGATGTGCGGCGGATCAAACGTGCCGCCGAAGATGCCGATGTTCATGATGTGTCGCGGGGCGGATTCTAGGCCGAAATGGATCCGCCCGCAGGCTCCAGGCCTAAAATTCAATCCGACACCACCGACACCAATGACACCATTGACACCACCGACACCATTCAGCAGGATTCCATGATTGAACCGCCCATGCGCATAGATGCCGTCGAAATTCGCCACTATCGTCTCCCGCTCGATCCGCCGTTTCTCGCCGCGTGGGACCCGCGGCCGCGCACCGGCCACACGGTCACCCTCGTCCGCGTGTGCGCGGGCGACTACGAGGGTGTCGGCAGCGGCGATGCCATGCTCGGCTTCGCCGGCCACGAGCACTTGTTCGTCGGTCACGACCCCTTCGACATCGAGCGACACGTGCGCATCCTGGACAATTTGCAGTTCATGTACGGCCGCATGTGGCCCCTCGAAGTCGCGCTATGGGACTTGATGGGCAAACTGAGCGGCCAACCGCTGTGGCGGTTGCTGGGCGGCCGCAGCGCGCACGTGCCGTTGTATGCCAGTTGCGGCGAGCGTCGCCCCGTCGCCGCGCGCGCCGAGAGCGCCCGGCAGCTCAAGGCGATGGGCTTCCCGGCCCTCAAGATTCGCTTCCACGCGCCCGACCCGAGAGAAGACCTGGCAGTGGTGCGCGCCGTGCGCGATGCCATTGGCGACGACATGCACATCCTGGTGGATGCCAACCAGGGCTGGCAGATGCCGTGGGATACCGGCCCAACCTGGGATTTCAAGACTGCGCTGTGGGTGGCCGACGCCCTGGCCGAGCTGGGCGTCTATTGGCTGGAGGAGCCGCTGGACCGGCGCGACTACCGCGGACTGGCCGAATTGCGCAGGCGCGCCCGCGTGCGCATCGCCGGCGGCGAGGGCAACCGCGACTTCGCCGAACAGCGCGAATACCTCCGGCACGATTCGCTCGACGTATACCAGGCCGACGTGGTTTGGAGCACCGGCGTGCTGCGCGCGCGCCAGCTGGCCCACGAAGTGCAGGCGCGTGGCTGCATCTACTCGCCCCACACCTGGGGCGATGGCCTGGTGCTGTTAGCCAACCTGCACGTGTGCGCGGCGGTGAGCACGGCGCCTTTCGTCGAGTTCCCCTTCGACCCGCCCGGCTGGACGCCGGAGCGCCGCGACTTCATCTTGCCGAAGCCAATCGTCCCCGACGAGGGCAAGCTTGCGCGCGTCACGCTCTCGGACGCACCCGGCCTGGGCGTGGCGATAGACTGGGCCGCGCTGGAACGCTGGCGGTTCGACCGCGGGACGATGTGAGGTCGCGTGCTGCGCTGTTTCGCGCGCTGTTTCGCGCCATGTCGTCGGCTCTCGCGCATCGCGATGCCGACGTCATCTGCTCGGGTGTATTCACGAATAAGGGCAAAAACCTCCCGTAGGTTGCTTGCTTGAGTCTAGCCAAGACCTGCGGGAAGGTCATCGCTGCCCTGGTTGCGCGGGGCGACCACATAGGGTCGCCCCTACAACGGGCGGCGGTGAGTGGATGTAGGGGCGGCCCTGCGTGGCCGCCCGCCCATACGCACCAAACGCGGGCAGGCACATAGGCCTGCCCCTAAAAGAAATGCCCCGTGCTTGAACGCGCCCATCTGTTCCTGTGCCGCCGATTACCGTTGATAATAGACAGCCTTCGGAGGGTTCCATGGCCGAGCAATGGTTGATGTATGACGTGGCCACGATCACAGTGAAAGCCGGCCGCGGCGGTGATGGCGCGATGAGCTTCCGGCGCGAGGCCTATGTGCCCCGCGGCGGGCCGGATGGCGGCAACGGTGGCCGCGGCGGCGATGTCATCCTGGTGGTCAATCCTCACCTGAACACGCTGGCTCACTTTCAACACCGGCGCAGGTTCGAGGCCGAGGACGGCCGCAACGGCGGCGGCCAGAACAAGACCGGCCGCAGCGGCAAGCCCAAGTACGTCGAGGTGCCGCCCGGCACCGTCGTGCGCGATGCCGAGACCGGCCGCGTGTTGGGCGATCTCACCCGGCCCGGCCAGCAGCTCGTGGTGGCCAGGGGCGGCCGCGGCGGCCGCGGCAACGCCATGTTCGCTACCCCTACCAACCAGGCCCCTCAGATCGCCGAGAACGGCGAACCGGGCGAACGCCGCACGCTCGCGCTGGAACTCAAGCTCATCGCCGACATCGGCATCGTCGGCTTGCCCAACGCCGGCAAGAGCACGTTGCTCGCCGCGCTCACCGCCGCCAGGCCGAAGATCGCCGACTACCCGTTCACCACCCTGCGCCCCAACCTGGGCGTGGCTCACCTGGACGACGAGCGCACCGTGGTGCTGGCCGACATCCCCGGCTTGATTGAAGGGGCCAGCCAGGGCGTGGGCCTGGGCCTCGAGTTTTTGCGCCACATCGAACGCACGCGCGTGCTCATCCATCTGATTGATGGCCTGAGCGACGACCCGCTGCGCGATTACCAGACGGTCAATCGCGAGATGGCCGCCTTCGGTCACGGGCTGAGCGATAAGCCGCAGATCGTGGCCATGACCAAGATGGATCTGCCGGACGCGCAGGCGGCGTTCGAGCTGTTCGTCGGCGAGGGCAAGATTGCGGATGCCCGGCGCGCGGCGCAGGATGCGTCGTCCCTCCATCTGCCGGCGTTCGGATCGCCCGCGCCCAACCGTCCGCTGGCAGTGTTGCCCATCTCCGCCGCCACCGGCGAGAACGTGCGCGAGTTGCTCAACCGCGCCGTGCGCGTGCTGGGCGCGTTGCCGCCGCCGGCCGAGCTGGAGCCTGAACCGGCGCTGGACCTCTCGCTCGAGCGCGACGCCTCGTTCGAGATCGTCCGCGAAGGGGGCGGTTTCCGCGTGATCTCGCCGATGCTCGAACGCAAGGTGCAGATGACGCGCTGGGATTTGGACGATTCGGTCGCCGTGTTCCAGCGCATGCTGCAGAGCACCGGCATCGGGCCTGAACTCGAGCGGCTCGGCATCCAGCCCGGCGATACGGTTTACATCGGCGATTACGAGCTGGAGTGGGGCGAGGGCTGAACCATGCGATTTGAGACACTGGCCGTGCACGCTGGCCGCGAGGTGGAGCCGGCCACCCGCGCCGTCACCCCTTCGATCACCCTGTCCACCACCTTCGAGCGGGCCGAGGACGGCAGTTTCCCCGGCGGCCACATTTACGCACGCAATAGCAACCCCAACCGCGATGCGCTCGAGCGCGCGTTGGCCAGCCTGGAGGGCGGCGTGGCCGCGGCGGCGTTCGCCTCCGGCAACGCTGCGGCATCGGCCGTGCTACAGGCGCTCGACCCCGGCGACCACGTGATCGCCTCGCGCGAGACTTACTACGGCACGCGCGCCGTGCTCACCGGCGCGCTTCAGCGCTGGGGGCTGCAGTCCGACTTTGTGGACCTGAGCGACCTGGAGGCCCTGGCTGCTGCTCTGCGTCCCAATACCCGTTTGATATGGGTTGAGACGCCATCTAACCCCCGCCTGCGCCTTGCCGACATCGCTGCGGTGGCGCAGATCGCCCGCGCTGGCGGGGCGCGCACCGTCTGCGACAACACGTTTGCCACGCCGGTTTTGCAACGGCCGCTCGCGCTCGGCGCCGACCTGGTCGTCCATTCGACCACCAAATACATCGGCGGTCACAGCGACGTGCTGGGCGGCTGCGTGGTCGCCCGCGCCGACGACGAGTTCATGCAGCGCGTGCGCGCCTATCAGGTGTTCGGCGGCGCGGCGCCTTCGCCGTTCGATTGCTGGTTGCTCCTGCGCAGCCTGCCCACCTTGCCGCATCGCGTGCGGGCGCAATCCGAGGGCGCGCTGCAGGTGGCGGCCTTTCTGGCGGCCCACCCGCAGGTGGCCTGTGTGCACTATCCGGGCCTGCCGGCACACCCCGGCCACGAACTCGCCCGGCGGCAGATGCACGGCGGCTACGGCGGCATGTTGTCGTTTGAGCTGAAGGCTGGGGAGCGCGCCGCGCTGGCCGTCGCGGCGCGGGTGCGCCTGTTCACCCGCGCCACCAGCCTGGGCGGCGTGGAGAGCCTGATCGAGCATCGCGCCTCGGTGGAGGGGCCGCACACGACCACCCCGCGCAGCCTGCTGCGGCTCTCCATCGGCCTGGAGCACCCCGATGACCTGATCGCCGATCTGGCGCAGGCGCTGGACGGCTAGCGCCGCGCGCTATGCCACGCGCTATATCGAAGTCTCCGCTTAACCCCCTCTCATCTCCGCGCGCTAAAGTTAAAACCGATGGAAGCTCCTGAGATGCACGCAGTGGACCCGACGACGAACCAGGTGGCCGGCAGCGGCGAACGCGATGTGCTCATGCTGCTGCGCGCGCGCGTGGCCGATGTGATGGCCATTGAGGAGTCGGCGGAACTGGCCGGCGGCCAGGTCGTCGCCTTCAAGGGCCGGCTGCGCGTCGGCGCCCAAGAGGCGTTCGACAACCTCAAGAAACGCTTCGCCGACCTGGGCTATGTGCCTCTGTTGCGCGAGAACGAATCGGGCGAGCGCGAAGAGGTGATGGCGGTCAGGGGCAACCTGCAGGCCGTCCTCGCCCAGCGGCCATGGGTGAACGCCTTGTTGTTCGCGGCGACGGCAGTCACCACCACCCTCTTCGGAGGGATGTTCGCGGCGTCGCTCGCGCCCGGGGGCGACCTGTCGCTGCCGGCGATCCTGGCCAATGGCGTCCCGTTTGCCCTCACGCTGCTGGCGATCCTGGCCGTGCACGAATTCGGGCACTACGTGCAGGCGCGTCGGCACGGCGTGCCGGTGACGTTGCCCTACTTCATTCCCGTGCCGTTGCCGGGCACGCTGGGCACGTTCGGTGCATTCATCCAGATGCGCGGGGCAGTGGAGAACAAGCGTGCCCTGTTCGACGTCGGCATCGGCGGGCCGATCGCCGGCCTGCTGGTGGCCGTGCCGCTGTTCGTGGTCGGCCTGATTGCGGCGACGCTGGCCGAGACCCCCGCGCCGAGCAACCGCTCGTACCTGGTCACGCTGCTGATCGCCCTGTTTCGCCCCGAGGCGATGGACTACGGCATCATCCTGAACCCGGTGTTGTTGGCCGCCCGCTTCGGGCTGGTGGTCACGGCGCTGAATTTGTTGCCGGTGGGCCAGCTCGACGGCGGCCACATCGCCTATGCCGCGCTCGGCCGCAAGTGGGCGCGCTGGGTCGGCCTGGCCACGGTCGCGATCATGGCCGTCCTCGGCGTCACGGCGTCGCCGATCTGGCTGGTCTGGATGGCCTTTGCCCTGTTCAGCGGCATCAACCACGCGCAGCCGCTGAACGACATCACGCCGCTCGATCTGCGTCGCAACGTCGCTTTCATCGGCACGTTCATCCTCTTCCTGTCCATCTTCACGCTCAGGCCGTTCTAGTGGGCGACCGCACCATGCGGGCGACCACGGGTGCGTTCACGAATAGGGGCAAAAACCTCCCGCAGGTTGCTCGCCCAAGTTGTGGCAGCCAGCAAAAACCTGCGGGAGGTTGTCACTGCCTTCGGCTGTGAACGCCACCCGCGACCACATCGGGTCGCCCCTACAATGGGCGGCGGTGTGACACAGGGCGGCCCCGCGCCGCCGCGCTTCGCCGCGAAGTGCGGAAATTCGCATCCTCCGGTAACATACGACCTTCAGCGCCCGTCGCGCCGGACGGACGACGCGATCGGCTCCGCTTCTGCGCGCCGACGCCTCTGCAGTTCGGCACGGCTCGCTCACAAAACAAACCGCAAACCCGGAACCACGAATGACCCGTACTTCCATCAAAGTGATCTGCGCGCTCAGCCTCATGCTCATCCAACTGGCCGTGTCCTTCGGCGCGGCGTCGGCGCAATCGTCGTCACCCTTCCTCGATCCGCCGCAGCCGTTCAAGCTGGATCGGGCGCGCCAGGTCTTTTTGGGCACCTGGCAGTTCATCGCCGATCACTACGTCAATCCCGATTTCAACGGGTTGGATTGGAACGCCATCCGCGTCGAGTATGAGGCGCGCGCTCGCGCGGCGCAGACCATGCCGGAGTTCTATGCGCTCATGGTGGAGATGGTGAGTCGGCTGAACGACGGGCACTCGGTTTTTCTGCCACCGCAGCAGGCCGGCGCGCTGCAGAGCTATCGCCTGGGCAGCGGCACGGCGTCCGTCACCGGCCTGGCTGCCAGCCTGCGCAAGATGCCCGATCACAGCCTGCTCGTGTTGCAGGTGATCCCGAACTCGAAGGCCGCAGCGGTGCTCAGACCAGGGGACCGCATTGTGGCCATCGAAGGGGTGCGGCTGGATCGCGAGGATCGCTCGCATCTGCTCTTCGGCCGCGAGGGCGCCGTGCGCGTCAGCATCCAGCCGCCTAACGGCGCGCCGCGCGAGCTGTCCATCGAGCGCGAGACGTACTCGACCTCGCAGATTCCTCCGCCCGTCGTCGCGCGTCGTCTGCCCGGCGATATCGGCTACTTCGCCATCCACGACTTCTTGTCGTTTACCACCGCGGCGCGATCACGCGAAGTGCTGTTGCAACTGTTGCGCGGCGGCCGCCTGAACGGTTTGATCGTGGACGTGCGCACCAACGATGGCGGCATCGTCGGGCAAATGGTGGGCGTGCTCGGCCTGTTCATCAACGGTGGTTCGGCGGGGGGCTACGTTGACCGCAACGGCGCGGTGGATTCCTACGTGATCCCGCATGGCAAGACGATCGCCGCCCTGACGGATGTGCCGATTGTGGTGCTGACCGGATCGGGCACGAATAGTTCGGGCGACATCTTCGCCGCCGTGATGCAGGCCAGCGGGCGCGCGCGCGTGGTCGGCCTGCCCACGCCCGGCAACGTTGAGATGTTGCAGGCAGTCCGTCTGCCGGATGGCTCGGTGCTGTGGGTGGCGGTGAAGAATTATCGCGATCCGAAGGGCCGCTTCCTGGAAGGGCAAGGCGTACGCCCCGATCGCCTTGTGAAAGCCGACTGGTGGCGCTATGCGCTGGAGGACGACCCGCAGGTCAGGGCGGCGATTGAGCTGCTCAGGCAACCGTAGCGGCTCACCACTCTTTCACAATTAGCGCATTCATGGCCGCGCGCTCGACGAGCGAAGCAAGGACGACGTGCTCGTCGGTGGCGTGCAGGCCATCGCCCACTGCACCGAGGCCGTCCATGGTGGGCGCGATGGGCGCGGTGAAGGCGGCGTCGCTTCCGGCGCCGCTCGGTCCATGCGCCAGCGTCATGATCGGCGCGACGATTGCTTTCATGCGCTCGAAGATGGCCAGTCGCTCGGCGTTGCATTCCATCGGCGGGCGCTCGAACTTGCCGGCGATCTCTAACCGCGCACCTGGCAGCACCGGCTGCAAGCTATGAATCCGCTCAGTGATCCATTCGGCGTCGGCCTGGGTGTTGGCCCGCGCATCCACGTGAATTTCGCACCGGTCGGGCACGACGTTGTGAGCGATGCCGCCGGCGATCATGCTCACGGTAGTTGCGATACCGCGCTGGTAGTCGGTCAGCGACTGGATGGCCAGCACGTGATGGGCCATCTCCTGGATAGCGTTGATGCCGCGCTCGTGGCCGCCGCCGGCGTGCGAAGCACGCCCGTGGGCCACGACGGTGAAGTTGCCCACACCCCGCCGCGACGATTTCAGCCGGCCGTCGGACAGCGCCGGCTCCATGATCATCACCAGCGCGGCGTCGTGGGCCTGCGCCATGATCAGATCTGCCGATGTGAAGCTGCCGATCTCTTCGTCGCTGGTGAACAACATGCGGATCTCACGGTTGGGCATTTGCCCCAGTGCCTGCAGGGCCTGCACGGCGTATAGCGCGATGACGTGGCTGGCCTTCATGTCGAAGACGCCCGGCCCATACATCTTGCCATCCTCGATCTTGTAGCGCGCTGCGAACGATCCGCGCGGGTGCACGGTGTCCATGTGCAGGATCATGGCGATCGGTGACCCGGCGCCGCGGTTAAAGACGCCCAGCACATGGTCGCCGGTCTGGGCTTGCGGGAAGATGGTCACGTCGGCGCCGTGCGCCCGCAACTCGTGCGCGATCAGCCGCCCAACGTCGTCCACGCCGGCTTTGTCGGCGCTGAACGATTCGGCCGCCACGATGCGGGTGAGCAGCGCAGTCATGGCCGGGAGCTGCTCGTTCAGGTAAGCGATCAAAGGATGCATGGTTTGGGGGTCGGGGAGCAGGGGCCAATTTCCAATCTGCCTTAATCGCATCCCTCGCCCTTCAGGCGCGACATCAGGGTGCGATAGAAGTACGAAGGCGGCTGCACGCGTGCGAACAGCGCGACGTGTTGGCTGGCCTTCACGATCACGCGATCGCCGTCTTTGAGCACCGTCTCGTTCTGCCCGTCGGTGGTCAGGATGGCCTGGTGGTCGGTGTGGACGACGATTTCGACCGTCGAGCCTTGCGACAGCACGACCGGCCTGTCCAGGCTGAGGTGGGGGGCGATGGGGACGAGCACAAAGTTCTGCAGGGTGGGCGGCAGGATCGGGCCGCCCGCGGCCAGGGCGTAGGCTGTGCTGCCGGTTGGCGTGGCGACGATCAGGCCGTCGCAGGCGTAGGTGGTGAGTGCGCTGCCATCCACGTGCGCTTCGACGCGCACGATGCGCGCCAGCGTGCCGCGGCTGACGACCACATCGTTGAGCGCTTCGTGCGCGCTTAGCAGCGTCGCTTCGCGAAACGCCTCGGCGCGGATCATGATGCGCGCCTCCGTCCAGTAGTCGCCGGCGATCATGCGTGGCAACGCTTCGCGCCAGTTGGCCGGCGTCATCTCGGAGAGGAAGCCCAGCCGGCCCATGTTGACCGAGGTGACCGGCACGCCATGCGGCGCAGCCACGCGCGCGGCGCGCAGGGTGCTACCGTCGCCCCCCAGCACCACGATCAAATCCACGCGCGGCATGATCGCCTCCAGGGCCGGGGTATCCCATGTCTTGGCGCGGTACGACAACACGCCCCATTCGCGCAGCGCCGTGCTGATCTCATCTGCCACTGCGCCGGTGGCGGGGATCTTGGGATGGTCGAGGACGCCAACTGTCTGGATCATGACTGCACCATCTCCGCCAGCCGGGGCGCCACTTCTTCGCGCGGCACGGCGCTCTCGACGGCCGTCGCCAGGTTCTTCACCTTGACCTGGCCGGCGGCAAACTCGGCTTCGCCGGCGATCAACGCGAAGCGAAACCCCTTGCGGCTGGCGTATTTCAACTGATCGCCCAGCCGGCCCTTCTCCAGAAAAACCTCGGTGGCGATGCCGCGGGCGCGCAGCTCGGCGCCGATTTTCAGGTAGTCTTGCATGTGCGATGGGTCCATGGTGGTGACCAGCACCGGCGCGGGCGTCGCCGGGCCAGGCTTGAGCACGCCGGCGTCCAGCAGCCTCAGCACCAGCCGGCTCAGACCGATCGAGATGCCGACGCCGGGCAGCTTCTCGTCGGTGAAGTAGCTGGCCAGGTCGTCGTATCGCCCGCCGGAGCAGATGCTGCCCAGGTCGGGATGCGCGACCAGCCGCGTTTCATACACCGTGCCGGTGTAGTAGTCCAGCCCGCGCGCGATGCTCAGGTCGAGCTCGAAGTATTCCTCTGGCACGCCCAGGCTGCGCATGCCCGCTATCACCGTTTGCAGCTCGTGGACGCCGCGGGCGAAGTCGTCGCTGCCGGGCGACGCATCAGTGGGCTGTGCATCTGCGACCTGCGCGCGCAGGTCGCTCAGCACTTCGTCGGTAGACTTGCCCCGGCTGCTGGCGAGGAATTCCAACACCTGCTTGGCGATTGTCTCGCTCAGGCCGATCTTGTTCACCAGCGCTTGGGCGACGGCGTCGCGCCCGATCTTCTCCCAGGCGTCCACAGTGCGCAGCACGTCGGTCTTGCAAACAGCCGGCACGCCTGCAAGGTCGAAGAAGCCCTGCAGCAGGCGGCGGTTGTTGATGCGCACGACGAACTTGCCGATGTCCATCTCGCGGAAGAGGTGGTAGATCACGCTGGGTATCTCGGCGTCGGCCATCAGGCTGACCGAGCCACGGCCGATCACATCTATATCGCACTGATACAGCTCGCGATAGCGCCCGGACTGCGGTCGTTCGCCGCGCCACACCTTTTGAATCTGATAGCGGCGGAAGGGGAACACCAGCTTGTCCTTGTGCTGGGCGACATAGCGCGCCAGCGGCACGGTCAGGTCGAAGTGCAAGGCAAACTCGGTCTCGGCGCTTTCGCCCGGCGCGGCTGCCAGACGGCTGAGCGCGTAGATCTCCTTCTCGTTGCCGCCCTTCGAGGTGAGCACTTCCTTGCGCTCCACGGCCGGTGTCTCGATGGGCGTGAAGCCGTAGCGTTCGAAAGTGCGGCGGACGATGTCGAGGCAGCGGTTGAACACGAGCTGTTGCTCCGGGAGCAGCTCGGGAAATCCGCTCATGGGCCTGGGTGTGATGGCTGGCATAGGCGTTGCGTTTATCGAATGCGCTCGAATAGCCCCTGTAACTCTGGCGTGGCGGCTACCTGGCGGTAGCGCGCTCTGAAGCGCGGGTCGTTCACCAGCAGGCGATTCGAGGTGTTATCCACGATGAACGTTCCATTGGGCGCTTGCGCAATCACGTGAACCTGGATGAAGCGCGGGTTTTGCGCGAGCACGTAGTCTACATCCCATTTTCCGAAACCGTCACCGCGGCCGAACAGGCCGGATGGAAACCAGGGCTGAAGATGGGCGATGTGCGCGTCGGTCAGGCCGAACATGTCTACCACGCGCGCCTCGAGCGGAAGCGCGTAGGCCAGGCCGCCGGCATCGGTGACGGCGAGCACGTCGCCCGGTCGCCAGTGCGCGCGCAGATAGTCGGTCATGGTGGGGCCTTGCGGTATGGCCGGCTGGCCGATGCCGTGCACCAGGTGTGCATCCAGCGCGCCAAGGTAAAGGAAGGCCGTTTGCACCAAGGCCAGTCCGACGCCGACGGGGCCCGGTCGGCCTGGCGCGATCAGCGCTGCCAGCGCCATCAGCCCGGCATGGGCGAGCGCGATCAGCAAAGGCAGGATGTGGGCCCAGAAGCGCTGCAGCGGCATCCAGTCACCGCCGCCGATCAGGACGAACAGCCCATACGCGGCGACGCACGCGAGCAGGAAGTCATACCGGAAGGAGCGACGTTTAATGACAATGAGCGCTATAGGCACGGCCAAAAACCATGCTCCGCCGATGGCGGTCATCCCTTCGAACAGGTAGTGCGCCCCTTCGATGAGGGCGCGGGGATGTAGCCCCATCGCTTTGGCATAGACGGTGTTCGGCAGCGGCCAGCCATAGTAACTCAGGCGCCACACGAAGTGCGGGACGAACACCAGACAGAAGCCGGCCAGCCGCAGCCCATCTCGACGCGGCAACCCGGCCGGCGGCTCGTTCCTCGAGAGGAAGATACGCCAGATGCGGATCCCGGCGGCCAGTCCAAAGAAGATGATCCCCTCCGGCCGCGCGAGGGCCAGCAGTCCAAACAGGAGGCCGGAGGCAGCGCCGTGGCCGCGTTCCTCTTCGCGGATGAAGGCGAATGCGCTGGCGACCAGCAAAAAGGCGAACAAAGCCGTTTCGAGCCCGCCCATCGTCCAGGCGGTAAACGGCGCGCACGCCGCCAACATGAGCGGCGCAAGGACGGGATAGGGGGCAGAGCGGGCGAGTTGATAGGTGACCAGCAGCGTGCCGGCGCTCAAGATGACGCCGAGCGCGCGTGCCGCGGTCATGGGCTCGACCCCCATCGCGTGCGGCAGTGCCAGCAGCATCACCCACAGGAAGTTGGAATAGCCCTCGACCCGCTCGCCGATGTTGAACACCAGGCCGTTGCCGGCGACGAATTGGCGAACGTAGCGGAAGGTGATGAACGCGTCGTCAATTGCAAACTCCCTGAACAGCCACAACTGCGAGGCGAGGAGGGACGCGGCCAACAGCCAGCCCGGCGCGTTGATCCAGCGAGACATCGGGCAGCGCTACGACCACAATGAGGCGGGTGTGAACGTGAAGCCCTTCAAGGCGCGCGAGCGAAAGCGCCCCGCGTCGTCCGGCATCACGCGCACATAGCGCTGGCGCGACAGCACGAAGAAGGTCACCTCGCGGCGGTCCACGTCTACGATCCAGTATTCGGGGATGCCGGCCAACTGATAGTCGCGGAATTTCTCTACCTGGTCGAGGTGGCGATTGCGCGCATCCGTAATCTCAACCACCAATCCCACCCCGTGGCTGTTCACATAGCTCTCTTGCACGGTCTCGACGAATTCGTTGGGGATGAAGAGCAAGTCGGGCTCGCGGCCGCGACGCATCTCCTCCGGCATGCGGATCGCGAAGGGCGCGGGGATCACCAGCCCGATGCCGCTCATCTCGACGTATTCCCCCAGGAGTTCCAGCAGGCGGTCGCGCATGCGCGCCTGGGCGTCCGAAAGCGACGGCAGCAGCTCCAGGGCGCCATCAATCCACTCGAACATGCGCGAGTCGTCGTGACGGGCATACTGGTCGAAGGGGATCATGGTTA
>Ga0308410_1001308_pt1 | contig 14420 bp, 5 predicted proteins | sample HotsprOSTMatCore_FD_203467 | JGI IMG/M metagenome (GOLD analysis project Ga0308410, IMG submission 203467) | Hot spring phototrophic mat microbial communities from Octopus Spring, Yellowstone National Park, Wyoming, United States -... | ecosystem: Environmental > Aquatic > Thermal springs > Hot...
CCGCGCCGCGTGCTGTGGCCGCGGGGCTTGAGTGGACCGACAAGGAACATCAACTGACTACGGGATTGGCGAACTGCCTTCGCCGAATGAGTTGCAAGCCTCTGCGACGAAGGTGTGGGGGGAGTGTTTGTCTCAAATTCTCCCCCTTGACAAACGCTTTCATACGTGCGAGCGATTTTTGCGAAGCAATCCCCAACGTTGTCCACCGAAGATCGTAACGCGGAGATTGCTTCGTCGCAAAAAGCGCTCCTCGCAATGACACCTGAACGGTTACAATGAAAGTTTGCGACCGTTGAAGGTATAATCTGCACGTAATGTAACATGCTATCGTAAAATTATCGTAAAATGAACACGCGCCGTTTTTGAACAAAAAAACCTGTTTCCACCCATTGGGTAGAAACAGGTAGCCGACCGTAATTGAATCATGACCTGTCAAGTCTTTCCACCGCGCTCTCTTGCCCCGGCTAGTTTGATGGCATAATCCACCACACCTTCCCACGACATTGCCTCGCCTTGTTCCCGCGCCTGCCTGAAGGCAGCTGGTCCCAATGCTTCCTGTGCCTGCGCGACATACGCATCGAAATCAGCCTGGTCTGATGATGCCAGCGGCAGACACATTTCTTGACGCAAGCGTTGGGTCGCGCCCAACAAGCGCGCCGCCGCCGCCCATTCGCCCTGTACAGACAACACGCTCGTCAGACGCGTCAGGCAATGTAGCATTGCAGGGCGATTGCCCAAATCGCGCAATGTCTCAAGGCTCGAAGAGAGTAACTGACGAGCCGTTTGAGGGTTACCTTGCTTCAGTTCCACGTACACAAGGTTACTTTGGATCCACACCGTACTTTCACGCTGATCGAGTTCCTGGCTCAGAGCCAGACCGGCGTTGAGCAACTCGCGCGCGCGTGCCCAATCGCCCTGACAACATACCGCGCGCCCCATATCATTCAGCGTGCCGACGATTCCACTCTTGTCTTTCAGTTCGCGGCGCATGGCCAGACCGCGCTCGTACAGCGTCATCGCGCGTTCACAATCACCCAGCGTGTATGCCTGATTGCCCAACCCTGTTAGCAGGGCAGAGATGATCCACCGATCACCTACCTGTTCGGCTTGCTGTAGCCCTTCCTCCAGGTGCGCGCGTGCCTCCGAGTGTTTGCCTTGCGCCAGTGCTTGCAGTCCCGCGTTCAGTAGCATCGCCGCGATGAGCCAGGGGTTTCCTGTAGTTCGTGCCAGTGTCAGACCTTCTGTCAGTAACCTCTCGGCGCGTGCAAGGTTGCTGCACAAACTGCGTTCACACGCGCTCAGCACATACAGACAGATTGCGGTCGAATAATCATCCTGCATCTGGCGTGCCAGGTCCAAACCTTTTTCGCACAAGGAATGCGCTTGCGCGAGATCACCCTGCATATAGGCAAGGACAGCGGTCTTGCTGAGAACCTGTGCATAGAGCGCGCGCGTGGTATTATCCGCGGGGTCACCCTCTTGCAGGGCGTGCTCGCACCACTGCCGACCGAGTTGTAACATTCCGTGCATTGCCCAGAACTGACACAAAGCGTTGACCAACCGTAGCCCAGCGCGAAGATCGTCTGTGGAACGCTCAGGTCGCCGAAATGACCAACGTAGTGCGGCGTGTAAATTCTCGTAATCAGCTTCCAGCCGTTCCAGCCACACAATCTGATCGCTGCGACGAAGTCTGGGTTCACACTCTTCCACGTACCGTAAGAACCAATCGCGATGCCGCGTGCCTAATTCTGTAAATTCGCCGGATTCGATCAATTTCTGGCGCGCATACTCCCGAACTGTCTCCAGCATGCGATAGCGCATTTCCTCACCCTCATCTACGACGATGAGCGATTTTGCCACCAGCCGTGCTATTCCTTCAAGGACATTCACGGGTGCCAGCGGAGACGTTTCTGGACCGATCTCGCTCACAATTTGCTCCGCGGCTTCCAGCGTCCACCCACCCAAGAAAATGGCGAGCCGGCGGAACAGTGCACGCTCGCCATCCGACAACAAATTGTAACTCCAATCCAGCGCGGCTTGCATCGTCTGATGATGTGGCCACACGTTACGATGCGCACTGGTCAACCAGCGAAAGCGATCGTTGAGACGATTAACGATTTGCGAGACGGTCATCGTTTGTGTCCGCGCCGCCGCCAGTTCGATGGCGAGAGGAAGCCCATCGAGTCGCCGACAAATCTCTACGACCGCGCCAGCATTCTTTTCATTGAGAGCGAACCGCGCATTGACCAACGCCGCGCGCTTGACAAACAACTGCACGGCGTCATTCGTCATCAATTCCGCAATGTCCCTCGATGAAATACGCGCGGTGATGTTCGTGTCAAGCGCCGGCACGCGCAGAGGCAAAACCGGCCAGACCACCTCGCCCGAAATTCCCAACGGCTCGCGACTGGTAGCAAATAGGTGCAGTTGTGGACACTGATTCAGATACCTTTCGGCCAGGCAAGCGCACTTTTCTACCAGATGCTCGCAGCCATCCAATAACAAAAGGAGGTGCTTGCCGCGTAAATAATGCCCCAGCGTTTCTTCCAGCGTATGACTGGCAGATTCGCGCACGCCCAACACTTTGGCAATCGCCTGAGGAACGCGGTCGCCTTCAAAGAGTGATGCCAGATCAACCCACCACACGCCATCGTTAAAATCGCGGACGAGTTTGGAGGCGACCTGAATCGCCAGACGCGTTTTGCCACATCCGCCGGCACCCGTCAACGTCACCAGGCGCGTCTGACGAACGAGACGCTCCAGTTCGCGACACTCGGCTTTCCGCCCGACAAACTCGGTCAGTGGCGTGGGGAGATTGGTCAGCGCGGCTTCTTGTGCGGACAATCTGGTCTCTGCAGTTTGAATCCATTGATAGAGTGACTGCGTTTCGGGCGATGGTTCGACAGCGAGTTCGTTGCGCAGACTCTGTTTACATTCTTCGTACTGCCTGAGCGCGGCATGCCGATCGCCGATGGCAACAAAGCATACCATTATATTCTGGTGCACCTTTTCATTGGCAGGTTCGACCATCAACGCGCGGCGCGCATAGTGAATGGCGCGGATATATTCCCCGCGCGCGCGGAGGGCCTGGACGAGTCGCAACAGCAAATCAACATACTGCGCGCGCAATTTCTCACGTATTGGCGCAATCCATTCGTCATAGAAATCCGCCAGCAAATCGCCACGATACAGTTCAACTGCGGCTTGCCACTGTTCGATGTCCGCGTCGGTAACACCCAAACTGGTCCTGGCATCACAAATCTTTTGGAACACCTTCACATCTATCCAGAGGGATTCTAGATCCAGTTGCACCGTCCCGCGATCGGTGAAGAGAATGTCATTGCCCAGCGATTGGCGTATGGCGGCGAGCGCGTTGCGCAACGAAGCCCGCGCGGGTTCGTCAGTAAAGTCGCCCCAGAAGAGGGTCGCCAGTTTTTCGCGCGATTGAGGTTCGGGGTGCAAAGCGAGGAACGCAAAAAGTGATTTCACTTTGCGCGTGAGGAGTTGAATCGGCTGTGTCTCGCGTTCGAGGCGAAAGGTTCCGAACAGAGACAACCGAAGAGGTGAGCCATTTGTCCTGGTGAGACGTGCCATCGTTTTTGTCTCCGGTGCACGTGATCTCTTCGCCCTACATATACCCGGCACGGGCACAAACTTTCATTTTAATTACTCAGCCTTGCCGTCTATGGCGTCAAGCCCCACCCCCTAACCCCCTCCCCACGTCGCAGAGCGGCGTGGGGAGGGGGAATCAAGGGCGGGGGAGTGGGGGCAAGCCTGTAACTGTGCAAACCAAAATGAAAGTTTGCGACCGTTGAAGGTATACATTGATGATGAGCGGTCTGGCTCCAGGGGTATCACTTGCAAATTTCGACCGCACCCATTTTAACATCAATACTCTCGTATTGTCAATAATTTCACGGTTTGCGTTTGTCGTACTTTCTATCTTGTGATACAATTAGGGCCATGACTCTACTGACACCCATCAGGCAAGCAGGGCAAGTATCATTTTAGAAACGGAAAGTCCAATGCTGAAGGAATTGACGTGGTGCGAAGAGCACAACTGTCCCATCGTACGTCTTGGCAACGCCTACGAATGTGTGATCGAGCGCGTGGATGCGCATCTTGGCGGCAAACGTGTGCAAGACATCATACCCGCTAGTGCGCAAACACCCCTCACGCTCGTCTTCGACGACGGGCACACGTTGCCACTGCTCTGCCCCGATTGCGGCAAGGCGTTTCACGTTCAAGCCGAGGAAGAGGACAAGGTACTCGACGATATGGCGGGACTCTATGTGATTGGCGTGGCGTACGTCGAGCCTGGTGCCATTGAAGAAGACTCACCCGAAATGATTGTCCTTGCCTTTGGTACCTCGCCAGAGGCAGATCCCGACCATCCCGATTCGATCGTCGAGGAACTCTACGTCCATCTGGAGAGTGCGCGCCGTTTGACGTGCCCAGGCGAACGCCGCGCGCCCTCACGCCGCCGTACGAATAAACGTCGCCGTGACTGACGCGGGCATTCCTGTTTCGTTAAGGAGCGTTTTCTGCTATGCCGCGCTCGGCTATGACGTGCTATGTGTGCCAGCGTTCGACACGCGCGATCACTGCTGCGCTCGGTGTGTGTGGTGATTGTCTGCGCGCGCGTTTTGCCGCGGCGCGCCAGCGTGTGCACGCGCGGCACATTGCCTCGCGCGCCGAATTTGCTTTACCGATTCAGCCCCCACGCGCTACTGATGGAGTTCGCTGCGTACTCTGCGCGAACGAGTGCGTCCTCGCGGAAGGTGAACGTGGTTTCTGCGGTTTGCGGATAGGGCGCGATGGTCGCCTGGTGCATCTTGCGGGGACGCCGGCGCGCGGACTGTTGCATTGGTATCGCGATCCTCTGCCGACCAACTGCGTTGCCGATTGGGTGTGTGCGGGGCATACGCAGCGCGGCTATCACAATCTCGCGGTATTCTATGCCAGTTGCACGATGAACTGCCTCTTTTGTCAGAACTGGCATTATCGCGAGACCTCACCTGGGCAGAGCCAAACAACGAGCGCAGCCGAACTTGCCGCGCTTGCCAACGCACGCACCTTTTGCGTCTGTTACTTTGGCGGCGATCCCGCCGCGCAAATGCCCCACGCGCTCGCCGCGTCTAGACTCCTCGCGCAGCGCGGTGTCCGCATCTGTTGGGAAACCAACGGTACGATGCACCCCAAACTACTCGATGCTGCTGTGCACTATGCGCTGGAGACCGGTGGTTGCATCAAATTCGATTTGAAAGCGTTTAGCGAACCGCTCCACGTCGCGCTGACCGGCGTCTCGAACCGCCGAACCCTCGAGAATTTCGCGCGCGCGGCGCGCCGCTTTGCCGAACGTCCCACACCGCCACTTGTCGTTGCGAGCACGCTGTTGGTGCCGGGCTATGTGGATGCAAACGAAGTAAGCCAGATTGCGCGTTTTATCGCGATGCTTGACCCGCGTATTCCGTATACCCTCCTCGCCTTTGCCCCTAACTTTTACCTCGCCGATTTACCCTGTACTTCTGCCGCGCACGCACAGCAAGCCCAGGCAGCCGCGCATAACGCAGGGCTGGTGAATGTCCATATCGGCAATCGGCACTTGTTGGGATAACGGGACTGGGCCCGAATTTTTAACCAAATTTTAACTTGACAAGATGAACATTTTAGAGTAGAATAGACTATTGCTTACAGTTGTCACAATTAACAGGGCGGGGCGCTGGGGCGGCTGCGGCTTGGTACATTTTTTGTTGCCTCGGGGTGGTGGGCAATGCCTTTTGCCTGTCACACCGCGTTTTCTCCTTCCCTCTTTTTGCCTCGCAAAGCATCGGATTGCTCCATGGCGAGAGCGAGTTCGCGCGACGGCTGAACTCGATTTCCCATCTCTCCCCTTTTTGACAATTCCAGTCTGAACGGCAGGCAGGCAGTGCGGCTTGCTCTGTCGCGCGTTGGCGCGTCTTGTATCTGAAATGTTATGTTATCTCGTGCCGACGCGAAGGTTGCTCTTTTTTGAGGAGTGTAGCAAATGAGTCAATTATCTATGCCTGCTCTTGTCAACTCCCTGATGCCAGATCAAAAATCGTACGCGCGCATCCCCGATATTCACAGCATCCCCACACTCATCAAAGTCCAACTTGAATCGTTCGAGTGGTTTCAAAAGGAAGGTCTGCGCGAACTGTTCGATGAAATTTCGCCTATCGAATCGTTCAACAAAGAGTATTCGCTCTATTTCCCCGGCGATAACGATATTGCGCGCCAGTTGAACCTGAAATACTGGTTCGGTAAACCCAAGCATTCCGAAGCGCAGTGTCGTGAGATGGATATGACCTATGCCGCGCCCTTGCATCTGCAGGTGGCGCTGATCAACAACGTCACCGGCGAAACGTCCATTCAAGACGTGTATATGGGGGACTTTCCGCTGATGACCGAGCATGGCACATTCGTCATCAACGGTGCCGAGCGTGTGGTCGTTTCGCAGTTGATTCGTTCACCCGGCGTGTACTTTTCCGCTGGCGAAGACCGTACCACCGGCCGCGTCCTCTGTTCGGCAAAACTCATCCCCAATCGCGGGGCATGGCTGGAATTCGAAACGAGCAAACGCGACGTGCTGTCCGTCAAAGTAGATCGCAAACGCAAATTGCCGGTGACGACACTCCTCAAAGCCGTTGGGGTCGGTGATGGCACCGACGAAGGCTTGATCAACATTTTCGCCGGCGCGGACAACAACCCCGAACACTCGTACATCCGCGCGACGCTCGAACGCGATGCGCATCCCAGCGATGCTGACCTTGCCCGCATCCATCGCGGCGAGATGACGCTGGTGGATTACTATTTGCTCGAGTTTTACAAAAAGATGCGCCCCGGCGATCCGCCCACCATCGAGAACGCGCGCAACTTTATCACCACGCTGTTGTTCAACCAGCGTCGCTATGATCTGGGACGCGTGGGGCGACACAAACTCAATCGTCGTTTGTATGGCACAGACATCCCCGCCGATCAGTTGCCCCAGGAGCGGACCCTGCGCGCCGACGATTTGGTCAAAGTCGTCGAGCATATGATTTTGATCAACAACGGTCTTGAAGCGGGCGACGACATTGACCATCTGGGCAATCGCCGCGTCAAGACGGTGGGCGAACTGATTCAAAATCATATGCGCATCGGCTTGTTGCGCCTTGAGCGTGTGGTGCGTGAGCGGATGAGTGTGCGCGATCCAGAGCAGATGACCGCCATCAACCTCATCAACATTCGCCCGGTCGTTGCGGCGATGCGCGAATTTTTCGGCGGCTCGCAACTGTCCCAGTTTATGCAGCAGACCAACCCGCTCGATGAACTCACCCACAAGCGTACTCTTTCCGCGCTGGGTCCTGGCGGGTTGCGCCGTGAACGCGCGGGCTTTGACGTGCGCGATGTGCATCACTCGCACTATGGTCGTATCTGTCCCATCGAAACTCCCGAAGGTCCCAACATTGGTTTGATCGGGCGTTTGGCGACGTACGCGCAGATCAACGAATTTGGTTTTATCGAGACACCGTATCGTCTGGTCAAGAACATCATTCCGAACGAAAAGAAACTACTGGTCGGGCGCATCCTGCGGGAAGACATCGTTGACCCTGAAACCAATCAGGTCATTGCCAGAGCCGAGACGGTCATTGACGAGACCCTTGCCGCCAGGATTGCCGCGCTCAAGAAACTCGCGTTTGTACCCGTGCGCGCGTACGCCACGGATGAGATCGTCTATCTCGCGGCAGACGAAGAAGATCGCCACACGATTGCTCAAGCCAATGCGCGCCTCGATCATTTGAATCAATTCGTTGACAAGCGCGTCGAAGTGCGGCGGCGTCAACAATTCTTGACCGATTCGTGCGATCGCGTGCAGTACCTGGATGTGTCTCCTAAACAGATCGTCGGTGTGTCCGCGGCGTTGATTCCGTTCCTCGAACACGATGACGCCAACCGCGCCTTGATGGGCTCGAACATGCAACGCCAGGCGGTGCCGTTGCTATGCCCCGAAGCGCCCCGCGTGGGTACAGGGATGGAACTGCAAGCCGCGCTCGATTCGGGTCAGGTGGTTATTGCCGAAGAAGAGGGTGAGGTCGTTAGCGTCACCTCCGAGGCGATTCGGATTCGCGGTAGCAACAAGAAGGAACGCGTCTATCCGCTGCGCAAGTACAATCGCTCGAATCAATCCACGTGCATTGATCAACGTCCGATTGTTTGGCGCGGGCAACGCGTCGAAAAAGGACAGGTGATTGCCGATAGTACCTCGACCGATCGCGGTCAGATTGCGCTGGGGCAAAACGTCCTCGTCGCGTTTATGAGTTGGGAAGGTGGCAACTATGAAGATGCCATCTTGATTAGCGAGCGGTTGCAGCATCACGACAAGTTTACCAGCATCCACATTGAAAAGCACGAAATCGAAGCGCGCGACACGAAACTGGGTCCCGAAGAAATCACGCGCGATATTCCCAATATCGGCGAGGATGTGATGAAGGACCTGGACGAGAACGGCATTATCCGCATCGGTGCGGAGGTGGGACCGGGGGATATGCTCGTCGGCAAAATCACGCCCAAAGGCGAAACCGATTTGACGCCGGAGGAACGCTTGTTGCGCGCCATCTTTGGTGAAAAATCGCGCGAGGTCAAAGATTCTTCCTTGCGCCTGCCGCACGGCGAACGCGGCAAAGTCGTTGACGTCAAAGTGTTTACGCGCGAGGAACATCGCGAGTTGGCAGCCGGGGTGGATAAACTGGTGCGCGTTTCGATCGCGCAGCAACGCAAGATCACCGAAGGCGACAAGATGGCGGGGCGTCACGGTAACAAAGGGGTTATCTCCAAAGTCGTGCCAGTCGAGGATATGCCGTATCTAGAAGATGGGACGCCGGTGCACATTATCCTGAATCCGCTCGGTGTGCCGGCGCGGATGAACATCGGGCAGATTTTGGAGACGCATCTGGGCTGGGCGGCAGAGCGGCTGGGATTCCGCGCCGTGTCGCCCGTCTTTGATGGGGCGGACGAAAACGAAATCAGTGCTGAACTGGCGCGCGCCTGGATGATTGACCGCGCGTGGCACGAAGTGACGCAACGCGCGTGGGCGTGGCTCAAAGAACAGGGATACCCCTGGGAAGAGTTGACCGATGACGATGAAGCCCGTCTGTTGTACCTGAAGGAGTGGCTGGTGCCACAGGGGAGCGATGCGCGACGTCTTGCCAATGATCGCACCTACGCGCGGCGTCAGGTGTTGCGAGCCTGGTTGAAGGAAAAGGGATACTCGCCCGATGACCTGCTGGTGTTTGAAAACGATACGCGTTCGTTGGAAGAACGCCGCAACGCCGATCAACGCGCGCGGCTTGCCTGTTTTCGCTTGTGGCTCGAAACCTACGGTCGTGTGCCGCTGGCGAATGCGACCGAAGAGCAATTGCGCGAACAGGTAGAGCGCGTGAGTCAGGAACTTGCCATCCCCTCGCCGATTTCCGGCAAGATGATCTTGTACGATGGCAAGACCGGGCTCCCCTTTGATCAGCCGGTCACGGTCGGCGTGATTTATATGATGAAACTGGCACACCTTGTCGAAGACAAAGTGCACGCGCGCTCGACGGGACCGTACTCGCTGGTCACGCAGCAACCGCTGGGGGGCAAGGCACAATTCGGTGGGCAACGCTTTGGCGAAATGGAGGTGTGGGCGCTCGAAGCCTACGGCGCGGCGCACACGCTGCAGGAAATGCTCACGGTCAAATCGGACGATGTGACCGGGCGCACCAAGACGTACGAAGCGATTGTCAAAGGCGAGGAGATTTTGGAGCCGGGCGTGCCCGAATCGTTCCGCGTGCTGGTGAAGGAGTTGCAATCGCTGGGCCTGGCGGTCGAAGTCTTTACGAATGATGGGGAAAAGTTCAACTTTGGTAAGGAAGAGAGTGAAGAGCGGATGCCGAGTATGGGAAGTGCCGGTTTGTTGCTGGACGAACTGACCCCGGCAGAACGCGAGATGCGTGAACGGCGCGAACGCTTTGCGCGCGGTGAACGCATCACGGGGAGCACCTCCACCTCGCGACGGCGGAATAAACGGAGTAAAAAGTGATGGAACTCAAAGACTTTAGCGCCATTCGCATCAGTCTGGCCTCACCGGATACGATTCGGAGTTGGTCGTACGGTGAGGTGTTGAAACCGGAAACCATCAACTATCGCACGTTGCGTCCTGAACGCGATGGCTTGTTCGATGAGCGTATCTTTGGTCCCCAACGCGATTGGGAGTGCGCGTGCGGTAAATACAAAAAGATTCGCAATCGTGGGATCATCTGCGACAAGTGTGGTGTGCAGGTCGCGCCCGCGCGCGTGCGCCGCGAGCGAATGGGGCACATCGAATTGGCGTCGCCAGTTTCGCATTTGTGGTACGTGCGCGGCGTACCGTCGCGCATCGGTCTGCTCCTCGATCTGTCCCCGCGCGCGCTCGAGCGCGTGTTGTACTTTGCCCAGTACATCGTGACACGCGTGGATGAGGACGGGCGCAAGCGGATGATGCAACGCCTGAGCAAGGAAACCCAAAACAAGGTGGCGGAACTGGAACTCAAAGCGGCGGAAGACATTGAGCAACTGGAACAGCAAGTCGAAAAAGAGATCGAGGCGCTGCGCCGACGCACCGAGTCCGCCATCGCGAAACTGGAAGAGCAACTCGCCGAGAAAACCGATCAGATTGTCAGCATCGCCAAAAAGTTAGAGAATCGCATCGAAGAAGCCAAAGGCTCGGAAATTCGCAAGGCGATTGTCTTTGAACCGACCGGTGAAGTGATCGCCGAAGAAGGCGAAACGGTTGCGGCAAAACATCGCAAGCGTTTGAACGAACTGGTGCAGGCGTATCTGGCACAGGTGGAGCAAGATTTTCGCGCCAAACAAGCCGATAAACGTCTCCTCTTTGAGGCGGAGCAAGAGCAACGGCAACACTGGCTCAACGAAGAGAGCGCCAGGATTCGGCAACGTCTGGATGCGCAAATCGAAAAAGTGCGCGCCACGCACGATGAACGTCTGGATGAACTGCGGGCGTTGCGCGTGGGCGAGGTCATCAATGAAGCGCGCTTGAACGATATGCGCGAGAAATGGGGTTCGCTCTTCGATGCGGCGATGGGCGCAGAAGCCATCTATGAAATCCTCAAGAGTATTGATCTTGAGCAAATGTCCCGATCGCTGCGCGAGACGATTCACCTCACCCGCTCCAAACAGGTCAAGAAAAAAGAGATCAAACGCTTGCGCCTGGTCGAAGCGTTGCGCCGCGCCGGGAATCGTCCCGAGTGGATGATTCTAACCGTTTTGCCGGTCATCCCGCCCGATTTGCGTCCGATGGTACAACTGGACGGGGGACGTTTTGCGACCTCTGACTTGAACGATTTGTATCGTCGCGTCATCAATCGCAACAATCGCTTGCGCCGTCTGCTTGAACTGGGCGCGCCCGAAGTCATCGTCAACAACGAAAAGCGAATGTTGCAAGAAGCGGTGGACTCGCTGATTGACAACTCGTCGCGCGGCAAAGCCGTCAGCGCGCGCGGGCAGCGCAAACTCAAATCGCTTTCCGATTTACTCAAAGGCAAGCAAGGGCGTTTCCGCCGCAACTTGCTGGGCAAGCGCGTGGACTATTCGGGACGCAGTGTGATTGTGGTGGGTCCGCATCTCAAATTGCATCAATGCGGTCTGCCCAAGGGAATGGCACTCGAACTCTTCAAACCGTTCGTGATGCGCAAACTCGTCGAGTACAACTATGCGCACAACATCAAGAGTGCCAAACGCCTGGTGGATCGAAATGCGGCAGAAGTGTGGGACGTGCTCGAAGAAATCATCAAGGATCATCCGGTCCTGCTCAACCGCGCGCCCACCTTGCATCGGCTGGGCATTCAGGCGTTCGAGGCGATTCTGGTCGAAGGGAATGCCATTCAAATTCATCCGCTGGTGTGCGCCGCGTTCAATGCGGACTTTGATGGCGACCAGATGGCAGTGCACGTGCCGCTTTCCGAAGCGGCCAAAGAAGAAGCGCGCAAGTTGATGCTGGCATCACGCAACTTGCTCAAGCCCGCTTCGGGCGAACCGATTGTCGAGCCGACCAAGGATATGGTGCTGGGCGTGTACTATCTCACGATGGAAAAAGCGGGCGCGCGCGGTGAGGGCAAGGTGTTTGCGTCGGCGGAAGAAGTGGCGCTCGCGTACGAACTGGGCAAGGTGGAACTGCATGCCAGAATCAAAGTGTCCTACGATCCCGAAGTGCATCATCGCGCCCCCAAAGGGGTCAAGAAAAAAGGCGATCTGTTTGAAACGACGGTAGGACGGGTACTGTTCAATCAGGTGCTACCACCGCAGGTGCGTTTTGTTAACGACACGCTGGACAAGAAACGCATCAAAGAACTGGTCGCTCAGGTGTACGCTCAGGTGGGCGCAGAGGCTACCGCGCGCATCGTGGATGACATCAAGGACGTGGGTTTTTACTATGCCACGCGCAGTGGTATCACCATCGCTATCAACGACATTACCATCCCGCCCGAAAAGCACTCGATTCTGGAACGCATCACGGCGCGGGTCAGTGAAGTGGAACAACAATATCGCAAGGGTTTGATTACCGAAGAGGAACAGTACGTCAAGACCGTTGAATTGTGGACCGAAGCCACCGAACTTGTCACCGAGGCGGTGGCGCAAGGAATGAGTGAGGCGTCTCCGATTCGCGTGATGGCAAACTCGGGCGCGACGAAAGGAGGGTTGCAACCGATTCGCCAACTGGCGGGAATGCGTGGTTTGATGGCAGACCCGGCGGGACGCATCATTGCCTTGCCGATCAAATCCAACTTTCGCGAAGGGCTGACGGCACTCGAGTACTTTATCTCCACGCACGGCGCGCGCAAAGGGCTTGCCGATACCGCGCTGCGTACGGCGGATGCCGGTTACCTGACGCGCCGTCTGGTGGATGTGGCGCAAGAGATTATCATCACCGAAGAAGACTGCCGGACCAGCGCGGGCATCTGGATTGATGCCGCCTCCAAAGAGCGCACGGGTGAAACCTTTGCCGAGCGCGTCATCGGTCGTGTCGCCGCGGCGCCCATCACGCATCCGAAAACAGGTGAAGTGTTGATTGCCACCGGTGAACTCATCACCGAAATGAACTGGCCACCCGTCGAAAAAGCCAGAGTCGAACGGGTCTATGTGCGCAGTCCCCTCACGTGCGAGGCGCGCTATGGCTTGTGTGCAATGTGCTACGGTAGCGATCTCGCGCGCGGTGGGTTGATCAACGTTGGAGAAGCCGTCGGCATCATCGCGGCACAAAGCATCGGTGAACCGGGTACCCAGTTGACCTTGCGCACCTTCCACACGGGAGGTGTCGCCGGTGTCGAAGACATTACCAGTGGCTTGCCGCGCGTCGAAGAGTTGTTCGAAGCGCGCGATCCCAAAGGTGAAGCGTTGATGGCGGAGATTGACGGCGTCGTCGAAATCTTCACCGAAGGCGAAGAACGCAAGTTGCGCATCGTCAATACGCGCATCGAAGAAGAACAATATCCGCTTGCGCGTGGAGTCAAGCCAACGGTCGCAGAAGACGATGAAGTGGTGGCGGGGCAGGTCATCGCGCGTGGCGCAGACGAAGAGATCGTCGCAAAAGAGGGCGGGCGTGTTCTGCTCGACAAGGGGTTGATTACCGTGCGACGTGAGGTGCGCGAAGAAAGCGTGATGGAGATTCCTGCGGCGGCGCGCTTGCGTGTGGAAGATGGGCAAATGGTCAAAGCCGGCGATCAATTGACCGATGGTCCCAAGAACCCGCGCGAGATTCTGCGTATTCTGGGCAAAGAAGCGTGCCAGATGTACCTGCTCGAAGAGGTGCAAAGCGTCTATCGTTCGCAGGGCGTCAACATTCACGACAAACACATCGAAATCATCATCAGCCAGATGTTGCGACGTGTGCGCGTGCGCAGTTCGGGCGATACCGATTTGTTGCCCGGCGAAATTCTCGACCGCAAAGTGTTTGAAGCGCGGAACGCTCAGGTGCTTCAGGCAGGTGGTACCCCCGCGACCGCCCAACCGATTCTGCTGGGCTTGACGCGCGCCGCGCTCGCTACCGACTCGTTCCTTGCCGCCGCGTCGTTCCAGGAAACCTCGCGCGTGCTGACCGATGCCGCGGTGCGCGGCCGCGTGGATCATTTGCGGGGCTTGAAAGAAAATGTCATCCTCGGTAAATTGATTCCGGTCGGGACGGGCTTTCGTCCAGAAAACAACGCACCTATTGATTTGGGACCCTTGCCGACCGTCACGGTGGATGACATTTCGGAAGAACCGGAGATGACGGCGTAGGGGGTAATTACCCCGTCGTGCCATCCATCGCGGCATAGCCTCCTGGTTCTCTCTCTGTTGGAGCGAGAATTTGTAATTACTCAGCCGTCTCATCCATCGCGAAAGCCCCA
>Ga0308410_1001314_pt1 | contig 14394 bp, 14 predicted proteins | sample HotsprOSTMatCore_FD_203467 | JGI IMG/M metagenome (GOLD analysis project Ga0308410, IMG submission 203467) | Hot spring phototrophic mat microbial communities from Octopus Spring, Yellowstone National Park, Wyoming, United States -... | ecosystem: Environmental > Aquatic > Thermal springs > Hot...
ATCAATCTCGACATCCACCGCTGGGTGGTCGAGCGCGCGCTAGCGGCAGCCGGACCGCCGCCGGTGCCGTTCACGCTGCTGGTCATGGGCTCGGCCGGGCGGGGTGAGAGCATGCTCGCGCCGGACCAGGACAACGGTTTGATCTTGCAGGATTACCCGGACACGCGGCACGCCGAGGTGGACGCCTGGTTCATCCCCTTCGCCGAGGATCTCAACGCGCGGCTGCAAGCGGCCGGCTTTCCACTCTGCAAGGGCCACGTGATGGCGCGCAACCCGGTCTGGCGCAAGACGCTCGCGCAATGGAAGGCGCAGATCACGCTCTGGGCCGAGCGGCGCAGCCCCGTGGCGCTGCTGTTCGGCGATATCGCGTTCGATTTCAGGCCGGTATGGGGCGATCCTGCGCCGGCGGAGGAGCTGCGGCGCCACCTGATGCGCACCCTGGCCGCGCACCCGGCCTTCCTCGGCGCGCTCGCGGCGGAGGACGCGAAGATGACCGTCGGCCTCAGCTTCTGGGGCGGTTTCCGCGACGACGAGCCCGACCGTCCGGGCGTGCGCACCGACCTCAAGCGATCCGGGCTGATGCCGCTGGTCTCGGCGACCCGGCTGCTGGCGCTGCGCCACGGCGTCGCGGAGACGGCGACGCGCGCACGCCTCGCTTCGCTTGCCGCGCTCGGTCCGGTCGCGCCGGCCGAGGCGCAGGGCCTGGCGGAGGCGTTCGAGTGCCTTGCCGCCGCGCTGTTGCGCCAGCAGCTCGACGACGTGGCGGCGGGCCGGCCGCCCGGCACGCTGGTCGAGCTGCCGGCGCTGCCCAAGCCCGAGCAGGCCGCGATCCGCGCGGCGATGAAGCGGGTCGCCGCGTTCCAAAAGGGGGTGGAGTCGTCCTTCGGCGGCGGCGTCTGGTGACGTGCATCAGTCGCGCCGGAGCGCGTAGCGGCCGGAGCCAGCGATCATGATCAGGAGCAGCAGGCCGCAGACGGCGACGTTCTTCAGCGCCAGGATCTGCTGCAGGCCCTGTTGCGCCTCGGGATAGAGCCACCAGCGATGCGCCATCCAGGTCGCGGCGATGGTGAACAGGGCGAGCGCCGCCGCCGACCAGCGAGTCAGCACGCCGAGAACGAGCAGCACCGGGGCGACGAGTTCCAGTGCGGTGACGCCCCCTGCCACCGCCGTCGGGAAAGGCAGCCCCGCCCGCTCCACCTGGTTGACCACGAAGGCCGGCGGGAAGCTCGTCAGCTTGGCCCAGCCGGCCACCAGGAACATTGGCGCGACCGCGAGCCGTCCGATCAGCAGCCCGACATCCTTCATGGGGGTGCGTCCGTCTCGTCGGTCCGGAACTCGGCGGGAAGCGTGATCTCGAGCAGCTCCAGATCGTCGCTGTGCGCCAGCTCGCGGTGCCTGATCCCCGGCGGCTGGTGCACCATCGAGCCGGCCGTGAGCAGCACTTCGCCCGCGCCCTCGTACTCGAATCGCACCCAGCCCTTCAGCACATACACCATCTGGAAGGTGAGATCGTGGGTGTGCCAGACCGGATGCGCGCCCGCGCCCGGCACCGCGCGGATGACGTGCGCGCCCACCTTGCCGCCGGTGACGTGGCGGATGCCGAGGTCGCGATAGGCGAAGAAGGCGCGCAGCCCGGTGGTGAAGGTGGCGTCCGCGGCGTGGCTGACCACCACGGGCAGGGTGCGCGCGGCCGTCACGACACGCCGACCGCGACGTGGGTGGCGTAGCCGGGGCGGGCGAGCAGGCGCTGGTGGTAGGCGGCGAGGGCGGGGAAGTCGGGCCGCTCGATCGGCATGTGCAGGTAGCGATAGACGATGCAGCCGATCGGGATGTCGGCCAGCGTGAACGCCTCGCCGGCGATCCAGGGCCGGCGCGCGAGTTCCGCCTCCAGCAGCGCGAAGGTCTCGGCCGCGCGCGCGACACCCTTGCGGATCACGGCCTCGTCGCGCTTGTCGGGCGGCGTGCGGTACATTTGTACGAAAGCTGGGCCAAGCCCCGACTGGCCGGTCGTCTGCTGCCAGTCCATCCACTGATCGGCGGTGGCGCGTGCGCGCACATCCTCCGGCCAGGCGGTGGAGCCGCGGCCATGGGCGGCGCCGAGATAGCGCAGGATGGCGTTGCTCTCCCAGACGACGAACCCGTCCTCCTCCTCCAACACGGGGATCAGCGCGTTGGGGTTCCTGGCGAGGAACTCGGGCGTCTTGAGCCCACCGAACTTCCCGCCGACATCGACGCGCTCATAGGCGACGTCGAGCTCCGCGCAGCCCCACAGCACCTTCATCACGTTGATCGAATTGGCCCGTCCCCAGATGCGGCGCATCGCGCTGCTCCCCGCGAGTTGTCCCTCGCGCAGCATGGCCGTGCAGGGCAGGGGCGTCCAGGCGGTCGGCGCGCGTGCTAGACGGGGCCATGTCGCGCGCCCTGCTGCTCGGCCCGCTCGCCGCCGCCGCTGCCCTGGCGGTCGCCTACGCCTCGCAGTACTGGGGCGGGCTGCCGCCCTGTCCGCTCTGCCTCTGGCAGCGCTGGCCGTACTGGGTGGCGATCGGCCTCGGCGTCGTCGCGTTGCCGCTGCCGGTACGCCTGGTCCCGGCGGTGCTGGTCGCGACCGCTGCGCTGTTCCTCGGCAATGCCGGGATCGCGGCGCTGCATGCCGGCGTCGAGTGGGGGTTCTGGCCGAGCCCTGTGCCGGAATGCGTGGTCGAGGGAGGCGCCCCGGCGGCCTCGGTGGACGACCTGCTGCGCGCGCTCAGGCCGCTGCCGGCGATCCCCTGCGACGAGGCGGCGCTCCGCGTCCTGGGCCTGTCGATGGCGGGGTGGAATGCTGTCTATGCGCTGGCGGTGGGCGCGGTGCTCGCGGCGATGGCATGGCGATCCTGGCGGAGGCGATAAGGACGCGCCCCGTGGCTGCCGGCCGCTCTGTCCGGAGGAGCATCGGGACCTTCCGCGGGCGGCAAGGCCGGGTGCCGCCGCCCTCGGGATGATCGGCGCGCGTCAGGGAGACGGCCAGTCGGGGCGGTCGAAGCGCTGGATTTCAAGCGTGTAGCCGGCCGGATCGCGGAAGAAGAAGTGATAGACCCGGTACTGCGCCGACAGCGTGGGCGCGGCGGGGATGTCCACGCCCTTGGCGCGGAGATGCGCGTACCAGCCGTCCACATCGTCGGCGACGAAGGTGAACACCACCCCCCCGACGACGCGCGGATCGTCGGTCGCGCGCGGGGCGCGGGCGCGGCAGACGCCGAGGAAGGCGGTGCGCCCCTCAGCCGCGGCGTAGATGCGGCACGTGCCCTGGTCCTGCACCAGCGGGAGGCCGAGAACCTCCTCGTAGAACCGCCACGCGGGCTCGGGCGGGTCGGCGTAAAGGAAGGTGACGGCCTGGGCGACGGCCGGGCGGGGCGGCGTGCTCATGGCCCGACGATCCCGCGCGCGCCGCCGCGGCGCAAGCCGGAGCCGAGGCCCACCTTGACACATCGGCCGCCGGCATGGCCGTTGCCGTTCGACCCCGCGCCCGAGGACCCCGGTGACCGACACCCCCGAGACGCTGCCCGCCGAGCGGGCCGCCCAGCTCGCCGCCGAGTTCGGCCTGAAGCCCGACGAGCACCAGTGCGTGCTGGCGATCCTCGGCCGCCAACCCTCGCTCACCGAGCTCGGCATCTTCTCGGTGATGTGGTCCGAGCACTGCTCCTACAAATCCTCCCGCGTCTGGCTGCGCGAGCTGCCGACCAAGGCACCCTGGGTGATCCACGGCCCGGGCGAGAACGCGGGCGTGGTGGCGATCGGCGACGGCCTCGCCGCCGTGTTCAAGATGGAGAGCCACAACCACCCCTCCTTCATCGAGCCCTATCAGGGTGCGGCAACGGGCGTTGGCGGCATCCTGCGCGACGTCTTCACCATGGGCGCGCGTCCGATCGCGACCCTGAACGCGCTCCGCTTCGGCTCGCCCGACAACCCGCGCACGAAACGGATTCTCGATGGCGTGGTGCGCGGCATCGGCGGCTACGGCAACTGCGTCGGCGTGCCGACCGTCGGCGGCGAGGTCAACTTCCACCCCGCCTATGACGGCAACCCGCTCGTCAATGCGATGACGGTCGGCATCGCGCCGGCTGACCGCATCTTCCTCTCGGCCGCCGCCGGCGTCGGCAACCCGGTCGTCTATGTCGGCTCCAAGACCGGCCGTGACGGCATCCATGGCGCGACCATGGCCTCGGCCGAGTTCGCCGCCGACGAGGGCGACGAGAAGCGCCCTACCGTGCAGGTGGGCGATCCGTTCACCGAGAAGCTGCTGATCGAGGCGTGCCTGGAGCTGATGGCGACGGATGCGATCGTAGCCATCCAGGACATGGGGGCAGCGGGTCTGACCTCGTCCTCGGTCGAGATGGCGGGCAAGGGGGGCGTCGGCATCGAACTGAACCTTGATGCGGTGCCGCAGCGCGAGACGGGCATGACCGCCTACGAGATGATGCTGTCGGAGAGCCAGGAGCGGATGCTGATGATCCTCCGCCCCGGCGCCGAGGACACGGCGCGGGCGATCTTCGCGAAATGGGAGCTCGACTTCGCGGTGATTGGGCATCTGACCGACACCGGGCGCATCGTCGTCCGCCACCAGGGACGGGTGGAGGCCGACATCCCGCTCGCGCCGCTGTCGGACCAGGCGCCGCTCTACCGGCGCGCGATCGAGGAGACGCCGAAGCCCGCGCCGCTCGCCGCGGTCTCCGTGGCCGATCCGGTCGGGCTGGAGGCGGCGCTCGTCACCCTGATCGGCTGCCCCGATCTCTGCTCGCGCGCCTGGATCTGGGACCAGTACGACGCGACCGTCGGCGGGCAGACGGTGAAGCGTCCCGGGGCGGCGGATGCGGCGGTGGTGAAGCTAGAGGGGCTGCGTCGCGCGCTCGCGCTGACCACCGACTGCACGCCGCGCTACTGCCAGGCCGATCCGGAGGAGGGAGGCAAACAGGCGGTCGCCGAGGCGTGGCGCAATCTCACCGCGGTCGGCGCGCGCCCGCTCGCCATCACCGACAACATGAACTTCGGCAACCCCGAACGCCCGCGCGTCATGGGCCAGTTCGCCGCCGCGGTGCGCGGCATGGCGGCGGCCTGCCGCGCGCTCGACTTCCCGGTGGTGTCCGGCAACGTCTCGCTCTACAACGAGACCGACGGGCGGGCGATCCTGCCGACGCCGGCGATCGGCGGTGTGGGCGTGCTCGAGGATGCGGCCCAGGCCGTGGGGCTGGCACTCGCGGCGGGGCTCGACCTGGTGCTGATCGGCGAGACGCGCGGCCATCTCGGCCAGTCGCTCTGGCTGCGCGAGATCGCCGGCCGCGAGGAGGGGGCGCCGCCGCCGGTCGATCTCGTCGCCGAACGCCGCAACGGCGACTTCGTCCGCCGCTTGATCCTCGCGGGGCGCGTGCGCGCCTGCCACGACGTCTCGGACGGGGGCGTGCTCGTGGCGGTCGCCGAGATGGCGATCGCCGGCGACGTCGGCGCTGCGCTGCTGCCCGCGCCCGGTTCCCTGCCCGCCCATGCCTTCTGGTTCGGCGAGGATCAGGCCCGCTACGTGCTCGCGGCGCCGGACGGGCGGGCCCTGGTCGCGGAGGCGGTCGCGGCGGGCGTGCCGGCGGCGCTGCTCGGCCGGGCCGAGGGGACGGGTTTGACACTGCCCGGGGCGTTCTCCATATCCGTGCAGCGGCTGAGGCAGGTCCACGCAGCGTGGCTGCCCGCCTTTATGGCCTGAGGGGGATCGGACCGGCGATGCCGATGTCGGCGGCGGAGATCGAGGCGCTGATCAAGGCAAGCCTGCCGGATGCGCAGGTGACCGTCGAGGACCTGCGCGGCGACGGCGACCACTACGCCGCCACGGTCGTCTCCGCCGCCTTCAAGGGCAAATCCCGCGTGCAGCAGCACCAGATGGTCTATGCCGCGCTGCAAGGCCGTATGGGCGGTGCCCTGCACGCGCTTGCCCTGCAGACCAGCCCGCCGCAGGACTGAACCGCCACACGGGACCAGGGACCGAAGCGATGTCGAACCCCGTCTTCGAGCGCATCCAGGCCGACATCACCGAGAACCCGGTGGTGCTGTTCATGAAAGGCACGCCGATGTTCCCGCAGTGCGGGTTCTCGGCGCGGGTGGTGCAGATCCTCATGCACATGGGGGTCAAGTTCAAGGGCGTGAACGTGCTGGAGGATCCGTCCTTGCGCGAGGGCATCAAGCAGTTCACCAACTGGCCGACGATCCCGCAGCTCTACGTGAAGGGCGAGTTCGTCGGCGGTTGCGACATCGTCACCGAGATGTTCCAGTCGGGCGAACTCGCCACGCTGCTGGACGAGAAGGGCGTGGAGCACAAGCCCGCGGCGGCGTGATCCGGTAGACGCCCGGGGCCGGTGGTGCCACTGCGCCCGCGCCCGCGCCCTGTCGCGGGCGAGGGGGTGGCGCTGCGGCGCGATCGTCCCGCCGATGGGCCGGAGCGGCACCGGCGAAGGCGGACCACGGCGCCATGACGGCCGCCACTCCCGCAGGCCGAATTCCGCACGCCCGCAGGCGATCAGGGAGGCCGAGCGGCACCGGCGCGACCGCGCCCCGATCGGCCCTCGGCCGGGACGAAGCCGAACACCGCGCCCATCCGACCGGGCGGTGTCCTGCTTGAACCTGCGGCGCGAGCCCGCAACCGCGGTTCGCGGTGAAGGCGTGCAGCGTGCAGGCGCGCCGTGTGCGCGATGCGAACGAGCGCGCCTCGCTGCCCCGGCACGGCGGGCGCGGCCAGAGCGCCGGGTTGAGCGGCATGCCTGGCCTCGAGCACGCTGACGGCCGCTAGCCCATCGGCCGACCTCGGGTCGGGCGCTGCCACCGACTGCGCTCCGCCTCGACCGGATCGCGGGGCTTTGCCGGTCGGCAGCAGACCGCCGGCCAGGACCCGGGTTGTCCAGTCCGCGCCGCCGCGGCCGGGATCAACGGCGGCGCGCGGGGGGGCTGTTGCGCATCGTTTCGGCGGTATCCGACGACCGTTCGCCATCGTCCGTCGACGGTCCGGTGCGCATCCGGGCAGGTGCGGCGACGCTGCCGGTGCGGGTCATCGGGCCGTAATCGATCGGCTGCGGCTCTTCCGCTAGCCCGAACGCCATGCGCAGCGTGCGGAGCGGTGCGACGTCCTCGTGGCGCGTCCAGCGCTCCACCGGACGCCGTCCGCTCAGGCAATGCCAGAAACTGTCATAGGCGTTGGCCACCGTCGCGCGCGGCTTGGCAGGCGCGCTCCGCACGTGGGTCTTCGCGGCTTCTTCTGATGCGGCTTCCGATGACCCCTGGTCAGTCCTGGACTTCTGGACCATAGCTGCCTCCACCCTCCCGGCAGGCCATTCGGCTGGCCCGCGTTTTGTCGTTAGATGGTGCACCGAGCACGGGCCGCAGCCGAACGCGTTGATCCCGATCAAGAGAGGGCGAATTCGCCGCCGCGCGAGATCGACGCCCTGCCGACCTTGCCGCGCACGCGCAGCGGCAGGATCATGCGGCACCTGCTGCAAGGTGCGCGAACTCGGTCTGCCGGAGGGCGACCTCTCCACCCTGACCTCTCCACCCTCGGGAATGATGCGCGATACGCGGGCCGAAGGTCGGTCTCGAGCGCGCATGGCCTGCGGCTGCTGCATGAGATAGATGGTGCGCATCTGCGGCTTCGAGGCACGCTGCGCGAAGCTCTTGCCAGGCCGAGAAGAGCCGCGGCTTCGCGCATCTCTATGACGGCCGGGAAGCCGTCGCCGTCGCAATCATGCAGGCACTCGAGCCGCGCGACGCCGTCATCGCCACCCTCTAGCGAGCACGGTCAGGCGCTGGCGCGCGGCATTCCGCTGCGGCCGCTGATGGCCGAGATGCCCGGCAAGCTGGAAGGAACGTGTCGCGGCCAAGGCGGGTCGATGCACATCTTCGACCGCGCGACGCGCTTCCATGGCGGCCATGCGATCGTCGGCGGAGGATCCCCGCTGTCGCTCGCGGTCGCGGTCACCGCCCGCCGGGCGGTCGCGCGCATCGGCGACGGCGGCGGGCTGCATCTGCTGGAATGCCCGAGCCACCGGTTCCGTGCGCATTCGATGTTCGATGCCCAGTTCTACCGCACCAAGGAGGGAGTCGCCGCCTGCCGCGAGCGCGACCCGATCGCGCGCTTGAAGCGCTGGCTCGAACGGGCCGGCCATCTTCATGGCGATGATGCCGTGGCGATCGAGGCGGACGCGGCGGCCGAGGTGGAGGACGCGGTCGGCTTCGCCGAGGCCGGCACGCTCGAGCCGGTCGCAGAGCTCGAGCGTTTCGTCACCATGGACGAGGTGCCGTCGTGAGCGTCGCGCTCGCGACCGCCCGGCAGCCCACCTATCGCGAGGCGATCCGCGAAGCGATCCTCGCCGATCCGCGCGTGTTCCCAATGGGCGAGGATGTCGGCCGCTACGGCGGCTGCCATGCCGTCACCAAGGGGCTGCTGGCCGAGCTCGGCGCGGAGCGCATCCGCGACACGCCACTCTCCGAAAGCGCCTCTGTCGGCACCGGCATCGGCGCGGCGATGGCGGGACTGCGCCCCATCGTCGAGGTGATGACCTGCAAGTTCAGCGAGCTCGCCCTCGACCAGATCCTCAACAACGCGGCGACCATCCCGCGCATGTCGGGCGGGCGGTTCGCTGTGCCGCTGCTGCTGAGGCTTGCCACCGGCGCGGGCCGACAGCTCGCGGCGCAGCACTCGCACAGCCTCGAAGGCTGGTTCGCGCACATCGCCGGGCTGCCCATCTTGGAACCCTCGACGATCGAGGATGCGCGCTACCTGCTGTCCCCGGCACTGGCCGATCCCACCCTGTGCTGATCTTCGCGCGCGTGATGCTCTACAACAGGTAAGACACGCCGGATCCGGCCGTCCCGCGCGTGGGTGTCGCGCGTGCCAAGCTGCGCTGCACGGTTAGCGACGTCACGCTGGTCAGCCATGGCGGCAGCCTGTTCAAGTCGCTCGCCGCGGCGGAAGATGCTGGCCGGGGAGGGGATCGCGGCGGAGGTGATCGACCTTCGCGTGCTGCGACCGCTCGACATGGCCACCGTGGTGGAGTGCGTCTCGCGCACGCGCCGCGTCGTGATCGTTGACGACGGCTGGCGGTCCTCTCGGCTGCGGTGGCGACGAGCGCGCGGCGCTGAGCCTCTCCGTAGCCCATTGCCGGAAGAACCGGGCCGGTTTGCGGATGGGCCTCGTACAGCGCTGCCACCTCGGGCGTCGCCGACCGGCGCGGATCGACGATCTCCGCGTCCGCCTCGCGCGCGGCGAGCAGGCCGGCGCCGTGCATCACCCCGCCATGCGTGAGCGTCGGCCCGTCCTCGATCACCAGCGCGCGCCGACCGCGCACCGCGCAGGGTCGTCGCGGGTCACCACCGAGGCGCTGCGCAGGATCCGCGCGCCTGGGCAGAGGCCGCACAGCGAGGCGGCGAGCGCCGCCACATCGGCCGCCGCCGCGTTCGCCTTGGCGATAAGCATGATATCGGCCCGTCGCAGCACCGCTTCGCCCGGGTGGAACAGACGCTCATGGCCCGGGCGCAGCGCGTCGGCGAGCACCACGAAAAGGTCGGGAGGGATGAAGGAAAAATCGTTGTTGCCCCGCCCCACAGCAGGAGGTCGCTGCCCTGCGTCGCAGCTGCCAGCACGGCCGCCGTCTGCACACCCGCCGGGACGACGCGACCGGCGGCAAGGTGCGGCTCGTTTTCCTCGCGCTCCTCGATCGTGCACTGCGCGCCGTCGAGATCCTCGGCGGCTGCGGACGGCTGCGCCGCCTGTCGAGCGGGGTCGCCATGGGGCTCGGGTGGCGGAGGACGCCGACACGCAGGGCGCGCGCGCGGCGAGGCGGCGGCCGATCCAGAGCGCGACCCGCGACTTGCCGCCGCCCGTGCGCACGGCGCAGACGGCGATCACGGGCAGCGGGGCGGGCAGCATGCTGCGGCGGGGATCGGGCAGGACGAACTCCGCTCCGGCGGCGAGCACGCGCGAGGCGCGCTGCATCACCTCGACATGCGCGCCATCGCTGGAGGCGAAGACGACGCGCTCGACGGCGGTGTCACAGATGAGGGCCGCGAGCTCGCTCTCGTCGTGGATCGCGATGCCGTCCGGATAGAGCGGTCCGGCAAGCCCCGGCGGATAACGGCGGCCGGCGATGCCGGGGATCTGGGCCGCGGTGAAGGCCACCACCTCGTGCGACGGATCGTTGCGGTAGAGCGTGTTGACGGTGTGGAAGTCGCGCCCGCCCGCGCCCATGACGACGCTCCGCACCCGCCCTGCCATCGCCGCGCCTCCTCCCGGCCCGTCAGCCAGCGGGACGCCCGCCGCGCGCTTCTGGCCGGCCATCCCGTGTCCGCGCCGCGTGCGACCGCTGGGCTTCCGCGCCGCGCGCGGCAGTGCTGCAATGGGCCGCGTAGGGCAGGACGAGGGGATGGCCGGATCAAGCGCAGACGACTTCCGCGAGCGCCCCGCGCCCTTGCCGCCGGACCGGTTGCGTCGCCTTGCGTCGCTGCGGTTGCCGGGCACCGCGGCCGGCGCTGGGCAGGCGCCGATCGAGCCGCTGATGGCCTATCCTCGCGCCGCGGAGGCGATCCGCTTCGGCGCCACCACGTCGGCGCGCGGCTTCAACATCGTCGCGATCGGCAGCCCCGGTGCCCGCATCCGCGAGGTCGCTACCAGCCTGCTGGCAGCGGCGGCGCGCGACCGCCCCGCGCCACCCGACTGGGTCTATGTCAACAACTTCGCGACACCGCACCGCCCGATCGCGCTCAGGCTGCCGCGCGGCCGGGCGCCGCTGCTGCGCCGGGCCATGAACGGACTGGTGGAGGATCTGCGCGCGGCATTGCCGGCGATGTTCGAGAGCGAGGACTACGCGCGCCGCCGCAGCGCCATCCAGGAGGCGTTCAACGCCAAGGCGTCCGCGGCCTTCAACGCGCTCGGCGAGAAGGCCTCCGCGCGGGGGATGGCGATCCTGCGCACGCCGATGGGCTTTGCCGTGGCACCGATGAAGGACGGCAAGGTCGTGCCGCCGGAGGAGTTCGCCTCCTGGCCAGAGGACCGGCAGGCCGCGGTGCGCGCCGTGATGGCCGAGCTCGAGGAGGAGCTCGAGGCGACGCTCAGGGCCTTGCCGCGGCTCGAGAAGGCGCGGCGCGACGCCGTCCGCGCGCTCGATCAGGAGACCGCGGCGATCGTCGTCGATCAGGAGATCGAGGAGGTGCGCGCCGCCTTCGTCGATCTTCCCGGCGTGCTCGACCATCTCGCCGCCGTCCGGGCCGACATGATGGAGAACCTGCCGCTGTTCCACGACGCCGGCCGCGAGGGCGACGAGCACCGCCCGGGTGCGCCCGCCGGCGTCGCGCGCGAGCGCTACGACGTGAACGTGCTGGTGACCGCCGAGGACGGCGCCGCCGGCGCCCCGGTGGTGGAGGAGCTGCACCCGACGCTCGGCAACCTGATCGGGCGCGTCGAGCACCTGTCCCAGTTCGGCGTGCTGGTGACCAACTTCCGCCTCATCAAGCCCGGCGCCCTGCACCGCGCCAATGGCGGGGCGATCCTGATCGACCTGCGCGCGCTGCTGTCCGAGCCGTTCAGCTGGGCGGCGCTCAAGCGGGCCCTGGTGCAGGGAAGGATCGTGATCGAGGACGTCGCGCGCATCGTCGGGCTCGGCAGCACGGTCACGCTGGAGCCCGACCCGATCCCCCTCGACGTCAAGGTCGTGCTGTTCGGGGAACGGCTGCTCTACTATCTCCTGGCTGCTCTCGACCCCGAGTTCGGCGCGCATTTCAAGGTGCTCGCCGACTTCGACGACGAGGCCGATCGGACGCCGGAGAACGAGGCGCTGCTGGCCGGCATGATCGGAGAGGTGCTGCATCGGGAGGGCGCGCTGCCGCTCGATCCGGGGGCGATCGCACGCGTGGTCGAGCATGCCGCGCGCCTCGCGGGCGACGGGGCCAAGCTGACGCTGCTCGTCGAGCGGCTGCGCGATGTCGTCATCGAGGCCGGGCATCGCGCGGCGGCTTCGGGCCGGGGCGTGGCCGCGGCGGAGGATGTGGAGCATGCGATCGCGGCGCAGCGGCGGCGGGCGGCGCGCGTGCAGGAGCGGATGCAGGAGGCGATCCGCCGCGGCGTGGCGCTGATCGACACGGAGGGCACGCGGATCGGCCAAGTGAACGGCCTCAGCGTCATCACGCTTGCGGGGGAGAGCTTCGGCAGGCCGACGCGGATCACGGCCACCGTGCGCCCCGGCACCGGACGCATCGTCGATATCGAGCGCGAGGTCGAGCTCGGCGGCCCCATCCACTCGAAGGGCGTGCTGATCCTGGGCGGCCTGCTCGCCAGCCGGTTCTCGCCCGCGATCCCGATGTCGCTGCACGCGCAGCTGGTGTTCGAGCAGTCCTACGGCGCGGTGGAAGGCGACAGCGCCTCGGCGGCCGAGTTCTGCGCCCTGGTCTCGGCGCTGGCCGAGGTGCCGTTGCGCCAGGACATCGCCATCACGGGGTCGGTGAACCAGCACGGCGAGGTGCAGGCGATCGGCGGCGTGAACGAGAAGATCGAGGGCTTCTTCGAGGTCTGCGCCGCGCGTGGTCTCACCGGCACGCAGGGTGTGATCGTGCCGGAGGCGAACGTGCAGCATCTGATGCTGGACCGCGCGGTGGTCGAGGCCTGCGCCGCCGGCCGCTTCGCCGTCTGGCCGGTGCGCCGCGTCGAGGAGGCCCTCGCCCTCCTGGCGGATCGCCCGGCCGGCCGGCGCGGTGCGGATGGAGAGTTCCCGCAGGGCAGCGTCTACCGCGCCGCCGAGGATCGGCTGCGCCGCTTCGCCGCCTGGCGCCGCGACTGGGCCAGGGAGGAGGGCGACCGCGGGGAGCGGCAGCCGTGACGGAGGAGCGGCTGCGCTATCGCCGGCTGCTGCTCGATCTGCGCGATGCCGCCGGGGATACGGCGGCGCTCGCGGCGGCGCTGGACCTCGCGCGCATGCTCGATCTCGATCCGCTCGGCCTGTTCATCGAGGACGAGGACGTCTTCTCTCTCGCGGGCCTGCCCTTCGCGCGCGAGCTCCGCCTCCCCGCGGGCGCGTGGCGCGCGCTCGATCCGTCGCGGCTCGCCGACGAGATGGCCGCCCTCGCCGAGCGGGCGCGGCGCGCGTTCGAGCGCGCCGCCGCCGCAATCGGCCGGCCGGCGGCGTTCGCGCGGCTGCGCGGCGATCCGGGTGTTCTGCTGGCGCAACAGGCGAGCGAGGCGGACATCGTCGCGCTGGCGCCATCCGCCGCGCCCGCGGCGCTGACGGATGCGGCGTCGCGACGCGTCGAGGAGGCGCTCGGCGGCCTCGGCCGGACCGTGCTGATGCTGCCGCCGCGCCTTGCGCGCACACGCGGCCCGATCGCCGCCGTGCTGTCCGGCACCGGCGACGCGGAGGCCGAACTCGCCATCCGGGCCGCCGTCACATCGGGCGAAGCGCTGCTGCTGCTGGCGGCTGCGGAGGATCCGCGCATGGCAGGGGCGATCGCCGCCGCCGAGGCAGCGGGTGTGGCGGCCGGGCGCATCGCCGTCCGCCTGCTCGCGGCACCGACCGTCGGCGCGATCCTCGCCGCGCTCGCGAGCGCGGAGGAGCGGATGCTGGTGCTGCCGCGCCGGCGTGCCGGGACACGGCTGTCGGCGCTGGCGGCCGCGCGGGGCGTTCCGGTGCTCGCCGTGGACGCCCGCGCCTAGAGCGGTTTCTGCCCCCGCGGGAACCGCTCAGGGCATTCCTCGCGGGCATCTTCTCGCTCACGGCTCGTTCCAATCTTGTGCGATCCGCTCTGGCCGCCGTCGGCGGTTTCGGCATGCAGCCGGCTGATGCTGGCGACCACGCGCGCGACCTCGTCGTCCGGCAACGGCGGACGGCAGCGCACCCGGTTCCAGGCGAGCAGCAGTTCGAGCGCGACCTCGGCATCCACCCCATGCCACAGCAGATGGCCGCACAGGGAAGCGAGGGTGGTATTGCGCTCGCCTTCGGTGACGCCCGCGTGCACGAGGGCGCGCCACTCGCGCAGGCTGCGGCCGCGCCGCTCGGCCGGCGCGATCAGCCAGCGCGGCAGCGGCGGCAGGCGGAGATCCTCGGGCGAGCGGCCGTCTCGCCAGCGATACGGCTGGCCCGAAGGATGGATCGACGGGGGCGCGACGACGTAGCCCCCGTCGCCGCGCAGATCGAGGCCCGGCCGGATGCCGACGCGGTTCGGCACCTCGAAATCCGGATGACGGAGATAGAGATGGCGACCGCCGCCGCCGGTCAGCACCTCCGGCGCGGGCGGGGTCGGGCCCGACCGGGCTTCCTCTCCGGCAAGCGCCGCCTCGCCGCCCCCCTTGGCATCCACATCGAGCACCAAGAGGCCCGAGATCGCGCCGGTGACGATGCCGAGATT
>Ga0308410_1001317_pt1 | contig 14385 bp, 9 predicted proteins | sample HotsprOSTMatCore_FD_203467 | JGI IMG/M metagenome (GOLD analysis project Ga0308410, IMG submission 203467) | Hot spring phototrophic mat microbial communities from Octopus Spring, Yellowstone National Park, Wyoming, United States -... | ecosystem: Environmental > Aquatic > Thermal springs > Hot...
CCAATAAGAGCCAACAGCACCACCTGGAGCAGTATCAATACTATCATAACCCACAAGGGTTATGGTATCACTACTATCTGGTAATAAGTCCCCAATATCAGAGTACTTAAGTATTATGACATTGTTAGAATTCGTAATAGAAGAGGATGACAATAAATCACTAGTAACATTTGAGATATCCGTAATGAAAGCAGAAGGTATAATCATCACTTCTTTTATGTTATTTCCACTCTGACCAACATTCTTTATACTGAAGGTGTAAGTATAACTATCAAAATCCTCACCAACACTTTCAGGTGTAACATAAGCTTCCGCTTCTGCCGGAGAATATATAATAGTAACATGATTAGTACCAGTAGAATCTATTACACAACCTACAAAACTACCATCACCAATGTAATCCACTCGAGCACTCCAGAATGCCGTATAATTGGTAACCTCATCATAGGTATCAAGAACATTTGATAGTATGACCATATCAAATTGGCCGCTAGGTAATCCACTACCATAATTGAGTTCAACATAATTTGAGCCTATGCTAACACTAGCACCTCTAACACTTGTAACAAAAATGTTGTTCGTAACAAATGGGTATGGTAGTATTATCCTAGCTAACTTAACATCATAACCAACACCTGCAGTTATGTAATTTGTGAATACTGAACGAGTAGCACTGACATTAATTTGGTTAGGAGTAATCTTATAAAGTGATGGATTAACGAAGTAAATACTATTAGGTTTACCCGAAACAACAGACAAACTTACAGGAGGTGGGAAATCAGGAGAGTTATCAGCCTGAACTGTAACTAAATTAGTTGAGATGTATGTAACATTGTTTGTAAAGTAAACAGTAATTATATCATAAGAGCCAGCATCAAGACCCTGTACAGGACTACCAGTGTAATTAGAATAGATAACCTCTATCTTGGTGCTATCATAAGTTATGTAGTTTATATTTGTCCATATACCAGTGACATTGGTAACTTTACCCTGAATAGGGGTAGGTATATCAATTTTAACATAAGTTAGCTCATTAGCACCTTCACCTTTGTTAGTTATAAAGACTCTAAAACTCTCACCAACACCACTACCTAAAGCAACAAAAACATTCTTATCTACATAATAGCTAGCATTCACCGGTGGATCAGAAACTAAAACACTAAGAGACTGACCCGGTAGGTATGTGAGATTTGTAAACACAGAGCTACGCTTATTAGTCACAAAGACTGTAAATGTTACATTCGTTGATAAAACAACTTTATTAGACACCCACACAGTAATGGTATCAACGCCACCCCCTACAATACCACCATTCGTATAGATTATATAAATATTGTTATCACCAGCATTATAGAAGACATAAAGAGGATCAGAACCCATTATACTACTAGTAATACTCGTAACAGTATCAGCAAAGTAGGGAGGTATATAAATCTTTGCTGCTAATATTGAGTTTTTAGGATAGACACCTGTATTGTCAATCGTGAATGTTAGGTTAGTAAGTACACCTTTAGGTACATAACCACCCGGTGGTGTAACATAAGCATAAGCTCCAACAGGCGAGTATATGAAATGTAAATCTTGGTTATTGTCAATAGGATTATTAGCAACTACTGCATTTGTGAAATTCGTAGAATTCGCAACATAAACTTGTAAAGTTATGTTAGTAGCATTGTCAAGGTTATAGTTAATCCTAAAACTAACAATGTCATTCTGACCTGATAAAAGTTTATTATTAGCACCCGCATAATCAACCACTATAAAGTTACTACCTGAAACATTCGTAGTATAGACATAAGTAGAGCTTGCCGAACCTATCTTAGTTGAATAGAAATTATAAACATTGGTTATTATGTTTGAAGGATAGTAAATATAAGCCCTGAATATGTCATTACCTTCCTCACCTACATTCTCAATGTACATCTCAACATACTGTTCAGGATAATCAACATAAACATGGTGTAATGCTGTAGCTGGGTTATCCCCTCCCTCTTCGTTAGGACTAAATACCCTTGCCTTTGCTCTCGCAGGAGGCGTAACAAACCTTATTCGGTATGTCAAAGAAGATTCAACTGTTGGGACATAACCATCACCATTACCGTTGTCAACATACGAAACAAAAACATTTGTAATTTCATTAGTTAGAGGCGGCACATTATCCCAACCAACAAAAGTAATGACATCATTAGTGCCAGCAGGTAAATTCGTAGATGAATTACTATACCCCACATATACGAAATTGCTACCACTTATATTGGTAAAGTATCTAACCGAAGGAATACCACTGCTTATTGATGTAACATTCGTAATGTTAGGTGGTATATAAATCCTTGCAGTGAGTATATTATTACCAGTCAAACCGTTATTCTTTAGCACATACCTATAGGTATTTGTTATTGATGTATTTTCAACATAGCTATTTCCACCATTGGCATCAATCCAAGCCTCAACATTTGCTCTAGGTCTCCTACTCTCAACAGTCCTAGAAGGATACTGTGAATTAGTGCTAACTAATGTCCAAGTGTCAGCTAATCCACCAACATACCTATTATTAACATAGGCTAACCAATCATCAAACCTATTCGTAATGTCTATAGGTGTACTATAAGTTTTTATGGTAATTTTATCAATACCATTTTCACCTGGAATAAAGTTGTTCTCTTCCCAATACTCAATATATATATTAGTGATACCACCTTCGTTTGTAACTCTTATGTTATTAACTGGGTCAGTAATTTTTAGGCTTGAGATGTTAGTCTCAAAGGCAGTGTTTGGCTTAACTATAAAGCCACTTGGTACTCTTATCTTAACCGAAGTTATGTATGTACCATTAACAACATCCCTTGTTGATATATCATAGTAGAATGTATTAGTGGTACCCTGATAGACAATGTTAGGAGTGATACCACCATAAGCCTTTGGTATATCAAAAACCTTTACAGTTAATGTATTACCATCTCTAAAAGAAGAATCTATCAGTGTAACATTTATAACATCACCGGCATAACTCTTCATTTTACCTGTAGTAGCATATCTAGGTGCTGTACCTATGGTAGTATCTGTCCAAGTATCAGCATACTTTGGGTTGTCTACATACACTTCTATGTCTTTACCTATGTTATCAATGATAGCACCTGAAGTAGAAACATTAGAAACAATAACCCTTATGAACTTATTCGCAAAATCACTTGTACTAATAGGTCTTATTATTTGGTTATCAGAAGAAGTCGCAGCTCTAAACCTTATTTTCAGCGTATCACCGCTAACTTCCATAGTCTTTATGCTTATCGCTACAGAGCCACTAGCAGGGTTAACATCACCAGAAGACTTTGAGAATGTAGTAAGAAGTGTAGTATTACTGTATACCATAACAGCAATTTGATTGGTATAGCTAGCCCAGTTAAACCATGTCCAAGAAGAAGGCTTCTTTATCCACACTTCACTCACACCAGCATCATTGATAGAACCAAAAACAGGCTTTATGAATATGTTTAGATTAAATGTAGAGTTGGTAGTAACCTCATAAGGAACCACCTCAGATGTCACAGCAGAAGCTATAGTACGAATGTAAAAGTCATCAAGTACCAAATCTTGGGTCTCGGTATCATACCTTATAGTACCTACTCCAAAAAGAGGGAAAACATTATTAGTCCAGTTTATAGGTACTTCTTTAAGTAATATCATTTCATTCGGTGTACCACCATTACCAAGAGGATTAACATAAAAAGAAACCTTAGTACCATCATGAGTAACCATTATTTTTATCTGATTATTGTTAACAGGATTAGGATTTGCATACTGATTATAAGAAACACCTTCGTTATTTGTATGAACCCAGTCATCATCCATATTCCACTCAAGGATTGGCTTTAGGTTTACGGTGCCGCTACCATTGAGCCTCGGAAGGTTAGTTACATATATCCTACTGTAGCTACTCTCCCAAACCCCCCATTGGCTATAAGGTGTAGTATAAGCATCATTAGAAACATTATCACACATCCTCATCATATCGTATAGAACTATTTGGTTTGGGAACTTTGTATAGTCAGGTGAAGAGTTACCAAGGTTTGTGTACTCCGCTAGGAATATATCCATAGAGGCAGCATGTCTACGAGATTCAGGATTAAGCGAGTCATCGTGTGGATCAATCCTAGCAGATACTCTGAGTATCTCAAACCCAAAAGGATTATAAGGCGATGGATTCCATAACTTGTTAGTGAAACCTATAGCAGTACCTACCCATACACCTAAGTAATTAACAGTATTATTACTTACAATATTACCTGTAAACACAGCCCTACCACCAGTAAAACTAAAAGAACTATTTCTACTAGCAGTAGGTAAACTAGAGATAATTCCCTCTTTGTTGTACCAAAGTCCACCACGTAAACCTTGTGCTACATACCACCAACCACTAGCAGGCGTAGTAGTAAAAGGCTCAAAATAAAAGTAAGACTCAGCGAACAAATAATGTCCTAAACCAAACAAAAAGACGAATACCAAAAGGGTAGTAACTATGTACTTACTCATACTTTCCCTCCTAAATTTATTATTTATCAAAAATCATGCCAAGTCAAGGGAAAATGAAGCCTAATCATCCAAAACATTCGGTAAATACTACTAAAGTAGAAAATCTTAAAATTTTAAATCTTAGTAAAAAACTCAAAAAAGTGTGCAAAATTTTCACACCCTTTGTGCAAAATTTGCACACTGTTCTCAAAGCCTTTATTTTTCTAGCCTCCCGAAGGGGGGTCAAAAGGGGTATTGTTGTAAAAAAACAACATCTTTAGATGTTTTATCTCTCTTAACTCTTAAGTTAATGACTTTTAGTAGTTCTCCTAGCCACACCACAATTCTCGAAACTTGAATGAAGTCATTCAAGTTTTGTATACTTATATAGGAAAGCGGGAATAGCTCAGTTGGTAGAGCATCGGCCTTCCAAGCCGAGGGTCGCGGGTTCGAGTCCCGTTTCCCGCTCATCTAACCAGTGCTATACATCACAGAACTCAAGCCAACAGATCTTGACTCCGTTCAAGAGATTTGTAAAGATTCCTTTGAACTCTCAATGTACAGAGTAGATAAAAAACTAGTTAACCTCGTTGGTACATCAGATTTCTCACTAATATCAAGAAACATAATATCCTCATCAACAAACACATTCATAGCAGTAAACAAAAACAGAATTCTCGGCTTTCTATCGTGGAGCTACGATAAATCCCTGTCATCCATAACTTACAGACAAATATACAAAATAAACCTAATTGCAGTATCAAAAAAATACAGAGACCAAGGCATAGGCTCAGAACTCATGAAGTATTTCATAGAATACTCAACAAAAAGAGGTGCACAAATAATATCCGTAAGCACCGATGAAAACAACACAAAAGCGATAAACTTCTACACAAAACACAGATTCAAATATTCCTCTACCTTTCTCACTCTAAGGCTATTCAAAGGGAAAATGATTCTCCAAGAACCAAAAGAAAACATAAACATATCACTATCAAAATCAAAAGAAGAGCTTCATGCCCTCATATCTCAAAACGAAGAGTACCTAAACTACCCATTCCCTATATTATTTGAAAACGAAATAGAAGAAAAAATAAAGTCAAACATTCTTGACAATTACCTGAGGTCACTAGAGCTAAACTTTGACATATTCAAAACCTTTGTAGCAACATCAAAAAACGAACCTATAGGATACATAATAGTCAAAGATGACACAAACCTATCTTCAACACTCTCAAATATATCAAGCAAAACCATAAAGGTATACCGAATATTTGACATATTCGTGAAAAAAGATTTTAGAGGCAAAGGAATAGGTAAATACCTAATAAACAGAGCTTTGAATTTTATCTCTCCAAGTCAATTTGATTTTGTTGAAATCCTAGTTCCTTCGCATAATTACCCTCTGATAAATGCTTTGGTAAGCAATGGGTTTTATATATCACATAGCATGGTGAACTTATTCAGAAGATGACGAAAGCCCTTTCATCTGAGCTTTGAACCAATCCTGTTTAGACTTACTTTCTCTAAGCATCTGCTGGAGTTTAGCAAATTTTGACTCAAGGGACTTTCTGTAATCCTCAAGTCTCTCTTCAAACTTAGCGTAGTAATCTTTGTTAGCTTTGATTATGTTGTCAATTTGCTTCTTCTTAAGAGCAAAAATTCCGTTAACTCTGGTATATGTATCAGACAAAGTAGCAACCTCGTAGGCAAATCCTGAATCAACTAGCTTATCAGAATTTGTATCATTAGCGAAAATCTGCTTAACTGCCTCTATATCCTGCAAAAGAGCCCTCGTAAACTTTTCATTATCCAAAGTCAAAACACCTCTTCTCACATACTCCCACAAATCTGATTGAAAATCTAACTTCGTTTCAATGTCCTTGGTGTAAATACCTACATGGTAAAGTAACCTTATGTTTGTATTAGCCGTTTTATAAGGCTGCATAGCCAAGAATCTTAGCTTATCCTTGAGCCTAATCAGATCAGTATCTGTAGCAAATGAACCTTCTTCTTTTTCCTCATCTGGCTTTTCATAAAGCTGTCTTCTGTCAACAATTGGCTTAGTTATCTTGCTAAGGTATATCATAACATTGTTATACTTCTCAATAAAATTTGAAATAGCATTAGTTATTGAAGCGTAATCATAGTCAACCTTAGCCGATACCTCTTTATTAGTATCCTCTCCCAATATCCTAACGACGCCGTTTATTATATCATCAATATCATTGCTCTCCCTTTCAATCCTAACACCATCAACATACAAAACAGCATTATCAGCCTTAGAAATATAATTTTTAGGAACGAAACCTGGCTCAAATTCTACCTCTTTTTTATCAAAAACCCTAATTTTACTGAAAACAATATCAACAAGGTCATTACCATTCCTCAAAATAACTTGCTTGATAGTTTTCCCTTTCTCATTCCCCAAATCTACAACTTGATAATTAGTAGAGATTCTTATAACTCTCTTAGTATCATCTGAAAAGACAAGAATTATAAAGTCATAATCGTTACTGATGTACGTAACAAATGATTGTAAACTACCTATTGCACTACCACCTTTAACCTCAACATTACTCACCTTTACACTTTCCATTAATCTAATATCTATATCAGCCACCTTCGGTGGCTGGTAATAATAGAAATTATTAGAAACCTCTAAAACAGTCTTTTCAGCAATAGCATACTCAACACTGTTAGACAAAACAGTTCTTTTTGAAAGATTCAAAGTCAAAGATGGCGTAAACAAACTAATTATATCTAGCTCTTTAGGCTTTTCCTCTTTCTTGACATTCCTACCCAAAAGTCCTATTCTAACAAGTTCAGAAACATCACCACTTATGAATATCCTATTGCTTTTACCAGTTTTCTTTGATGAGATTCTAATAACCTCGTTATCTTTGTCTACCTTAACAACCGAAGCACTCACAGCACTACCGGCAACATTATTTATCGTCTTGGCAAGGTCATAGAGCGTACCACCTCCAAAATCAATTTCGTAACTATTGGTACCAACAGTTATAGTGAACTTGAAAGGATTGAGTTTCGTGCCTATAGGTAAAGGGTCGGAAATAAATGTATCAGGCTTAGCCATCTTCTCAACTCTAATACTCACTTCTTTAATTTCCGCACCTCTATTAGGTAGAATTTTAACTATACTTTCATCAGAAGATAAGCCTAATCTATTACCGAAAGGTGACCTGTAATCATAAAGTGATTTTGCAGTCTCCTTTAGGTTCTTTAGGTTAAAATCCAAGAAATTAATTATTGCCTTTCTTATAATCTGGTTACTTATCTCCTGTTGATATTTTTCACCTTTCTGCTTTTCAACCTCAACAAGTTTATCAACGATCTCATCTGTATCAAGCCCAGTACCAAAAAATTTAGTAACCCCTACTTTCTTTTTATCCTCACCAAAAGAAAAACTAGATAGAGATAACAGAAAAATAACTACTAAAAGAAAAGTAAAAAATACAAAAAATTCTTTCCTCATGTCAATAATATAAAAAAATCTGAACACAAATAAAAGTTCGGAAGGAATAGCTTAACTATTAGTTTAGTAACCCACCAGCCCAATTTTATGAAGAGGGATTGTAAATCCCTCCCTACTCCCTAGAAAAACCCAAGCGCAACGCGCTATAAGCACAACGTGCTACTAAGCACAACGTGCTTTAAGCACAATGTGCTATCAAGCACCTAATGAACAAACCTAAAAACTGTTATCAAAACCGTCAAAACAGTAAAACCAACACCTATTAGCCAAGTAAGAAGGTTAAATTTCTTATTCATGTCATCAAACCTTTTATCAGAGTAATGTATAAGTTCTTCAAATCTCCTGTTCATATCATCAAACCTCTTATTCATATCCTCAAACCTTTTGTCAGAGTAATGTAATAACTCTTCAAACCTCTTATCTGTGTATTCTTTTTGCTCTTGAAATCTCTTGTCTGCATATTGCATTAACCCCTCAAACCTTCTGTTAATCTCTTCAAACCGCTTATCTGAATATTGCATCAACTCTTCAAACCTCTTATCTGTGTACTCCCTCTGCTCTTGAAATCTCTTATCCGCATACTGCATCAATTCCTGAAACCTCTTATCTGTATATTCCTTATGTTCCTCAAACCTCTTATCAGTATACTGCATTAACTCCTGAAACCTCTTATCTGTATACTCTCTCTGTTCCTCAAACCTTCTGTTAATCTCTTCAAACCGCTTATCTGTGTATTCTTTTTGTTCTTGAAATCTCTTGTCTATATACTGAATCAATTCTTGAAACCTCTTATCTGTATATTCCTTATTTTCCTCAAACCTCTTATCAGTATACTGCATTAACTCCTGAAACCTCTTATCTGTATACTCTCTCTGTTCCTCAAACCTTCTGTTAATCTCTTCAAACCTCTTGTCTGAATATTGCATCAACTCTTCAAATCTCTTATCTGTATACTCCCTCTGCTCTTGAAATCTCTTATCTGCATACTGCATCAATTCCTGAAACCTCTTATCCGTATACTCTCTCTGCTCCTCAAACCTTCTGTTAATCTCTTCAAATCGCTTATCTGAATATTGCATCAACTCTTCAAATCTCTTATCCGTATACTCCCTCTGCTCCTCAAACCTCCTATTCGTATTCTCTATTAATAACCTTATCTCTTCCCTAATTTCCGATATATCTTCTTTGACCTCTTCTTTAACATTCGCCATTTCTCCCTTAAGTTCCATTAGCCTATCTGAAATCATTAACATATCCTTACTAATCAACTTGAATCCCTCTTTCACCTCATAACCTAATTCTTTTACATCGTTCTTCTCCGAAAACGACTCAACAATTACCTTAACATACCTCTTCAATGCTTCTCTATCCTTAACCTCAAACGCCCTTGACAATTCTTCTTCCAATATATCTTCAAGCAATACTTTTGACATATTCTCAATATAATTAATCCACCTAACCCCTGTCAAGAATCGTGACCCACGCTTACAACACATTTCCATCTACATAATCTAATAGAGACTACTCCCCCTACAACTCTCCAATGTTTAATAAAAAGGTGCTTCTAGCAACTAATTAAAAAAGTGCTTTAAGCATAGAGTGCTATAAGCACTTAAGTAGTCCCCACCCACCCGCCCCATTTGATGAAGAGAGGTTCCACCTCTCTTCACTCTCCAATATGTAATAAGAATGTGCTACTTAGCACAAAGTGCTTTAAACACTCAATTAGGATGATGCTGTTTAAGCACCCCGCCCTATTTGATGAAGAGAGGTTTCACCTCTCTCCACTCTCCAATGTTTAATAAGAATGTGCTAGTAAGCACTCATTGGAAAACTCAGCTTTCAAACACCTCTTAGCTATCTAAGTAAAGTGCTTTAAGCACAAGTGCTTTAAGCACAATGTGCTATTAAGCACAACGTGCTATTAAGCACTTAGAACGTGTAAACAATTAAGAACTTACTAAACTTTCGATGAATCTAGCAAACCTGAGTAATTCAGCGTCTCCGAAAGGTTTACCTATGATTTGCATACCTATTGGTAAATTATTTTTATCACTGCCAACAGGCAGTGATATAGCACAAGTACCAACAAGGTTAACTGTAACTGTAAATATATCCGAAAGGTACATTTCTATAGGGTTAGATGTCTTTTCTCCTATCTTAAAGGCAGTAGTCGGCGTTGTAGGTGTAATTATAAAGTCTACTTCCCTAAAGGCATTAGCGAAATCATTCTTTAGCAAAGTCCTAACCTTAAGAGCTTTTAGGTAATAAGCATCGTAATAACCAGCCGAAAGCACATAGTTTCCTAACATTATTCTTCTCTTTACTTCTTTACCAAAGCCCTCTGTCTTTGTATTGAAATACAAATCTAACAAATCCTGAGATTTGGCTCTATAGCCATACCTAACGCCATCAAATCTAGCAAGATTTGAACTTGCCTCAGCAGGTGCAACAATGTAATAAGTAGGTATAGCGTACTTCGTCCTAGGCAACGAAATCTTCTTAACCTTGACACCTCTCTTTTCAATCAAACCTAAGACATTACTTATAGCCTCTAAAATTTCTTCCTGAACATCATCAGTAAAGTACTCTTCAGGTATACCAACGGTTATAGAATTAGAATCTACAGGTTCCTTTAACCTTTCGTGAAAGCTTATCTTTTCTACCTGAACTGATGTAGAATCTTTTGGGTCATAGCCACTTATTACATCCATGAGTATAGCCGCATCTTCAACATTCTTTGTTATAGGTCCGATTTGGTCAAGTGAAGAACCGAAAGCCACAAGCCCATACCTAGACACAAGCCCATAAGTTGGCTTTACACCAACAACACCACAAAAAGCTGCAGGCTGTCTTATGGAACCTCCCGTATCAGAACCCAAGGCACACACAACTTGATTAGCCGCTACACTAGCCGCAGAGCCACCAGAAGATCCCCCCGGCACCCTGTCCCTATCATTAGGATTCCTAACTATACCATAATACGAAGTTTCATTCGAAGAACCCATTGCAAACTCATCCATGTTAGTTTTACCAATTATGACACCAAAGTTGTTTTTTATTCTCTCAACAACTGTCGCATCCTCTACAGAAATAAAGCCTTCAAGTATCTTAGAAGCACAGGTAGTAGGAAAAGATTTAACATTAATATTGTCCTTTATTGCTATAGGAACACCTAAGAGTTTACCTTCTAGCTTATTTCTCTGTTCGTCAATGTATTTAGCTTGCTCTAAAGCGTAATCCTCCATCAAAGTAATGAAAGCATTTATAGGATTAGAAGAGGAGTTATCTTTTTCTATCTCCTCAATACACTCTTTGACAATTTCATAACTTGATAATTGCCCTTTTTTTATTCCCTCAACAATCTTTGAGATTGTTAAATCTCTAAGCATACTATAAACCTTTAATAGGCTTTATCTTTTCTTCTTTTTTACTGCAAGCACTACACAAAATAGCATAAGGTATTGCCTCTAATCTCTCTATTTCTATGTCAGCACCACAACTAGCACATTTTCCGTATGTACCCTCTTCTATCCTCCTTAAAGCTTCGTTTATCTTGTCTATAGTTTCCCTTTGAAGTCCGGAAAGAGAAGCAAGAACTTGGTTTTCGTATAAGTCTTGTGCTCTATCAGCAATATCACCCTCAACCTGAGAAAAGAAATACTTTAGAGCCAATTCTTCACCTAACACATCAGACAATATTTGTAGCTTTTCTTTTAGTAATCTATCCTTAAACTTTTCAATATCCTCTTTTGTCAACATCAGTTACCTCCTGAAACTTCTTCCAATTTCGTAACCATCACATATTTCTTTCCTCTTCTCTCGTAGAACTTAACTATTCCGTCAACTAAACCGAACAAAGTGAAATCTCTTCCCTGCCCAACATTAGGACCAGGCCAAAACTTATTTCCTATCTGCCTAACGATTATATTCCCAGCTCTAACAAATTCGCCGTCGTACTTTTTAACACCTAAACCCTTACCCCTACTCCTATCTTTTACATTCGGATCTTTTGCCATTTCTTACCCCCTAGAGTTTCTAGAAATTATAAAGAAAGGTATCTGTAGATTCAACAAACGGAGCTTATCCTCTTAATCCTAATACAAATAGGGTTATCTAGCACATTTTGCCACTTATCACAAGTTTTGAATTTTAAAAAGAGAATATTTATCATTATATACTATTTGAGGTAGGTGAATGGAAAGGCAGGCAGATTTACATACACATTCAACTTTTTCAGACGGCGAAATGTCAGTAGGGCTACTACTTCAAAAAGCCCAATCACTAGGGATAAAATACATTTCAATAACTGACCACGAAAACACAAGGCAAAACGAATATATTCAGGAAATCCTAAGGTACACCAATTTTGAAATAAAAGTTATTCCGGGAATAGAAATATCAACAGACTACCAAAACCAGGAAATACACATTGTTGTGTACTACCACCCAGAGGAAACAAAAGAAATAAACGCAATTCTAGAACCTCTTAGGGAGAAAAAATTAAACCGGGTAAAGAGAATAATCAAAGAGATAGAACCTCTAGGCTTTAATTTCAAAAAGTTCTCCCTTGACAACTCAAAAACATTCAACATAATGTGTATAGCCAGATACATGTATTACAACTCAAACCTAAAAACAATAGAAGAAGTTTTCAAAAAGTACTTAGATAACCATAATAAAGAAAAAAACAAATCTGAGTACCCAAACACCAAAGAAATCGTAAGTAAGCTATCAAAACTAAACTGTTTCGTAGGAATAGCACATCCTGACTTTCTCAAAGATTGGGACAAAATAAAAATAATCCAAGAATTAATAAAAGAAGGAATAAAAGGCATTGAATACCGTCATCCAATAATACCAGATTACTTAGAAACCAAGGTACTAAATTTTATTCAAGAGAACAGCTTAATTCCATTAGGTGGTAGCGACTTCCACGGATATGATACCAAAAGAAGAGAATTAGGAAAGTACAACATTCCGAACTCATCGGCAGAGTACATAATGAAGTACTTAAAACTTGAGAGTGTTCCAAAATTATTTTTTGATCAGGATTAAATTTTGTAATAATTGCTTTATTATCGTTTATATCAGAGCAGACACACAGGTCTATAATGATTATAATACCAAAGATTTTTTCAACAGAACTCAAAAAAGTTGAAAAAACACATAACTTTACAATACACTACATTTTGGGAGGTGCGATGAAAATCTTAAGAATCTCTGAGATTACTAAATCAAGTAACGATGAAAAAGTAAACGGCAAAGCCGAATTAACAGTAAAACCCTCTTCAAGTGCAGAAGACAAAGTCAATGTGTACGAAAAGTCGTTCATAAGAGGTCTTTTAAACGAAATGAAACAAGTTCAAGAGAAAGCATCTTACCTGAACGCTCAAATAGACGCTCTAAAAGAATTGAAAGACACACTCTCACAAAATCCCGGGAATACTACTCTGTCAGAAGAAATCAAAAAGAAAATAAACGATTTGATTGAAAATAAAAAATTCAATAACCAAAAAGTAATAGAGGACATAAGTCAAAAGTTAAACTCAGCAAACACAAAAATAGAGATGCTTGAGGCAATATCCGAAAAGCTCAACGAAATAAGCTCAAAGTTAGAAGAACTAAAAAAAGAATCAACTGTGATAGTTCTCAAAGCATCAAACCTAAACCAAGCAATAATGAATACCTCCCAATCAAGTCATTCAAGTCATTCAAGCATGATCTCCTTAATAAACGAACTAGCTAAGAATCCAATTTTCCTAAAGAATGCTCAAAGTATAAATCCGGACTCAGTAATAAGAATAATATCAAGAAACCAAGGCTAGATTTCCTCTTCTTTTTCCTCTAATTCCTCTTCTTTGCGAACGAATATAAACTCATACCCCTCCTCAACTATCTTCTCTATCCTCTTTTCATTAAGTGGAACACCAGCAGGGATAAGCATAGTTCTAGGATTTCGTTTCAAAGCATAAAGGTTATATACTATCTTCAGCCCACTTAAGTTTTTTCCTAAGTATTTTGAAGAACGAAATATCAGGGTTTTTAACTATTTTGGCAAAATAAGGAGATTTTCTAACTATGACTTCTGTATCTTCAGAAACTTCTAGATATTCCTGTCCATCAACAACTACCTGAGCCGTAGGCTCAGTATGCTTAACATAAAGTTTGACAACACTATTACCATCAATAACAACGGACCTAGCAGACAGTGAATGCGGGCATATCGGTGTTATAACCATATTATCTGCCATAGGTATAAGTATAGGACCGAAAGCAGACAAAGAGTAAGCAGTAGAACCTGTAGGAGTAGCAACGATAACTCCATCAGCTCTGTAATTAATAAGTTTTTCACCATCAACCTCAACACATATATTTAT
>Ga0308410_1001324_pt1 | contig 14342 bp, 11 predicted proteins | sample HotsprOSTMatCore_FD_203467 | JGI IMG/M metagenome (GOLD analysis project Ga0308410, IMG submission 203467) | Hot spring phototrophic mat microbial communities from Octopus Spring, Yellowstone National Park, Wyoming, United States -... | ecosystem: Environmental > Aquatic > Thermal springs > Hot...
AGATTCCCCTGCATGAAATCATTCAGGTGGAGTTGGTCTCAGATCTTACCACGAACTACACCAGCGCTCCCACAGGGGTCGGTGGACGGCTGCGAATCGACCAGGACGTGGCAAAGGGAAAGAAGTTCGGCCAGTTGTACAAGATCGAAGCCGACTACATTCGCTAAGGATGTAGCTTGCGGATCTCCAGGGAGCCCGATTCCCCTACCGACCAAAAGTTTCAGTTCGTCGATCCGGGCCAACTGGTGGAGGAGGGCGATTGGGGGGTAAAGGTGGGGGCTTGGCTCAGGGACCTCGAGTCGGCAAAGACGGGCAATCTTTGCGGGACCCTTTGGTCCCGGTGACTTTTCCGAATAGGAACATCTGATCACAGCCGAAAGATTAGAGGGGCCACCGCACCAGTAAGAGGCGGTGGCCCCTCTAGTTTAGGCGGAGCACTCCTGCCGCGCGCCATTTAGGGGCGGCCAAACCTTACAATTAGATGCTTCCCTAAGGCGAGAAAACTTCGAAGACCACACGGCGGCCTTGAATTTTCCGCGGAGCTAGTAACCTTAATCTAGTGGCGATCGGTTAGTCTGTGCTTTTAGACATCGCACAGTTTTACCGCTTCCCACAAGGATTGCACCGGGTCTCGCGTGGGAATGAACTCTTGGGCCACAAACCCTTCGAACTTTGTTTCGGCGATTGCGCGCATAATCGCGGGATAATTGATTTCCTGATTTTCGTCCAGTTCGTTCCGGCCGGGAACTCCTGCCACATGGTAGTGCCCGATGTACTCGGCGAACTGGCGAATTCTCGTGATGATATCCCCTTGCATAATCTGGACGTGATATACGTCGAAAAGGATCTTCAATCGCGGAGAACCTACCCGCTTGCACACTTCGACACACCATTCCACGGTGTCGCCCATGTAGTCCGGGTGCCCTTTCATTTCGACATCGACTCGGCTATTCAGGACCTCGAAAATAAGATTGACTTTTTTCTTCTCCGCGTAACCCACGACGGTTTTCAGACCGGCCACGCAATTCTCCAGTCCTACGTCGTCCGGCATACCTTTCCGGAAACCAGAGAAGGTGATCACGTTGGGGAATCCGGCTTCTGCGCAGGCATCGATTGCCGTCACGATTTTCTCGCGACACATCGGCCAGTTTTCCCGTCGATTCCAGCCATCGACAAACCCGTGGCTATTAGCCAAAGCACAAATCAGGCCGTATTTCTTCAGAAGAGGCCAATTTTGCGGCTCGACCAATTCGACGGAAGCAATCCCCATTGCGGCAGCAACCTGGCACAGTTCCTCCAAAGTCATAGGCTTCGGCGACCACTTTCCGGTAAAACACCAGGCACAAACCGAATGGCGAATCCGGCCTTTGGTTGCTGCCCGTTGGATCTTCCGCTGCTCTGCCCAGCCGGCTGTGGACCAGGATGCCAAGCCTGCGAGGGTTGCTCCAGCGGTGATTCCGCCCAAAAAACTCCGACGAGCAACCTTCGGTCCTCTTGCGGCAGATTTCGATACCCCCGCAGCCTGAATTTGGTGAGTCATCACTACTCTCTCCTCCATTGGTGAGAGGTTACAGACTTTCCCGTTTCCAACCGGACCTAATCCAACGGCAACTCAGAATTTGATGGGCGGGTGCCTAGTAAAATTTTTAATCGAAGAAGCTTTTCAGTGCAAATGGCTGTAGTGCAAGACCTCGAAAGGGTCACGGCCTTCGGTACTGCTGGCTGGGTTTCTCCAGAGAGGGAACTTGCTTGCTCGAGCTTTCGGGAAGCGTTCCTTGCATCGCTGCATGATAGTTTCCTGGTGATGGGTATGGCTGGAAGGGTTGGTCACCCCCGGACCCTGCTATGGGAACGCGGGGATGGCTGTCGGAAGCCGATTGGATTTGTGCTGCTTTAGGGGGTACCTCATACCGACAGGCTATTCCCGGTGCCCCGGGTGCCTATGAAAAAGGCTCCCAGGCTCAGGATAAGGTGTGGAAACGCTGGACACTTCCGAGCCCGAGAAGCGGAGGTCCAATAGGTTGACCCTGGATACTGAAGCTCAGGCCCAAGTGGTTGAAAGCTGCCATCCAGTGGACTCACCGTGGGTACTATCGAAATTGTTGAGATATCAGAATGTCTTGAACTAGTGAGGAGTAATTTGGAGACCCGCATATTTTAGATGCCAACGAAAGGTCTCTCTCCGTCGTTCCCTGGGAACTGTTTTTCACGGAGGAAAGATTTTTGGGAGCAGACCGAGTTACTCTTCTTAGCAGTGTTGAGATCTGTGGGTTTTAGTAGGAAGGACACCGGCCGGCCTTTTGGGACTAGCCCGCGGTAAGTCTCCAGCCCGTGAGAGTATTCTTTTGCACACCGGGGCTAGGTGACTTTTCGAAAAGTTTAGTGCCCAGAGGGAATCGAGGGGGGAAATAGGTTCACGGTGCTTCGATTGGCTTGGCGGAAGCAAGCCAGCGGACAGCCCGCCGCAGGACCTCTTGGTAGGCCTCGGGTTCGTAGGCCCGTAGGTCGTGTCCCAAAACGGAGTGGACCACTCGCCCTCGGTCCACCGTGCGGACGAAAATCATCGGGTAATCCTGACCATCGACTCGGGACCGAGCTACCGCCAGAAGGTGGATACTTTCTTCACCACCGAGGCAGGTGTAAAGTTCGTCGTTAATCTCGAAGGAGGCAATGTTCCGGACAATCGGGTGTTCCGGGTCGACGATACGAACATCGAATTTCCCCCAGGGATCGTGAGCCCTTTTGTTTTTGTCCCAGACTCGGCCGGCAATACGGATAAACCCGGGCCATTCCTCGAATGCTCCACAGGCAAAATGCGTTAGCAGGAGACCTCCGCCTTTTTTGACGAATTGCTCCAGGTTGCGATATACTTCCGCTTCCCGCCGAGGGGGGCCGTAGTTTTTGAAATGGATAATCAATACCTGGTAGTCATAGATCAAGTCAGTAGCGAGAATCTCGATGTCTTCGACAATCCGGGGCTCGATGTGGGGATCTTTGGAAAGAATTTCTTGGAGCTTGCGGGAAGTGGCCCGCCAATCGTGGCCGGGGTAGTCGAAACCAGTCACGATAAGGGCACGAATCTTTTGGGAGGGCAGGTGCTCGGCAGGCTCCGAATTGGCGAAAGCCCCAGGGAATCCCACCACGATGCCGATTCCCACCAACTCTATCCACACGGAGCTTAAAACCCGCCAAACTGCAATCTGCGGAAGATCTTTACAATTCACCGGGAAGGAAGGGGATCTCATACCGGCTCTCCTAAATGTTGGGTGTTCCTGATTGAGTCTTCCTAAAATCTGTTTGGAGAGGCTTTCTTCCATGCCCTGCATTCTGCCTTCCGCTGGGAAAACCGGAAATTGCCGGGTAGGAAATGCTAGGGAATCATGTGGGACTTTTCGAACCGACACCGGTGCCTACCATTCCGCGAAGGCTATCTTCCAACTTGATGGTATCACGCTGGGATGACCTGGTTCTCCCACGTGAGGAGGTCAGTCCTTTTGGCTGAAAGGGGGCGGAAGTTCGCCGAAGCTAGTCTTTCTTTAAGCACTCTGGGGGTAATCCCTCAAATAAGATCGATCCCAGGCGGATCATCGTGGCTCCTTCCTCAATCGCAACCTCGAAGTCCCCACTCATCCCCATAGAGAGTTCGCGAAGCTCCACCTGAGGGGGAGCACTCCGTCGAAGGCGATCCCGAAGCTCGCGAAGAAAGGAAAATTGCTGCCGGGCTGCCCCTAAACCACCTTCCAAGCCTGCTATCCCCATCAGTCCACAGACTTGCACGTGAGGGAACCACTTCAGCTGCTCCAAAACTTCCGGCATCTTTTCTGGAGGAAACCCGTGTTTGGCGGGTTCCCCGGAAATGTTGACCTCTAAAAGCACGCGAACCTGCCGGCCCTGTTTTTCTCCCAAGGTTTCCAGAGTTTCCAGCAGGCTCACGCTGTCAACCGAGTGAATCAGTTCGACAAGAGGTACTGTCTTCTTTGCCTTGTTCCTTTGCAGGGGGCCGACGAGATGCCAGCGGACCGGTAGATTGGCAGCGAATTCCGCTTTCCGCCAAAGCTCTTGGGGGCGACTTTCCGCCAAAATTTGGCATCCGGCATCTACGAGAGCGGGGAGCACTTCGGGGAGGACATACTTAGTAACGGCCACGAGGGTGATTTCTTGGGGTGAGCGGCGGACCTTCTCGGCGGCTGCCGTTACCCGGTCCCAAACCCGGCTAAGATTTGTTTGCAGTTTTTGGCGGATTTCGGAACTTATGCCGGAGAGCATCGCTACGTCCGTCGTCAGAAGGCAGCTGTGGTTGCCAGCGGAAAAAAGACGGCAGCTATCGTTCCCAGCGGAAAAAACCTTTTAGCCCAGGGGGCGAACTAGTCGGGGTGACCCTCACCGACAACGGTTGGAAGGCTGAAGGCTTTTGTTTAGTCTATCTATGGAGTCGATGGGCGAAAAGCGGCCGGGTATCGAGTCGGTGGGGAAAAGCGGCCAGCCAAAGGTTTACGGTGGGCTGAGATTGCTTTACGATGTTTATCTCCCTTGCTGCCTGGAAGACAAAAATGGTGGAGCCGAAGTTGCCCCGCAAGCTGGACAATCGGGAAAGGTGGAAAAACCGGAGTGGTAATCATGAGACGATAAAGGCTTCGGCAAGCCAAGTGTGGTGCCTCGGGATGAAGCCGTAGTGCTTGGGGGGCGGCAAAGTGGCAAGGGGGTGAGACGATCTTTTACGCCGGGTGGGTCGAGCTTTGCTGGATGACCCGCGGTTTCCAAGGATACTGCACTAAGGATGGCCCGGATTCCCCAAGGTCGCGGATGATTCTTAGTAACATAACTGTTGGCCCAAGGCGTCACGGCCCAGTTCACCAAGGTGGCAGACGATTCCCAAGGGTTGCAATACATACCATTCCCAAAGCTTGCAACACATGACAGTGGAAAGGCAGTGGGAATCCGCTTAGCCGGACCTGGATTCCCCCCGCAAGGCCAGCCGGAAGCAGCTAACCGCGGGATGTGCCACGAATGCTTGGAGGCCTGCCCAGGGATTGCCGGTTCGTTGAGGGGTGATTGGTGCCAAGGCATAGTTTGGGCGGCGATGGATATTTTTTGTGTCCGGGGCCGGGATCCTTGGCCTTCGACCGCGTGATACACTTCAGGGGTTTCAATCTTGGAAGGGAATGGGCGGGTGGTTTGCCAAAACGGATTCGTCGGCAAAAGCGGAGCATCGTGTAGCGGCAGTAATTTGGGATGTTCTTTGGGAGCGTGCGGCTATCGGAGTTCCTATCGAGGATTTTGATGTGAGTTGCGAGCGAAAATCCCGGATGTGAAACGTTGGATTGCAAATCCAGCTTTTGGGCTCTGTGCTAGCGGTTTGCCGAGCTGGGGAGTAAGTTCGAATAATTTCCGTTCGTGAGTCCTCCAGAGATGAATGGCGAGCGTTAGTGGAGTGAGGATTGGGTTCGTGTCTGCACGGGGAGCGAGTACACGGATGGCAGGAAGCAAGGTTGAGGTTCGGCCAGTGACGACTGCTTGGGAACGACGCCAGTTCCTGCTCCTACCCTGGAAGCTCTACCAGGGGGATGCCCGTTGGGTACCCCCTCTGCGAGGCCAACAGGCCGAACTGGTAGGCTATCGGCCCCATCCGTTTTGGCGGCGGAATCGCGTGCAAACATTTCTGGCTTATCGGGGAGGGAAACCATGTGGCCGGATCGCTGCTATCGTCAATTACGATCACAACGAATGCCATAAAGAAAATCGGGGATTCTGGGGATTTTTCGAAAGCGTGAACGACCGGGAGGTGGCAGCCCGACTTTTCGATGCCGCTCGGAGCTGGCTGGAACACAACGGGATGCAAGGCATGCGAGGCCCGATGAACCCCTCCCTTAACTACACACTCGGGATTTTGATTGAGGGGTTTGATCGGCCCCCTTCATTTATGATGACCTATAATCCCCCGTACTATCCGGAACTGATTGAAAGCTATGGACTTCGGAAGTGTCAGGATTTATATGCTTACGAAGGTTGGATCCATCAGTTGCCAGAGGTAACGGCCCGATTTGGCCCCACGGCTAATCAAATTATCGAGAGGTTGGGACTGAAACTTCGCCCGTTGGACCGGAAAAATTTTCTGCGTGATGTGGAAGGATTTATCGATCTGTACAACAAATCACTCATGGGGACATGGGGTTTCGTCCCTATGAGTAAGGAAGAGGTGAGGCATGTGGCCAAGGGATTACAATATCTTTTGGTCCCAGAGCTTGCCTTGGGCGCGGAGATCGAGGGGCGACTGGTGGGGGCTGTCCTGTGCTTGCCCGACTATAACCCCAGGATTAAGGCGATTGATGGACGTTTGTACCCTTTTGGCTTTTTGCGATTGCTTTGGCGAAAGGACAAGATCAAACGGGTGCGGGTATTGGCAGCCAATGTGTTACCTGAGTACCAGAGGATGGGCATCGGTCTTGTCCTTCTCCATGGTCTTGTTCCAAAAGCGTTGGAGTGGGGAATCAAGGAGGCCGAGTTTTCGTGGGTGTTGGAGTCGAACTGGCTTTCTCGGGGCAGCCTGGAGAAAGGCGGGGCCGTTCGGACGAAAACTTACCGCATCTACGACCTCGAATAATCTCGGATATTATGGTTTGGCAAGCGGCTATTATGGTTTGGCAAGCTTTGGCGGTAAGGGGGCGGATTCGTCCGGCTTGCAGCGTTCTCAAAGGGATTGCAGTTTTTCTCTCCGATGAATTGGAACCTTTTGTTAAGAAATAATTCGCAAAAACAGGGACTTCTTCCGCGACTGAATTAACTGTCATAAGCGTCGGCACGTCGGAACCTTTGTTTCCTCGAAGATTGTTTCACCAACCTGTGGGTCTTTGTTGGGAATATCTACCAACTGCCGTAAGAAGGCTGGGTGCCGGTCGTCCTTAAGAGGGGGGTAAACGAAGCGGCGTGATTCTCTTTTGGTGATGTGAAGCGAATAGCTCGGCCGGAAATTCGGACGGAGGAGGACTGTTTACTGGTTTTGCTCGATCGTAAGAAACCATCGGGCCTGCTCGCTACCCGAGGAGCGGCTCTGCATATAAACGCGAGAAGCGGCTCGGCATATAAAAAGGTGGCTTTCTAAGCTAAAAGCATCCCGAGGCTTAAAAACCAGTAAGGCGGGGCTCGGAAGGGGAGCCCGAATCCTGGAATTTTTCGGTCGGTTGGAAGGGGGGAGGGGTGCTTTAGTGTGTCGTGCTCTTTTAGGGGAATTAAACCGGGATTTACCGACGGGAGATTCCGTTTTGGGTGGATTCCTTGGTCGGGGTTTTGGAACAATTTTGGCTAAATGGCCCGATCCGGATGTTGCAGGGTTTGTTGTTTTCATGTGCCAGCGGGAGGAGCGAAAGATGAAGATTGAAGTGCGGAAACCTACCTCGGAAGAAGTGGCCGAGATGCAGGCCTGCCCCATTTGGGAAAAGGAGCCTTCGGAATTTCCGTGGTACTATGACGAACAGGAGACCTGTTTGATTTTGGAGGGCGATGTTACGGTAGAAGCTCCGGGGCAAACGGTAAGTTTTGGCCCAGGAGATTTGGTGGTCTTCCCAAAAGGCCTTAGCTGCACTTGGAAGGTGAAACAGCGGGTGCGGAAGCATTACAAGTTTGGGGATTAGAAGCCTCCAAAATCCGGATTTGGGGTTTTTGGGGCCCTGGGCGTTAGGCCGCAAGGTTAGGTAGTGAAGTGGCACCCGGGAAGCCGGAAAGGACCAAGTTGGCGAGGTATGAACGTTTCCCGTGGGGCTTACGAGTCGGTCATCTTCCGGGTTTGGGGTATTCGTGACGGATGGGAGTCTGGCTCCGGTCATTTGCCGGGTGGGAGGGGTTAGTGGTGCCAACTTCTAGTTGTGGTAGTTTCTTATTGCGGATGTTATATAAGTTTCCATATGAACAAAAGATCTGATATTTGCGAGGTTGTTGCCCTGGGCATTGTGGTGGATTCCTGATGCCTTTTGCCGGGAGACTCGGTTTTCAGGATTTCATGGGATATCCCCCGCTCGGGGCCAAGGTGACCGGGTGACCAGTCCGTTCGTTTGCACGCTTTTTATAATTGAACGGACGTACAAACGGTAGAGCGTGAGGGGTTTGTGCGGTTTTGCCGATTAACTTTCTGGTCCTCCTCCATACCTCGGAATTCTCCGCGATCAAACTGTGTTGCAACGATTTGTGCTTGGGAAAACGTGGTAACTGTGGGCAGCTTTTTGATGTCGCAGAGGCAAGGGACACTTGGCTCCTGAGGAAGCTGGAAAAACGGTTTTTTCAATCTTTTCACTAAAAAGAGATTGCGGGTGGCGACGGCTCTCAAGGCCGGCTCGAAAAACCCCGGTCCTCGCGAGGGGCGGTCGAACTTCGTGCTAGAGGAAAAACAGGTCTTCCGGCCAACCCAACGCGGATGTTGAGAACGAACTATGAACTGCCAGATTTACAGAGAAAGCCTTAGCGGCACTAAGTCCGTTGCCAGATGCTTGGCCTCGTTTGTTTGGGCGATAGCTCTCCTTCTTGAAGGTGCCCTCCTTGATCGGTGCCATACCTTTGCCCAGGACCCGCGTTGGTTTGCTTATCGGTGCCCTTATGGTGTATTCGAAAGCCGCACACTGGATCGGTTTGCCAAAATGGGGGTAGAGGTGATTCATATCTCCCCCCTCAATACTTTGTCCTCGTTAGGTGTTCCCTACAGCCCATATGCTCCTAGTTGGATCGGACCTCGGCAGTACGACTTTACACCGGTGGATCGGTATATAGAAAGTGTATTGATGATTCATCCCCAGGCGAAAATCATTTGTAGTGTCGATTTAAACACTCCTCCATGGTGGCCGCGGTTATTGGGCAGTATGCGTCGGGTCGATAGTTTTTGCGAACTCGGCCGAATTGCTGCTAGTCCGGAGTGGCGGCAGGAAACGCGAGAGTATCTGCAGGCTTTTTTGCGGCACACCGAAAGCCGTTGGTCAGGGGTCATTATTGGTTATACCCTCTTTGGGGGTATGACCCTGGAATGGCAAGACCAGAGTCTGGGGCAGGAAAGTCCGAGTAAGCGGACTGCGTGGCGGCAATGGATGGTGGCTCGCGGACTGCCGGATCCTGTGGACATTCCACCTATGTCCGTGCGGGAACGAGCAAGTCGCGGATTTTTTCGAGATCCGGAGGAAGATTGGCTAACTGTCAGCTATTGGCGTTTCAGCAATTGGTTGATTGGGGACACGATTTTGTACTTTGCCTCGGCAGCTCAAGAGGTTCTTCAGCATCGGGTACCTCTGGGAACTTTTTATGGCTATTTATGGGAGCATGCGGTGCCGGGCCGAATACCGTACGAAGGGCATCTGGATTTTGATCGCGTGTGGGCGTCGGCAGATCTGGATTTCTTCATGGCCCCTGCAAGTTATTTTGATCGGGCGTTGGGGGGAGCCGGTGGTTCCATGTTGTGCGTGGATTCTCTTCGCCTGCACGGCAAGGGGTATCTGCACGAGGTGGACCATCGAACTCCGTCGGCACGGTCGGTGACCGTTCTGGGCCGGCCTGTGCCGGGACATGAATCCGGATTTGCGGACGACGAGGCTGCAATTGCCGGGTTGCGGAGGGAATTTGTCCGGGCCCTAATCGGCGGATATAGTCTATGGTGGTTTAACCTGTTTGGGGGATGGTTCGAAAGTGAAGCTGTTCTCCAAGCCCTCGGCCAAATGCATGAGCTGTGGAAGCAGTGGTCGGACAAGCCGGGACCTTCCGCTGCCGAGATTGTTGTTCTGGCGGACCCCGAAAGCATGTTCTATGTCGACGGGCGAGCTCGCGAGCTTGCGGAATTCCTGTTTTTGCAGCGGTTCGGCCTAGGGCGGTTGGGAGCACCTTGCGAGGTCTACTCGTTTGCCGATGTGCCGAGGCTTGACTTCTCCCAATACAAGCTAGTTATTTTGCCAAACCTCTTCGTCGTTAATCGGGAAAAACGGCAATGGCTTGAGGAAAGGATCTGCAAAGGGGGGAGAACCGTCCTGTGGATTTACGCTCCCGGGATCATTTTCGAGGGGAAATACGGTGAGAACCATATCGAGGAACTCACAGGGATTTCATTCGGGACGGAAGGACTTCCCTCGCGGGATATGGGGCAGTGGAGGTCCGTATACTCGGCAAGGCCGAATGTTTCGCCCGAGCTTCTCCGAAGGGTCGCAAAGGAAGCAGGGGTTCATATCTACTGTGAGACGGACGAACCCCTTTGGGCCAACCAACGATTTGTCGGTTTTCATACCGCTGGCGGCGGGATTCGCAACTTTCGCTTGCCGAAAAAAGTGGCTAGGGTGACAGAGCTTTTCTCCGGCAAAGTGGTGGCTACTGAAACGGATCAGTTTGAGATCTCTCTTCCTGCTCCCTGCACGGTCCTTTTCCATTTGGAGGAACGTTGAGGTCCCAAGTCTTCTTAGAGGAGCTGGGATCGCCCAACATATTTCCTACAAGGGTGCCATTTTCTGGGGCTGTTATTTTCTGAAGCAAGAATCTTGCGAACTTCATGACCCTTCTGGGAAGAAGGCAGGGGTGAAGGAGGGTGTTCTTTATAAACGACCGTTGGGGGTTAAAGCCACATGAACCGCCATTGGGCCATCCTTCATGAGGGGAGCAGGCCCTTTTACTTTGGAAATTGTCGTGTGTTATCGGGAGCGGTACTTCCCAGACGGAATCTCGGGAAAGTACGGGAACACAGGATGGGTAAATAGTTCAAAAGCCGTGGACCTGGGAAATTCCTCGATTGTGCCCCTCCGTGATTTTGGTTTTGTGAGCCAAGATTGGGTTTGATAGTCGGGGTTTCTAAGACTCGATCGAGGGCTACTAGCCTCATTGAGTTTTTCGGGTAATGAGAGCAAGAGGCTAATCGGGGTGCTGGGCAGCACGTTTTTGGGATTCCGCCAGTTTAGAAGATAGCCTGGCTCGGCGAACCTTGGAGGCGAAAGGTCCGGGCAGCTAACGGATTAATCGACGGAGTTCGCTTTCCAGGGTGGCGGTTTGCAAGTTTCGGCTGACCACTCGTCCTTGCTGGTCCACCAAGATCAAGGTGGGCACCGTAACGATGCCCAGATCGTTGGCTAAAGGACTTTCTAGGCCGCCTGGTTCATATAGCTGGGGCCAATTGAGCTGGTATTCTTGCACGAACTGCTGGGTGGCCTCGGGGGTGTAATCGAGGCTGACTCCCACGATACTGAATCCGTACCTGCCAAAGCGGGCCTGCAGATCCTTGAGCGTGGGAAGATCGGTCTTGCACGGTTCACACCAACTTGCCCAGTAATAAACCAGCACAACCTTCCCTTGGAGCTGACCCAAATCAAAGGTTTGACCGGTGATGGTGGAACCGCGGAGTCGCAAAGGTTGCCCGACGATTCCCAGGCGGCGGAGAGCTCCAGCCGCTTTCACCGCCGGCGGGGTGTTAGAAAATCGTTGGGCAATCTGCGAGTACCACTTCTTGGCCTCCTCTTCTTCCCCCGAAAGTTCACGACTGATAGCCAATTGGAGGAGAGCATCGGCACTTTCCGGAAGGTGTCCGTAATCTCGGGCAAATTGCTCCAGCTTTTGGATCCACTCTTCCTGGAGTTTGACATAGTCCGTTTTCGGTTCGCGGAGGGCGGCTCCGTACTCGGCTGTCAATTGTCGATACCGGACGTAGGCAATGAGACTGGGTTGTCCGAGTTTGACTACCGAGTCGTACAAACGCTCAAGCCTTTGCTGGGCTTGGGGGTAGGAACCCTCCTGGCTTGCATAACTCAACTCGTCTGCCAGCTGGCGAATCCACAGACTCCGTTCTTCGTCTGAGGAGGCTGCGGCGGCAAGCCGCTCCAGTAGATCCGCTTTTTGTTGATGGAGGGCAGTGAGCTCTCGAGGATCGGAGGAGCGATTGATGGCTTGCTCAATTTTCTCAAGCTGTTCCACCAGCTGTTTTATTTGCTCAGCCATTCCGGTCACTTGCGGTTGGGGGCTGTCCGCTGCTTTTGCTCGGAAAAAGAATCCGCTCAATTCCACGGGTTCGGGGGAATCCCCGACAAGTTGAGGGGCATCAATAAGCTTCCAGCTGTCCCCTGAGGCGATGAGAGTTCCCAGGAGGATCTGGATCGTTTTTTGCTCGACCTCGGCCACGGCCACAGCGTTTTCGTAAACGCGAATGTCCTGTGTGGATCCGTCGGTTCCTGCTGGGATAATTCCCGGGCGGTTTCCACTGAACTGAATACCCCGCGCGCCCGGTGGGAGAGGGGATTGCTCGGTGGTGAGCCGTCGGAACCGCTCGACAGCCCCGGCCAGTTTCCGTTCCAGTTCCTGGGTTTTCTCCGGTCCCAGACCCAGGTTCTTTAACTCGCTGGAAGTGAGGAGTAGCCGCTGGAACCGCTGAAGGTCTTTGGTGGCCAAAGCGGCAACCGCTTCGGCAGCGACTTCCTCGGCCGAAATCATTCGCCAGCTATCGATGCGGCCATCCTCGTTTGCGTCGATTCCCCATCGCATCCCGGCGGTATGGAACCAGCGGTATTGATCCACCTTGCCATTGAAATTGCTGTCGATGTCCCGATAAACCTCCAACCCGTCTTTGTAGTAGCACCATTGGTCTACAAGGTTGTCCCCATTGGTGTCCACGAACTTGCGGAGCATAGTGCCGTCGGGCGCGCGGACGACCCACCCCGCCTGCTTTCCGGAGCGAAAGACCTCCATCGTACATTTGTCGATTTCCTCGGGACTCGGCACATCGCAATCTACATCCCGTTGGACCGGGGTAATTTGAAGGGCCTGTCGGGCACTTGGGGCAGCCTGTTGGCTTGAACCGGCTCCCGTGGATGTTGCGGTATTGGCTTGGGTTCCGCGGGTGGTACCCGGGGGAGTTTGACGCCCCGCAAGTTGAGCCCGGGCAACGGTCGCCACTACCAGGGAGATGCCGAGAACTAGAGCCAACGGCTTGAAATTCCTCAACGTTTTGTTCCCCCTCTCCAATCGGGATTCTTGCTTTGCCGGTAGGTGCTTCATCTTCCTGGGGATCCTCCAAGTAATTGTGCTTGCCAGCTGGAACGGTTTGCCCTCCGAGAATTCGCGACAATCCCTTGTGGTTTCCGGGTCCATGGTCACTCCCGATTTTCGATCCTTGAACTTGGTTTCACTTCCATGGACATAAGTTCTTGAGATCTCGTGCGAGGCAGTATTCCGGAAGGAATGAAAGTCATTTCCGGATCCGAATCCATCTATCTTGAATCTTGGAACTACATTGCCGGCGATCTGGGTTTGGTGGGCCGAATCCTAGCAAACCGGTTGCTTCTTACACAAGATCGATTTGGCAGGCAGCTTGCATCGGGTCTTCCCGGGGGACCAGCACTTCTCAAGACCTCGAAGTCTTGTGGGTTTCCTGAAGCTTTTTGCGAAAAAGAAGTTTCGAGGTACTCCCCATTTCGTGAGTAAAAAGGACAAACTTCCGATTTCGGGGGTGAAAAAGGACAAGGGATGCAGACGGTAGCCCCGGAGCTCTTCCCAGTCAGAAATCATCTCGGAGGCTCGTATTCGAGCACTTCCGTGGCCCACACACTCCCGTGGCCCACACAAAAAGCGGATGTTGCTTGCAGCAAGAGAGCTGTTCGTTGGGAAATTTACCGTTTTCGGCTGTAGAGAATGTGGCCTTTTCGGCTGTTTTGCCGCCGAGAAGACCCGGCAGGTGGAACGTGCCCGGTGCACTCCGGGCAATCATTCGCAAGAGTGGACTGCCAGAAAACTTTTCGGGAAAGTTGGGATTTTTTACCAGTTTTTGTGGGATATTTGAGTTGCAGAGGTGACTGACCATCTTCTTGCTCTGCGAGCTAGGGTTTTTCGGAGGACGGTGTTTTCACAGGTGGTTTGTGACTCAATAGTTCCCGTTTACCTCGCGGAAATAAAGGTTACCTCCCGAGGACAAAGGCTTGCCTCCCGAGGACAAAGATAAGTTGGTAGCTTGGGGATGGGAATGGTACGGTAGCCGCTTAGGGATTCGGGCCTCTGATGGGAGATGCCTGGGATTCCGCCCCATACTTCGGCTAAATTCTTCGGGTCAATTTTACTTCGGAGATTTCCGGTTCCCACAGGGCCCGCTACAAATTAGCCGGAGTGGTACAAAATGAAGTATCACGATAAAATTCGGAAGATTAAGAGGAAGACCGGACTGGTTCTTGGCAAGCTTCTGGCACCCGCGGTTGCTTCGAAAGAGGGCAATTTCTTCGGGAGATAACCCTCGCGGGGGATGGCATGGGTTACGGGAGGGGATAGAGAGCGGGGGTTTATGAGGGTCTTTGAGTCTTGGAAGAAACGATTTCACCGTCCTCTCCCGGTTTTTTAGCCGTTAAAAGCCATTAGGGAGA
>Ga0308410_1001327_pt1 | contig 14324 bp, 15 predicted proteins | sample HotsprOSTMatCore_FD_203467 | JGI IMG/M metagenome (GOLD analysis project Ga0308410, IMG submission 203467) | Hot spring phototrophic mat microbial communities from Octopus Spring, Yellowstone National Park, Wyoming, United States -... | ecosystem: Environmental > Aquatic > Thermal springs > Hot...
GGAGATAGAGATGGCGACCGCCGCCGCCGGTCAGCACCTCCGGCGCGGGCGGGGTCGGGCCCGACCGGGCTTCCTCTCCGGCAAGCGCCGCCTCGCCGCCCCCCTTGGCATCCACATCGAGCACCACGAGGCCCGAGATCGCGCCGGTGACGATGCCGAGATTCGCGTCGGGCCATGCCGTGAACCAGGTACGGACCTCCGGCTCGGACGGGCGCGCATGCTGCCACTCCTGCCAGCTCCGGATGGGCCGCTTGTCGCGGGGACGCAGCGGCAGCACCGACCAGCCGCGCGCCAGGTAGGACAGGGCGGCGGCGAGGACCGGCGATCCGCCATCGCTCGCCTCGCGACCGCGGCGTGCGGGCATGGACGGCCGCTATCCCTTGATGCAGACCATCGGCCGCAGCCGCGCCACGCGGCGGGCGAGACCCGCGCGTTCGGTCGCGAGCACGACCGCGCCGACATCCTTGTACGCCCCGGGCGCTTCCTCGGCGATGCCGCGGGTCGAGGGGCTCTTGACGAGGATGCCCTCGGCGGCGAGCTCATCCTGGATCTTGCGGCCGCTCCAGCGCTTGAGCGCAGCGTGGCGCGACAGCGCGCGGCCCGCACCGTGGCAGGCGGAGGACAGGGCACGCGCCTCGCTGGTCGCGAGCCCGGCGAGCACCCAACTGCCGGTGCCCATGCTGCCGCCGATCAGCACGGGCTGGCCGACCTGACGGAACGCCTCGGGCAGGTCCGGGTGGCCCGGGCCGAGCGCGCGCGTCGCCCCCTTGCGGTGCACGAACAGACGGCGCGGCTCGCCCTCGATCGTGTGCGTCTCCTCCTTGCAGGTGTTGTGCGAGACGTCGAACAGCAGGCTGAGGCGCGCCGCCGGGAACAGCTCGCCGAAGACGAGTCGCGCCCGGTGCCCGAGGATCTGGCGATTGGCGAAGGCGCAGTTGATGGCCGCGCGCATCGCGCCGAGATAGCGTTGGCCGAGCGGCGAGGCGATCGGCGCGCAGGCGAGTTCGCGGTCCGGCAGCTGCGTGCCCTCCGGCATGCCGTGCGCCGCCATCTCCAGCAGGAACTCGCTCGCCACCTGGTGGCCGAGCCCGCGCGAGCCGGAATGGATCGTCACCACCACCTCGTCGCGGCGGAGGCCGTAGGCGGCGGCGATCTCGGGCGCGAGGATCTCGGCGACGACCTGCACTTCAAGGTAGTGGTTGCCCGAGCCGAGCGTGCCGAGTTCGCGGCGCATGCGCAGCCGTGCCCGCTCGGACACCTGCTCCGGATCCGCGCCGCGCATGCGGCCCTGCTCCTCGATGCGCGCGAGGTCCTCGGCCTCGCCCCAGCCCTGCGCCACCGCCCACTGCGCGCCGCCCTCCAGCATGGCGTCCATCGCCGCGGGCTCGACCGCGATGTCGCCCTGCCGGCCCATCCCGGCCGGCACCGCCGCGAACAGCCGCTCGGCGAGCGTGGCCTTGTGCGGCTCGACGGCGGAGGCGGGCAGGCCCGTCAGCATCGTGCGCACGCCGCAGGAGATGTCGAAGCCGACGCCGCCCGCCGACACCACGCCGCCGAGCGTCGGGTCGAACGCGGCCACGCCGCCGATCGGGAAGCCGTAGCCCCAGTGCGCGTCTGGCATCGCATAGGCGGCGCCGACGATGCCCGGCAGGGTGGCGACATTGCTGGCCTGCTCCAGCACCTTGTCGTCCATGCCGCGCAGCAGCGGCTCGTCGGCGTAGATCACCACCGGCGCGCGCATGGCGCCGGACGGCTCGAGCCGCCACGTCGTGTCGTCGATCCGGCTCAGCCGGTTCGAGTCCATCTCGGCCTCGCGTCACACGTCGACAATGCAGCGCGCATGCCAGAGCCCGTCCGCCTCCCGTCTGACCTCCGCCATCGCGCAGGTCGCGCCCTTGGGCTCGCAGGCGGGGGCGTGCCGAAGCGGATCGATCGGCTCGCCCCAGAGTTCGGCACTGAGTTGCGTGCCTTCGATCCGCACACGAAAGCGCCCGAACAACATGCCCCGCACCGCCATCTCGGCGATCACGGCATTGAGCCAAGCCACCAGCAGGAGATCGCGATCCGGCGCGGCGCAGTCAAGCGTCACGCGGTCCGTCTCCGCGACGGGGGCGTCGGTGACGGCGGCGGTGATCGCGCGCGCGGCCTCGGCGAAGGCGACCTCGACTGTCGGCCCCTGGCCGTGAACGCCGAGGTCGGCGTCGTGGGGAAAGAGCGCGAAACCCGCGCCCGATGACGCTGCCGCGGCGGTGGGCCGCGTGGCGCCGGCCCCGGGATCCCGATCGTCCGTGCCCATCGGCTCGCCACCTGCCTTCATGGCTTTGCGTTCGGATACCGTCCCGGCTTGGTCCTTGATCTCGATCATTGAGCCTGCCGCTGCGCCGGAACATAGGCAACACCAGGGCTATCCGCGCCGCCCGGCACGACGGGAGAGCCACGGTCGTCATGCCGCACACCGCCGATGATTGGACCATGCCGGTCGGCGAGGGGCAGAGCGTGCTGCAGGGCACGTTGCAGCTTCCGTCCACAACGGAGGGCTTGGTCGTCTTCAGCCACGGCAGCGGATCGAGTCAGCTCAGCCCGCGCGACCGATCCGTCGCCGCTGCGCTCGGCCGCGCCGGCGTCGCGACGCTGCTGTTCGACCTGCTCACCGGCGAAGAGCGGAGGATCGGCGCACCGTCTTCCATATCCTCCTGCTCGCCGACCGCACGGCCGCCGCCTGCGCGGCGCTCGGGCGCGAACCGCGCACTCGAGCGCTGCCGCTCGGACTGTTCGGGGCGAGCACCGGGGCGGCGGCGGCGCTGGTCGCCGCGACGGGGCTCGGCGACGCTGTCCGCGCCATCGGCAGCCGCGGCGGCCGCCCCGATCTCGCGGGCGCGGCGCTCGGCGCGGTGCGCGCGCCCACCTTGCTGGACATCGGCGGCGAGGACCCGGACGTGCTGGCGCTGAACCGTGCGGCAGCGTCGGCCATGCACGGCAGGGCCGAACTGGTCGTCATTCCGGGTGCCTCGCACCTGTTCGAGGAACCGGGCGCACTCGAGGCGGTGACGCGGCATGCGTGTGCCTGGTTCCGACGCTGGCTCGCCGCCGCGGCGGGCGCTCCATGATCGAGCCTCGCCTGCCGGTGGTGTTTCCGAGCCGCGCCGAGGCGGGGCGCCTGCTGGCGGACCGGCTGGCGGCGCTCGGCTTGACCCGCCCCGTCGTGCTGGCGCTGCCGCGCGGCGGCGTCGCCGTCGGCGCCGAGATCGCGCGCCGGCTGAAGGCACCGCTCGATCTCCTGCTGGTGCGCAAGATCGGCGCGCCGATGCAGCCCGAACTCGCCATCGGCGCCGTGTGCAACGGCGAGGCGCCGATCCTGGTGGTCAACGAGGACATCCTCGCCCTGACGGGCGCGACCGAGCAGGACGTCGCCGAGGGCAGCCGGCGCGGCCTTGCTGAGATCGCCCGGCGGCGCGCACTCTATTGCGGCGACCGTCCGGCGGTCGATGTCGGCGGGTGCACGGTGATCGTGGTTGATGACGGCATCGCCACCGGAGCGACGATGCGCGCGGGGCTGATGGCGCTGCGCCGGCGTCGGCCGCGCGAGATCGTACTGGCGGTGCCGGTTGCGCCGCCCGAGGCGATCGCGCTCTTGAGCGCGGAAGCGGATCGGATCGTCTGCCTGCGGGAGTCGCGCCTTCCCTTCGGCATCGGCGGCCACTACGAGGATTTCCATCAGCTCGAGGACGATGAGGTGATCTCCCTGCTGCGCGCCGCCGACGCGGCGCGCCCCGCCGCAGGCCCATGAGCGAGGCGGCCGTCGGCCGGGCGGACCTCATCCTGCTGGGCGACGTGATGCTCGGCCGCGGCGTCGATGCCGAGTGGCGCGCCGGCAAGCCGGCGGACGCGTTCTGGGGCTCCGTCCTGCCGGCGCTGCGCGCCGCCGACGGCGTCTTCGCCAACCTGGAATGCGCGATCACGGCGCATCCGGCGCGCTGGTCGCGGACGCCCAAGGTGTTCCACTTCCGCGCCTCTCCCGGCACAACGGAGATCCTGCGCGCGGCCAACATCCGCTGGGTCAGCCTCGCCAACAACCACAGTCTCGATTTCGAGGCGGAAGGACTTCTCGACACGATCGAGCATCTCGATCAGGCGGGCATCGCGCATGCCGGGGCGGGGCGCGATCGCGCGGCGGCGATGGCGCCGTCGCTGGTGACGGTCGGCGGCGGCCGGATCGGCCTGATCGCGCTCACCGACAACGAGCCGCCCTTCGCCGCGGCGGATCGGCGGCCAGGCACGTGGTATGCGCCGATCGCCGTGTGCGAGGCGGTGCTTGCACCGATCGCCGAGCGCATCGCCGCGCTCAGACGCGCCGGCGCGACGCTGGTGATCGTCTCGCTGCACTGGGGCCCCAACATGGTGGAGGAGCCGCCGCCGCACCACCGCGCCTTCGCCCAGGCGCTTATCGGGCTCGGTGCCGATCTCATACATGGCCATTCGGCGCATGTGGTGCAGGGCGTGGAACTGTGGCGCGGCCGGCCCATTCTTTACGACAGCGGCGACGTGCTCGACGACTACGCGGTCGATCCCGTGCTGCGCAACGACCACGGCATGCTGTTCCGGCTCGCCGCCGACGCCGCTGGCCCGATCGCGCTGACCATGCAGCCGCTCCGCCTCTCCTTCGCCCGGGTCGACCTGGCCGAGGGCGAGACGGCGCGGACGATCTGCGCGCGCATGGCGCGGCTCAGCGCATCGCTGGGCACCGCGCTCCGGCCCTGCCCGGAGGGTCTCGAACTGACGCTGCGATGAGGGTGGGCTGCCGGCCGCCAGAGCGGTTTCCAAATGAGTGGAAACCGCTCCGGGCGTTCCTTGCGCGCATCTTCACGCACACGGTTGAGTCCGGCCATGTGCGATCTGCTCTAGGGGGAGAGCGCATGCCGCGCTTGCAGCGCAGCCAACGTCGCCGCGAGCCCCGGACTGAGCGCGACCGGATAGGCGGGCTCGGCGGGGCCGAGAGCGCGCAGGCGCGGCGGCAGGCGCGCCACCGCCTCCGCCGCGGTGCGGCGCGCCTCCGCGAGCGTCGCCGGTGGTGCCACGCGCGCGCCGCCGCGCACGACCGGCCGCAGCAGGGGCGTTCCATCGAGCGGCTCCGCGGCGAGCCCGATCACGTCGCCCTCCGCCCGGAACACCTGCTTGCGTCCGGGCAGGATGCGCTTGCCGGGCGCGAGCTTGGTGCGCGGCTCGCCGGCATAGGCGGCCAGCTTGTAGGCGAGGTCGAGCGCGGGCGTGTCCGCCGAGACGCTCATCTCGGTGCCGATGCCGAAGGCGTCGATCGGTGCGCCGGCCGCGATCAGGGCCGCGACGCGGTGCTCGTCCAGCCCGCCCGAGGCGAAGATCTGCAGCTGCGGCAGCCCGGCGGCGTCGAGCATCGCGCGCGCCGCGCGGGCGAGGGCAGCGAGGTCGCCGGAGTCGAGCCGGATGCCCCGGATCCGGCACGCAGGTCCGAGCGCCTTGGCCAGCGCGATCACGCGCCGCACGCCGTCGAGCGTGTCGTAGGTGTCCACCAGCAGGGTCGTGTCGGGATAGAGCGAGGCATAGGCCTCGAACGCCGCCGCCTCGTCGGCGAAGGCCTGGACGAAGCTGTGCGCCATCGTCCCGACCACCGGAATGCCGTGGCGCACACCGGCGAGAACGATCGAGGTCGCGGCGACGCCGGCGACGTGGAAGGCGCGCGCGCCCGCGAGCGCGGCATCGATGCCCTGCGCGCGGCGACCGCCGAAATCGACCACCGTGCGGCCGGCGGCGGCGAGCACGACGCGCAGCGCCTTCGAGGCAAGCAGGGTCTGCACGCCGACCTGGTTCATCACCAGCGTCTCCAGCAGCTGCGCCTCTGCGATCGGCGCGGTGATCTCGATCAGCGGTTCCTCGGCGAAGACCGGCGTGCCTTCCGCCACCGCGTCGATGTCGCCGCTGAAGCGGAAACTGCCGAGCCAAGCCAGGAACTCCTCGGGGAACTCGCCGAGCCGCCGCAGCGCCTCCAGCGACGCCGCATCGAAGCGCAGCCCGAGGACGAGATCGATCACATCGTCGACGCCGCAGGCGAGCAGCAGGTTGCGCGACGCGGGCAGCGCGCGCACGGCCAGGCTGAAGGTCGCCCGTGCGGTCATGCCGAGCGTCAGGTAGGCGCGGGCCATGCGCAGCTCGTAGAGATCGGTGAACAGGGCGAGCCCGTCCGGGAGTACGTCGTTCGTTGGTCCCCGCATCGGAAGCTCTCGTCGCTGGGCGAGGCATCGCGCAGGAGGCGCGATCGCGCGATGCTAGGCTGGAGCCGGGCCGGTCGGGAAGGAGACGGTCATGAAGCTCTTCGCTCTGGACGCGAGCCGACCCTTCGGCGAGGGGATCGCCGCCGCGCTCGAACTGCCGCTCGCGCGCCATGAGGAGCGCGGCTTCGAGGACGGCGAGCACAAGGCGCGCCCGCTCGAGGTGGTGCGCGGCGAGGATGTCTATGTCGTGCAGAGCCTGCACGGCGATCCGGCGCAGAGCGCCAACGACAAGCTCTGCCGCCTGCTGTTCTTCATCGGCTGCTTGCGCGACTGCGCCGCGGCGCGCGTCACCGCCGTCATCCCCTATCTCGCCTATGCGCGCAAGGATCGGCGCACCAAGCCGCGCGATCCGATCACCACCCGCTATCTCGCGCAGCTTTTCGAGGCGGTCGGCACCGAGGCCGTGGTGACGCTCGACGTGCACAACGTCGCCGCGTTCGAGAACGCCTATCGCTGCCGGACCGTGCCGCTCGACAGCCGCCGCCTGTTCGCGCCCCGGCTGAAGGAGCTCGTGCGCGGCGAGCCGGTGGTGGTCGTCTCGCCGGATCCGGGCGGCGTGAAGCGCGCGCAGCTCTTCCGCGAGAGCTTCGAGCGGATGCTCGGCCGGCCGGTCGGTGCGGCCTTCCTCGACAAGCGGCGCAGCGGCGGGATCGTCTCCGGCGATCTGCTGGTGGGCGACGTCGGGGGCGCGGTGGCGATCGTGGTCGATGACCTGATCAGCACCGGCGGCACGATGCGTCGCGCCGCCGAGGCCTGCCTTGCGCAGGGGGCGGCCCGGGTCGTCGCGGTGGCGGCGCACGGCCTGTTCACCGGCGAGGCCGCGCGCACGATCGCGGCGCCGGCGCTTGCGCGCGTCCTGGTCAGCGACACCGTGCCGCCGTTCCGGCTGCCGCCCTCGCTGCTGGAGGAGCGCGTCGAGGTGATCAGCGCCGTGCCCTTGTTCGCCGAAGCGGTCCGGCGCCTGCACGGCGGCGGATCGATCACCGCCCTGCTGGAGGGCTGAGCGGCGCAGCGGCCTCCCACGCCCTGCGCAGATACCAGCGCGCCCTCGCGAGCCAAGCCTCGGGGGTGCGCGGCGCCGGGTCGTGCAGATGGCCGACGCAGAGCCGGGCACGCAGGGAGGCGTGGAAGGCGGTGTAGAAGGCCGATACGTCCAGCGGCGGCGCCGCGCCGCGGGCGCCGGAGCAGCGGTCGCGGAAGATCCCGCCTGCCCAGCACGCGCCGAGCCGGTCGCATTCCAGCGCCAGGAAGGCGATCTCCTCGGCGGGATCGAGCAGCCGCAGCCTGCGGTCGAACTCGAGCGCGTCGATCACCGCCGCCGGCGGGCCGAGGAAGATGTGCTCGGGGCGCAGATCGCCATGGCCCTCGATCACCTGCCCCGTGTGCAGCCGCGCCAGCACGGTCTCCCGCCCCGTCTCCAGCCAAGCGGCGAGGCGGTCGAGGAGATCGCCGGGTCGCGTGTCCGCGAGGCCGAAGGCGGGATCGCAGAGGAGCGCGCGGTCGAGGGCGAGGTCGTGCGCGAAGCGGTGGAGATACGCCGCGTCGGCGATGCGCTCGGCCGGCGCGGCGCGGAAGAAGTCAGCGAGCGGCCCCGCGGCGCCTTCGACATCCGCGGGCGTCGCGGTGCCGTTCGCGATCGCCACGTCGAGCATGCGGGCTTCCGGCAGGCAGCGCATCTTGACCAGCCACTCCACCACCGCGCCCTCGGCCTCCAGCATGAGCCCGCCGCTGGCCGTGCGCGCCAGCGGCACCGCGCCGAGATAGACCGCGGGCGCGAGCCGGCGGTTGAGCGTGACCTCGGCCTCGCAGCAGGCACGCCGCCGCTCCAGGGTCGTGTAGTCGAGCCTGTTCAGCCGCACCGGCTTCTTGAGCTTGTAGACGAAACGATCGGCCAGGAAGACCCACGACATGTGCGTCTCGCGCGCCGTCACCACGCGCGGGGGCTCGGGGTAGGTGGCGGGATCGCGCAACGCGGCGAGGATCGCCGCCGGCACGACGCCGCCCGCTCTGCCGCCGGCGATCAGGCCTCGTCCCGCCGGCTCGCCCGCCGTCATGGCGCCCCCGAGCCGGCGGGGCTGCCGCGGCGGCGCGAAACCGGCGGGGTCGAGGCCGCGCGCGGTGCGCCCTCGGCCCGGGCGTCGGCGTTGATCTGCGTCATGGTGCCGCGCCACGGCCGGAACGACTGTGGTCGCGAGGGTGTGCATCGTGTCGGCGACCGAGGCGGCGCGCGCCTCGACCGCCGCCGCTCTGCCAGCCGGGGAGAAGAGGACAATGCCGCTGCGTGACATCCTCGTGCATCTCGACGCGACCGCGCCGGGGCGCAGCCGTCTGGCGCTGGCCGCCGATCTCGCGCGCCGGCACGAGGCGCATCTCACGGGGCTGTTCGTCGTCGACATCCCGCTGCCGGTCGTCGCCGCCGGCGACGGCGCCGGCTCGGCGGTGTTGGCGGAGCTGACGCAACGGACGCGCGCGGATGCCCTTGCGGCGGCGGCAACGGTCGAGGCCGAGTTCCGCGAGCGTCTGCGCCGCGACGGACTCGCCGGCGAGTGGCGGCTCGCGGAAGGGTCGGCGTCGCGGCTCGTGACCCTGCACGCCCGCTATGCGGATATCGCGGTGCTCGGCCAGGAGGATCCGGAGAGCGGTCCGCCCGGAGCCGGGGCGATCATCGAGGAGGCGCTGTTCTCCTCCGGCCGGCCGGTGCTCGCGGTGCCCTATGCCGGCCGCTTCGAGAGCCTGGGACGGCGCGTGCTGATCGGCTGGAATGCAAGCGGCCAAGCCGCGCGCGCGGTCAACGATGCGCTGCCGCTCATCGCTGCCGCCGAGACGGCGACGGTGCTCGTCGTCAATCCGCGGCGGGGCCTGGACGGCCACGGCGAGGAGCCGGGGGCGGACATCGCCCGCCACCTTGCCCGCCACGGCGTCCGCGTGCAGGTGGAGCACACCGCTTCGGGCGAGCTCGACGAGGGCGACGTGCTCCTCAACCGCGCCGCTGAGCTGCCGGCGGACCTGCTTGTGATGGGCGCCTACGGCCATTCCCGCCTCAGGGAGCTGGTGCTGGGCGGAGTGACGCGCACGGTGCTGCGACAGATGACGGCGCCCGTGCTGATGGCGCATTGAGGGGCGTGCCGGTCCGCTGCGTCGCTCGAACGGGGCGGAGGCTCTGGCGGCCGGCTTGCCCGACGCGCGGCCTCAGTCGCGCTCCGGCCCCAGCTTGGCGGCATCGAGGAGTGCCATCACCTCGACGACGGTAGCGCTTGCCGGCCGCCGCGCCACCGGGCCGACCGCGTCGTCCTCCTCCAGCCGGGTGAAAGCCTCGAGCACCTCGGCCGCGCTCGCGCCCGTCCGCTGGATCTCGACCAGCAGCGTGTCGTCGATCGGACCGAGGATGGCGCGGATCTCGGCAGCCGACGCTGCGCCTGCCAATGGCCCTGCGCGGTCGTTCATCACCTCCCTCCCTCTCGCGTCACGGCGTCGGACGGTGCTTGCCGATGCGGTGCACCGTGCTGGCCTGGAGGCCCTTCGCCCCTTCGGCGACCGAGAGGCGCACCTCGTCGCCGACCTTGAGTGCATCGAACGTCCCGTCGACGACGCTGTTGCGGTGGAAATAGACCTCCTGGCCGTCGCTTGTCTCGATGAATCCGTACGGTTCGCCGGCGACGAACCGCACGATCCGGCCGTGCAGCTGGGGCGGCTCGTGGTGCTTGACGCGCCCGTCGAGCCTGCGCATGTGGTCCTCGAGCTGCCGCACCGCGGCGTCGAAGGCGTCGCGCACCGCGACATAGGGGTCCTCGTGCGCGTGGTCCTGCGGGCTCTCGCGCGTCACGACGATGTCCCCGCGCGGCACGACCAGCTCGATCCGAGCGCGGTACATCCTCCCCTGCCGATGGTGCCGGTGCGGCGCCTCGATGGTGACGTGGCAGCGCAGGATCCGGGCGGAGAAGCGCTCAAGCCGCGCCGCCTTCTCGCGGATGCGGGCCTCCAGGGCCGGCGAGCTCTCCATGCCCTTGAAGGTGATCTGCAGCGGGATGGTCATCGCGTCTCCCCTTCCTCGCCGCGCCCTCCCGCCAGTGCGGGCCGCGTACCGGAGAGGCCGGCGCGGGCGGCCGAGGCGACGCCGTTCAGCCTAGGCGCACGGCCCCGGCATCGCCTTGATCGCGGTCAAGCCGGCGGTTGGCCGGAGCGGGAGGGCTCAACGCTCGGCCGCAGGCCCAGGTTACCCCCGGGCGGCGCGGCGGTCGTCGCGCTCGGCATCGCCGGCGGGATCGAGCGGGCAAGCGCGATCCTCATGCCGCTGTTCTTCCTGCTGCTGGCCGGGCTCGCGCTGCACGGCCTGACCATGGACGGCGCGGCGCGCGCTCTCGGCTTTCTGTTCCGTCCCGACTGGGCGGCGCTCTCGCGCCCCCGCACCTGGCTCGCCGCGGTCGGGCAGGCGTTCTTCTCGATCGGCCTCGCCATGGGGATCCTGGTCACCTATGGCGGCTACCTGCCGCGCGTGCAGCGGCTCGCAGCCTCGGCGCTGGCGATCGCGCTCGGCGACACCGCCGTTTCGCTCGTGGCCGGCCTGATGGTCTTCCCGGCCGTGTTCACCTACGGGTTCGATCCGGCGCAGGGCACGACGCTGGTGTTCGCCGTGCTGCCGGAGGTGTTCGCCGCCATGCCGGCCGGCCGGACCGCGGCGGTGGCGTTCTATCTGCTGCTGTCGATCGCGGCGCTCACCTCGGTCGTGTCGATGATCGAGGTGCCGGTGGCGATGCTGGTCGCGCAGCGGCGCCGAAGGCCATGGGCGGCGCTGGCCGTGGCCGCCGGCGCGGTCGTGTTCGGCCTGCCCTCGGCGCTCGGCTTCGGCGTGCTCGCCCCCTACCTGCCGGGCGAGCGGCCGTTCCTCGACCGGCTCGACCATGTCGCCTCCGACATCCTGCTGCCGCTCAGCGGCATCGCGATCGCGCTGGTGGCCGGCTGGCGCTGGCGGCGGCAGCAGGCGCTCGCCGAGACGGGGCTCGCCGGCGCAGCCGGCCTGCTCTGGCTCTGGAGCCTGCGCACGCTGCTGCCGGCGGCGATCGCGGTGGCGATGGCGCGGGGGCTCGGGCTGCTCTGAGCGATCGCTGATCGCGTCAGGGGAGCTGCGCCAGGGCCTGCTCGAGATCGGCGATGATGTCGGCGACACTCTCCAGGCCGACCGAGAGCCGCACGACCTCCGGGCCCGCCCCGGCCGCTGCCAGTTGTTCGGGCGTGAGCTGGCGGTGCGTGGTCGAGGCAGGATGGATGATCAGCGAGCGGCAATCGCCGATATTGGCGAGGTGGCTGATGAGCTGCACCGCCTCGACCACCTTGATTCCGGCCTCATAACCGCCGGTCAGGCCGAAGGTGAACACCGCCCCGGCGCCGCGCGGCAGGTAGCGCTGCGCCAGCGCATGGAACGGGCTGGAGGGCAGGCCCGCATAGCTGACCCAGGCGACCTTCGGGTGCCGCTCCAGCCATGCGGCGACGGCGAGCGCGTTGGCGCAATGGCGTTCCATCCTGAGCGCCAGGGTCTCGATGCCGAGGAGCGTCAGGAACGCGTTGAGCGGCGCCTGCGAGGGGCCGAGATCGCGCAGCCCCACGGCGTGGCCGTAGACCGAGAAGGCGAGGTCGCCGAAGGTCTCGAGGAAGCGCAGGCCGTGATAGCCGGGTTCGGGTTCGGACAGTGCCGGGAACCGGCCGCCGCGGCTCCAGTCGAAGCGGCCGCTGTCCACCACTGCGCCGCCGATGGAGGTGCCGTTGCCGGACAGGAACTTCGTCGTCGAATGCACCACTAGCGTCGCGCCGTGCTCGATCGGCCGGCACAGCCACGGAGTCGCGAGCGTGTTGTCGACGATCAGCGGCACGCCTGCCGCATCGGCGATGTCGGCGATGGCGCGCAGATCGACCACGATGCCGCCCGGATTGGCGAGGCTCTCGACGAAGACCGCCCTGGTCCGTTCGGTCACGGCGGCGCGCACGCTGTCCGGCGCGGTGGCGTCGACGAAGCGCGTGACCCAGCCGAAGGCGCGCGCGAACGCGTTGCCCATCTGGTTGAGCGAGCCGCCATAGAGCTGGCGCGCGGCCACGATCTCGTCGCCGGGCCGCATGAGCGGAAACAGCGCGACGAGCTGCGCGGCATGGCCGGAGGAGGTGGCGATCGCGCCGCGCCCGCCCTCCAGGCTGGCGAGCCGTTCCTCCAGCACCGATACCGTCGGGTTGGTCAGGCGGGCGTAGATGAAGCCCGCCTGCTGGAGGTTGAACAGCGAGGCGGCGTGGTCGGCGTCGTCGAACACGAAGCTGGTGGTCTGGTAGATCGGCGTGGCGCGCGCGCCGGTCGCGGGGTCGGGCGCGGCGCCGGCGTGGATGGCGCGGGTCTCGAAGCCGAAGCTGCGGGGCTGGCTCATGGGCTCACATCAGTTTCCGGGCGGGGCGGGCGAGGGGGCGGCGGCGGCTGGTGAGCACCTCGGTGTTGATGCCCTGCCAGCCGAGCTCGCCGAACAGCCGCATGTATTCGATCTTCGGACAGCGGTTCATCACCACGCGCAGCCCGGCCGCCTCGGCCCGGGCCGCGGCCGCGTCGTTGCGGACGCCGAGCTGCATCCAGACCACCTTGGCACCGAGCGCGATCGCCTGGTCGGTGAGCGGACCCGCCGCCTCGGAGTTGCGGAAGATGTCCACCATGTCGGGCGTGACCGGCAGGGCGGCGAGGTCGGCGTGGACCGTCTCGCCGAGGATGGTTCCTCCCGCCACGCGGGGATTGACGGGGATGATCCGGTAGCCCTTGGCCTGGAGATACTTCATGGCGAAGAAGCTGGGCCGGTTCCAGTCCGGGCTCGCGCCGACCATGGCGATCACACGCACCTCGCGCAGGATCGCGCGCAGCAGGTCGTCGCTGTAGTGGTCGTGATCGCTCATCCGGCAGGCGTCCTCGTCCGTGGGGCAGCCGGGTCGCGGCCCGCACCGTCCGCAGAGATACACCGGGACGCGCGGCCGGGGCAGGGACGGCAAGCCTCGCCGGAGGCGAGGCCGCGGCACGGGCTCGCGGCGGGCGCGGCGCCGGCGCGGGACGATCAGGGCGGGGCGCCGGGCGCTCCCGCCCTTTCCCTCCGCCGCGTTCGCGCCGCGGCGACCGGCCGCAGCCGGTGGTATGATGCCGACGGGACCGACCACACCCCGTGGCGCGGATGATCAGGACCGGAAGCACATCGAAGCGCATCGACGCTCTGGTCAGCCGGATCAGCGAGGACATCCTGTTCGGGCGCCTGCTGCCACGTGAGCGGCTGGTCGAGGACGAGATCATCGCCAGGACCGGTGCGACGCGGCACGCCGTTCGGGCGGCGCTGCAGGCGTTGGTGCGCGACGGGCTCGTCGTCCATCTGCCCAACCGGGGCGCCCAGGTGCGCAGCTTCACGCTGGCCGAAGTGGAGGAGATCACCGAAGTCCGCGAGCTGCTCCACGCCGAGGCGGCGCGGCGCATCCCCCTGCCGGCGCCGGCCGACCTGCTGGCCGCGCTCGGCGAGATCGAGGCGGCGCATGCGGCCGCCGTCGAGCGCGGCGACCTCTCGGCGATCCACGCCGAGAACGACCGCTTCCACGAGACGCTCTTCGCCGCCTGCGGCAACCGATACCTGGCTGCCGCGATCCGCGACCACGCGCGGCTGTCGCTCGCCTTCCGCTGCCACGCCATGGCCGATCCGGCGCTCGCGCGGCAGGCGCGCGACGAGCACAGGGCGATGCTGGAGGCGCTGCGCCGCGGCGACCGCGAGGCCCTGGTCCGCCTCTGCATCGGCCACACCAGCTTCGCCAAGAGGGCCTATCGCCGCGTGCTGGGGATCGCCGCGGCCGCCGAGTAGCCGGCCCCGGCGGGAGCCTGCTTCCGGCCGTTCAGGCCGCGATCTCGGAGAGCGCGACCAGGTTGTCGACCGGCCGGCCGGCGAAGAACGCGGCGACGTTGCCGAGTGCGGCCGAGAGCTTCTCCTCGAAGGCGTCCAGCGTGCCGGCGCTGATGTGCGGCGTGACGAC
>Ga0308410_1001329_pt1 | contig 14314 bp, 10 predicted proteins | sample HotsprOSTMatCore_FD_203467 | JGI IMG/M metagenome (GOLD analysis project Ga0308410, IMG submission 203467) | Hot spring phototrophic mat microbial communities from Octopus Spring, Yellowstone National Park, Wyoming, United States -... | ecosystem: Environmental > Aquatic > Thermal springs > Hot...
GGTCGCCAGTACGCACCGTCACGGTGGAGTAATGCAATAAGTTTGCCGGTGGGATCGTGGGCCCGCGCCCGCGTTGCGTCGAGGTTGCCAGCCGGAATAGCCATCCCGTTGCGTACTCTGCTCGCTTCTGCTGCGCTGAGTTGGAGCAGAGGCCAATCTAATAATACAATGTCAGGCGGAACGAGATGTCTGATCACCGATGCACGATCGGTCAACTCTGCAAGTGGAATGGCCTGTTCGAGCCGAAATGGTCCCACGAAAGTACGCTGCAACGCCGCGAGATGTCCACCACAACCCAGCGCGGTTCCAATATCGCGAGCCAGCGCACGAATGTAGACTCCTTTACCACATTCCACTGCGATTACGAGATCAGGTGGATTGTACGACACGAGCGTAAGCTGATCAATGCGTACCGGTCGCGCCGCTAACGTGATCTCAGCACCGGCCCGAGCTAAGGTGTATGCCCGCTGTCCGTCTACGTGGAGCGCCGAAAAGACCGGTGGTTGTTGAACAATCGTGCCACGGAATTGGGCCAACACGGCCTCAAGCTCGGCGACGGTGATGTCCGGTACCGGTCTGGTGACCATTGGCTCACCTTCACGATCATCGGTAGTCGTTTGCACGCCCAGCCGCACCACACCAAGGTACCCTTTCCTGGCATCGACCAACTGATCGATCAGGCGCGTCGCACTGCTAAGGGCAATCGGAAGCACACCTGTTGCCGATGGATCGAGTGTGCCGGCATGACCAACCTTCACCGTTTTGCCGACCAGTCGCCGGATGTGCGCTACTACATCGTGCGACGTGAAACCTGCGGGCTTATCGATAACCAGAAATCCAACCAACTCCGTCATAGATTGCTCTGCACAGCCTGGCGTAATACCGGTAAGACTTCAGCTACTGCTGCTTCGAGACTCATCGCCAGCGTTGCCCCTGCCGCCTGACGATGACCACCCCCTCCCCAGCGTTGAGCAACGGCGGCGACATCAATACTGGGAACCGAACGCAGACTAATCTTTACCGTACCATCGGGGCGTTCGCGAAAGAGCACACAGGCCCGCATCCCGGCCACTCGCTGCAAACGGGAGATTGTATCATCCGTTGCCGACTCATCGGCTTGTGCTGCACGTAACATCTCTTGCGAAACGATCGTCCAGAAGATACCATCTTCATGCTGCAACTGCGACATCGCCATACCGGTTAAGCGCAATGTCGAAGGCGGGATCGAGAAAAAAACGGCATCGACCACACGCTGCTTATCGGCACCTGCTTCGAGCAGCGCAGCCGCACGGCGGAATGTCGCCGGCGCTACACTTGGAATTTGAAATCCCTGCGTATCGGTAAGGATGCCCAGATACAAACAGGTTGCCGCTGCAGGCGAAACAGGCCAGGCGAGAGCGGTGAACAGATCAAATAACACCTCTGCACACGCAGCAGCTTGTGGCTGGATGACACTCACCGCACCGCCGCCATCATTTGTTGCGTGGTGATCAACGATAATGAGCGGTTTGGAACGGAGGAACGCCTCATGCTCATCATAAATCAAGCCGGCACGTGAGAGATGAGCTACATCGACCATCCAAATCAGATCACACTCCGGAAGTGGTGAACCTGACTGGTAAACCTGAAGATCGGCAAAGCCGGGTAAGACCGTACAATAATCAATTGGCGCAGAGGGAGCCAGAGCGATAACATCTTTGCCAAGTTCACGCAACACATGCACGGTAGCCAGCATTGACCCGATGGCGTCACCATCTGGGTTAACATGGCTCAAGACAAGAATCCGTTGCGCCTGGGCCACTATGCTGCGGATCGGTTCAACCGCTTGCAGAGGCTGAGTCAAAATCATAGTCCTCCTGTCGCAATGGGAGCGGCTGGCAGCACAATTCGATAGACAGAATGACCAGCGCGCTTCTTTATCTCTTTGAGACGTAGATTATGTCGCGGGCCAAGACGAGGGATCAGATGATTGAGACCGCTTACGACGACAAACCAGTATTCCCCACCAGGTCGCAGATGACGTAATGGTGCCAGAACAAATTCGTGTTCGATGGCGTAGTCGCCGATTTTAGCCGGAATGTTCGAGACGATCAAGTCGTAAGGGCCAGGAGGGGCATCGCTCAGGCCAACGCTCCCAAGGACTGTAACATTCGATGTTGCGTTCAGAACTGCATTGTGGCGAGCGTATCGTACTGCCAGCAGATCTTTATCAACCAGCGTCACTTCCGCTTGCGGAAAACGACGGGCCAGGCAGATGCCGATCACACCACAGCCACAACCGAGATCGAGAATCCGCTGTGGATCAGGCGATGACGGTTCAATCAGACGCAAAAGGAGATCGGTACCTTCATCGACCTGAAACGATGAAAAGATCGTATGCCCAACATCGAATAGAAACTGCTGACCGCGCAGTGTATACGTAATCCGCTTCTTGTAATACGGATCGAAGGGAGCGTCATTGCTGTTCATCATCAATCTTTGGTGGATTGATCAGCCGTTCTTGCTGAATTGCACGGAACACTTCATCAATATGCATGGTGTAATCGAGCGACGTATCCTGAATGAGGTGAAGTTCGGGAATAAACCGCATATATCCCATCTCTTCAGCAATTCGCTTCCGCAAAAAGCCACGTGCTCGCTGTAAAACTGCCATTGTCGCCTCACGTTCTTCCGGCGAACCCATCACCGAAATACGAACCTTTGCGTGCTGAAGATCGGCACTCACTTCGACTCCGGTCACTGTGGCAAAACCAACGCGCGGATCTTTCAATTCTTTCTGTATCACTTCGCCGAGAATACGTTGCATCGTATCGGCAACTTGTTGTAATCGTTGTTTTGCCATAGGGTTACTCGCTTTCTTTACTTTATGACCTGTGAAACAGGCGTCAACGCCTGATGTGAAGAGAAAGGAGGTAATCAAGGACTCGCAACATCGTTGCACACCCCGCAGGGCAGGTTTACAAACCAACCCAGACGGGGTATGCAACGTTCAGAGTACAGGCACAACGTTAAACGCACAACAGTCGTACCAGAGCTTAGAGTGACGCTGCGACCGTCTCCTGACGATAGAACTCCAGCGCATCACCGATCTCAATATCGTTAAAGCCTTCAACAATCAGACCACACTCATAGCCAGCCGTCACCTCACGCACATCGTCCTTAAAGCGTTTCAGTGACGAAATCTTACCATCGTGGATCACCACACCACGGCGCAAGACGCGCACATTCTGACCGGTGCGTGTCACTTTACCATCGGTCACATAGACACCGGCCACGACCTCGCGGGTTGGTAATCGGAACGTATTGCGCACCTCGGCATAGCCTTCAACCACCTCTTTAACGGTTGGCGCCAGCATACCGGCCATTGCCTTCTTCAAATCATCTTGCAACTGATAGATGATGTTGTAGAAGCGAATATCAACCCCATGCTGCTCGGCATGACGACGGGCGGCCGGATCGGGGCGGGCATTGAAACCGATGATGATCGCATGACTGGCCAGGGCAAGATTGACATCTCCCTCGGTAATAGCGCCAACCCCACGGTGGATGATCCGGGTCTGCACCGCCTGCTGAGACTGGTTCAACTGCTCGATCAGGTGTGCAATAGCATCAAGCGATCCTTGCACATCAGCTTTCAGGATCAAGTTCAGTTCTTTCACCTGTCCCTGTTTCACCTTACCAAACAGCTCTTCGAGGCTGGTGCCACGAACCGTCGCGGCCATCGCTTCAGCTCGCTGCTGCCGCTGACGCTGCAAGGCAATTTCACGTGCCACGACCAGATCGTCCATCACCTGCAAAATGTCACCGGCCTGCGGTACACCTTCTAGGCCAACAATTTCCACCGGTGTTGAAGGTTCAGCATTGCGGAGGCGTTTGCCGCTATCGCTAAACATCGACTTAATCTTACCGGCGACACACCCGACCAGCACATTATCCTCAAGATGAAGGGTTCCGTTCTGGATCAGCACCGTTGCGACCGGCCCACGGCTCTTGTCAAGCTTTGCTTCGATGATAGTGCCGACTGCCGGAGCATTCGGATTAGCGCGCAGGTCTTCAAGATCGGCTACCAGCAAGATCATCTCCAACAGGCCATCGATATTGATTTTCTGGCGTGCCGAAACATGCACGCAAGGCACATTTCCACCGTATTCTTCAACAATCACGCCAACATTTGCCAACTGCTGCTTAATCCGATCAGGGTTGGCCGTCGGGAGATCAATTTTATTAATCGCCACGATCATCGGCACGCCGGCGGCTTTCACGTGGGCAATCGCCTCTTCGGTCTGCGGTTTTACGCCATCATCAGCCGCAACCACCAGCACCACAATATCAGTCACCTGGGCGCCACGAGCACGCATAGCGGTAAACGCCTCGTGTCCTGGTGTATCGAGAAAGGTGATCTTCCGATGATTAACCTCAACCTGGTACGCACCGATATGCTGTGTAATGCCACCGGCCTCACCTTCAGCCACCCGTGTCGAGCGAATCGCATCGAGCAGTTTCGTCTTCCCATGGTCAACGTGACCCATAATCGTCACTACCGGCGGTCGCGGACGCATCTCTTCGGGGGGTTGCGCTTTCAAAACTTCTTTGATGTTTTCAACAATACCCGCCATTCGTTCGGGTACAATTTCAGTCGTCTCAACTCCAAAATCGGCCATGATCAGCGCCGCCGTCTCGTAGTCGATCTGCTGGTTGATATTGGCCAGTATTCCTCCTTTGAGCATCGCCTTCAGAATATCGGCAGCACCAATCCCAGTGGCTTCAGAGAGTTCACGTACCGTCATCACGGGTGGTAAAGCTACTGGCCCACGAGGACGAACCACCGGTCGCGGTGTTGCTGGCGTTGGTGGACGGCGCAACACATGATCGCGCTCACGTTCTTCAGGTTGTTGACGGCCACGGGCCGACTGTGCATTCTGATTACGGCCACGGGCATTGTTGCTCCCGCGTCCAGCCGCTGGGGTTGGAGCACCGCGAGCAGGTGGTGTCGTTGTGTTACGGGCATTCGCCGCTCCACCGGTTTTTCCGGCGCCGGTAGCCGGTGTACTGCGCTGAGCTACCGGCGTGGTTTGATTACGACCAGATGTCGCAGGCCGGCCACTTCCGGTAGACTGATTCCCTGCCGAACGACCGGTACCTGACGACGCATTCGGATTGCGTCCGGTACTGGTATTAGGTGAGCCGGTAGCGACACGATTATTGCCTGCCTGGCCGGTGCTGCGTCCGGTACCCGTTCCCGTACTTTCTGTATCACGTCGTGGTTTATCGCTCATCGTCATCATCCTTTCTGAGGAGAGCAACCTGGAAAGATTGATCTCCCTCACTATTCAGGTACAGGTACGTCAACGGCGCCGATAGCAGCAATTGAGCCAGTTGCAGACCGACATCGGTCAATTACATTGCTGATGGTCTATTACGTACAGCGAGCCATCGCTAACGTGCATGGGCGACAGGCTACTCGGCTACCGTTGACTCCCTCTCCTGAAGGAACTGCTGTCCTCTTGCTTCGATTGCTGCCCGATCCTCGGGATGCAACGCCGCAATCTTCAACGCCCGCTCAATCGCATTGCGGCGCAAGGCCTGGCTCCAGCAGGCAGGATTGTGGCACAAATATGCACCACGTCCGGGCTGCTTGCCAGTTGGATCGATAGAAACGCGCCCATCAGCACGACGCACCAGACGAATCAATGCTCGCTTGGCATCACTTTGTCGGCAGACGATACACATCCGTTGTGGTACGTGCCGTGGGCGTGGCCCACCGGTCTTGAGGTTGGCCGCCATGAGCTTACTCCTCATCGGGCGATGCCTGTCCACCTTCCTGCAAGATATAAGAAGCGAACAGGCGATCATTGTAGTAAATAAAAATCATCTGCGATGTAGCGCGCACGTGCACCGTTTCACCAATCAGATCATTTCCGAGCGGGCCGTAGCGATGACCACGATAGCGAATAGTGCCGTCTGGTTGCACAATCCGTGTTTCAACCGGAGCCATCGCCAGTTCAGCCTCAATCGCCATCTGTTCAGCTTCAGCTTCGGCCCGTGCCTCAGCCGCCGCCCGTTCCTCTTCGAGCAAGGCGGAAGCACTCTTGATATCGATCTTCCAGCCCGTCAACTTAGCTGCCAGACGCACATTCTGCCCTTCCTTACCGATTGCGAGCGACAACTGCTTATCGGGCACAATAACCAGGGCAGTGTGTTCGTGATCGTTCAGATGCACTTCAACCACCTGTGCCGGTGAGAGGGCGTTGGCAATGTATTCTCGTGGATCAGATGACCATTGCACCACATCGATCTTCTCGCCATTCAGCTCATTCACGATGTTCTGAATGCGAATACCACGCATGCCCACGCATGAACCAACCGGATCAATCCCCTCTTGCCGGGCAACAACTGCGACCTTCGTGCGTAAACCCGGCTCACGAGCAATGGATTTAATCTCGACGACACCATTGTAAATTTCAGGCACCTCCATCTCGAATAGACGGAGGATCAGATTCTTGTGTGCTCGCGAGGCAATTAAGCGCGGGCCACGGTCATCTTTTTTGACCTCCATCAGGTAGACTTTCAGGCGCTGCCCATGGTAGTACCGATCATTGGCTACCTGCTCTTTTGGCGGAATAATTGCTTCAGCTTTACCCAGTTCGAGGATGACATTGCCACGCGGGCCGTTGTTACGCTGAACCGTGGCCGTCAACAACTCGCCTTCACGATTCTCGAACTCGCTGTAGATGTAGTTACGCTCGATCTCTTTGATCCCCTGCAGCACAACCTGCTTGGCCGTCTGAGCTGCAATCCGACCAAAATCGCGCGGCGTTGTCTCGACCAAAACCGCTTCACCGATTTGAGCATCGGGCTTAATGCGCCGAGCCGATTCGAGATCAATCTCAAATCGCTCATCATAGACTTCATCGACGACCTGTTTTTCAGCGTACACCCGTGCCACACCACTGATCGGATCTAGCTTCACAACGACCTCAACGGCCGGCGGATTGGGGCCTAACAAGCGCCGGTAGGCGCTTACCAGCGCTTTCTCCATCACCTCAATAATGGCTTCTTTTGGAATACCGCGCTCAGATGCAATTTGAGCAATCGCTGCGTAAAAATCGCTTTTCATCGCTATAACTCGCCTGACAATAAGAAAAGTGGGTATGACCCACTTTCCACCCGAACAACGCAGACTGCTGCGCCAAACCACTGCCTATTGACAGCGGAAGCGGCTTATTAGCGGTACTCACAGACGGTTCATCGCGCTTCCCTGAACGGCCTGATGAGACTGTCGCTCATCTCGACAGCAGCGAGTGTCAAGCAGGCGGTTGCACATACCCACGGTTCATGCAACCTTACTCCACAAGTCAAGTATATCACCTCTGATCTGCTTTTGCAAACGTTTCTTGAACGAATTTTCGCTGCCTGATCGAACGAATGTTTGTATCGTCACGTCGTTCATCACGAAGATGTGGTATAATGAGCAGATGAGCGGCGAGCGAATGAGCAAACGCATGCGCCAACCGTTGTATGTAACTGATGCATTGGCTGTCGGCTATACTGCAATCCACCGTCAGCCTTTCATTTTGCTCTTCTCGATTGGGTTGAGCGTCTATCTCTGGCTCGGTCGTGCAATTGGGCTGGCATTGCCACCCAATGATGTGCAGGGTATCGTCGCCCAATGGCTCGGTACCCTCCACGCGATAGATGCACGGACATTATTGCTTATTACCAATATGATCCCTTTTCTGGCGCCAGGGCCGGCAGCTATGCTGCCGCCACCGATCTATCTCCCGGTTGCCCAATTTGTTAGTGCGGTTGTTATTCTTAATCTGATAGCACTAAGCTTAAGTAGCAGTTTCATGGTTCTCTTGCGCCAGATGCTGCTAAATGAACGGCCTGCGTGGAAGATTACGCTGATACGTAGCCTGACGGTTGCCTACCGTCTGGCAGGCCTTTTCGGGATTGTCGGTGGTGTACTTGGGCCACTGTTAGGATTAAGTGTGTTGATCGGGTTCTATATTCCTGCAACAATACCGTTCATCTATAATGGATGGATTTTGCTGGGCATTTTTGGCCTGATAGGATTTGGTCTGACACCAGAGATTATCACCTTACACAATGAACGACCGGTCGCGGCACTGCGCAAAAGCTGGCAACTTGCTCGCCAGCGCTGGTTTGCAATCGCTACCTTTCTAGCCGTCTGTGCCGTTGTCGAGGTCGGATTTGCCCAAATCTGGCATGCACTGGCAACACAGCCGGGTTTGCTGGCGCTGGCCATTATTGGGAACGCCTACATCGGTAGCGGTCTCCGTGCCGCTCGCCTGCAATTTTATCGCGCCCACGCTGCGACAGTTGCTTTGTCGTAGTCGGCGGCACAAACGTGTTGGACGACGAGGTACACAGACTATGACGAGTGAACGACCAACAACCTACGATGAGAGTCAGATTCAGGTGCTTGAGGGCATGGAAGCTGTCCGCAAGCGGCCTGGGATGTACATTGGCCCAACCGATATTAACGGCCTGCACACGATGGTGCGCGAGGTCGTTGATAATTCGGTTGATGAAGTCATGGCCGGACGGGCAACCAGCGTGAGCGTGACCATCCACCGCGATGGTTCGGTGACGGTCAGCGATGATGGGTCGGGGATTCCGGTCGGGATCCATCCGAAAGAGGGAATCAGTACGCTCACCCTTGTTATGACTCGACTCCACGCCGGTGGAAAGTTTGGTAGTGGTGGCTATAAGGTCTCGTCTGGTCTGCATGGCGTTGGTGTCTCGGCAGTAAATGCGCTTTCAGCCTACATGCGGGTTGATGTCTACCGCAATGGTCGTCACTACTACCAGGAGTATCGTGCCGGCGTGCCGGTAACCGATGTTATTGATCTCGAACCAACTGACCGCCACGGCACCACCACACGCTTTTTGCCCGATACCACGATCATTCAGACGCTCGACTACAATTTTGATACGCTGGCTCAGCGCTTCCGCGAAATGAGCTACCTGAATAAGGGACTACGCTTCAAGTTCGTTGATGAACGAACCAATCGCGAACTTAACTTTTACTTTGAAGGTGGGATCGTTTCGTATGTGCGCCACCTCAACAAAGATAAGACGGTTCTCCACCGTCAGCCGTTTTATGTCGAGCGAATGGTAGACGATGTGATGGTGGAGATCGCATTGCAATATACCGACTCGTTTGACACCGATAATGTCTATACCTTTGCCAATAACATTAATAATGTTGACGGTGGTTCGCATCTGTCGGGGTTTCGTACCGCACTGACGCGCGTTATCAATAATTACGCACGGGCGAAGGGATTACTGAAAGAAAATGAGAGCAATCTCACCGGCGATGATGTGCGCGAGGGATTAACGGCAGTGATCAGCGTTAAGCTGAAAGACCCCCAGTTTTCGTCGCAAACCAAAGAGAAGTTGGTGAGTCCGGAAGCTGCGAGTGCCGTTGCTACCGTCTTTAGCGATGCGTTCAGTGCCTGGCTCGATGAAAACCCCACAGAAGCGCGCCGGATCATCGAGAAGGCTATTTCGGCTGCACGAACCCGGCTCGCAGTGCAGAAGGTGCGCGAGACGGCTCGCAAGAGTGCAATGGAAGGATTTTCATTGCCTGGAAAGCTGGCCGATTGCTCTGATCCGAACCCGGCCCGCTGCGAGCTGTACATCGTTGAGGGAGATAGCGCAGGTGGCACTGCCAAACAGGGACGTGACCGTCGTTTCCAGGCAATTCTGCCGTTGCGGGGCAAGATTTTGAATGTCGAGAAGAGTCGGCTTGACCGCATGCTGTCGAATGCAGAAGTGCGAGCGTTGATTACGGCTATCGGAACCTCGATTGGCGATCAGTTTGACCTGAGTAAGCTGCGCTACCATCGTATCTTTCTGATGACTGATGCTGATGTTGATGGTAGCCACATTCGGACGCTCTTGCTGACCTTCTTCTTCCGACATATGCGTCCACTGATAACGAACGGACATCTTTTTATCGCCCAGCCGCCACTGTACCGGATCAGGCATGGCCGTGAACAGGTGTATACCTATTCTGATGCCGAGCGGGATGCGTACTTGAGTAAGCTGCCACCCGAGACAAAAGTGGAGATTCAGCGTTACAAAGGTTTGGGTGAAATGAATGCCGAGCAGCTTTGGGAAACGACGATGAACCCGCAAAATCGGGTGATTCTCCAGGTTACCTTAGAAGATGCAGCCCGTGCCGATGAGACTTTCACGATGCTAATGGGTGATCTGGTGCCGCCGCGACGACGATTTATTCAAACCCATGCGAACGAGGTTGTCGAGTTAGATATTTAACAGCGAGTGGGTAACAAGCGCATTGGCAAAGCGAGGGCAGGCAACCCTCGCTTAATTTTTATGTCAAATGAGAGCGCTGCCTGACGATTCGCCATCGATCACGATGGCAACCGTGCAACCTAGCACACCGCTCCTGCGTACATAGTGTCACAGATCATCATGTTCGAAGAGGAGGCATTCAATGACGGTCGATCCATTTTCGCTACCACCCGTAACCCCTCAGTCATCACGACGCAGTAATCTCCCCTTACTTATTGCCGGTATATCGGTCGGGGTATTACTGATCGCCATTGGAGCAGGCGCTCTCCTGTTTAATTTGCTTACTCAGCGTGCAAGCAGGATTCCGGAATTGCTGCCAGCCGAGACCCAAATCTTTGCTGCGATCACCCCCAATCTAAGCGACTTACCCAACATTGACCGCCTGCGCCGTGCCTTCCCTGAAACATTCGATTACCAGAACGACCAGACCACATCCGATCTGCTTGCTGAGCAATTTGGGGTTTCATTCAACGAAGATATTGCGCCGTGGATCGGTGCTGAAATGGCCCTCGCGGTGTACGGCATACCGGTTGAACGCATTGTTGATCCCAATGTAGGAAACCTGGACTCGCCGTTTGGTCTCCCAACACCACCAACATCCGTGAATGATGATGCGATCAGCGAAGGGAACATCCTGCTCATTGTAAGTATACGCGATCAGCGCGCAGCACAGGCTTTTCTCGATAAACAGCGTACCTTCCGTGAGAGCAAGGGTGAACGCTTTACCAGCAGTACAACCAATGGCATTACCATTTATGCGAGTGATACGCCAGACAGTGCGTTTGCTGCGTTTGCCCTCGCCCGCGATATGGTTGTCTTTGCCAACAAGCCCGATGGAATTGCAACCTTGATTCAGCAACCGGCAGATACCTCACTGGCTCGAAATACGTCGTTTCAAGCCACCGTCCAAAGTTTACCAAATGACCGCATTGGTACGATCTACATCGCCGGGAACACGATCGCGCAGTTGACGCAAACTGCTATCGGTACAGCTAATCTGAGCGATACAGTACCGTTTGCACAAGATGCGATGAAAATCGGACAGGCCATGCACGGTATTGGGCTAACCATGGCGGTGACCGAAGATGGATTACGCTTCGATGCAACGGCAGTTCTGGATCAGGCGCGCTTAGGTGGTGAGTTACGCGAACGCCTCAAAACATTCCGACCGGCGGTATCACCAGAACGCGCCGGTAACGTCAGCAGTGATGCGGTAGGTGTGATCAGTTTTGCTATTCCCGCCGATTGGGGTCAGCAACTACGTGATCAACTGGCCGCTTCGCCCGATACTACCAACACCCTACGCGATCTCGAACGTAGCCTCAATATCGACCTGGAACGTGATCTGTTTCGTTGGTTTCACGGTGAAGGAGTTATTACCATTCTCCCTAACGATAGCACTGATTTGCCGGTTGGTGGCTACTTTGCTTTACAGGTAGCCGATCAGTCGGCAGCTCAAGATGGGATGCGAACGCTGACAACCCTCATCGAAGACTTGATCGGGGTCTCGTTCGAGGACGTTTCAATTGGACGAACACAGGTACAGGCAATCACCGAGGGAGATTTCTTTATCGGTTACGGCTTTAACGGTCGTGATCTGGTCATTGCCGTGGGTCGTTCGGCGATGGAGGCTGCATTTGGGGCCGAAAAGAAACTGGCGAGTGTTGCTACCTACACCGATGCACTCAAGGCCATGCCGTCACCAAACGCCGGTGTTATTTATGTAAACTTAAAGTCTGTCCGCGATCTAAGCAAGCGGCTTGGTAACGATGTCGATCCAGAACTCGATCGACGACTGTCCCCATTTCAAGCACTGACAACGAGTGGTACCGTTGGGATCAATGATCGTGGTGTGGCACGTGGCACACTTCTCTTGAGCATTACGCCTTAAAAATCAGGCGTATCTTGTGTGTAGGGGATCATTGGGTAAGGGCGACACATACGTCGCCTTTACCGTGTCGTCAGGTGTGTTCATTGGCGAATGCACCTCCCCTTTCCGTTTGGGTCAGGTGGAAGATGAGGGAGTTGCCCTACCATACGCCGATGGGGATGGATCAACGCACCGGCGAGATAGCTGGTTGCAGACCTCTGTTGATACAGGTGCTGTGGGAACTCCTCTCTCGCATCATGCCTCTTCTCTCTCTTTACCTCACTGCTCACAGGTAGATGAAAAATGGTACGATAGATAGGGAGTCACTTGAAAGAGGAGTAACACTGATGACTCAACAACCTCCGCATCGCTACCTAGGCAAGGCACGAAAATCGGTTAATGGGATGGAAAAAGTGACCGGACGTGCGCGCTATGCCGGTGATGTGTACCTTCCCGGCATGCTTCACGGCAAGCTTGCCCTGAGCATGTACGCCCATGCGCGGATTGTGAGGATCGATACTGCCGCAGCAAAAGCCATTCCCGGTGTGGTTGCGGTATTGACCGCGCACGACTTGCCGGTTCGTCAGCAGCAGCCTTCATCGCGGCAAACGACTACACTAGCCCGAGATGTGGTGCGCTATCGTGGTGAACCGGTTGCACTGGTGTTAGCGACACATCCGGCAGCGGCTGAAGATGCGGTCGCTGCGCTACAGATAGACTACGAACCACTTCCTGCCGTCGTCACCGTAGAAGCAGCACTCGATCCGGCAGCACCGGTTATCTGGCCACAAGGTGCGCCGCGGGCTGATGCTGACCTTACGGCCGCTCATGCAGCCGTCGCCCGTGGCGAAGAACAGAACGGGCATACGGTCTCAAATGTACACGAGCGGAAGCGGTTTAGTCGCGGCGATGCACATACTGCTCTGGCCGCCGCTGATGTGGTGGTAGCAGGCACATACCGAACCTCAATCGTCCATCAGGGGTATCTGGAACCACACGCTGTTGTGGCCGATATTGACCCGCTACGTCGTCAGATTATGTTGTATACCAGTACGCAAGGACAATTCGGGGTACGTGATGAGGTTGCCCGTCTGTTGGGGCTGCGGCCGAGTCAGGTTACCGTTGTACCGATGACGGTAGGCGGCGGTTTTGGCGCCAAGTACGGCATTCTCGAACCGTTGGCTGCGGCGGCGGCGATGGCTGTTGGACGTCCGGTACGCATCGTTCTTGATCGGAGCGAAGATTTTCTCACTACGACGCCATCGCCGGCAAGCACGATCACGCTCAAGCTGGGGGCTACCCGCGAAGGCATCCTTACCGCACTGGTTGCCGAAATAGTGATTGACAACGGGGTGTATCCGTTTACCCTCGGCGGTATCATGAGCACGCTGCTGGGTGGGTACTATCGTTGTCCGAACGTACAGATTGATGTTGTGGAAGTGCTAACCCATAAACCACAGGCTGGCGCTTATCGTGCGCCGGGCGCGCCACAAGTCACGTTTGCGCTCGAATCGAGCATTGACGAGCTGGCCCATCGCTTAGGGCTTGATCCGCTCGAGTTGCGAATGCGCAATGCAGCGACCACCGGTGATCCGATGGGGAATAACGATCCCTGGCCGTCGATGGGTCTTACAAAGGTACTGGAAGTCGCTGCTGCACATCCGCTCTGGCGTAACCGCACGCCAGGGAGTGGTGTTGGGATGGCTATTGGCGGCTGGCCGTGTGGAATGTCGCCAGCCGCAGCGGTCTGTCGGGTTGATACCGATGGAATAGTACGGGTTCACGTCGGATCAGTAGACATTTCGGGTGTCAATAGTAGCTTTGTGTTGGTAGCGGCTGAGATTTTGGGAGTGCCACCGGAACAGGTTGAAATTGTCGCCGGCGATACCCGCAGCGGACCGTTCGCCGGACCGAGCGGCGGTAGTCAGATCACGTATAGCGTCGCCGGGGCAGTTGCTGCGGCAGCCCGTGAGGCACGTCGTCAACTGCTGGAGATCGCCGCTGATATGCTTGAAGCTCGGATTGATGACCTGGATATCCGAGAGGGAGAGGTTCTGGTCCGTGGCGTTCCCGGGCGTTCGCTACCTATCGGCGAGG
>Ga0308410_1001333_pt1 | contig 14277 bp, 10 predicted proteins | sample HotsprOSTMatCore_FD_203467 | JGI IMG/M metagenome (GOLD analysis project Ga0308410, IMG submission 203467) | Hot spring phototrophic mat microbial communities from Octopus Spring, Yellowstone National Park, Wyoming, United States -... | ecosystem: Environmental > Aquatic > Thermal springs > Hot...
CCGGCATGGTTGCCATGCCGCCGGTGGGAGAACCACCCCGGGCAGCTCCTCCTGCGGCGAACATCCCAGCCCCAAAAAGCCGACTTTGGGCTGACAACAGGCCCACGGCTGCTTCCTGGCCGATCTGGAGCGAATCAATTCGTTTAATGGGAGCATTGTAGTAACTGGTTGCCCCTTCGTTGGTCTCCCGGATGATTCGTAATAGGGCTTCGTACACCCACAAGTTTTCTTGAGCAATCCGGACTTCGAAGGTGGAAGGTGTTGTTGGCCAATCAAATTGAGCTCGAATTCGCTGAAGATCCTGCATGTTCCATTCGACGATCCCAACTCGGTCATCTCCCGGACCCGTTCGGGTACCCGCCATCGTGGATCCAGGATAGCCGGTGTCGCCCGGATAGCTTGTCTCCCCCATATATTCGCCGCCTCCATAGGTTCGAACCGGGGTAGTTCCCGGACGCTCGAAGGGATCCTGTTTTGATGGCTTACCACTTGCATCTCGAATGATATTTCCTTCTGCATCCCGTTTCGGCGGCAATCTCAGGTCGACGATTTCGTACCATTCGGGAAAGTGGTTCTTGATGAAATACTGGTAGATTTCGCGGTAGCGAACGGGGATCTCCTCATCGGGTCCTAAGGAATTGACAACGTTGAGAAACTCTTGTCCCAGTTCCCGGGGCCACTGGTTTCGCTCCCGTTGATCCCTGTACAGTTCCTCCCACGCCCGATAGACAATGTCAATTAACCGGCGGTGCTCCTGCTGGATGGCCTCCAAAATCCTTTTGTTCGGATGGCTTTGTACACTGCGAACTTTCGCCACTTGGTCGCGGGTTTGAAGCAACTGATTGCGGCGTTCCTCAGTAGCACGTGCTAGACCGCTGGTGGCGAGGAACCAAGCACCCACCCCGATAAGGACCACCAGCCCACAAAGAATCCAAAAATGGTACTTTACAATAACGCCCAAAACTTGCCGCAGTTGAACATTAAACTGGTTCATGGGCCAAACCCTTAATTTGCTCCTTGTCTCATTCCCAGCAGCTACTCACCCCGCCGGCGGGGCTCTGGGAATCGCTGCCTCCACAATATATTTGGAGCATATTTAGCACTAGCGACTTTTGCCGGACAAAACCTGGCGATTGCCCCCACGCCCTCCAGTCGTTCAATCGTTCAACACGGTGTTGCCCAACCCCACATGCCGGAGCCTTTCGTGGGGAGGCGAGACCCGCCGGTAAATACGGCCTATTTGCCGGTCTCGCACGGGTGCTCGCCGAGGGCTAGTTCACCCCAGCCCGTGGCCTAACCCTTCCCCCGGTATTGGCCCCTATCCTGAGGATTTCTCCCGCCATCCGTGACCGAAGTTTATCCAGGAGCTCCCGACGGTCCGGCCGGAGGGCCAGCAGGGACTCCTCCCGGTGCTGGCGGCACAGCTTGGGGCGGATTTGTCCCAGGACCACCTGCCGGCAGGGTTCCTGGAGGTTGGGCCGGCGACGTCCCCGGAGCCGCCGGGCCCGGCACACCCTCTAAGCCTGTTGCCGCCTGTCCGGCTCCTGCGGCCTCCGCAGCCATTTGTTCCTGCTGCTGCCGTTTTTTCTCGTGGCGTTCGCGGGCAGAAATCGGTTGCCAGCAAAATTGCACTACAAAGTCGAATCGCCGAAGAACAATTTCTTCTTCCTCCGGTCGAGGAGTAGCTCCGGCCGGAGGCCTCCCGGGCATTCCTCGCATCATCGGACCTCGTGCCCCAGGATAGATGGAAGTAGCATACCCACCCCCTGCGTAAGTTCCCCCGTAACTTTCGGCAGCTCCTCCCGGTCCCATGGGTCCGCCAAACCGGGCAGTCGGAGGACGAATCCGCACCTCATAGGGTCTTCCAGGATTAATCAAGACGGGGTACCCGATCCCCAACTCTTCCATGGTAACCCATTCGGTGCCAGGTTCTTCGACCTTGGGCAGGAGAACTCGCCCCCCCTGTAAATTGCGAATTAATGTCTCCCGGACATATTGGGCACCTTGAACCTCCCCCACTGTTGGTAAGTTGTGATAGTGATACCCTGTCAGCTGGATCACATAACCCGGTCCCGAGGGGCCTTGAGATGTACCGGAGGCTGCCCCTGCTGGCATGCCGGGCGGGCCTCCCAGAGTGGGCAAAGTTCCTCCGGAAACGGGGGGGCCTCCAGCAGAGCTGCCTGCGGGGGAATCCATCGGCTGATACCATTGCGAGACAAGGGCGAACCACTGGCTCAAATCTTGCATGTACTGGGTTTCGATGTTGACGATATGAAGTTCGTTCCTTCGCTCGATTTCCTGCGGCTTGCGGTCTTCCGGGTCTCTGGGGAGGCATTCATTAATGGCTCGGAGGAGCTCCAGCCACTGCACGCGACCTTCCACGTGACTGACGAGGTTTTGTCCCACTTGGTCCGTGGCCTTCAGAGCACTTTCCGCACCAGATTTCTCTTGCTGCAGACTTTGCGACAGCTTAGCCACCTCAGCGGCCCGTTGTTCGGCAGCTCCATACCGCTGGGGCGACATCAACCCTAATGCCCGTGAATATCCCACGAAAGTCAACGAAAAACCAAGTAATAAAGCGGCGGCAGCGGCCACAGCCCAAGGTTTTTTGGACCGGATTAATCGTTCCTGGATCACTTCTCTGGGCAAAAGGTTGGTTTCGATCCGGCCTTTGCCCAGTGCCTGCACCGCCAACCCGTAACAAACAGCGAAGGTCAAAATGTTCTCTTGGAAAGAGGGCGACTGGACGACCTCCGGACCCACCAGTCCGCGGAAGCTTGTGATATCGATCAGTTCATATCCTAAGCTCGTCCCCAAGTAACGGCGCAAACCGGGCAACTTCATCGCATTGCCCAGCGGAATGAGCCACCGAATTTCCGCTGTACGGTTGATACTGCTGAAGTAATTGATCGATCGATGCAGTTCAGTGAGAAGATCGTTGAACACAGGCCGCATTGCCTGGAACACAGCCCGAGGATCCTCCGCAGCCGTCGGATTCCGCTTGATATGCTCGGCCTTTGCAAAGGTTAGCTTCAGTTCTTTGGTGAGCGCGCGGGTGAAGTGGTTCCCGCCAAGGGGCACACTCCGCTGCCACACACGAAATCCATTCGTGATCACAAGATCACTGGCATCGGTGCCCATCGATAGGATGATGTAATAAGGTGGCGGATTGTCGGGATCGTACTCTGCGTCCGACGGTAGTTCATCCCAACGCTCGAACACGAGGAAGTTGTAGAGAGTAAGCGGCGAAAGCTGCACGATATCGGCCTCGATCCCGAGCGCGGCCAGCGGTTGGAGGGCTCGATATACCTGGTCTCGTTTCATCGCAAAGAGGCCGATCTCCGCTTCGGCAATAAAGCCTTCCTCTTCGATGCCTCCCCGCATCCGCTGGTAGGACCAAACCACTTCGTCCAAAGAGAAGGGTATCTGCTGCCGGGCTTCGTAACGGACGATGTCAGGAATCCTCTTTGCTTCCACCGGGGGTAATTTGATGAACCGAGCTAGGCCACTTTGCCCGGGAACGCTGATGGCCACCCGTTGCCGTCGCAAGTTGTTGCGGGAAACAAGTTGTTTCAGAGCGTCGGCTAGGATCTCCTGGGATTCCGCCCCCGGCTGTGTGAGGAGCTTGGGATATTCAATGTAGTCAAATGCCTCCACCCGGATCTGATCGATCCGATCCCCAGGGGCACACTTCAATGCCTTCAGGGACGCGTTGCCGACATCCAGACACCAAACGGCCTCGGTCTTCGGCATGGAAAAGTTTCCTCAATATAAACCCGTCTACCGTTGTAGATCAGCTTCATGGGATCCTGGTCGCCCAAAGCCCCCTCTCCGCCTTTCCGAAAGGATTAAGCGGAAAACCTCACCCAGATTCTCACTTTGTCAGTCTATCCCGAGAAGATCGGCTGTGTCAACCAAATACCAGTTCTTTTAGCCATGATGGGACGTTCGTTTCTCTTGACCGCAAGCATCGGCAGCATCAGCTGGAGCCCCGACGGGCTCGGATGGCCGGCCTTTTGCTCCGAATAAAGCGGATAAAGGCTTCTCTTAGGGTGGATGAGGGATGACTCCTACATTTTTGAGGAACGCCGGACCCTTAAAGTTCCCAGAGTTTTTGACACAGGCGGGCCTACACTCAAAGACATTCCCTCTAGCATGGGGAGAAACCGGTCAAGTAAGATCCGTTTGCCGGGAAAGCCGCGAACGTGAGCCCGTTTTCCATACCGACGCCGGGGTCAGTTCGGACCTTAGAAGGCGGTAGGGGATTTTCGGGATCCGGTAGCTACGTGGAGGGAATGGCCCCACCTGTGGTGGGCCAGGATGAATCGCCAAGGTTTTGGGCGAAATCAGCGGCGGGCCAATTTGCAAGGGGAGATCAAAATTCTGGGGAAAGGGCTTCCCCGGCAAGCCCCGGGGTCTTACGACCCGAGCCACTGCACACTCTTCTGGAAGCACGCCTGACCGAGAGAATGGAATTTTTGTCGAAGCACGTTGTCACCGAGAGACTGGGATATTTATCGGAGACTGTGATATTTATCGGGTTTGTGGTTGGGATTGGGGCGGTGGAATTTTCCGATTAGAGTGCGGTGGAACGGAAGGCAGGCAAAAACTTCTGCAAAAAGTGGGAAATTTTAGCTGGAGCGGATGGGGGAAAGGGGGAATAAACACCGAGTCAAAAGGTGGGAGATAACCACCTGGTTAAAGATCCCCATTAAAATCCCCCACAATAACAAATTGGTATCCCCAGATATAGGGGTTTCTGAAGGATTTTCGGCAGATCTTTAGGTGGGCCAACTTTTCGGAGCTCACCCGGTCACGGGAAAACTTGCCCGCTGAATCCGAAGTTTTTAGTTTGCCACTGGATCTTAGGAAAACTGAGGAGGCAGCGGCAAAATGCACCTTCACCCGGGTGGGAAGGTAGGTCTCTTCGGTTCCCGGGCTCCCGCCTGGTTTTGTGAACGAATATTGGGTCTGAATGGCAGAATTTGTGTCAACCGCAGGATTCGCGGGGAAGTCTTGGCAATCCTAGAGGAAGAAAATCTCCTTAAGTCGGAAAAACTATTATTTTAGTTAACAATCCGGCCTTACCAAATGTTTTCCAACGTTCAATTTGAAAAGGGTTCTGCTTTTCTTACCTATCGGTGCCCTTTGGGGGGGTGGGTTCTGATTTTGATCTGTTTTGGGGTTTCCGGCGGATGTGTGGAACGCCGGCTTACCGTGCGGACCGATCCCCCAGGGGCTCGCGTGTATATCGACGATTATGAAATCGGAACCTCCCCTTGCTCGACACATTTCACTTACTATGGCACCCGAAAGATTCGCTTGGTGAAAGACGGTTTCAGGACCAAAATCATTTATCAGCCCCTTCCCCCGCCTTGGTATCAGATTCCTCCCATGGATTTCTTTGCGGAAAACTTATTCCCCGGAACCTTTCGCGATCATCGAACGGTAAGGTACGAGTTGGAACCGGAGATTGTGATCCCAGCGGAAGAGCTACTCCGCCGGGCAGATGGGGTACGAACGCAGGCACTTTCGGAAGCAGGGCAGTATGTAGTTCCTGTGGATCGGATTGCTCCTCACCAAGACGTTTCGCCGGGTGGCCAGCCGGGGCCTTGGCCCGGGGATGCTGCCGGCCGGTTGCCCGGAGGTAGAGAAATGCCACCGCAACCCCTGCCTGTAGCTGCTCCTCCGGGAGTTGTTCCCTCGCCCGAACAGGTGTACCCCCAGACCGGTGTTCCTCAGGGTTTTCCGACGGGGTGGGAGCCGGCGGGCTGAAAGTCTCGACCATGCCGGTGATCCTCATCGTGGCAGTGCCGATAAAGCTTCGAGGTCCCGGCTTTTCGATAGCCGTTTGCTGAGAACCCGTCCTCCAACCGACTAATATCTTCCAAGCGGCAATATCTTGCGGTCTTTCCGGCCAATGGGGTGGAGTGCAGATTTGGGGCCACCCGGGGTTAGCTAAAAGCTCTACCCCTATTAAGTTTTGCCGCCACAGGATATTGTGATTCCTCGCCCAATTGGGGACGAAATTCCCCTGCTCCTAAGCAGAAGGAAGATTCGCCTGGTACCTTCCTCGGTTCCCCACCAACCGGGGCCAAATCCACGCTTCGGATGCTTACAGGGCTCGATTTACTTCCGGTTTTTCCGAAGGGAACCGCCCAGCTCCATTTACTAGCTCCCGGGCACCGTTTGCAGAGACATTCATCCGAAAACTCTCGAGAAGTGCCTTTCAGCTTTTTAGGGAGAGTTCCCACTAAGGTGGACAAAACCAGATCGGTCCAGACAGTAGCTCCAGAATAACCAGGATAATAGTTAATTAAAGAGTAACTAATAGTTAGAGGGTAACGTTACAGGATAACCAGGTAATCACCGATATCGTAAAAAATCTGCCCAGACCAGGGTATTGAACCGCACAAATCCGCAAAAGTTGAACGTTTTCAGCCCTGGTTTTCCTTGAGCTTGCCTCGCTCCCAGCCTTCTCGCCCACTGGGCTCCGGGCCTCTCTTGGGGTTTGATTGTGTAAACTTTGGCCCAGGTTTTTAGGGGGAATATCCGGGCAGTTGATTATGAAGCCCCTCTCGCCAACCGATGGGATCGAGTTCAGCAAGGGTGGGGACCCCCTTGGTTCCCGATGAGCGTTGGATGGCCCCCCGGACGCCCAAGATCTCAGGATTTCGAGCAATCTTGTCGGAAAAGACCCGGAGGTCCCGGACCACCGGCTGAAGCTGCCGGCTCAGGTGATCGACTTGGAGGACAAGTTCGTTGAGATTGTCGTAAAGTTCTGTATCCGAGGCCAACTTTCCCAGGGTGCTTCTTCTCTCTTTGAGTTGGTCGGTGAACTGGGCCAAGTCTGCGGAGAGCTTTTGAAAATTGACGAGGGTTTCTTCAAGTCGGGCGGTCAACGCCGGGCCTCGTTGACCAAGGGATTCTGTAAGCGGCCGAAGATTCTCCAGGTTAGCCTTCGCAGAAGTTGTGGCTTGTTGGAGGTCCCCGAAGGTTTGCCGAATCTGGGCCAACGAAGACCTTAAATCCTCCAGGGCAGGACCGAGCTTTGTGGCCGCCTCCCGAACCTGCTCCCGAAGTTCCGCGCTACCGATCAAATCGTTGATATTGGCTGCTAGCTCGCGAAAGCTTTCCATCGTGATGGCGGTCTGTTCGGCCAACTCTTGAAGCCGTTTTCGGAGTGCCGGGAGGCCATCTTCTCGCCCCATCATTTCGTTGACCCGATTGACAAACTTGGCGATCTCGTCGCTAGCCCGGCGGACAGCCTCCGCTGCGTCGGAGAGGTCCTGCCGAAGGTCGGCCACGATTTCTAACGGGTCCACGAAGATTTCCCCCTTCAGCGGGGGACCTCCGGGCAGCACCTCTTGCCGTACGGGAACGTTAGACTGCCGGTCAGGTTCAGTTTGGGGAGAGTTGGAGACCGGAGTGGCTGTTGGGCTGGAAGGTTGCCGCCGGACAACCTCAAGGACCGCATCTCCGAGGAGTGTCCGCCGAATCACAAACACTTCGTCGGTGAAGATCTTCCGATGGGCATCAATCTCTACCGTCAGGATGACCCCTCCCAAGTTGGCAAACTCTGGGATTTCCTCTGCAAGCTGGACTCGGGAAACCCGTCCGATGAGGATGCCGCTTTTCCGGACCGGAGTGTTCGGGCTTACCCCTGGAGCTTCAGGTACGTGCACGAGGTACTGCTTGGTGCGGCGGAATAAAGGTTCCTGGCCTGCAAACTGGAACAAAAGAACCGCCAGAAGAACCCCGCAACCGAGTACCAGCAACCCCACCATAATTTGAAGACGCCGTTCATTCATTGGCTTTATCCCCTGCCATTGGCTTTATCCGCTGCCATTGGCTTCATCCCCTGCCATCTCGGGCCGGTAAAGTATTTGGCCACTTGTAAACTGGCAACATACCGCCAGTGCGGAAACTCCTGGGGTGATCCTGGGGAATGGCTTCGGAGGAATTCCTGGGGTGATTTGGGAATTCCTGGGGTAATGTTTGGGAGAACCTTTTTCAAAGGGCGGACGGTTCTCAGGTCTCATACGGCGGAAGGTAATAAGGCCCCTGCATCCTACCATTGGTGGGCTATCATGCTGGCCGATTATCCAGAAGCACAGGAATGATTTCCCCCGGCTATTCCCGGCAGGAACCGCCGCAAGTTGGGATGGTCGAATCGCACGCCGAGTTTGGCTCGCCGCCTTCACCGGAAAATTTTTTCTTCTCCGATCAACGCCTACTTTTGCCAACTTAATGCCAGCTATCGGAGATGCCACCTTAATGCCAGTTATCGGAGAACTCCCAACTGCTGCTGGAGTTCTTGGAGTCTTTCTCCGGCCTCTCCGCGAACAAACTGAACCACCCGGGGGTCCGTTGCGGTGGAAATGGCTTCTGCCGGCCCGTCGTAAAGGATTTGGGGCTCTTCCGGCCCAAGTCGGTCGAGGGGGTAAAGCATTACGATCCGATCGGCCACCTTTGTGGCGGTCCGCATGTCGTGGGTCACAAGAACACAGGTGACCGGGTGGTGCCGCCGCGTAGAAAGGATTAGCTCGTTGATGACATCACTCATAATTGGGTCGAGCCCAGTAGTGGGTTCATCATAGAGCACGATATCCGGATTCAGAGCCAGTGCCCGGGCAAGTCCTACCCGTTTTCGCATGCCTCCCGAAAGTTGGGAAGGCAGTTGCGTCGCCACCTGGGGGGGAAGACCTACCTCGGCCAAGCGAGCCAGCACGATTTGTCGGATCTCCTCCTCGCTCTTTTGGGAATGTTGCCGCAGGGGAAATGCCACATTTTCCCCCACCGTCATGCTGTCGAAGAGAGCTGCTTGCTGGAATACGAAGCCGAACCGGGTGCGGATTTTGGTTAATTGGGCTTCCCCGAGGCTGGCTAGGTCTACCCCGTCGAAAAGCACTCTGCCCCGCCACGGGCGAAGCAGTCCGATCATCACTTTTAGCAGCACCGTTTTTCCGCAACCGCTTTCGCCAATGATGGCCACCGACTCCTGTCGCCGGATTCGCAGGGAAATATCCCGAAGGACGATCCGTCGGCCAAAACGCACCCAAATTTCCTGAAGTTCTAGCAGGGGGATCTCTTGCTGAGTGGTGCCGGCGGGACTGCCTTGGGGATGGTTCCCTAGCAGGGCCTGTCCGAGATTATCGGCATTCGCTTTTAGGATGTGTTCGGGATTACTCATGCCTTCACTCTACCAGGGAATCTCTGTCTTCTGTGGACCACCAGGCCTTAAAAATCCTGAGCCCGCGGCTTTTTACCCATCCAGAGTGATCTGAATATCTGTACCCTAGGGAGGCCCGGAGCCGTTGGGGATCGCTCGTTTCTAGGGGCCTGGTTGGGCAGGCGACTTGGGCTCCGGACCTTTACGAAGAAAGGCTTCGTGCAACCCTGACCGCACGGTATTTGACAGTATTCGGAAGTGGGAGCACGTCCTTTGTCACGAGGGATAATTAGGATTGTCGATGAAGATATTCTGCTAAATGGGGTGGAGACGGCATGGCCGCGAAAAATACCACACATCCGTACAACCCTGAATCTTTATGGTGACGAAGTAAAGGCCCTTCACTACACATTTTCCCAAATCGCAGAACCCCTAAGGTCACCGATTCTCATCCACTTTCGTCTCTTTTGTTTTGCGAACGAGAATAGCTTTGGGGATTTGCTAAGGTTTGCTCGTTGTCGTTTTTCCCCTATTTTCGGAGTCGCAGGTCACCGGGCTGAGGAAAGATGGCTACACGGATCCAAGCGGTCGTTGGACTCTCACATGGGATAGATCGACTTTTTGGGATGCTGGTGCCCGGGGGCCGCGGAAAGGATCTCACCCTAGCTGGGATGGCAAAACATCAAATCACTTTCCGCGACTTACCAGGCGGATTCCATAGCCAGTAACTGTGCTCCCTCGGGCCAAATGCTGAGATAGATCCTTTCGATGACAATCCCTAAAGCAAGATCTAACATCAGAATCACCACGAAAGCCACTACAAAGGCTGCGGTGGCTGCCCGGCCAACACCCTCAGCTCCCGGTGCACAGTGGAATCCTTGGTAACAGGCAATCAGGGCAATCGCCGCCCCGAAGAAAAACGTCTTTGCGATTCCAGCAAATACATCGAAAGCCTTGATGTACTGAGCTGAATTCTGGATGTAATGGTGGGATTCAATCCCGAGCAGGGCAATACTATAAAAATATCCCCCAAGGACACCCATGAAGTCGGCCACGACGGTCAGAGCCGGGATCATGACAAGACAAGCGATGAATCGCGGGACCACCAGGTAGTGGATGGGATTAGCTCCCATGGCCGCAAGAGCGTCGATTTGCTCGGTGACCCGCATCGTGCCCAATTCTGCCGCCATAGCACTTCCCACGCGGCCGGCAAGCATAATTGCAGCAAGCACAGGCCCGAGTTCCCGGATTACTGCCATATTGATAACGGCACCAAGAAGGGTTTCCATCCCCACGCGGTGAAACTGTGTATAGCTTTGGACGGCAAGGACCATTCCCACAAAAGTTCCCGTCAATGCAATGACGGGGACGCTTCGGACTCCAATCTGATAAAGATTGGGCCAGAGGGTTTCCCTCCGAGGCAAGCGGCGGCAGAGCCACCCGAAAGTGGCGGCCACAAAAAGCATCCATTCTCCAAGATCTTCTACCAGGCGGATCACCCCGGCTCCCATGGATGCAAGCCCATCGCCGATTAGCTGGGGCACCCTGCCTACTGGCGAGGCAACTGGGGAGCCTACCCTAGCCTCTTGCTCCTTAAGACGGGCCACAACCTTCTCCTCACAATCGAGCTTTTTTTTCCGGGTGCAACCTTTCCGCCACCAATCGATTTGTTTGGGCCTGAAATGCCCCCACTATCGACTGGGGCAATCCCAGGCGAGCAGATTTATCGGAGATCCTTTTGGGAAAACTCCTTTTGCCTGACTCTGATAGAGCCAACCGGCCGGCCGGGGAAATTCCCGAAATATTAAACACGTCAAAGTTCTAACTTTAGACGACCACCCTGAAATGCAATAGATCGGTTTTGAATAGGCAAGGCAAGAGAATCGGTTTTGAATAGGGAAGGCAAGAGATCGGCGTTCGGGAGGTGGCGGTCCGGTCACATCTGACAGGAGTGGATAACCTAGTTTTTTCCCAAACCTAATTTTTTCCCAAGGCAAAAGATGCTACCCAAGGGGATTTGCTAGCAGTGCGACTTTTCGCCCCTTTGACCGAAGGTTGGTTCTGAAAATTGGCACCGCGGTTTGCCGCACCAAATCCGGAAGGAAGACCGGCCCTCGAACCCCAGGACTCTTTGTGGCCTTCCTAACCCCGGCCGATTCGAATCAGAGTGCTCTCGTCAAAGCCGTTCCTTTACCCCGGGGGAGTCACGCGAGCTTCCATGAAGTTAAAAAAACACCCGCCAATTTCCGTGTACTTGCTGTTTGAGTCAAAACTAGGCCGGAAGTTGGCCCTCTGGCGGGGGGAAGAACACCCGCAAAAATACCCTCTTCACTCGCGTAAGCCTATGCACCCCTGGCAGGGGAATAGGAATTTTGAGGCGAACCATCGGAGAGTAGGAGTCGGGTGCATCCCTGGCAGGGGGAAGACGAACTCCATCTAAATGGGGACACCCGGCTGGCAGCAATTTGATGTTTGGCAGCAAGGACCCCAGGGCTAACGGAGTTGGAGTCGGGCAGAAAAACGGGAATAAATTCAGGAAAAAACCCCGGAATTCTTTGGGCACCAAAAAGTGAGAGCCCAATTCTTTGGCTATTTTGCCGCTTTTGGATGTGGCGATTGGGGTATCGAAGGATCCTGTGACAGCTTGAGGAAACTATTCAGAGGTTCCAAGGGTGAAAGCGCCGGGGCACAAACTTTTTAACTTTCCCAATGGACAAAACTTTCTGATTAACTTTCCCAACGGCGAAAACTTTCTGAACCAAAAAAAGAACCCCGAGAGCGTTTGGCCCTCGGGGTCCGAGTTATTTTTTCGGCCGGCACATTTTCAGGCTATTGCCTCGGCGGGAATTTCCCGCGGACTTCCTCCAAATTGCCCGTCTTGAGCACCGGCCCGCACCGGCCTTGCCCTTTCCTTTTCGGGCTTGGGGATTCAGCTTCGGAACGGCCGGCACCGGTATCTTTTCTGAATTTTTGACTTCGGGCCGGGCGGCAGGGGCCTTCCCGGATCAGCGCGCTGGCAAGAACCGGTGGCTTAGGAAGCCGGCAGAGACCCGTCTAACTCCCAAAGCCCGAATCCATCTGCGGGCCAGCATTTCCGCTCCCGACTCCGGCCAAGACAGGCTGGGCCTCGGGTTCTTCGCCGGAGCCGAGGAACACAAACTGCTTCTTGCCGCCCACTTCCTTGACGTCTACAGTAATCAGGCTCTTGCCGTCAAACTCGCCTTTGAGCAACTCTTCGGACAACGGGTCCTCGATGTAGTGCTCAATGGCGCGCCGCAACGGCCGGGCACCGTAATCCAAGTTCGATCCTTTCTGGATCAACAGCTTCTTGGCCTCTTCGGTCAACACCAGCTTCAGACCTCGCTCGGCCAAGCGTTCGCGGACCTTGCCCAGCTCGAGTTCGATCACTTTCTTCAGATCCTCTTCGGTGAGGTAACGGAAGACAATGATGTCGTCGACCCGGTTGAGGAACTCCGGCCGGAATGTGCGTTCGATTTCCTCCTGCACCCGTTCCTTCATTCGTTCGTAACTGGTGTCGGGATCGGAGGTATGGAAGCCGAAGGTGCCTTCATTCTTAATTGCTTCCGCACCTGCATTGGTGGTCATGATGATGATTGTATTACGGAAGTCGACGTTCCGGCCGAAGCTATCGGTCAGTCGCCCTTCCTCCATCACCTGCAGCAGCATATTGAACACATCGGGGTGGGCTTTCTCAATTTCGTCGAAGAGCACCACCGCATACGGCCGGCGACGAATCTTCTCCGTCAGTTGACCGCCCTCTTCATATCCAACGTAGCCCGGCGGAGCTCCGATGAGCCGGCTGACGTTGTGTTTTTCCATGTACTCCGACATGTCGATCTGGATGAGGGCATCCTCGTCGCCGAACATAAACTCCGCCAGAGCCTTGGCCAACAGGGTCTTCCCCACGCCGGTAGGCCCGGCGAAGATGAAGACTCCGATCGGCCGCTTCGGATCTTTCAGACCACTGCGGCTTCGGCGAACAGCTCGACAGACCGCCTTGATGGCCTCTTCTTGACTCACCACCCGCTTGTGCAGCTCTTCCTCCATGTGCATCAGTCGGCGAGAGTCCTCCACAGTGAGACGGCTTACCGGAATTCCAGTCATCTTGGAGACGACCTCTGCCACCACATCGGCATCCACCACACCGCAGCACTCTCGCGACCGCGTCTGCCATTCACGGGTGAGCTGGAGTTTCTTCTTCTTCAGCTTGTCTACCTGGTCGCGGATGGCGGCTGCCTTTTCGAAATCTTGATTGGCCACGGCCTCTTCTTTTTCGCGGTTGAGCCGTTCTATGGCCTCATCCAGTTGCTTAAGATCCGGCGGACGAGTCATCGACTTCAGGTGTACGCGTGCACCGGCCTCGTCGACGACGTCGATGGCCTTATCCGGCAGACACCGCCCTGTGACATATCGGCTGGAGAGCTCTACCGCGGCAATGATGGCATCATCCGTGATGCGGACGTGGTGGTGCTTTTCATAACGATCCCTCAGACCGCGAAGAATGTCGATGGTTTCTTCTTTGGTGGAAGGCTCGACGATTATCTCCTGGAATCGCCGGGCCAATGCACTGTCCTTCTCGATATACTTCCGGTATTCGTCGAGGGTAGTCGCACCGATGCACTGAATTTCACCGCGGGCCAACGCCGGCTTCAATACGTTGGAGGCGTCGATAGCCCCCTCGGCTCCACCGGCACCCACCAGGGTGTGCAGTTCATCGATGAACAAGATTACATTCTTGGCCCGACGAACCTCGTTCATGACCGCCTTGATACGTTCCTCGAACTGACCCCGGTACTTTGTGCCGGCTACCATCAGGGCCAAGTCCAGAACCACGATCCGCTTATCAAGCAGCAGCTCGGGCACATCGCCGGCCACCACTCGCTGAGCAAACCCCTCTACAATTGCGGTTTTACCAACTCCTGCCTCCCCCAGAAGCACCGGATTATTCTTTGTCCGGCGGCAGAGGATTTGCATGGTGCGTTCGATCTCTCGCTCCCGGCCGATGACCGGATCCAGCTTCCCTTCTCGTGCAAGCTCGGTGAGATCTCGCCCGAAGCTGTCCAAGGCCGGAGTGTTCGACTTGG
>Ga0308410_1001336_pt1 | contig 14258 bp, 12 predicted proteins | sample HotsprOSTMatCore_FD_203467 | JGI IMG/M metagenome (GOLD analysis project Ga0308410, IMG submission 203467) | Hot spring phototrophic mat microbial communities from Octopus Spring, Yellowstone National Park, Wyoming, United States -... | ecosystem: Environmental > Aquatic > Thermal springs > Hot...
TTCCTACGAACTCACCGAGGCCCTGCTGGCGCGTATCCAGGCGGTGGAGCCACGGGTACGCGCCTTTCTGACCCTCACCGGCGACCAGGCCCTGGCCGAGGCCCGCGCCGCCGATGCCGCCCGCCGCGGCGACTCCGGCCCGCTCCATGGCATACCGCTGGCCATCAAGGACGTGATCTGCACTGCCGGCGTGCGCACCACCTGCGGCTCAGCCATCCTCGAGACCTTCGTGCCCCCCTACGACGCCACGGTGGTCACCCGCCTCAAAGCCGCAGGCGCGATCAGCCTGGGCAAACTCAACTGCGACGAATTTGCCATGGGCTCCAGCACCGAGACTAGCGCCTTTCACATCACCCGCAACCCGTGGGACCTCGAGCGCGTGCCGGGGGGCAGCAGCGGCGGCAGCGCGGCGGCAGTGGCAGCGCTGATGGTTCCGGCCAGCCTGGGCACCGATACCGGGGGATCGATCCGCCAGCCGGCGGCCCTCTGCGGCGTCAGCGGCCTCAAGCCCACCTACGGGCGCGTGAGTCGCTTCGGCCTGGTGGCCTACGGCTCTTCGCTCGACCAGATCGGCCCCTTCGCCCGCACGGTCGAGGATCTGGCGCTAGTGATGCAAGTGCTCGCCGGCCACGACCCGCGCGACGGCACCAGCGCCCCTGTGCCGGTAGCCGACTACCGGGCCGCACTGAGCGGCGACGTGCGGGGGTTGCGTATCGGGGTGCCCGGCGAGTACTTCGTTGAAGGTATGGAGCCGGGAGTGGAACAGGCCACCCGCGAAGCCATCGCCGTGCTGCGCGCGCAGGGGGCCGAGGTGGTGGACATCTCCTTGCCGCATACCCGCTACGCCCTGCCGGCCTACTACATCATCGCCCCCGCGGAGGCCAGCGCCAACCTGGCGCGCTTCGACGGGGTGCGCTACGGCCCGCGCGAGCGGGGCGAGAGCATGTGGGACGAGATCGAGCTGACGCGGGGGCGACGCTTCGGCCCCGAGGTGCGCCGGCGGATCATGCTCGGAACCTACGCCCTCTCGGCGGGTTACTACGATGCCTACTACAAGCGCGCCCAGCAGGTGCGCACCCTGATCAAGCGCGACTTCGAGGCGGCTTTTGCCAGCGTTGATGTGATCGCCGCGCCCACCTCCCCCACGGTCGCCTTCAAGGTGGGCGAGAAACTCGACGACCCGATCGCCATGTACCTGAGCGACGTATGCACCCTGCCGATCAACCTGGCCGGCGTGCCGAGCCTGGTCGTGCCGTGCGGCTTCAGCCAGGGGCTGCCCGTCGGGTTACAGTTGATCGGCCGCCCCTTCGACGAAGCCACCCTCTTGCAGGTAGGCGACGCCTACCAGCGCCTCACCGACTGGCACACGCGCGCCCCGACGCTGTGAGACCGGTTGTTACCCGCCCGCGGCGGGAGGGCCGTGAGCGTTGCGCGAGGCCCCCTGGCCGCCGCGGGCGGGAGAAGGGTGCGGGGAGGCTTCGCCTCCCCACATTCCCCTCCACCGCGTAGTTCCATTCATGTGTCTCCAGCCCTGGCGAGGAGCGCCGCGCCGGCCGCGCGCTCAAGTGCCGCAGCCTCGCGCAGGGCGGTTGCGATCTGTCGGGCCTCGTCTCGATCAGCGATACCGTTGGCGACCGCCGCGAGCGCAGCGGCATACCGATCAGCCGCTTGCTCAAGCCTGGCGGCTACCTGAGCCAGATCCGCCTCGTCAGGAAAGCGCTCGCGCAGATAGCGCGCGTTGTCGCGGCGGAAACGCGCGGCGGTTTCCAGGCCCTGCGTGATCGCCGTGGCGCGAGCGCGTGAGCCTTGACGCTCAATCTGAGCGGCGGTTCGCTCCAGCACCGCGACGCCGGTGGGCGGCCCATAGCGATTGCCGCCGAGGGTGGCGTTCGCCAGGCGGGCCCAGACCGGCCGCAGATCGTCAACCTGCGGACCCGGCTCGAAGATGGTCAGCGTGTAGCGCCACGGATAGGCGAACCGGCGCGCCAGGTTGGTTACCGCCTGCAGCAGGCGCGCTTCGGTCACGGAGATCCCGTCTGCGCCCGGTGGACGCTCGCCAGGCGCACAGGTGGCCGGCGGGAGGCAGACCGTTTCATACAGGAAGAATCCCGTGGCGTCATAGCCAATCAAGACGTCGCTATGGGGAATAACCGCGGACGCCCCATAGAGCGCGCCCATATCCAGGGCCACGCGCACCGGGTAGCCCCGGGCCAGGAAGGAACGCAGGGCGCGGACGTAGAGCGCCGGGTCGTCGGTGACGTAGTAGCGCCGGCGCAGGCCCAGGTAGGGCGCCGCGTCACGCAGGCCTACTTCGGGATCGACGCCGCCGGGAAAGAACTCGCTCGTCCCCGGGATCGCGCTGAACCCGTACGTGAACGCCATAAGGAAATCGATCTCGGCACGGGATCTGACGGCGCCGTGCTGCGCGGCAATCATCTGCAGGCTGGTGGATTGGCAAGCCGGGACATCGGTCGCGATCCAGGGAACGTCGCGCAGATGCCGTTCAGGGGGGTAGTCGCCCACATCCGTTGCCGCTAACCGGATGGGGGCATAGGCTTGCACGTAGTAACGCCGCACGAAGCTGCGCAGCAGCAGCCGCCAGCCGACCGCGCCAGCAAGCGTCAGCGCGATCGCGAAGCTGATCGCGCCCCTAACGCTAACGTGAACATACGCCCTCGGCGAGGGGGGTGGGGAAACCGGGTTTCCCCACGCCCCCGCCCGCGTGAGGGCCTGGCCCTCACGCAGGGGTATGGGGAATCCTGGTTTCCCCATACCCTCACCCGGTGGGAGGGTTTGGGAGGGCTGCGCCCTCCCAAAAACAACCTTACATTCATTGTGGTGTTGTGCGGCGCAGCCGCATGGACGGCTGATGTGTCTGGCACCGGGTGTTGTGCTCATCGCAAAGATCCTTTCGCGTGACGCTACGCCCGAGACCAGCGCCTGCGCGCGCTAGCGATGCTGAGGCAGGATGGACATAGCATAGGCGACAGGCGATTCGCGGCCTCTGGAACACGGGGCAGCCCATCACGATGCTGGGAGGAAGGGTCGTCACGATACCGCCAGTGAGCCAACCAGAAAGGCCAGCAAGCCCAGCGAGCCGCTCAGGTAGAGCCCGCGCATCGCGCGGCGGCCCTCGGTTGGCGTCTGGCTGCGCAAGAGCCGGATCACAAAGAAGACGATGAGCAGGTCGGTCAGCAGGATCGGGATACGGTAGGCCAGGCCCAGCGTGCCCCAGGGCAGCAGCGTCAGTATCACCACCAGGCCAAAGAGGGCGCCGGAGATGCGCAGGGCGGTCGAGCGCCCATAGACCAGCGCCAGCGAGCGCGAGGCGCGTTGGCGGTCGCCCTCGGCGTCCATCGCATCCCCGGCGATCTCCTCCGCCAGGTCAAAGACCAGCACGATCAGCGCGAAGGTCCAGACGATGGGGCTCCAGGGTCGGCCCACGGCAATGCCGCCAAGGACAAAGGTGATGCCCACCGAGATGGCCACGATGAGGTTGCCCCACAGCCCCGCCGCCTTGAGCCGCCAGTTGTACAGGAAGCCAAGCAGCCAGATGATCAGGCTGAGCCCGAAGGCCAGCGGGCCGAAGGTCGCAGCGGCGGCAAGCCCGAGCAGCGCCGTGACCAGACCGAGCGTCATCACCTCGGCCGGGGTAAGGACGCCGGCGGGCAAGGGACGGTGTGGCGCGTTAATCCGATCTACTTCCAGGTCAAAGTAGTCATTGGTGATCAGCGCCGAGCCGGACAGCAAGAAGCCGCAGGCAAAGCCAGTCCCGAGGACGGGCAACGGGGGAACAGCGCCCAGGGCCAGCACCTCCCCAAGCAGGACGCACACGCCTGCCGCGATAGGCAGCTCGGGACGGAAGATCTGGATCACGCCCCGGGCTTTCTTGGCGATGCTGACTGGTGGTTGCATCGATGTGTCCTTCTACGCCTCCAGGCGTGTCGCGAACGAGCGAGGTTGGCGTCCTTCGCTCACGTCTCAGCGCTCCAGAAGAACTCGAAGAAGTCGTCTGTGCCCAGCCGGGCCACCACTGGAGCGACGATCTGCGCCAATCGCCACTTTTCTTTTGTCATCGCGGTAATGGGCGCGGCGTTCGTTTTCTTCTTGCTTTCGCGCAACACGGTCGCCCCAGCATACCAGGGTGTTCTTCTCGTCAGTGCGCTCATCGTCGGTATTGCCGGTTACCATTACGGTCGTGAGTACACCGCCCACGCGACGTGGTGGGGCCGAACCACGGCGATACCCTGCCGGCCAACAGCAAGGCGCAGCGCCGCTGTTGAGCGGTCAGGTTGATTGCCCTGGTATGCTGCTTATGATTCAAGCGACGACCGCTTGTGGCACGAGCACGATCTTGCCCTGCAGGCCGCCCCTCCCCAGCAGTTCGTGCGCCGATCGTGCCTCGGTAAGCGGAAATCGCTGCGCGATGAGGGGCTTGATCCGTTTCTGTTGAAGAAGATCGAGCAGGGCGGTCAAATCCTGTCGAAACAATGCTGGCCGCAGGCGTTTCAGCGTCTGGATGCTGTAAAGAACCACCCGCCTCCGGCCCGGGAGAGCCAGGCCGGCAATAATATACACCCCGAAGATAAGGATCGCTCGAAAGCGATGGCGACCACCGGAACGCCCGGAAGCCACGCGCCCTCCACGGAGCGAGCCAGTTAGACCATAGGCCACAACCGTCCCGCCGCGACGGAGCGCCTGACGGGAACGCCAGATATGCGCGCCACCGATGCTGTCAAAGACAGCGTCAACGCCCCCACCTGTGCGCCGCTGAATTTCGGTCACGAAGTCTTGATGCCGATAATCAATGGGGATACCGCCCATAGCGGATACCGCGGACGCGTGTCCCGATGAACACGTCCCGTACATCTCCACCCCGGCAAGACGCCCGAGTTGCAAGAGCGCCGAGCCGACCCCGCCCGCCGCGGCGTGGATCAGCACGCGCTGCCCTGGCCTGACCCGCGCCGCGCGATGCAGCATCTGGTACGCCGTGACGTAGTTCAGCACCAGGCTGACCGCCTCGGCGGCGTCCACCCCGGATGGCACAGGAACCAGTTCGCGTTGCGGCAGGCAGACGAACTCCGCGTAGGCGCCGCTAATCGGCAGCGCGGCAACGAGCTGGCCCGGTTCAATTCCAGAGACACCGTCGCCGAGCCGATCGACCATGCCCACCAGATCCCACCCCGGCGTAAAGGGCACGCGGGGCGTTTCGGGATGCATGCCTTCGCGCATCATCAAGTCGGCCAGGGAAACCCCCGCGGCCAGCACCCTCACGCGCACGTCACCGCGCTTCGGCTCGGGGCGCTCTTCTTCGAGGACCTGAAGGGCCTCGGGCCCGCCGTAGTGCGTGACGATGATGCGCGTGTGTTTCACGGGCTGCTTCCTCGGGTGCCGGCACTCGACCTGGCGCGGCCTGACGACGCGCTTCAGGCGCACTGCGAAGGGGTGTCGGGTGTGGCCAGCGAGCGATCCTTCGTTACTCGCTTCCGGCTTGTTGCATGGTGACGGACTGCAGCGGTATCACGGTGATAACAGCGCCAAAAGGCGCGAAATCGTCCGGATTATTCGTCAGGATACGAGTGATCCCAATGGTCTGCATCGTGGCGACAATATTGGCGTCATGCACCTGTCTGCTATGGCCCTGTTCCAGCAATGCAAGCAGTTGGGCCGTAACCAGTGGACTCTCTTCCGCAACCTGGAAGCGTAGCTCATACCGGCGCACCGTAGCCGTAAGTTCAGGTATCGGAATACCGACGTTTGGACGAATCAGCGTTGCAAGGTATTCACGCAGCACCTGGCGGCTAATCCAGAGCGGTGTCCCGGCCTGCTCGTAGGCGGTAATCGTCGTTCTGGCGAGGGCATAGAACGGCGAGGAGTCGATGCTGGCATAGACCAGGATATTGGTATCCAGGAAGACTGGTTCAGCGACCCCGGTCGTCATAGAGTTCCTCGCGCCGAAGTGGCAGATGATCAGGCCAGGTGTCGAGATGGATACTGGGCAATGGCTGTGCCGGTGGGGCCTGCGCTGCCCCGGCTGACTGCCGGACGACCTGCATGGTCAGATCGTTGAGCAAGTACAGCTTCTCCTGGAGCGAGAGGCGTTGTATCAATGCCCGAACTTGCGTCAGTTGGTCTGTGCTCATCGGTTCCTCCCAAAAGGCGACGGAATGTAAAGCGTTTACTAACGTGAACATACGCCCTCGGCGAGGGGTGTGGGGAAACCGGGTTTCCCCACACCCCCGCCCCGCAGGGGGATGGGGAAACCCGGTTTCCCCATCCCCCCACCTGGTGGGAGGGTTTGGGAGGGCTATGCCCTCCCAAGAATTATTTTCATTCCCCTTCGTGTGCGGCGCAGCCGCATGGATGGCTGATGCTATTGTTACGGCATGGTTCAAACGAGCTTGACAGTTCGCCTCGACCCCGGACCACCGGGGTGGCCATGGATGGGCCAGGCCCCTCCACACCTCCCCGCCACACGGTCAAGCGCAAACCGCAAGGTTTTGAACCATGCCTTACGGCACAGACGTTTCGGAATTCGCCAGCGATAGCGACATTACGTCACACCCTTCTCGACAAGTGTTAGTGTATCACGAACCAGGGTCCGGTAGACTGAATTCTCGACATGGGACTGATACCAGTCACGGTACGTATTCGCTGCCAGGTGCCCCTGGATTGCCCGCGCCTCTTGAAGCAAGACCCAGAGATTATGGGTAGCCCGGTTGCAGAACCCCTCCAGCTTGTTCGCCTGTAGCCCCGCCACGCCGGACTGCTGGCAGGCAGGGCATGGGCATGCGGCCAGGAGTTGCCACTCGTTGTCGTCTGGCTCACGACCACGCCAACTGCCCATATTCGCTACCATACGATCGCCGCGTCCCGGGAGTTGCACGATCCCGCGCGCAGCCCGGTTCCGCCAACCCGCAGAGTCGAGCGAGTCGATCTGAAACAGGGCTGCGAGGTGAAGGGTGGCAGTTCCACCAAGGCCGAACACGTGCAGGTGCTTGCCGGCCAGCACGTGACGCACCCGCAGCAGGCTCTTCAAGACATCGGCATACGGCATAGCGCTGGGCTTGCGCAGCAGGTTGGGCACAATCCCCCCCAAAGCCACACGATCTTTCTGCGCAAGCTGTTTGCTTTGGGTGAACCCATCAATATATGTCGCGAGATGACGGCTGACATGCATGACAGGAACAAATCCATCATACGCAAAAGCAAGATTCATTTCCATCGTGCGCCGTAGACACAAGAGTTGCGCCTCGTCGTCCATTGTTGGAGTTGGTATGAAATCTTGCGGTATAGGGTACCAATCAGGTTTGGCTGCTTGCACGAACTCTTCATACTCATTCCCTGGCACACCGCCGTCGCGGTCCAAAAAGTAGAAAGCCCCGTTATCAAGATAAATGCGGATATGTGCAGGAACACCCAGATAGGCGCGCAAGGTCTGTCGCATCGCCATCTTGCGCTGCGGAGGTGATTGGTGAAAGTCAGCATACGACACCATAACTGCGGTCAAGCCAGGTAGATAGTATGGCGACTCGGGATCCCAGACCCGAGGTTTCAGGTTCTTCAAGCTCAGACCAGCGACAATTTCCAACCTCTCACCTCTAGGGCTCACGCGCCCCCTGTTGCAGCGCGCGATTTGCGTCTTCGAGGGCCTTGAAAGCATCTTCTTCTTCGCGCTCGCCTTGCGACTCAGGCGGCTTGATCCGTACCAATACCGGAAAGTTTATCAACTGTCCCGAAAGCAACGCCTCGCCGACATCGAGATCGGGCAACAGGCGCGCCTCATCTTCGCCCAGGCTTTCGATCACTTTGCGCACAAAGTTCTGATCAGCCGGGTTGACCAGACGCATGATAATGTAGGAGTTGCACTGGGAAAGCGTTGTTTCATCGAGACGCGATGGACGCTGGCTAATCATCACCAGGCCAATGCCGAACTTACGACCCTCCTGCGCAATCTGCTTTGTTATAGTGATAGAGCGCTCTTCTGCTGGTGTATTGGCTCTCCCTGGCACGAAGTTGTGTGCCTCCTCAAGCACAAGCAGGACTGGCAGTTTGAGTTCCTCCTGAACACGTGCTTGGAATATATCATTAGCTATCAAGTTGTAGATCGTAGCTTGGAAATCTCCTGTGTAGCCAGCAAGAGCTATTACGCTGATACCTCCATAGCGAACCAACTCTTTGCGATCAGTCGGAAGCGGTTCGGCACTGCGCGCAATCTTGCGATTCGTCTGCTCCATCGTCTGTAACACTCTGGCTGCCTTGTAGGCACGCTTCTTGATAGCCTCTAGGGTTCCGATATCTCGTTTGGAGTATTTACCAAAGTCTTCCCATCCCCACTCAACAAGAAGATTCCTGCTGTCGTCATCTTCGGCCCTCAACACTAACTCGCCAGCTTCTGCAAGATTGGCAATCAACCACATATTTGGCTCGATACCATTCTTTCGCAAATGTTTTTTACCCAATCTCTCAGCAAGCCAATCCACTCGGCTCGCACGCTCTGCACCATCCACATTGATGAATCGCGAGGCCGCACCAAACACATCACCAAATCGACCTTGCATTGTCGGAGAGAGCTCATATCCGAGTGCGCTGACAATCTTCGCAACCGCATCGGCATCCTCGTCAAAAAGCGGAAATTGGGCACAATATCTTCGTACCCGCTGCTTGAGTGTCGGAACGTCAGCCAGACCCGTATAGTCCCCGTGAGGATCAAAAATCACGATCGGGTAGTTCTTTTGCGCGAGTTGCTCGATAATACGCCTTGACGTCCAACTCTTTCCGGCTCCGGTCATGGCGAGGATGGCCAGGTGGCGCGTGACTATCGCATGCCCATCGACACTTACAGAGACTTCAGGGCGGTTGGACAGCGTGGCAATGTCGAGCGCGCGATTGGCGCGTTGGGCTAGCTCTCCGAGCACGACCCGGGCCATATCTTCAGAGCCGGGGCGATACACGCTGCTGGCAGGCTGAGGAGGATAGCGGAGTTGATCGAGTTTCCCGCGGGGGTTGCTGCCACGTGGCTCCGCGCCCAACACCTGGCAAACCGCAGTCACCATCTCGCGGCTCAACGACAGCACCGTCTCAAAAGGGTTTGTTCGTGTGGCGGCAAGTTCGTGGCCGGCTTCGCTTGGGAAAAGCGGGTTCAGACGCTCAATCCGCTGGACCTTGGCCCACACGCGTATCATTTCTGGCGGCCCCTGACCATCGGTCGGACGCAACTCCGCATCAACGGCGATCAGATCCTGCTCTCGAATAGCTTCCTGGGCCACTGCCAGGCGAAACTCCCGACTGGTGCTTTCGCCGACGATTGTCCCGACATAGTTCGGTGGAGCAACTGGAGCTGCAGGGCTCTGGGAGTGCGGTTGCGCTCGATTGGATCGAGAAGTTGCCATAGGTCAGTTCCTCAAGGTTCTGGTCGGAAGAGCCAGTCACGATGGGTCATGTAGATGGCCTGCACCAGCACCCGCCGCATCTCTGCGTCGCTGATTTCGCCTCGCTGAAGGCTAATGCCAAGGTGATAGCGGATAAGCTTGCTATAGGCGTTCGTCAGCCAGGCGGGGATGTGGGCATACTTGTCGGCGATGTCGAGCCCAACGGGGAAGCCGTAACCCGGCAACAGGCGTGAATAGAGGTACACGCGCCTGACAATCGCCTCCAGGTAATCCGCATCGGCAAGCTCATCAAAAACCTCTATCCGGACGGGTTCAGTGATCTCAGAGACGTGCAGGTAGCATCCACGAATGCGCGGGAAGCCAAATGGGCCTGGTTTCAAGGCTTCAAAGTTTACCGTTTCCTCACCTGCGAGACCAGGCAGTGCCACCTCGCCTCGCCGCAGACCATCAAACTTGTTCATCACCCAACTCTCTGAGTATTGCCCTGGTTCCAGGAGCATAGCCATCAGCAGTGAGTCAGTGTATCCCAGGCGATCCAGGAGCGCTTTCGGTGTGGACAAATCTGTTCTTCCATACATTTTGTTGAAGTAATCATCGTTGCCCTTCTGTCGCAAACCACGAAACACCCGTTCGAGAAGGATGGTTTCGCTCAGTTCGCGCAGGCCTCCTCGTTCAACCACCCCAACAATCAAAGTTGGCACTGGCCTTTGACGAGCCCTGTCACGCAGTTGTCGCAAAAGAAATGCAATGAATGCCAATGGCTCAAAAATCTTTTGTCGAACCCACTCATCCGGGCGTTTTGTCATCTTCGGATAGATATCCAAATGGGCCTGTTTGAGGAAATCTTCCTTGAGGGCGCGCGCAATGTGATCGTCTTGCGCATACTGACGCAGGAAGAGATCAATATCCTGCTCGGTGAAGGGCATATGCCCGGCATAACTACCGACAAGGTAGGTTAGAGGCCCATGGAACATCAAGACGCGCACATCGGGTGTACGCTCCAATGCCGATAGTCCTGCCAATAGCTCAGCGGTAATGCGGACGATATCAACGAAGTCCTTACGCTCTTTGCTGCCGCCCTCAAGATCTCCCAAAATGACCGGGTAATAGCCGAACTGCTCTCGTTCGCTGAGGCGTCGCTCCCCTGTGCGCACACGATACGAGCCGACACGCAGAAGGATCGGCACCTGACTGGCAAGCTGGACCTGACCGACACCGCCATCAATGAAGGTCACCACTTCATTCTGGACATCGGCCCAGGAGGTCTCGGGAACTCTGCGAACCTCCAGAATGGGATCATTTCGCCGCCCCTGCTGGGCGTCAGCAACTGCCTTGCGCAGCGCGGCGATAAACGTAGCTGTATTCTTGAAGTAGTTGCCGCGTAGACTCTCCGCTACCGTCAACGCGTTCTCAGCGAGCCGAACAAACAAATGCGGCTGGCGTTGGAGATCTTCCTGAACGCCGGCTTCGGTGAGACGCCGATTGGAAAGCTGCGGGTCGGTCATGTCCGATGTACCTCAACGCCAAGCGCCTTAAGGACTCGACGCGCATCGGTTGTGTTGAATGTCTGCACTGACAGGCCGGAAATCTGGCTAACCAGCCATTTCGGTCCTACCTGGTGTCCATCGATCTCGACATACCAGGCTTTCGGCTCGGGGGGCGCCATCATCTGCCAGGCAAGAGCACGACGTCCACAGGCAAGGACTTCTTCGGGTTTCAGATGAATATTGACACCACGAAGACGAGCATGCCCGGAACTCACGATCTGCCGCTTGATCAGGCAGGGCTGGTCAGCGTACAGCCAATCGAAAAGCTGTGACAGGCGCTCCCCTTGAGAGCCACGGATATAGGTTATTTCACAGGTCGGTGGAATAATCCCTTCGATCCCAGCAATGATCTCCAGATAGTCCTGGCTGAGTGAAATACAACAACGCTGGTACCTGGTATGCTCAAAATACCGCCGAATGGCAGGTATCACACTCGGGCGGATTCTTGCTGCCTGCTCGGGCGTCACCCGCTGATCATAGTGAGGAATGCATTCAGACGGCGAAATGACACCAAACCGAGCCGAGAGGATCGCGATATCGAGCGCAGATCGCGCATCGGGATGTGTTCTCGTAAACTTGCGCACAACTTGAAACTGAGGACCGTTGTAGCGCTCTATCGCTGGAAGGAGGCCAGGTGCCGCTCGCTTGCGTTGCGAGCACGAAAGGAGTAAGAATGAGGCTGGTTGAGTCATTACGGGGCGCAGCGTTGACTTGATAGCCTGGCACGTGAGATCATGATAGCATTTGTGTCAACAGAGACGTAGGTATGGCAAAAATCTACATCGCCGGCCCGCTGTTCAACACCCACGAGCGCTGGTACCTGGAGCGCATCGCCACGGCATTGGAGAAAGCTAGCTAAGCCTTTGAGCTGCGGACCACAGAGCAAGCGCTTGTATCACTTACCCTACCGCCCGCACCTTACAGCGTGCTAACCAGATGTCATTGACCTCATCGGCGTAGTGGCGCAGCAACCTGGCCCCAAAAGCCGCCGGGTCGACGCCGAGATCAGCCAGGCCTACCGTCGGCACGGGAGTGCCCTCCGTCTCAATGTTCAGCCCGGTATGGATGAGCGTCGAGGTAGGGCTGGCAGTGGCGATCGAGACCGAGAGCTTGCCTGGGCTGCCATCGGTCCGCGGCAGGTACAGATCGTCGCCCCTACGGGTCACCTGCCGGTCGGTCATCGCCTCCAGCAACTCTTTGGCGGTGACGATGAGCAGCCGCTGGCGGTAGACGGTCGTGTGCAGATCGCTGGAGAAAAACTCCGCGATGACGTGGAGCATGCGCGGGCTGAAGATCGGTGCTTGCGCCTTCACATCCTCGATGTCGACCATCTCGCTGAGGTCGACGCGGCACGGCCCGAGGAATGCCACCGCCGCATCGCCGAGCACGTCGAAGTTGCGGTAGATCCAGTGCGGCGCCAGTTGACGCCCATCGTAGGTGATGTCTCGGTCGGCAACAAGGAGCGTATGCATCAAGCCTCCCGCGTGGCGCGGCTCGCAATACGCCGCCAGGCCAGGAGGATTACCACGGTCAGGGCGGTCATCCAGAGCTTGCCGACGATCTGGCCCGGCAGGAACGCGAGTGAGCCAAAGGCCAGCCAGAGGAATAGGGCGCTGTCGATCACCACGCCCACGGTGTTCGAGGCGACCACCGCCCCAAGCCAGTTGCGCTGGCGCAGCGGCGTGTAGATCACGAAATCGGCCAGTTCGCTGAAGAGGAAAGCCAGGCCGCTAGCTAAAGCAAGCTGGGCGCTCAGCGCTGCAGAGGTAGCCGCGCCGATCAGGATAGCTATCACCACCCAGCGCCGGCCAAGGGTTTCCTGCAGCGCATCGCGCAGCGAGAAAGCCATGCCGGCGAAGTAGACTCCGGCCGGAGCCATCAACCCTAATCCGACTGGAACGATGCCAAGATAGGTGATCGCCAGGTTGGCTGCGAAGATAGTCAGCACGTACCCGGCAAGGGTGACGAAACCCAGGGCGCGAATAGACACGACGTACCTCTTCAGCAAACCAGGCGAAGCAATCGGCAGCGCGGCAACGATCTGGGCTGGTTCAATTCCAGAGACACGGTCGCCGAGCCGATCGACCAGGCCCACCAGATCCCACCCCGGCGTGAAGGGCACGCGGGGCGTTTCGGGATGCATGCCTTCGCGCATCATCAGGTCGGCCAGGGACACCCCCGCGGCCAGCACCCTCACGCGCACGTCACCGCGCTTCGGCTCGGGGCGCTCTTCTTCGAGGACCTGAAGGGCCTCGGGCCCACCGTAGTGCGTGACGATGATGCGCGTGTGTTTCACGGGCTGCTTCCTCAGGCACCGGCACTCGACCTGGCGCGGCCTGACGACGCGCTTCAGGCGCACTGCGAAGGGAGGTCGGGTGAAAGCGTTGGTTGGACAGCATTCTCAACCTGGTATCTCACCTGGACGAAGCCGTTGTCTGACGATGTGGCTTGCAGGAGCTTCAGAGGCGCTTCAGTACCGGTGGAGCCAAATAAAGGGATACCTGCGCCGAGCAGAACGGGGAGATAGGTAACGGTTATCTCGTGAATCAAGCCTGCCTGGAGGAACCTCTGAATTGTTGCGCCTCCATCAATGTACAAGGAAATGCTGAAGGGGCTGCATCCCCTCGGGCGGGGCAAAGCCCCCCGCCCGTCCGCTGCAAACGATCTTGGGCAATCTGCCTGCTTGCCAGAACGCTGGCTTTTTAGAAAGCGCAACCCCAAAAAGAATAGAAGATCCCCTCATCGCGCGCTCGCCTGCGCGCTGCTGCGCGTATCTTAGCACACGCCGGTGGGGTAGACAAGGAGAGCCGCGTTTGCGGAATGATCCCCCGCCTGGTCGCGACGCCGCTCCCGGAGCAGCGCGCCGACCGCACCGCCCCCGAAACTGCCGGGCTATGCCCGCGAGGTCCTGCGCGCGCCTGGCCATCGTCGGCGCCGGTGTCCCCTGGAGCGGGGGGTGGGGAAACCGGGTTTCCCCGCACCCCCGCCTGCGGGCGGGGGTGAGAGGGCTGCGCCCTCCCACCGGGAGGGGTATGGGGAAACCCGGTTTCCCCATACCCCTGCGTGAGGGCCAGGCCCTCCCGCAGGCTGGAGTATGGGGGAACCTGGTTCCCCCAGTTTCACGTTAGCCCGACGGAACCAGGCACCGCGCAAGATGGTACGCCACACCCTTCGTCATACCCGCCCATGTGGAGCACCCGCACATGTGGTATACTAAACGCTGGTTTGTCCGTGGGATCCTGGAACTGATCCGAGGAGAGCGATAGGGTATGAGCCGGAATCGAACGGTGAAGGGCGGCGGGGGGCGTGGTCGCCGCCG
>Ga0308410_1001337_pt1 | contig 14250 bp, 11 predicted proteins | sample HotsprOSTMatCore_FD_203467 | JGI IMG/M metagenome (GOLD analysis project Ga0308410, IMG submission 203467) | Hot spring phototrophic mat microbial communities from Octopus Spring, Yellowstone National Park, Wyoming, United States -... | ecosystem: Environmental > Aquatic > Thermal springs > Hot...
TATGGTTTTCCCTACCGATGCCTCCGGCGGAGTAACCGGCCTGTAAACGAGCTCCCCGAAAAAGAATCTCCTGAGTCTTCTAATGATCCCGAAAACCTGCGGGGTCTGCCGGCGATTCCGCCGTCGGCTCTAAAGGTTGGCCTTTTGACGGCTGGGGCTCCGGTTGCGGAACCGTTTACAATTCCGGCGTGTGATAAGAAAAGTTGTACGCACTACTTGGACTGCGACTGAAGTTGCACAAACCCTTTACTTGGAGTGCGATTGAGGTTCCAGCCTTGGGACAGCCGGAGGGCAACGACATAGGGCGGATACATGCCTCCCCTCACGAAAAGCATATCCCCCTTCTTGGTCGGGCCATGTCACCGCCTTGTGTTGCTTCTGGGGGTGCCGCATGTTGGGGCAAGATGGCCGAAGCTTTGGCACCTGAGATCGCGGAAGCGAAGGAAAGTCTCCTCAATCACCACAGGGGCCCGCAACTCTATCGGTTATCGTCGTGGGTAATCGAGAGTTGGCAATTGAGGTAGATGCGCGCGGGGAGCGGAGACCGCTTGAGTTACGTGTAGTTCTGCCGCCGAGTGCGGAAGGCCGGTAGGCAGCCGATACTGTAGTCACCGATATAATCTGATACCCTCTTCTTGTTCGCCGTCGTGGCACAGACTGGCACAAATTGACCGTTCGCGTGCCGCCGAAAAGTGGTACATAGCTTGTCCGCGCCATCGGACCTGACAACCTTCCCCCGGTTTTTTCCGACGCAGATCGCGAGAGACAAGAAGCTACAGCCGGCCTGCGAGCTGCTATCCCTAGATGGCATGGGGGCGTAAGGCAGCTCTAAGTATCCGATTTGATGATTCTCATCCGAGCCGTCTCTTTAGGGCTATCCCTATTCTCCGCGACTTCGGGTTTCGAGGTACCTTCATGGTATGTCCCGGAGTGCCGGACTTCATGGAGCACCTCACCAAGTGGAAGGCCGTCGCAACCCGGGGTGACCAGGAGTTTGCTAATCATACGCTGGACCACCGGGGGGCCTCCCGCGATGAAGCGATGGCGATGGAGATCGGTCAAGCAGCGAGAACCATTTCGGAGATTTGTTGCGGCAAAAGGAGGTTGCTAGCTGTGAATTCAGGAGGTGGTACCACGTGGGGGACGCCTGAGCCGCTACGTTGGTACTTGGACACATACAACGTTTTTGATGCTTCTGCCGGGTCATTGGGGCTGGATGATGGGTACGGAAGCCGTGTTGCGGCTTCCGTGAACACTTGGAGCGGCACATCGAGAGGGGTTTGTGCTGCCGGATCCATTTCCATAGCATCGGTGAGGGGACGGCATCTGTCGAAACCACTTTGCGGGATGTCCTCCCCATTGCCAAAGCACATGAAAAGGAATTATGGATTGCGGGGATGGCGGAGATCCACAAGTACCAGAGGGAGCCTCAAGCAAGCAAAATCCGTTTATCTGCGGCAGGGAGCCGACGCCCATGTCTGAAGCTTTTCTGCAGTACCGATTCAGAATTGCATGATCAACCGCTGACCTTAGAACTCGTGCTACCCTCTGATTGGCTCCTCTCCGGTGTTCGGGTCATTCGTACCGATCCTCCACCCGAAACTGTGGTGCTCGCAGGTCCCGAAAGCTCGAGTGTGCACCTGTCTATACCGCCCATTTCCTCCGTTTACTTCATTTAATGTTGCCCGTAGGGGTAGGCGTTGTGCTCTAAAATGTTGGTAGCCAGTTCCTGTTCCCCGCCTTGGACAGCTGAAGGAAAACAAACATCTGAGTCACACCCAGCCTCAGCTATTTTGCAGCATCTAAGTTCGCTCCGATTTTGGACTGCTGGAGCCTGGGAAACTTTGGGCTGCCTCCATAAGTCCTCCAAGATCCGGAACACATAAAATGAGGAGCGATCAGGCTCGGCTCGAGCAGAGAGATTTCTGTTGTCTGAGAATTTAGGCCCTTTTCCAGAGTTTCTCAGGAACAATGATCGGCAGCAACCCTCGACACACGGGATTGCGAATTCCGGGAGGGCAAGGGGATCAATACCTAGCCAGGGGATTACCGGACCGTTCACTGAGCTGAAACGTGGCCTGTCTGCTCGAAGCCGGTCCCCTAGTTCTCACCTGAGGGGATCTACGAGGGATTGTAAAAGAGAAGTGGGGCAAAAGTTACTCGGTCCCAGGCACCATTTTGCAAGATATGGAGATCGCTTAGTCTGGCTGGGGGATTGCCCCTATCCTCCGACTGAGTACGGGGCAAGACTAAATCGCCCACTACATGTACTCGGTCACATGATCTTTGCAGATGTGTCTGCCCGAGGCAAAGAGGCCGGACTGCCGAGCTCCGTGGGAAGCAGTTCACCGCGTGAGGGCTCGTAATAGGAGGGGTGCCTGTTACTGTTCCGGCTGCTTCAACTTACTCCGTGCTATTTTAGCGGACGCGGCACTGGAAGCGGATTACCCCTCCTTGCCCAGGCTGTAAGGGTTCGGTGATTTCCCACCTGAGGATCAGGGAGCCGACCTCATTTGGCTCGGTGAGAAATTCTCCCGGGATGGAGCATTGGGCAGATCCGGGAACATATTCCAGTCGGGCAGGTAGGCTATCCACGATGGTGACATTGCCGATGAGTTCATTTCCTACGTTGTCGAAGCGAATGGTAAAATGCACAATCTCTCCGGGAGCAGCGTGGTGCCGCGAAGCAAGCTTTATCACCCGCAGTCGGGGGTGGGAAGGAGGTTCATCAACCCCGTAGATCACATCGACCGAGGTTATCCCTTCTGTTGCCACTGCGGCTTTCCGATCGATGAACACCTGGACCACGGCGGTGTGAAACCAGGCTTGGGCTGCCGCCGTCCCTTCGGCAATCCGAGCGAGCTCTGCGGAATGTAGCTTGCCACTACGGACGATCTCCAGATTTTCGTACGGTAATAGACCATCATGGAAACCGCTCAGCCGTGCGGCCCCTGAAAGGGCACCTTCCCCGGCCCGGGACTGGACTTGAACCAATTGCCGTTGGCCGGTCTGCCCTAAAGGCTGATAGTGCTGTTTGTTCGAAAGAGCCAGGTTTCGATCTTCCTGGCGTGCCAGCCCATAAGTGTTGACGGCAGCGGCCAGCTGTTCCCATTGCTCTTCGCTGCGGAAACCCACAACCTGCCGCACAGCACCAAAGCGGGGACTGTAAAGGTAAACCGGATTTGCCGGCTCAACCACGCGACTCCCTGCGACGGTGTCGTAGTGGGCGATTGTTTCCCCCGGCTGAAGCCCCCGAATCATCCAGTCTTGGTTCACAATTGCCGAAGGTGTTTGATCTCCGCCAGCGACCAAATATTCATCGGGGGGCCAGGGTTCTCGTGCTCCGGGTGGCTGGTAAAGATACACCGGCCCTTCTCGAGGAATAAAGGGAGCTCGCTCCACCCGGAGAATGCCTCCTCCGCTCAGGGGCCCACCCGGCACGGAACTTTGTTGGCTCGGTCCGCCAGGCGGAGAAAAAACTTCAGCCCCTCGAGGGGAAGCCGGTGCCTGGTACTGAGCAGGCGAAACATTTTGGTCCTCGTAAGATCCGACAAAGACCCCAGTTCCCGAACCCGAAGCCAAAGCAGGAACCTCTGAGGGAACTTCCCGATATCCTACGGCAATTTCTCCGAGATCTTTTTGCTTCTGCGTGGCTGATGCCGGCGGCAAAGCTTGAGCCTGTCCGGCCGCAGTAGTGGTTTCGGCGTCCGGCCAGCTATTGCCGAAATTCCCGTGAAAGCGTTCGGGGCGGTCCGAGGGCGTCACAATCCTGGAACTGAGGCCCGCCGAGTGTTGCCAAGCAACTTCGGCTGGTACAGCTCCGTGGTGATTGAAATTTCCGCTCTCTCCTTGAGTGAAATTTGAAGCTTTTCTCGAATGCACCTCTTCGTAAGATTGTGTCGGCTTAAGGAGTGAGCGAAAAGAAAGGGTACTATACTCCGCCGGTTGAGGCCCAGCTTGGCACGAACAAAGGACGATCGCACAGCAGGCCGCTATCAGTCGGATCCACCACCGTGGTAGCTTCGGCCTGTCGTTATCGGGCTTTCCAAACACACCGTTCATTGCTTGCGATCGTCTCCTCAGTGTGGCATAGGAGGCCTTTGGTGAAAATCAGTACATAGATGAGATCGGACCGTGCAATTCTTTCGTAAGGTTTTACTGCCGCAAAACCTCTTCGGATCTTCTCCCCTTTGAAGTTGCGAAGCTGATCCCCTTCCGGACACATTCAATGGTTTGTATCCCGGTTTTCGTTTGGTAGCTCCAATGTGCCGGATTTTTGGCTTTTTAAATTTTCCGGTTAAGGTCCCGAGGGTGCTCCTGACCTTATTCGCCTTGGATCCAAATATCCCCGAAAAGCGGCACCTATAGCACCTCAGGTGGGCCCCCAGTTTGGACCATTTTTGCTCGCTGTTTTCGGATCCCACGGTTCTGACTTAATCAATTGCCCACTCTACCATCCCATCCGGGCGGTACCCTTAACGGCCGACAGGGGCCAAAAGTGGGAGACCTCATTTGCAACAGGCCTTTCCCCAGAAGTTGCCGGTGGGGCCGGCTTTATAAATGGGGGACATCCAAATAAAAATCCCTCATCGGGCACGGGGTACGTTTGCGGTACCCGTCCTCCCAGTCGCAGGATGGCTACCGGTCGCCCCAACCGATCGGCGATGGTGAGGGGATCGGTTCCGGGTGGGGCTTCGAACCAATTTTGTTCGGTCCCCGGTTCCGCTACAGGTAGAGCGCGCTGGGGATCTTCCAAATAAATGACTTTCGTGACAAATCGGCCCTCGAGGCCAATTCGGATATCTTCCAGGGTCAGATCCACAACAATCGGATATTGCCATTCCAAACCCTGGGGAGGGTAGATGCGATCGATTATCTCCAGCGTGGGATAAACCTCTCTTCCCACGAAGAAGGCGATATCCGTTACCCGAAGTCTGTACACCCGGCCCACGAGAAGTCCAACGGTCAGGGGTGTAGCTTCCGGTTGGGTAAACGTGCCTGCTTCTGCAAGTGCGATCCGAGCACCACTTGGGGCACGAATCTGGACTGGTTGAAAGTACCCGACAACCGGACCTCCCTGTTGGAGTCGCATAGCCCCGATCAAGCCAGGCTGCAGGTTACCTTGGTGAAAATAGTGCACCCCATCGGCCTGGGCCGAGGATGATAAGATTCCCAGTAGTCCGGCCAGGCTGATAAGGCGGCCAGCGGCCCACTGTACCAGGGTATGAGCAGGGCGGATTGACCTGCGGCCTCCGAGGGTCATTCGAGAATTTCCCACTTAAAAAGTGACACGTGGATTGGCCGGGTTTCGAGCCGTCCTATTGGCTGGTTCTGTTTTGCTTAATGATCAATCTTTTCCGCCTTTACAAGCCAAAGTTTTGAAAATCTTTATCGGAGCAAATATTCAGTGGTGTCCTAACGCTACTGCTGGAGGCTGATTAAATCGAAGTTTTCTACACATTCTGATGCTTTAATATTTCCAGATCGGACATTCATTTGAAGATGGCGGCCAGGGCCGGCGGGATTATTTTTAGTACGGAGCAATCACTTCTGTGGTGTTTCCCAGAGGTTGGAATCCCCCACCTACAAGCGGCCCAGTTTTTTCCACGATATAAGCCTTGTTAGCCGGCCGTGGATACCAGAAACCTGGATCCTGCCTTACATGGATTCGGATTGCCTGCGGTTGACGTGGTATGAACATCGCCGTGTGGTTACGCATCACATGCCGCTGCAAGGACGCCGGGGCTCCGAGAGGCACATGGGGAGGGCCCGGTAAGCCGATCGGTGTTCCACAGGAGGGCATTCCGTACTCCGGACCTGTCACCCCAGAGATATAATTGCCTGGCACTGTGCCTACTCCCATGGGCATCGGACCCCCAGGGACCATTCCCGGGATGATTTCGGTAGGGGTAATTTCCCTGTTGACGGGGCCTGGAACCTGCAGGTCTTTGTTTCCCATCCGCACAATAGCCAAAATGGAGCCGCGTCGATCGGCTTCCTGGATGGGATCCACCCCCGGGTCCAACCGGGTACTCACGAGTGTTTCCACACCGGCCAATGCCAACTCTTGGAACTCGGGGTCAGGCAGATAAATAACCTTTGTGACAAAGTTCCCCGCGACGACTTGGTCGAAATCCTCGGGGGTGAAGACAATGGGGATAGCATTGTGGGCAAGAAATGCCTCGGTGCGGGGCATCGCGGGAGCAACTTCCAGAGTGGGATAGAGTTCAACCCCTGGCCGCCCCGGAATGTTGCTGAGTTTCAGCCGATAGATGGCTCCCTGAGGAAAGTCAAATCGGCCCGGACACACGAGGGGCTCAGAGTCGAACGCTCCTGGTGCGGTGACATCCCACTGGACATGCATCCCCTCCGGACCCCCAAAAGCGATTTGTGAGGTTACCGTGGGGATTGGGGCCACAGCGGGATAACCGATGACGCCCGGTCCCGGACCACCTACCCCAGGCCCCGGTTCCAGAACTCGCTGGGCAGGGGGGATTTGGCAGCCCACCGTCGCCACCAGCAGCACTAAAAAACCTAATGCTTTCCACCATCCGTGCTTGTGTCGTGTCATTCCTTTGACCCCCAAGTCCTCAGCGTCCGTACTTCAGATGGGGTAATCGCTCTCCCCTGCAATGGTCTCGGAAACTAGGCCAACCTTGGCCGATGACCTCTTATTCTTTCGTGGGACCCTCGGAGCAACTGGTCCTCTCTTCAGTTATCGTCTTATGAGTTTAATCGGCATAACCCTAATGCCGGCATTTACAGAACCTGGGGGACGCTTCCCTCGGTCTCAACCGCGGTTACTGCATGGAATCCACAATTAAGGGGCATTAACCTCGTCGAGAAGGGGGGCTTAGCTCGGGATGGTCGTTCCAGAAGTCCCGCTGAGGTGGAGAAAGCTCCCCAATTGAAGGGGATGTGGCCGAGGACCTCGCGAGATTTTGTCCCTTGAAGGGAGACGTGGAATCGATGTCTCTGAATCGGTGGGGACGCTTATGCCGGTGAATAGCGGCAACAAGTACTGGTGCTGGGCTGTGCCCAATCAGAATCTATTGGGGAGGAGGACCCAAGGAAAGTTACTCCGGAATGTTGGGAGCTCTCGAAATTGGCCCGATGATGGCAGGCCGGTATGGAAGAATCCGGAAACCCGGAGTACCCCCAATACTTTTGCAAATCGCTCAAGGGCACCCAGATAGTTGATCGCCGAACAATTAATGACTGCTTAGTTAGTTTATTTAGTATACATTCCACGGGAAGCTTTCAGCGACCCCCAGTACTTGGCTCCTCCGCAGAAATAGGTAGGATGGGGAAATGGGGGAAGGGATTGCCAAACGTCTTTTCCATATTCACCGGTCAACGCCTGTGATGAACGCGGGGCTGGGCCCGGCCGGGGCCAGCTTAATCCTTACAAGTTGGCCCTAGTTTTCCCTGTCCAGCTTGGAGTAGCTCGGAAGACCGTAAAAATTCGATGCCGACAAAGGTCGGGACCGAAGATTTTGATCGCTTCACCTCCAATGGGTCTACATAGTGTGGTGGCGGACAAGACTTTGAAGCTTCGCGGTAATCATCAGAGTTTGCCCATCTTTCTTCTTTGAACGCAATCATCGGACCTTTCCCGCACTTTCTTATTTCAACCTTTTTTTAAAAAAGAATTCTCCCATTTCCTTCAGGATCGAAAGGGCTTCATCGTTTCCACCATTATCGGTCGTAGCGGGAACCCCGCCGGGATCCTAATTCCCAGGGATCTGGTGTACCTCTTCGCCTTCCCCACCGACGAACTGAGGCATTCCCCCCACTAAGTTGCACATGTACTGACCGTAAAGGTAAGAATGCACCGCTGAGCAACCTTCCGAAACGCCAGTTTTGATCCGCCAAGATAGCCCATATGGGGGATCTATTCCCCACTAGATAGGTATGCTTCGTCACCACTATCGATCGGGGGGCTGCATTTAGTTTGGGGGGCATTGTTTAGGCGGCTGCGAGGAGGATTGCGGGGAGTCTGGCGAAAAATTCAATTCGCCCAGTCGACGGCCTAAGCACGCTGAGATAAGTGTTTTTCCCTCTAGGTCGGGGGAGATTTGGCAAGCTGGGCCGCGACGCAGATGGCCTCGATCATGCTTTCCGGGTTGGCTCGCCCTTGCCAAGCAATGTCGAAGGCGGTCCCGTGGGCGACGCTTGTGCGGATAATCGGAAGGCCTACCGTCACGTTGACCGCGCGGTGCATTCCCAACAGCTTGATGGGGATGTGCCCCTGATCGTGATACATAGCTACCACCCCGTCGAATTCCCCGCGCACTGCCCGGAGAAACAGAGTGTCCGCTGGTATCGGACCCTCCGCCTGCACGCCTTGCTGACTAGCTGCGTGGACAGCCGGAGCGATAACAAGTTGCTCTTCCTTTCCGAAGATGCCGTGTTCCCCACCGTGGGGGTTGAGAGCTGCAACACCGATTCTCGGTTGGACCACCCCCAGGCGACGGAGAAAATCGTTAAGCAGGGAGATCTTTTCCGATACGGAGGTCGGGGTCAGTTTCTCGAAGATTTCCCGCATGGCCATATGGAGAGTTACATGGGCCACGGCTAATCCCACTTTCCGTGCAGATCCAACCGGTGGCGGCAGATAAAGAAGCATGGCAAAAGATTTGGCTCCACACAGTTCTGCTAGAAGTTCGGTGTGCCCTGGGTACCGGAACCCCGCAAGTTGCAGGGCTTCTTTGTTTATGGGAGCGGTAATAATTGCTTGGCATTCGCCTTTTAAGACCTGTTGGGTTGCACAAATTACAGCCTCGGCTGCAGCCCGTCCGGCCGCAGGATGGACCTCGCCGGGTCGAAATTCCGCCTTTGGTACATGCGTACATCTAACTACGAATATTTGATTCTCTTCCGGTGGAGGACCAAGAGGAAGGCGAGAGGGCCTTGGGTGGTCCGAAGCCACGAGCTCGACAGAACCCCGGATAAAACGAGTAGCGGCATCCTGGATTATCTCCGGGTCGCCAAAAACTACCGGGCGGCAGACCTGCCTGACGCGTGGCGAAACACAGGCTTGGACCACAATTTCCGGTCCAATTCCCGCAGGGTCGCCCATTGTAATTGCAATTTGGGGAAGCTCGTCTGACATTTTCCCGACCTGGGGCACGAACCAAGAAAACGAGTAGTACCCTTCCTAAATTGTCAAGGCCTGGTTAATCTTCCGGCAGTGGTAATCCTGCCATTTGAACGGACAAGTGCGAAGAACGATAGTCCCAATACCCTGGTGCTCTCATGGGGATTTCCAATTCGCAAGTTGCACTACCAATTGTGCCAGAAATACCCCCAGCTTGTCTGCGGCCACCAGGTTGCGTTCAAAAGACTCCCAAATTGTTCGGAGTCCGGCTTTCCGCCGAAAAATTGTTCCCAGGATTGCCCCGGCCTTCCCTGCCCAGCTTGTCTGAGATTGGATCCAGCGGATGTCTGGGGAAGCCACCTCGTTGGCCCCCTCGGTGATCATTCGAATCATGAGCGAGCGGGGGCGAAGTTTTTCCATCCATTGGCTTAGCCCTCTTGTTCCCCACTCATACAAATCGCCCTGGAAGTGCTCGCGGAGATGGTCTTTATCCTCCACCCGAACCGGTCGAGCTCCCATAACAACTAGCTTTGCGGGTTTTGCCCCGTAGCTTACCAACCACTGCCATATTGGGGCGGGAAGCTCGGTTAAAGCTCCCCTCCAGCTTTGCTGAGAAGGTAATTCTAGTATCTCGGTGACAACTCCCAGGTGGCCTGGGCGGAAATCGCTATTCAAAGCTCCTGCGAACCCGGCAGAGATCCACCATTTGGGTGCCCACGTGCGGCGGGTGATCTCTGCCTCTTCGAGAGGGTCAGGCGGGGATTTCCACGGATAAATCACCGCCACCGGAATGTCGGAAACTGTTCCAAGAGATACCCGTAGTCGCTGGCCCTGATGAGCTTCAATTTTTTCCATATAATCCTCAATCCCCGCTGCTTCCTCCGGCCGCCCGAAGAAAATTGCAACCTCCACTTTGCTTAGCCCTGGTGGTTTGGAGTCGCAGGATAAGCAAGGCGGCATTAAGTCTCGACCATTTGAAGAGTGCTGGGCTTCTTTGCCAAAGTTTGTCACAGCTTCAATTCCGAGCAATCAATGAACTTATCACCTAGCCAGCCCACCTTTTCAGCAGCCGGCTCGCCCGTCCGAAATCCCCTGGGGGCATCCTGGGAGGGAAAGCCCGATCCAAATCCTTCTTACGAGATAGATCCTTCGAATGCCCAACGATTTGGTGGCACAAAAAATTCTAAGACCCCAGGCAGCAACTGCCTAGGCTAAAGGCCTTGGAGCAGTTTCTAATCAAAAAATGTCAAGCAGAAGGATTTCTTGGAGAGTATAAAATGACAAGCTTCGGCCGTAACTTTTCAAAATATCGGGGAAGTGTGCGGAATAATCGGGAAACAGATGTTTCGCCTAACGGGTCCGTAGTTGGCCGAATTTTTCCGTTATCGGAATTGGCCCGTTCTTTCCGTCTTCTTTTCCGTTGTTTCCCCTTCTTTTTAAATGGAAACCTCAGTCGGGTTTAAAGAGAAACGTCAGTTGGGTGGGAGCATTGCGATTTTTGGTTCGGTGCATTTCCCCAAAGTGAAGCAGCTATTGCTAGCCAAAAAGGCAGTCTCGTAAGCTCCCAATCCGAAAATCGTCCTAGAGCGGGTTCATTAGCCAAGTGATTTTCGGATTTGTTCTGTTGAGGTGGCAGCTGGACCTTTTCAGAAGGAATTCCTGGGGGAGTCTGTAAAACGATTCAACTTGCTCCTACGGGAGCAGTTTTGGAGGCTTACCGGCGGAAAATTGCTGTTCCAACGCTTGAGCTGCTGCCTTGGTGGCTATATTCGGGAGAGCGAGAGGTAAGGAAATCCCCCGAGCTGTCAAGAGCCGCGTCAACTCTGCTTTCGCTTCGTGAGCATAGTGCAGACTCTCGGCAAGGATTCGGAGCGATTCTGCAGGGGAGTGGAATCCCATCCCGTTTGCTGCTGCAACAAAATCCCACCGGATATGTGCTTTACGAATCGCCGCCCGGGCAGCAGCAAGTTCTTCTTGGGTCGACCCAAGTTCCATAGCGGCTGCCGTGTAAAGATGAGCTTCCCCGAGGTTTGTTTCCACAAGGTCGCGAACCGCGCGAATCTTTCCCTGAATGCTTTCGACACGGGTCCGAATTTCTTCTTCAGGCCATCGGTGGCATACTTGGCAAGAGTTGTGAATATCCAGGAGCGGACTCCTGATGTGGTGATCGGTGAACTTCGTCCCACCTTCGGTTCGGTATGGCATGTGGCAATCTGCACAGGCAACATTGCGGTATGCGTGGATGCCCGTAAGATAAAGCTCGTACTCGGGATGTTGAATCTTGACCAAAGGGGTTTTGCTGACGGAGTGTGTAAAGTCGGCAAATTCTCGTTCCTCATAATAGGCTTCTATGGCTTCCAAGGATGTTCCTTTTTCCCAGGGGAAAATCAGGTACTTATCCTCAGGCCGAAAGTAATATTCGACGTGACATTGCGCGCACACCAGGCTCCGCATTTCCTGATGAGAAATCGTTGCCAAATCCCTGCCCTGAGCTATCAGGGCTTCCCGCAACGCAGGTCGGGTTATCGTAAGCTGCATCGTTTCGGGGTCATGACAATCCAAACAGCCGATGGGGTGAACCATTTCCGCGGATAAGTCCTTGAATGATGTCGCGTAAAACTCCTGGGGAGGCATGGTTAAAAGAAGACGAGGTACATCGGCACTCTTGCAGGTCCAGCAAGTGCCAGGCGAGGTGGGAGTCAAACGTTTTGTATGGAGTAGGTCCTCTCGCGAATATACATGGCCGCGAGCTTGAAGATAGTCTTTTGCGAATCCCCCTCCCGCGAAAAGGATAACCAGGTTTGGCGTTTCCTCAAGGTAGTCCCTAGGAAAACTTCCCCCAAATTTCGTCCGTGTATCGGTCTGCATCATTTGGCGATACCGGTCATACTGGCGAGGATAATTGATCGCCCATTTGGAGCTGTCGGATTCTCCCTGAGCAATTGGCCGAAGGGGTGGCCGGGGGACACTTTCTACCCGCCGAACGGTGATCGAGGTTCCCAACAAGCCCAGACCTAAGGCAACAACAAGAAGGCCGAAGAATAGAATCCATCCCAGCCACAGGATCCAAGCTCTGCTTTGCGACTTATCCGCCGAATTCATAGCTTAGGGCGCCTTTAGAAATCTTTAGAGGAACTTGTCGCGGAGCTAACTTTATTCCCCTATTAATTTATCTTCCTTCGGATATTCTTCCGTTGAGGTCGATTGGCCGAATTCCCTAAAGTGAACAATTCTTCCTTATACGATTCTCCATTTTCACTTGTCGTTATTCGACTGGCAGGAGCCACTGGACAAGTGTCGATAAAGATTGCACTTCTCCGTGAGGCGATGCATGGCAATCCCAGCAGCGACGTGCCGAATCTGTTTGGTTTACTAGGTGCGTCTCGGAGATCTGGCTTGCATGGCAGCGACGACAGTTTTCTTGAACCACGGGAATAGCTCGCGAAGCAAGTTGAATGACCTGCGGTTCCCACCGGAAAGTAAAAACGGTCGCGTGCCACAGTCCGTCTCGAGCTTTAAACGCCCATTGATGGAAAAAATTTCCGTGGGGAACATGGCAATCATTGCAAGTGGCAACTTCGCGATGGCTGCTATGCTGCCAGCCGGCATAGGCGGAGCGCATGACATGGCAATTTACACATGTTTGGGGTGAGTCGCTCAGATAGGAGGAGGCCTCCGAGATAATCGCTACCCAGACGGCCAGTCCACAGCATATACCCGCGATGGCGGGCAAGCCAAGTTGCAAAACGGTCGGAAAAGGCCAGTTGACGGAAAAAAGCTTTTGGCTCCTTCCCATCGCGGCTGAAGGGGATCCACAACTCGGGTTTTGCCACTCCCCGCCAGCCGTCGGCAAGCTGGAGCTTTCGTGGTTTTCGTTTTGGGAAGCTTTTGTACTATTTTTTTCCAGCATCATTTCGGAAAGATGCTCCGGTATCTATCCAACGCCTATTTTGTATCTCTCCAACGCCTAGTTTGTTCACTGGCCAAAAGCCAGGGTTCGCGAGGGTCGGAAATTATTCTTGCACCAAGTCGCGAGTAAATCCCCGCCTTTGAGGTAACTGCTTGCCACGAGGAGAGCTGCTTGGTTTTCCTGGCCGATGATCGGTACTCGCCCAGTTCCGTCTCAAGCTTTGGTTGGCTGCTGCCTGATAGCCCGGTGGTTCCAAAAACCCTGCCGCCGCAACGACTTGTCGGACTTTGGCGGCCTCCCCTTTGCTTTACAATAACATCCTCAGGCAAGCTGCTTGCAACAATAGTATGCTACAAGGTCGGACCAGTGTCTTTGATTTGTGTCAAGTATGCAGCGTTGCCCAGTTATGCGGTTCAAGTTCGAGTTTCCGGCGTTTGTCGGGAACTTTGGACAATTCGCAAAATCACCGGCCATTTGCCCGCGAATCGCGACGACTTCCGGAAAGTTGGACGTAACCTCCCCCGGTTGCGGAGGTTGGGAGGTTCCGAGGAAGTTATCGTCATAGTGCGTTTGTTGGGACCTTGGCTTGATTCGCGAGGGGAGGCAGCAGGGCATGGATTGTGTCGACTTTTTTGGCCCTAAAGACCTTCCGGTCGGTGGAAGAACTCCGCAGATTGAGATAAGGCAACCCAGACGGAAGAACTGTGGGACGACTTGCTGGCCGACTAAAGCCTCAGGAAACGATTCGGTCCGTCAATAGAGCATGTCAGAAGATCTGGCCCTCTTGAAGGTCCTGAGTACCTCAGCAGATCCGTTGCTCGTTTGATTCGGTCTTACGGGTGAATTTTCCTTAGGGTTGAGGATTGTTCGGACTTTTTTGCAAATGCCGTTGGCAAGAGGAGTTACCAACGATGGCCAGGACTTCCAAATCCTTTGCTGGCGAATCTTGCGGGTTTCGGAGCTTTCCGAGTTTAACATTGGGGGGTGGTGATTCCGCCCGAATCCTCAGAAGCGAGAGTCTTTTGGACCTCCCGCGTATGTTTTCTCTGTGGGCGATAGTTCTCCTCGGGGCGGTTGTTGCTGCAACTTGGTTTTGGAGAGAGGACCGGGATTCCTTGGCTGAAAATTCGCTCTCCGGCCTCTCGGCGTGCGTAGGCTTAAACCCCGAAAGACCACGGGCCGCCTCCCCCCCGGAAGCCAAGCCTCTTGTTCTTGTGGTTTATTACTCGCGGTCCGGAAA